>ERZ791680.1100-NODE-1100-length-20299-cov-58.674570_pt1 | contig 20299 bp, 15 predicted proteins | sample MGYA00510051_ERZ791680 | MGnify/ENA primary metagenome ERZ791680 (study PRJEB30046, sample SAMN00715238) | human gut metagenome | study: EMG produced TPA metagenomics assembly of the A metagenome-wide association study of gut microbiota in type 2...
ATCTGACGGAACGGCTTCCACTCGAATTTATGAATTAATAGAACCTACCTAATAAGTATGCCCATAGATGCAGATGTTATGGTGTCCAGCAAGTCTTTCATTGAGAGTGAAGAATTTATGTTTGACTGCAATTCACTCATGTTATATTTCTTTTTTCTTGCATAAAGACTGTCTTTTGCCTCCGACATTTTCGACATATAAAGGGCGTAATTCTTCAAATCGCCTCTTTTGTAATACAAAGCCGCTATCTTTTTACATGTTTCTGCTTGAGTCAGATAGTTCGGGTCGCAATCAATGGATTTCTTCCACATCTCTTCTGCCTTGGCGTCGTTTCCTAAAGCGTTGTTGTAGTAGCCTGCAACTCTATATGATACCGCATCCTTGCTGTAGTATAATGCGCTGTCAAGATATTCTTTCGCTTTCCTATTATCTTTATTTATGAAATAGTCGGCAATGATAGAGTATGCGTATCCCTTGCAACTGTTGTGTGTATATGGCAAAAGAGGAATGCATAGCAATCTGTAATACCCCACACTGTCTTCCATTCCCAAAGTGCTGCAACATGACGAAGCCATGCCAAGCGTAAACACCTGATATCTCTTGTCGCCAAGTTTTTGCGCACTTTGTAGAGACAACTTGCAATAATGAAGTGATAGCTTGTCTTCGTCGAATATTATATTTATATATGCCAAAGCCTCGCAAAGCTGTTGGTAGATGTCCAAGTTGCGCCGTTTGTTCAGATCGCAGTCTTTGAATATGAGTTCAGATTCTTTTTCGTAGAAAAGTGCTTTCGCCAGGTCGCCCGCAAGTCGATACATCTCACCTTTATAGAAGTATGCTCTCGCCAATTCGTCTTTCATGTTTTTGGTTTTGTAGTAGTCTATGCAAGCGTTCAATGACAACGAATCGTCAATGAAGCTGTTTTTACCGAAAGCATATCTTGTTTTCAGCAGTTGATAATAGGCTTTTTGTTCTCCCGACAATTTCTCTGTTCCTATTTTGACAAGAGCTTTTGAGGCAGAAGCGTAATCAAGACTATCCAGCATATTGTCTATACTGGATAGTTCGGACATTCTGTTGTTGTTTGAACATGAAAACAGTGATAGTAGGAGGATGTATAAAAGAACGAATTGTTTCATTTGAAATAGCTTGTTTAATTAAAGACAAAGTTAAACGTTTTTTCTTTAATACAATCAGTTGTCTACAAGAAACTTTCGGACATTTTCAGCGCGTTTTTGAAACGCCACTGTTGATTATCAATGCGTTACGTTTTTTTGTTGTCCGTGTTAGTTTTTGTTTTAGTTTTTAAGTATTGTTAATTAAGAAATAATTACTACATTTGCAATGTATTCATACTTTAATCATAAACCACTATGAAGAAAACCACACTCATTACATTATTATTGTTACTGCTGTTTGTGCAGTCTAAGGCACAGACAGTAACGGGTCGTATCGTTGACAGCGAGAAGCAGTCGGTGGTGATGGCAACCATTGCACTCCAGACATTGGACAGTATAAACATTTGCGCAACTACAGCCGACGCCGACGGACGTTTCGTGTTGACAGCCGACTCCATACCTTTGCCGTTCCGCCTCATCGTGAGCAGCATCGGCTATGAAACGGTGATGCCCGAGTGTGCGTCGTATGCTGTGGGTGACGTAGTGCTGGCAACGAAGACCAATGTTCTTGGCGACGTGGTGGTAAAAAGCAAGCGTCCGATTCTAAATGTGCAGGGAGACAGAATAGTGGCGGACGCATCGTCCATTATAAAGGGCCGCATTGTGACATGTGCCTTCGACGTGGCGAAGTATGTGCCAGGCATTCTGTGCAAGAACGACAATGAGCTCTCTCTGGCAGGCACCATGTCCACCACGGTGCTTGTCAACGGCAAGGTGTGGAATGGCGGTTCGGTGCTCGAGTATCTTAAGACGCTGCCTGCCGAAAAGGTGTCGAAGGTGGAGCTGCTTTACAATGCTTCGCCCGACATGCACGTTACGGGAGCCGTCATAAACGTTGTGCTGAAGGACAACAGGGGACGCGAGCTGACCGGTCAGCTGAAGTCGTCGTATCTCAACAACCATCACAACACGTTCCAGGAGTCGGGCAGCCTGTTCTACACCACGCCGAAGTGGTCGCTGTACAGTATGTATACATTCGCGGACGCCAAGAGCATAAGCCGTTCCCAATATCTCAGCCATCACACTGTTGGCAACCAGGTGTATGATATAGACGTTGACGCGCGCACGCACAGCTCGTCGCTCACGCATGCGGTATACACCAACGCCACATACAACGTGTCCGACAAGAGCAACGTGTCGCTAAGCTACAACGCAAGCTTCTCGCCGAAGAGCGACACGAAGGGCAGAACGACAAACAGCTATTTTAGCAATTCCAACTACACCACCTCTGGCAATTCGTACATGCACAACCTGCATCTGGCGTATGTGCTGAAGCAGCTGAGACTCGATGCCAACTATATGAGCTACTCGAACGACGGAATACAGGGCATGAACTACGAGAAGTATGAGAACCCGACGGCTTACTCCTACTGGCGCAAGCAGACCTCCGACCGCTTCAACTTCAGTGCCGACTGGGGATTTCCTCTCTGGAAGACGGCACGCTTCTCGTTTGGAGCGACATACGCCTACTCCAAGACCGGTAACCGGCAGAAGAATGACGACATTCTGAACGGCGGAGCAGGCAGCTTCGACATCAGTTCGTCTAACGATGAGCATACCGCCAATGGTTATGCGGGTCTGTCAGGCACGTTGTTCAAGCAGAAGCTCAGCTACTATTTCCACATGATAGGACAGTATTACAAGATCAACGACTACGAATGTGGTGCGGTGCTGCCTACAGCCTCGCTTACATACGTGTTCACGCCGAAGCATATCATGATGCTGCAGTATAGCAAGACACGCCAGTTCCCTTCCTACTGGGAGAAGCAGGAGTACGAGCAGCGCAGCGACGAGTACACGGTGAGCATCGGCAACCCAGATCTTCGTCCCATGGATTATAACATCCTGCAGGGCATCTACGTCTTCAACAACCGCTACACCTTCACGGTGAGCTACTATCGCGTAGGCAACTTCATAACAGGACAGACATACCAGAATCCCGACCGCCTCGAAATGGTGTCAAAGAACTTCAACATCGACTATACCTCATCTTTGCAGTTGACGGCGACAGTGCCCGTCAGCATCGGCAAGTGGTATAATGCCAACTATGTGCTCACGTGCTATAAGGACCGCTACAAGAGCAGTGACTGGTATGGCTACGCGTTCGACCGCAGCAAGTGGGCTACAATGCTCAACCTCTCCAACACGTTCACCTTCTCGCGCAAGCCTATGGTGGCTCTCGATGTCAACGCCTTCTTCCGCACGCCTACCATTGTCGGTCTGTGGAACTACAGCCGCCAGTGGAATCTGGATGCGGGTTTGAAGTGCCAGTTCCTGAAGAATCATGCCGTAGTGGCGTTGAACGTGTCGGACATCTTCGAGAGCGGTATGCCGCTGCTGAAGGAGAAGTTCTATACACAGCGTCAGACTACCGACGTACGCTTCTACCGTCGCAGCATCTTCCTTTCGTTCACGTACAAGTTCCGCAACTTCAAGGAGCAGAACGCAGGAAGCGTCGATACGTCGCGCTTGGGATATTAAGCATGGCGCAAAAATCTTAAAAAACAAAGAATTATGAAGAAAATGTTATTAACGGCGATTGTATGCCTGATATCGGCATTGGCAAGCGGCTCTGATGGCACGGGAGTATTAGGTGAGAGGGTTTGCAAGGATGTAAAGCCGTTCAGCGCATTAAACATTTCAAATTGCTGTAACGTGGTCTACGAGCAGGGCGACGAATATAAGGTGAGAGTGGTGGCAGAAAAGGCGTTGCTGGATAGCATTGCGGATATAGCCGACTGCAAGGTGGTGGGCGGCATGCTTGTCGTTTCTGTCAAGAACGTCAATGCTGGGTTTCTATCCTCGCTGGAGAGGGTGGACTTCAAACATGGCGAGGTGTTTGTCAACGGAGTGCCGTATGTACGTGTTAGGAAAGAGGTTACAGTATATGTAACAGCGCCGAACATAAACCGCTTCCTATGTCAAGGCAATGGTAGTTTGAGAGTCGACAAGATGGATGCAGACAACGTAGAGTTCTTTGTGTCGGACGCTGGTAGTTTGAGAGCCGACAAGATGGATACCGATAACGTAGAGTTCTTTGTGTCGGGCGCTGGCAGTGTAGATATAAAGCAGCTGAATGCAAATGATGCAACGTTCCATGTGAGCTGTTCGGGTAGTGGCTTGGTTGATGTGCGTTGCACAGGCACGCTGTTGTGCAACGTTTCGGGTGCAGGCAGCATTGAGTTCTCAGGCACAGCGGCTAAATTCGATAAGATTGTGTCGGGCTGCGGATCTGTATGTTGTAGTGAGCTTCGCTGTTCGGGCAAAAAGGTTACAGACAAGAACAAGGCGTGCAGCGAAGGCGAGCGTCTTGTGTTCGGAGATGTAGAATAGAGCATAGTCTTTATAAATTTTGCAAATCAAAGAGAATTTATGACACATACTACATTTGTAATATTATATATTGTACTCAATATCATTTATTTGTATATTCTTGGTTTAGCAGGAAAAGATATAAAAAAAGCTATACAATTACGCGACAAACAATGGTTTATAATATGTATTATACGTGTGATAATCATTCTATGTGTCATTATATGGTCCAACTATGCATACTATAATAAACTATAATCGTATTTGCGAACCGCATCTTATGTAGGCGAAAAAATCTACCATATCTTCCAGAAATGCCGTAAGCTGCACATTATGAGCAAGATAAAGGCTGGAAGATAGGCTGGAAAATATTTCGTTTCCCGGCCTATCTCCCAGCCTTTGGCTTGCTATCTGCCAGTAATAATAACCAATATGTGTGTTTAAATCGGGGTGAAAGGCATTTTCCATAAAGGCTCATCCTGCCAACCGTTTGGAAATCCCATTGCATGCAAATCTACATTCGGATATTCTGAAAACAGTTTAAGCAAGGATTCTCTTAAGTCTATACATGGAGATATGGTTTGTTCCATATATAATAAGGTGCATAACTGGTGGTACAGCTTTATTGGTTTTTGAGTTGGAGTTATCCAACGCAGAGGAAGCCGATTAGGTAGTTGTGGCTTCAAGGCAAAACGCCTGTTCCAAATGCGTGCATGATGAGCACAGCAATTGCGAAGCACGGTGATACACCTTATCCAACTTTCTTAATTGTTCGTCTATGTTTATCGGTTCTTTGTCGTAATACATATACTCATATAAAAAGCGAAGTCCCACCGTGGTACGCATCGTTGAGAGGCGTGGTGGGATTTGTTGCTGCAAAGATACAAATAATTATTGAGAATCCAAATTTTTTAGCAAAAAGCACTCAAAGAAACAAGAGGGTTGTGATGCAAATCACAGCCCTCTTGCTTTGTATATGGTTTCCTTTGCGGTGTTTATCTCCTGGAACTTCTTCTCGGCAGCCTTGCGCACGTCGTCGCCGAGCGTAGCCACGCGGTCGGGGTGATGCTTGAGTGCCATGCGGCGGTAGGCAGCCTTCACCTCGTCGTCGGTGGCTGACGAGTCGATGCCGAGCACCTTGTATGCGGCTTCGAGGCTGTTGCCGCCCGAAGAGAGGTTGAGCATCGAGCTGAGGTCCTCGGCGGAGATACCGAGACTGGCAGCCACGAAGTGCAGGGCGTCGATCTCGTTCTGCGGCACGGTGCCGTCGGCTTGCGCTATGAGCACGAGGAAGTTGAGCAGTTGCAGACGCTGCGAGTAGTCCATGTGCTGCGCTATCTCAGCGCACGACTCGCGTATGGTGTTCTTGAACGCAGCTTCGCCCATCTGCTTCTGACGCTCGAAAAGGCGCAGGAGTATCTCTTCGCCCTCGTGTACGGCTATCTCGCCGAAGTTGCGGCGCAGGAAGTTGCGCACAAGCTCCATTTCGGAGTGCATCACCCTGCCGTCGGCTTTCATGATGTACGAGGCGAGCACGAGCAGCGAGAAGAGGAACGAGTTGCGCTGTCCCTCATACTGCTGCTGGGCTGAATAGCCGCCGTATGTGTTGCTGTTTCTGTACGTGCCGTTGTCGAACGTGTTGTCGGCGTTGTTGCTAAAGCCTTCGGCTCCCTTATCAAAGAGCCAGCCTATGGCGTAGCCGGCAAGTGCTCCAAGCGGTCCGCCGTTGATAAAGCCGAGAAAACCGCCAATCCATCTTCCAATTCCCATGTTTTGTTGTTTGTTGTATTAATAAGCTTTTTGTATAAATTTGTCTGCTTCCGCTTCTTCCATGCCGCTCTCCAACAACACCAGCTTCAGGTTGGCATAGTTGCGGCGGAACGCTTTGATGCGCTGCTCAGCCTCCTGTGGAGCGTAGCTGATGGCTACGCCTGTCGACTCCATTGTGCCCAACTGCTCGTTGAACACGAAGCCCGGCGTGCGACTCTTGACGGCTACGCATCCCTGCTGTATGTGGCGGAACTTGCCGATGAGTCCGTCAGCAACAGGCGTGGCGTTCTGTGGGAACGCTATGGTGATGGTCTTCTCCTTCGCGCAGTCGGTATCGGCGATGTTGATGAGTACCGATAGGTTGTTGCCGTCGTATGTGTAAGCCGTCTCTGTGCCGTCTATCTTCACGCTGGCGGGCACAGTCGATGCCACCAGTTTAAGTGTGTAGCGACGGTTGGCAGGCATGTCTTTGTACGTGCCTTTGCGCGCACCGATGGTTACGGCTATGGTGCTGTCGTTGAGCGTGCGCTTGGTGAGCAGCGTGGTGGCGTACTCGTGGGCGTAGTCTTTATCGTTGCCGTTGTCCTCGTAGAGCGTGAAGCTGCTGTCGCCCTTGCCCGGATAGACGGCTACGGTTATCGGTTCGCTCGTGCTGCTGAGGTTCTCTACCTTGCCGTATTCGGGCAGAACAGAGCCTGCCTTTACGTAGACGGGGTATTCGTCGAGCTGGAACTTGCGCTCGACGGTCTGTCCGCCACGTAAGAGCGTACCCGACGAGAGTTCGTACCAGTCGCAGCCCTCGGGCAGCCACACCTGTTGTGTGGAGATGCCGTCGTGCATAGGGCTTGTGATGGGGTAGACAAGCACATTGTCGCCGAACATATACTCGTTGCGGTTGGCGTAAGCCTCCTCGCTCTCAGGGTAGTCGTAGTACATCGGGCGACAGAGCGGCAGGGCATCGTCGTAGGTGCGTCGTGCCATGCTATATATATAAGGTGCGAACTGGTAGCGCTGGCGTATTATGTCGTGCAGGATGTCGCGCTCGCGGTCGGCGAACACCCACGGCTCTTTATTGAGTCCGGCATCCTTTGTGGAGTGGGTGCGCAGAATAGGGCTGAACGCACCGAACTGCATCCAGCGTATGTACATCTCGGGGTCGATAGAGTGGGCACCCATGTGTCCGCCCATGTCGTGGCTCCAGTAGCCGTATAGCACGTTAGACGCCGTAGAATTGAAGTAAGGCTGGAAGTCGAGCGATTTCCAGCTTATTATGGCGTCGCCCGAGAAGCCTATCTGATAGCGGTGGTTGCCCAGTCCGCCCCAACGGTGGTAGAGCATAGGGCGTGTGTCGCGGTTGCGCTCCATGTCGGTGAACGTAGTGTAGTTGATCCACCACGTGTTGCTGAGGTTGGGGAACTGCTTGTCGTTGCCCCACTGCTGCCAGTCGAGCCACCAGAAGTCGACACCGTCCTTCTCCATCGGGTGCAGCACCTTCTCGTACCAGCCCTGCATGAAGTGCTTGTCGGATGCTGTCCACTCTATAGTCTTCTTCGTGGCAGGGTCAATGCCCATCCACTGTGCCATCGCCGGGTAGCAATCCTCGTCGGGCTTTATGCCATCGGCAGGATGCAGGTTGAGTGTGGTCTGCAGATTCTGCTGCTTAGCCCACTGCAGGAAGCCCTTAGGAGAGGGAAACAGGCGTCGGTTCCAGGAGTAGCCTGTCCAGCCGCCGCGTGAGGGTTCGGCATAGTGCCAGTCCATGTCTACGACGAGCACGTCGAGCGGAATGTCGTAGTTGTGCATCTTCGTGACGAGGTTGCGCAGCTCGTTGTCGCTATACGTCCAGTAGCGCGACCACCAGTAGCCGAAGGCGTAGCGCGGCGGCAGTGGCACCTTGCCCGCAAACTCGGTATAGTCGCGCAGTGCCTTCTTGTAGTCGTGGCCGTAGGCGAGGAAATACCAGTCCTGCGTCTTGCCCTCGTTCGGACGGTGGGCAACCCACTGCCAGTCGGAGTCGTCGAACACATATCCGTTGGAGTCGTCGATGAACGTCCATCCGTTGCGCGAGAGGAGTCCGTCTTCGAGCGGCATCTTGTGCGAGTCGAGATTCGTGTCGCCATCGTAGCCGTCGAGTGTGCGGTAGGTTCCCTTCAGGTTGGCGTCGTCCTTCAAGCCCGGATGCCAGCTGAATGAGGTTGTGTATGGGTTGTTGGCTTTCTGCTTGCCGTCGGTCTTACGCTTCGTCTTCGTTGAAGAGATGCGAAGATTCTTCTCGTTGAACATTCCGCTGCCTTTGGTGTACGACAGGACGAAGCGGTTGGTAGATATAGTGACGGTTTTCGGCGTGTTCTTCACCTTGTATGCTGCGGCAGGGTAGCTGCGGTCTACGGCTATGAACGACTTGCTATCAAGAAACTGTCCGTCGGGCGTGTATTCCATGCGTATTGCTCCGTCGGTAATCACGGTGAAGCGCACGTTCTGATCTTGATAGGCGATGTTCTGGTTCTGCGCAACGGCGCACGTGGCTATTGCCGCAAGTGCTGTTGTGATGATGTTTCTTTTCATAATTGTATGTGTTTTATAGTGGTTTTGTTTGCTGTTTATCGGTTGATTGCGTTCGCCGTCCAATCAGATTGCGTCCGCCGCCCGACCAGATTGCGTCCGCCGTCCGATCAGATTGCGTTCGCCGTCCGATCAGATTGCGTTCGCCGCCCGATCAGATTGCGTCCGGTGAACGATGACTTTTGCTTTGTTTGCAAGTCAATCGTTCGCTATGCTTTCATAACTCGGGATGTCCTGCAGGAAGTTGTAGTTGCGCTTCTCGTAGTCTATTTTGCAACAGTAATGCTGCAAACCGTTGCTCACCACGAGATAATCTACGTGTAGCAACAGGTTGTACGCTGCAATCTGCTCAAACACCTTCTGCGTTATTTCTATCGTAGGCGCCTTGTATTCCATTATCATACGCGGCTGCAGATGGCGGTTGTACAGCACGCTGTCAGCGCGCAACTTCTTGTTGCCGATGCTGAGGCTTATCTCGTTAGCCATAAGCGCAGCGGGGTAGCCTTTGTGTTCTATCAGATAGTGAACGAAGTGCTGGCGCACCCATTCTTCGGGTGTCAGTGCCACGTAGCGATGGCGTAGAACATCGAAGATGCGAGGCTGTTCTTTAGTGCCCGACAACTTTATTTCGAAAGATGGTAGGTTTAATCGAATCATTTTTGTAATTTTGCTTATGCAAAAATAGTGCAAATCGAGTGCAATCAAGCTTGCTTGAATTGCTGAGATGCAGCCTATTTTATGCAAAGATACAGTATTTTGCGTATTTTTACACCTTATTATATTATAATTATGGCAGAAAAGAAATCATCGGTCACATTCGAGACCATTATGCGCGACCTCAAAGCTAAGAAATACGCTCCAGTGTACGTGCTTATGGGCGACGAGTCGTACTATATCGACCGAATAACCGATTATATAGCAGACAATGTGCTTGACCCCGACGACCGCGACTTTAATCAGACGGTTGTGTTCGGCGCAGACACTACGGCAGCGCAAGTGGTAGACATGGCAAAGGGATACCCCGTCATGCCGGCTGCGCATCGCGTGGTAATCGTGAAGGAGGCGCAAGGACTGAAGTCGCTCGATGCTTTGGAGCGCTATTTTGAGAAGCCTTTGGCGTCTACGGTGCTTGTTATAGCCTACAAAAATGGCACTATCGACCGCCGAAAGAAGGTTGTGGGCAAGGCGGAGGCTGTTGGAGTGGTGTTCGAGAGCAAGAAAAAGCGCGATTATGAGCTTCCGGCGTTCATCGAGGCGTATCTGAAGAAAAATCATGTGGCAATAGATACGAAATCGGCTGCGATGATAGCTGAGCATATCGGAGCCGACCTCAGTCGACTCATATCGGAACTCGACAAGGTTATGATTTCGCTTCCGGATAACGATAGGCGAGTGACACCGGATGTTGTGGAGCGCGAAATCGGAGTGAGCAAGGAATTTAACATTTTTGAACTAAAGACTGCTATCATAGAGCGCAATGTGTTCAAGGCAAACCAAATTGTGAAGTACTTCGATAAAAATCCCAAAGCTGGGTCGCTCTTTTCGTGTCTGCCGTTGCTCTATACCTACTTCCAAAATCTTATGGTGGCATTCTATGCACCCGATAAAAACAACGACAATAACCTCGCTGCATTTCTGGAACTAAAATCGGTGTGGGGTTTGAAAGACTATAGGGTAGGGATGAGCAATTTTAGTGCAATGAAGACTCTCCAGATTTTAACCAAAATAAGAGAAACAGACGCCAAAAGTAAGGGTTTAGACAGTCTAAATACCTCCACAGACGACCTGATGAGGGAGTTAATCTTCTTCATTTTGCACTAAAATAGCTGGTTTTTGTAGCTGTTTTTCTCTAAAATAGAAATTCTGAAAGACCTTATTTTTTAGCCTAATTCCTTACAATTCATAGGAGTTAGGCTATTTTTGTGCCCTTATATGTGGCTGTTTTTTGAGTTGCTTTTATCCTTGTTCGTATTTTTTCAGAAATGCAAAAAATCGCTATTTTCGATGCTTCAATATTCACGTTTCGTAAACCTTAACATAAAGAATTGCATATTTACACACGTAAATTGTATGTAAATATATGTTTGTAAAGTTATAAAGGCGCAAATAAATATGTAAATGTAAATCGTATAACTTTGTGTATTTGTGCTTTAAAATTCACAAATCAATACTATACAAGTGTGATAATGATATTAATGCGAGTCGGATAAATTGACGTAAGTGCTTGAAAAAGTGTACAATAATACTTTGTGTTACACAAAAACTTGCTTGTTTTTGCGAAATACAGGCTTATCTGCGCATTTGTATATTATTTGTTTGTGTATATGCGTTCTGTAAGTAAAATAAAATCAGCGATTTAATATGAAACATTAAACATATTCTTATATATATAAAATGTCCCAATTCAGCAATATGTGTCTACAAATCTATAAAGCATGAGGTAAAATGTAATTTGTAATATTAGCTTTGTAAATGTAAATGAAAATATTGATATTGAAATATTAATTTAAAAGTTTGTATATGTCGATTTATATGTTTAACTTTGTAAATGCAACGAAAAAGCGACCAAAAAGCACTTTTTGGGTATGTCTCACGTAAAAAGTAACTATAAAATGAAGGATAGAATTAAGAAAATTATGGAGATGCAGCGAACCACTCAACAGGATTTCGCTGATCAGTTGAAAATAGCTCCAGCTACTTTGAGTAGTATTTTCACTGGACGCACTCGCCCTACTCTGGCTATAGTTGATGCGATAAAGAGTCGCTTCCCGCAGATCTCTACCGACTGGTTGATGTTCGGTAAGGGAGACATGCTCGTGAAGCGTGATGAAGAGGCAGAACAATCGAATGGTGAAAATGGGTCGGAAAACGACCTGTTGATTGATTACGATTCGGCATTAAAAACAGAACAAAATAACGCCGACAACTCACCTGTTAATCAATCCATACCAGACTATGCTACGAAAAGTGGTGATGTTGCAGGTTTCGCGATGAAAAGTTGCGAGGTGAAGCAGCGTCGAATAACCGAAATACGTGTTTTTTATGACGATCAGACCTGGGAAACGTTCGTGCCGAGCGCAGGTTAAATAACATTAACTGTTTTCTTGTAATAATAATAATTTGTATCTTTGCACCTTACTAAATATAATTGATAGAAGTGCTTGCGCACATTAATTAAAAGGTAGCATAAACAAATATTATATAAATATTCAATGAAACAGTACAAATTAGTGAACAATGTGCTTGGCTGGCTCACGTTCTTCGTGGCAGCCTTCGTATATTGTTCTACGATTGAGCCGACAGCCAGTTTCTGGGACTGTCCTGAATTTATTACAACGGGTTACAAACTCGAAGTAGGTCATCCGCCAGGAGCGCCTTTCTTTATGCTTACCGCAAACCTGTTCTCGCAGTTTGCGAGCGATCCGTCGCAGGTTGCGCGTATGGTGAACACTATGAGTGCTTTGCTAAGTGCTACCACTATCCTGTTCCTGTTCTGGAGTATCACGCATCTTGCGCGCAAGCTTATTCTTAAGGATTGGAGTGAGATGACTCTCGGTAAGCTTATTGCTATTCAGGCATCAGGCTTGGTAGGCGCACTCATCTACACATTCTCCGATACATTCTGGTTCTCAGCGGTAGAAGGTGAGGTTTACGCCTATTCGTCAGCATTCACAGCTATCGTTTTCTGGCTTATCTTGAAGTGGGAAGATCACGCCGATGAGCCTCACAGCGACCGCTGGCTGGTGCTTATCGCATACATGACAGGTCTTTCAATAGGTGTTCACCTGTTGAACCTGCTTTGTCTGCCAGCCATCGTGCTTGTCTACTGTTATCGACGCTTCCCACACATCGAACTTAAAGGCTCGTTACTTGCTCTTGTTGGCTCGTTTGTGCTCGTTGCAGCCGTGCTCTACGGTGTCGTTCCGGGCATCATTACCGTAGCCGGATGGTTCGAACTCCTGTTCGTGAACACCCTCGGATGTCCGTTCAATACGGGCGAAATCATCTATATCGTGCTGCTCGTTGCCATTGTCATTTGGGCTATCTATGAGTCGTATGTTGACAAGAGTTTCAAGCGTCAGAACATCTCGTTCGTTCTCTCGGTAGGTATGCTCGGCATACCGTTCCGCGGAATGACCTGGGGTGCAGGTATCTTGGGCTTAGTAATACTCGTAGCTCTGTATTTCGGTTTGAACTATCGCAAGAAGATAGGCAAGGAACTCGTTCCTGTGGTTACTGCACGCTTCAAGAATACCGCTCTGCTCTGCATGCTGATGCTTATGATCGGCTATTCGAGCTACGCAGTCATCGTTATACGCTCGACTGCTAACCCACCGATGGATCAGAACTCGCCGGAGGATGTGTTCACGCTCGGCTCTTATCTGAGTCGTGACCAGTACGGCGACCCACCGCTGCTCTATGGACAGGCTTACACCTCGCAGGTAGCTTACGACGTCGACGGCAATATGTGCGTGCCTAAGCACAAGGAAGGTGCTGCTATCTGGCAGCGCAAGGAGAAGGCTTCTGAGGGCGAGAAAGACTCTTACTTCGTGGTTTCGCATAAGGACAAGATCATATATGCTCAGAATATGCTCTTCCCGCGTATGCACTCGTCGGCTCATGCTGGAGCTTACGAGAACTGGATGGGAGGCGTTGAGGGTACTCAGGTGCCTTACGACCGCTGTGGCGAGCCCGTGATGGTGAAGATGCCTACTCAGATGGAGAATATTCGCTTCTTTCTTTCTTATCAGTGCAACTTCATGTACTGGCGCTACTTCATGTGGAACTTCGCCGGACGTCAGAATGATATTCAAGGCAATGGCGAGCCAGAGCATGGCAACTGGATTACAGGTATCTCGTTCATCGACGACTGGATGCTTGGCGACCAAAGCAAAATGCCAGCAGAATTGAAGGCTAACAAGGGACACAACGTGTTTTACTGTCTGCCTCTGCTGCTTGGACTTATCGGTCTTTTCTGGCAGGCATGGCGCGGTCAGCGCGGCATCCGCCAGTTCTGGGTAGTGTTCTTCCTGTTCTTTATGACAGGTCTTGCCATCGTGCTCTACCTTAACCAGACTCCGCAGCAGCCACGTGAGCGCGACTACGCTTATGCGGGTTCGTTCTACGCATACGCCATTTGGTGCGGTCTCGGTGTGCTGGCTATCTACGATATGCTCAAGAAGAAACTCAAGGGCAATGATGTAGCCGTTGCAGGCGTTGTAGGCGTAGCCTGTCTGCTCGTACCTATACAGATGGCATCGCAGACATGGGACGACCACGATCGCAGCGGACGTTACACCTGCCGCGACTTCGGTCAGAACTATCTGATGACATTGCAGGACAAGGGTAACCCGATTATCTTCACAAACGGCGACAACGATACCTTCCCACTCTGGTACAACCAGGAGACGGAGGGCGTGCGCACCGATGCACGTGTCTGCAACCTCTCTTATCTGCAGACCGACTGGTACATCGACCAGATGAAGCGTCCGGCTTACGATTCGCCTTCTGTGCCTATCACATGGCCGCGTATAGACTTCTGTTCGGGTACTAACGACTACATTGAGGTTAGACCAGCTATGAAGCAGCAGCTTCTCGATTTCTACCGCGAGTATCCGAAGGAGGCGCGTGCTGCTTTCGGCGACGAGCCGTTCGAGGTGAAGAACATAATGAAGTACTGGGTGCGCTCTAAGGACAACGACACGCATGTTATTCCGACCGACACGCTTTACATCACTATTGATAAGGAGGCAGTGCGTCGTTCAGGAATGATGATGGCAAGCGACACCATCCCCGATCGTATGGTCATCTCGCTTGCAGGCAAGCGTGCTATCTACAAGAACGATATGATGATGCTTGAGATGCTCGCGCAGTGCAACTGGGAGCGCCCGTTGTATGTAGCTACAACCGTGGGTTCAGACAATTACATGAATCTCGGCGACAACTTCGTGCAGGAGGGCTTAGCTTACCGCATTACTCCGTTCAATACTAAGGCACCAGGTGCAAAGAACTTCGACACGGAGAAGGTTTATAACAACGTGATGAACCGCTTCAAGTGGGGCGGACTCGACAAGCCCGGTCTTTACATCGACGAGACTGTGATGCGTATGTGCTACACCCACCGCCATTTGCTCGCTCAGCTTGCTATGCAGCTTATTGCTGAGGGTCAGAATGCAAAGGCAGAGAAGGTGCTTCGCAAGGCAGAGAAGGTGCTCCCCGAATACAATGTGCCATACACATTTATGTCTGGAGCGGCTGATATGGCTCGCGCTTATGCCCTTATCGGCAAGAAAGCTGATGCTGCACGCATTCTTAACAAGGTGTGGGCAGACGCAAAGAGTTATGCCGACTACTACTTGCAGCTCACAGGTTCGCGCTTTATGATGTCGCAGAACGACGTTCTTCGTCAGCTCTACATCATGCAGAATATCGCTGACATAACACAGGCTTGTGATCATTCGCTCGCCGATCAGCGTTTGAAGACAGTTAATGCCCTCTATGCTGTATATCAGGCAAAAGGAGGCGTACCGTACGACGGAGAATAAATAGGTAATAATGTTTATAGAACAACCATCAATATGGCTTCGATGGCTCTATCCGAGAGCGTCGTGGAGAATGGATCATAACGACCATTCGGTGTATCTCACGTTTGATGACGGACCGATACCCGAGTCGACACCATTCATTCTCCAGACGCTGAAGGAGTTCGGAATACACGCCACCTTCTTCATGGTGGGCGACAACGTGCGCAAGTATCCCGAACTATACAAGCAGATAGTGGCTGACGGACACCAGGTGGGCAATCACACGTATCATCACTTGGGAGGATTTAAGCATCTTACCAGCACATACGTGAAGGATACCAACCGCGCCAACGAGCTGATAGGCTCTCACCTGTTTCGTCCGCCGCACGGCTGTATGAGTCACGCCGAGTATTTGTGGCTGCGTCGCAAGTATCGCATCGTGATGTGGGATCTTGTGACACGCGACTACTCAAAGTGGCTCACTGCCGATGATGTAGTGGAGAATGTGAAGCGTTACGCCCGCAACGGCTCAATCATCACATTCCACGACTCGCTGAAGAGTATCGAGAAGCTGCATACTGCTTTGCCACGTTCGCTGCAATGGCTGAAGGAGCAAGGCTATAGCTTTAAGGTTTTCGACTAATAGGAACTGCAGAACTATTTGATATTATGACAACAACCATAACATCTGAACAAATAAAAGCCGAGGCAGCAAGTCTCGGCTTTTTTGCTTGTGGCATAGCGAAGGCGGATGCCGTGGAGCAAAGTGTCGTCGACAGCTATCGCCGTTGGATAGCCGAGGGCTGCAACGGCAGCATGGCTTATCTTGAGAACTATCCCGACAAGCGTTTCGATCCGCGTCTGCTTGTGCCTGGTGTGCGCAGTATTGTGTCGGTGGCACTCAACTACGCCCCGTCGCGCTGTATGCCCTCAGATGCGCCTCAATTCGCGTCGTATGCCTTGGGTAAGGACTATCATGATGTTGTGAAGCAGAAGCTCTCCCAATTGGCAGAGCGTCTCGGATTGGAGTTGAACGATCAAGTACGTGCTTTCTGCGACTCCGCCCCCGTGCTCGAACGCTATTGGGCTGTGCGTTCCGGATTGGGTTGGATAGGGCGCAATCATCAGCTCATCATCCCTCGCGCTGGTTCGATGTTCTTTCTTGGCGAGCTGTTTCTGCCCGTAGAAGTGGAGTACGACGAGCCGATGCACTCGCGTTGTGGCACGTGCAACCGCTGTGTCGAGGCTTGTCCTACACAGGCGTTGCAGCGCAACGCTGACGGCGAAACCTGTAAGTTCGACGGTAGGCTATGTCTGAACTATCAGACGATAGAAAATCGTGGTGATATTCCGGAAGATCTTGCTTCAAAACTCGCTCCTTATATATATGGATGCGACCGCTGCCAGTCGGCTTGTCCGTGGAATAGGTTCGCTGTGCCCAATACGACCCCCGAGCTGCAGCCTTCCGACGAATTGCTTGCGATGAAGCGTGAGGACTGGCTCAAGCTTACGGAAGAGGAATATCGCAAGCTGTTCAAGGGTAGTGCGGTGAAGCGTGCGAAGTATGCTGGGCTTATGCGGAATATTAAGGATGTGTTGGGGTGAGGAGTTTCTGTTGGTTGGTTGGTGTATCGTTTGGTTGGTTGGTGCACTTGAGACAAGTGCACCCCCTGAGGGTGGTCAGTTGATTTGTGCTATTCTGATGCCCACCTGTGACGGATGTTTCTGCATGTAGTCGTGCAGTGTCATCGGTTCCTCCACCACCTTCTTGTGTATCTGTGATGCGTTCAGCATGTGCAGTCCGTTCTTGTGCCACACGGCGATGCCGATGTGCGACGTGTCGAGTCCCTTTTTCTTTGTTATGATGGCAATGATGTCGCCGTCGTGTATCACCGACCGCAGCAGTCTGGTGTTTTTGATGTCGCCCTTCGGTATGTACATATATGTCTTGCCCGACAGGCGTTGCTCCATTTGGGCTATCGGTTTCACCATCTCAGGATTGTTTTTCAGCATCGGGTATGCCTCCGTATGCGTACTCATGAAGTTGATGCGGAGCGTTTGTCGGGTGTTGAATGGTGGGTTTGGGGTATTCACTTCGCGCACGAAACCCTTCTTTGTGTTCTCCTCTATCCACTCTGTGAAGTAATGCTGACGCGTAGGGTAGGACACCGTGCCGCCAACGTAGCGTATCATACGCAGGAAGTAGAGATAGTCGGCGTAGGAGGTGCGGTTGTTCTTTACGCACTCGTACACGGCGAGCACGTTTTCTACGTATGTGGTGCAGTCGAGCTGGCGCAGATTGACCACAAGACTCTCCTTTGGGTTTACCTCCAACGTCTTTGCCACGTATGGTATGCCCAGGAAACCGCGTGCAATATGTAGCAGCAGCTTCCGGCGCTGTATGTCGGCATTGGTTGTCGTTGGCATAGATGTGCGGTATTTTTGTGCCTTTGCGATGTGTTGCATCACGAGTGCGCTGTCGTTCGTCGCAGCATAGCACTGCGTGGTTAGCATTGCTGCGGCTATTATTGTGAATACGATTGATTTCATGCTGTTTGTGTTTAATGTATAGTGTTACTTCTTCCTGTTGAAGTTAAATCCGAAGTATATGTTCAGACTTCCGAACATACTATTCGTTGAAAATCGAGGTTTCTTGTAGTTGTACGAGTGTACGATGGCGCTCATGCCGGCGAACCATCTCATGTTGTTCCACACGATGCCGAAGCGTCCCACGCCGTCGATGTTGAAGTTGTCCATGCTGAAGTCGTGGAACGAGAGCACGTCGCTGTTTTCATTGCCAGTAGCGTTCTTGTAGCCTAACGCCATCGACAGTGAAGCCGCCGCCAACCAGTTGTGAGCGAACGCCCAGTTGTAAGCGTATCCGCACGAGACGGAAAGGTCGGTGTATTTTATCTCCTTCATCTTCAGGTTGCTGTCCATGTATCGTTCCGCCACGTCCTCGCCCAAACGGTTGGCAACGGTGGTGTAGAGCTTGTCCCAGTCTATCTTCAGCGAGTGCTTTGTATAGCCCAATCCGCAGAGCCACGAACCGCTTGACCGGCGTTGTATGGTGCTCTGACTGAATGCGGCAGGGTAGGAAAAGCGCCGGTGGTTGAAGATGTAGTAGAGGTTGAAGCCCTTGATGCCTACGTTGATGCCGTCGAAGTCGATGTTCTTAAGTGGGCGCGTGTTGATAGAGTTGTTAGAGTCGAAGCTGGCGTACGAAATCTTGTAGTTACTTCCTGTTTTGCGGTAGAACAGGTCGATGCCAAACATGCCAGTGTACAGGCTCAAGTCGAACTCCGTACTTCTACTCTTTTTACCCAATTCGTTGAAGTCTACGGTGTAGCCGAGGAACAGCCAGCGCCAACCGAAGTAAGGCCCGAACTTTATCTTCGGTTCGGGGGCAAATGTGAAGTCGTTGCCCTGCGAGCTTGTTATACGATAGCGTTCGTAGGTGTTGGTGTTCTGTATCATCGCTGCATAGTTGTACTTCTGCGGTTCGATATAGGTGGTGTCCACGTCCGAGAACCACTCGAACAGACGCACGAATGCGTTTCCCACCTTCTTGAAAAACGGTGTCTTCTTTTGCGGTGAAGGCGTTGTGATTGAGTCTGTCGCCAACGTGTCGTCTACTACGTACGTAGCGGCAGAGTCAGTCGAAGCCACCATGCCGCAGCTGTCGGCAGGTGTCTGTGCTGAGGTCTGTATGCTTGCGTGTATAGCAAGGCAGAGTATGACGGCGTATAGTCTCATTATGTATCTATGGATGTTGTAGTTTAAGTATTATAGTTTGCCCAAGATGCGGTCCATTACCCAGTTTACGGGCGTAGCACTCACGCTTGTACAGGTGCAGATGCCTGTGCCCTGTAGATGCTCTATAACGGCTTTGATGATAGGCAGTTGCACGTATGGCGGATTGGGCACCACGATGCTCGTTTTCCCATTGCTCGTCACGAGCTGTATAGGGTCGTAGTTGTACACCGAGAACGAGAGCATTCCCTTCTCGCCAATCACCTCTATGCAGTCCTCCTTTGCGCTCTTGTGGCCCACGAAGCACCATGAACCGCTGCCCGGCAGTCCGTTCTCGAAGTAGAAGCACGCACTTATCGTGTCCTCCGCCTTGTACAGATGCGCACGATTAGAGCAGTAGCCATGAGCACGTGTGATGATGCCGAATATCTCCTGCAGCAAGTCGAGCTGATGCGGTGCAAGGTCGTAGAAGTAGCCTGCGCCGGCTATGTCGGGTTGCAGACGCCACGGCAGGTTGTGCGAGTCGCTGTAGTCGAGGTCGCGTGGTGGCACCGAGAAGCGTATCTGCACGTTCGTCACCGTGCCAATCTCGCCCGAGTCTATGATCTGCTTCACCTTTTTGAAGTAAGGCAGATAGCGACGATAGTAAGCCACGAAGCACGGCACGCCCGTTATCTCGCTGATGCGGTTGATGCGTGCGCAGTCCTCGTAGCTCGCTGCCAACGGTTTCTCGATGTACACAGGCTTGCCCGCCTTCATCGCCATGATGGCGAAGGTGGCATGGCTCGACGGTGGCGTAGCGATATATACCGCTGTCACCTCCGGGTCGTCGATGAGTTGTTGTGGGTCGGTGTACCATCGCTTTATGTCGTGTCGCTTGGCGTACGACTTCGCTTTCGCTTCGTTGCGGCTCATCACCGCCACAACTTTCGAGCCGGGCACCTCGTTAAATGCCGGTCCTGACTTCTTCTCGGTCACTTCTCCGCAACCTATAAATCCCCAACCTATCTGTTTCATATTCGTATCGTGTTTTATGAGTCAAAAATTAAGCCGATGTCTGTCTCTCGGTGTGTCTTTTCTGATGTCGCAGCCCTACTTTTGTCATCGGATTGCGTCCGCCGCCCGATCAGATTGCGTCCGCCGTCCAATCAGATTGCGTCCGCCGCCCGATCGGATTGCGTCCGCCGCCCGATCAGATTG
>ERZ791680.1105-NODE-1105-length-20244-cov-3.861212_pt1 | contig 20244 bp, 17 predicted proteins | sample MGYA00510051_ERZ791680 | MGnify/ENA primary metagenome ERZ791680 (study PRJEB30046, sample SAMN00715238) | human gut metagenome | study: EMG produced TPA metagenomics assembly of the A metagenome-wide association study of gut microbiota in type 2...
TGCGCCTGTTCGCCTACCCGTTCCCGATCGTGATGGTGTCCGTTACGGATCGCTCGCTCCGCTCGTACGCCCGTAAACATATATTGAGAAGAGACGGGTCGGATTACAAGCTATTGACCGTCCCCGGGTTTCCCTTGGCGGATTACCGTGAATGGCACGCCGGCGAGGTGGAGGGATTGCCCCGGTTAAGCGAGAATTAGATAAGGGCAGAAAAGAAACGGTCGGATCCCCCGGATGGCAATGGCCGTCTCTAGCGGCTAGGAGACCCCTTGGCTTTGGCCGATAGGCTGACCCCGCTTTAACATATACCACTCCGGCCGTCCGGTGGTCCGGCCCTTTTATAATTGAGAATTGAAAATTAAAGAGATGATAATAGCGGTAGATTTCGACGGTACGATCGTCGAGCATAAGTATCCGGCGATAGGTCGTGAGCTTCCTTTCGCCATCGAGACGTTGAGGAAATTGCAATCGGATCGGCATAAGCTGATCCTTTGGACGGTCCGTGAGGGAGTGCTCTTGGAGGAGGCGCTGGCCTTCTGCCGCGAGCGCGGGCTGGAGTTCTACGCGGTGAACCGTGACTACCCGGAGGAGGAGAGAGACCGGAACAACCACTTCTCCCGCAAGCTGAAGGCGGACGTTTTCATCGACGACCGCAACCTCGGCGGCCTCCCGGACTGGGGCACGATCTACGAGATGGTGACCAAGGGACTGAGCTATGAGGACTTGACGCGTAAATACGAGTCGGAATACGAGCCGGAGAAACCCAAAGGTTTCCTGTCCCGCCTTTTCCGTTAAGTCCGTGTGATCCGTGTTTAAAGAAATAAAAACGATAACAAAATAATATGAAGATCAAAAGACTACTGTTCCTATTCTCGCTGCCCCTTTTGCTGGCGGCGTGTACGTCTTACAAGAACGTGCCCTACCTCCAGAACCCGGAGGCGGTGAACGATCTCGAGGGGACGCTTCCCCTGTATGACGCCAAGATCATGCCCAAGGACCTGTTGAGCATCACGGTCAACACGACGGACCCTCAGGCGGCGGCCCCGTTCAACCTGACGGTGCAGACCCCGTTGAACGCGGCCCTGACGAACATCAACACGACGACGCAACCCACGTTGCAGCAATACCTCGTGAACAACTCCGGCGAGATCGACTTCCCTGTGATCGGTACGCTGAGGGTCGGCGGCTTGACGAAGAACGAGGCGGAGAGCCTGATCCGTGAGAGATTGAGGCCTTACTTGAAGGAGGCGCCCATCGTGACGGTGCGCATGGCGAACTACAAGATCTCGGTCTTGGGCGAGGTGGCCCGTCCGGGCAGCTTCACGATCGGCAACGAGAAGGTGAACGTTCTGGAGGCGTTGGCGATGGCCGGCGACATGACGATCTATGGCGTACGTGACAACGTGAAGCTGATCCGCGAGGACGAGAGCGGGAAGCGCAAGATCATCAACCTTGACCTGAACAACGCCGGAATCGTGACCTCCCCGTATTATTATTTGAAACAGAACGACATCCTTTATGTCACGCCGAACGAGACGAAGGCGAAGAACTCCGATATCGGTAACAGCACGACGTTGTGGGTGAGCTCGATCTCGATCTTGGTCTCGATCGCCGGCCTGTTGGTGAACATACTTAAATAATTGAAAATAGAGAATTGAGAATTGAAAATTTAGAGAGATGGTGGACGATGGTATAAATACAAGCAATAATAATAATAACAATCCGGAGGGGGAGGATCGTGAGATCAATCTTTACGCCGTGTTTTTCAAGTATATGGTTTATTGGCCTTGGTTCGTGGCGAGCGTACTGGCCTGCTGCATCGGGATGTACGTCTTCCTGCGTTACCAGACGCCGGTGTATAACGTCACGTCGTCGGTGCTGATCAAGGAGGACGAGAAGAAGGGGGCAAACGCCGCCAGCGGCTTGGCTGCGATACAGGACCTTGGCATGCTCTCGATGACGAGCAACTTCGACAACGAGGTCGAGATCCTGAGGTCCCGCACGTTGATCAAGAAGGTGGTGAACGACATGGGCCTGTATATCGACATGGAGGAGTCGAACGCCTTGGGCTTCAACCCCCCTTTATACAAGAACTCCCCCGTTAACGTGTTCATCACCCCCGAGGAGGCGGACCGTCTGGTGGCCCCCGTCGAGCTACGCATGCGCTACACGAAGGAGGGTCAGCTAACGGTGAGAGCGGAGTACAAGATCGACAAGGAGGGTGACGAGGAGACGATGGAGCAGGGCTTCGACAGGCTCCCCGCCATATTGCCCACCCCCGTGGGGGTTTTCAGTTTCACGTGCATGGATTCCATACCCGAGTTGGAGGGCGGGGAGATCGAGCTGGTGGCCCACGTCCATACGCCCACGTCCACTGCCGAGGCTTACGGCAAGGAGTTGAGCGTGACACCCTCGTCCAAGACGACGACGATCGCCAAGGTATCCTTGAGGAACACGGTGAGGCGACGAGGCGTTGATTTCATCAATCGCTTGGTGTCGTTCTACAACCAGGACGCCAACGACGAGAAGAACGAGGTGGCGCAGAAGACGGCTGAGTTCATCGAGGAGCGCATCGGCATCATCAACGGCGAGCTGGGCACTACGGAGAGCGAGCTCGCTGCCTTCAAGCAACGCTCCGGCCTGACGAATTTGACGAGCGACGCCCAGATGGCTTTGCAGGAAAGCTCGAGGTATGAGCAACAACGTACGGAGAACGCCACGCAGATCAACTTGGTGCAGTATCTCCGCAATTATATCGACGATCCTGCGAACATGGACGAGGTGATCCCTGCCAACGTGGGCCTGCGGGATCAAAACCTCACCTCTGTCATCGACCAGTACAACACGATGATCATCGAGCGCAAGCGCCTGTTGCGTACCTCTTCGGACAGCAACCCGGCCATCATCAACATGAACGCCGGCATCGAGGCTATGCGCCGCAACGTGAAGACGACGGTGAACAGTGTCTTGAAGGGTCTCCAGATCGCCAAGGCGGACATCGACCGTCAGGCGAGCAAGTTCGAGAGCCGCATCAGCGACGCCCCGAGGCAGGAGAAGGAGTTCATGACGATCTCCCGCCAGCAGGAGATCAAGGCCACGTTGTACGTCATGCTGTTGCAGAAGCGTGAGGAGAACGCCATCACGCTGGCAGCCACGGCAAACAACGGCCGCATCATCGAGGAGCCGCTCGCCGATGAGCGTCCTGTCGCCCCGAAGAGGATGGTCTTCATGCTTGCGGCGTTGATCTTGGGCCTGGCGATCCCGGTGGGCATTGTCTACCTTCATGACCTGTTGAAATACAAGATCGAGAACCGTGAGGACGTTGAGGCGATCACGGGCGTGGCTATCTTGGCGGAGCTCCCGTTGGTCAAGAAGACGGGTGAGGGCTCGATCGTGGTGCGTGAGAACAAGAACGACCTGATGGAGGAGATGTTCCGGGGGTTGCGCACGAACCTCTTGTTCATGCTAGGCAAGGACGAGCGTGTGATCCTTTTCAGCTCCACGCAACCGGGCGAGGGCAAGTCTTTCGTCGCTGGCAACTTGGCGGTGAGCTTGGCTTACTTGGGCAAGAGGGTGGTGGTGGTCGGCATGGACATCCGCAAGCCGGGCTTGAACAAGGTGTTCAATATCTCCCGTAAGATGGAGGGCATCACGAACTACCTGAGCGACCCGGATCACGTGGAGTTGTTCGACATGGTCCAGCGATCCGATATCAGCCCTAACCTCGATATCCTCCCGGGCGGTCCTATTCCCCCGAACCCGACTGAGCTGGTTGCCCGTGACGTGCTGGAGAGGGCTATCGCCCGGTTGAAGGAACGCTACGACTATGTCATCTTGGACACGGCCCCTATCGGCATGGTTACGGACACGGCGATCATCGGCCGTGTGGCTGACATGTGCGTGTACGTCTGCCGTGCGGACGTGACACCGAAGGCCGGTTTCAGCTACATCAACGTGTTACGGCGTGAGCGTAAGTTCCCGAAGCTCGCGACGGTCATCAACGGCCTTGACATGAGCAAGCGCAAGAACAGCTACGGCTACGGTTACGGCAAGAAATACGGCTACGGCAAGGGATACGGTTATGGCTACGGCTATGGTTACGGTTTCGAGGCATCCTCAAGAAAATAGTAGTACTGTACCCTTTATAACTAATCATAAAAATAACAATTTTCGGACGTTTACATATATATATCATGATGCTAAACCTAGGTAATTTTATAGCGGACAACGTAACTCATCGTGCGGAAAGTATGTTTGCCGCCGATATTGAGAATAATAGAGAGACTCTTTCAAAAGAGATTGAAGGAAAAAGTCTTTTAGTGATAGGAGGAGCTGGGTCTATCGGTTCATCTTTTATAAAAGCGATGCTCCCTTTCAAGCCTTCCAAATTGGTGGTGGTGGATTTGAATGAGAATGGACTAGCGGAACTTACCCGCGATCTTCGTAGCACTGAAGGAATGTATGTTCCGGAAGAATATCGAACTTATACGTTGAGTTTTGCCGATCCTATCTTTGAGCGTATTTTCCGTGAGGAGAAGGGATTTGACATAGTGGCGAATTTCTCGGCACACAAGCATGTGCGTAGCGAGAAAGATAAATACAGTGTGCAAGCACTCATTGAGAACAATGATATAAAAGCAAAACGCTTTCTTGATCTTCTCTCCGTTTACCCTCCCAAGCATTTCTTTTGTGTCTCGACTGACAAGGCCGCAAACCCTGTGAACATCATGGGAGCGAGTAAACGGATTATGGAAGATATGATAATGGCCTATACCTCGAGGTTTAAGGTCACTACCGCCCGTTTTGCGAATGTCGCTTTTTCGAATGGCTCATTGCCCAATGGATGGATACACCGTGTCATGAAGAAACAGCCTCTCGCAGCTCCGAATGACGTGAAGCGTTATTTCGTCTCGCCAGAGGAATCCGGCCAGATTTGTATGTTAGCCTGTGTCCTTGGCCGTAATGGTGAGATCTTTTTCCCGAAACTGGGGGAGGAGCAGATGCTAACTTTCTCTTCCATATGCGATAAGTATGTCGAGTCAATGGGATGTCAAAAGAAAGTCTTTTCTTCGGATGAAGAAGCAAAGCACTTTGCTGCGGATATGCCATTCGACAATAAGGAATATCCTGTCGTTTATTTTGGCTCGGATACGACCGGTGAAAAGGCATACGAGGAATTCTATGTCCCGGGCGAGAGATTGAACATGGATCGCTTTAGCAGCCTTGGAGTTATAGAGGAGGTACAAAAACGGCCGTTGAAGGAGATCGATGCGTTCTTCGTTGAATTGGAATCCATCTTCGCCAGTCCCTCTTTCACGAAAGAGGAGGTCGTGAAGGCTATCCAACGCTTCATCCCTCATTTCGAACATGAGGAGAAGGGAAAGAATCTGGATCAAAAAATGTAAGGAATCAAGATATGTCTGATTATGCGAGAGTCGTGGACTTTATCCACGAGATGTATGGCAGCTCGGAGTTCGTTCCCTTGAGTGTGCCTAAGTTCATAGGTAATGAGAAGAAATACCTGAACGAATGTATTGATACGACATTTGTCTCAAGCGTTGGCAAATTCGTAGACCGTTTCGAGGAGGAGATGGCCCGTTATACAGGGGCTAAGAAAGCAGTGGTCTGTGTCAGTGGAACGAACGCTCTCCATATGTCTTTGCTTCTTGTCGGGGTTGAGCGGGATGACGAGGTGCTTACCCAAGCCTTGACCTTCGTAGCCACTTGTAATGCGCTAAGCTATATCGGCGCTCATCCTGTTTTTATTGACGTGGATCGGGAGACGATGGGACTTTCTCCTCTAGCGTTGCGAGTTTGGTTAGAGAAGAACGCTGAGTTAAAGAATGGTGTTTGTCATAACAAGCGTACGGGCAGACGGGTGAAAGCATGTGTTCCCATGCATACTTTCGGACATCCGGTTAAGCTGGATGAGTTGGTGGATGTTTGCCAAGAGTGGCATATAGAACTGGTGGAAGATGCGGCGGAAAGTATCGGAAGCCTTTATAAGAGACGACATACCGGTATCTTCGGTAAGGTTGGGGCCATTAGTTTCAACGGGAACAAGACCATTACGACCGGAGGCGGTGGGATGATGTTATTCCAAGACGAGGAAATGGGTAAGCTGGCCAAGCACATCACGACTCAGGCAAAGGTCCCTCACCGCTGGGAGTTCCGCCATGATCATATCGGTTATAACTATCGTATGCCGAATATCAATGCGGCTTTGGGTTGCGCCCAGTTGGAGCATTTGGATGAGTTTGTGGCCAGCAAGCGGAAAGTGGCTCAAGAATATGCGGACTTCTTTAAGGATATACCGGATATTGATTTCTTCGAGGAGCCGGAGGATAGTTATTCCAATTATTGGTTGAATGTGGTCATCATGAAAGATAAAGCGGCGCAATACAAATTTTTGGAATATACCAATGACCATGGTGTTATGACACGCCCCATTTGGGAATTGATGAATCGCTTGCCTATGTTTGAGAAATACGAGAATGATGGATTGGAGAACACCATCTGGTTTGCGGATCGGGTAGTGAATATACCGAGTAGTGTAAGATTGTGAAAAAGAATTTCCAGTAGAATTATATAAATATGAAAGAAAAAAAGAAAGTGCTGGTTATTTCAGTACATCCCGATGATGAGACATTAGGATGCGGGGGGAGTATTTTGAAACATTTGGGGCAAGGAGATGAGGTTCACTGTGTTTTCATTACGGGTGGAAATATCTATCAGAGGCAATTGATAGATAATATCAATGCATTGTATGGTTTTACCAGCATAATCACCTTGGATTTTAAAGAACTTCATTTACATGAGATGCTGAATGAGCTGATAGAGGCTTTATCTAAGATAGTATCGATCGTTCAAGCCCAAGTGCTGTATATTCCCAATCGTTCAGATGCCCATTCCGATCATCGGGCTGTCTTTAGTGCAATCATGGCCTGTTCGAAAAATTTCCGCTATCCATTTATTGAGCAGATACTTATGTGTGAAGTGATCTCTGAAACAGATTTTGCTCCTATTCTTGGTGAGAATACTTTTTCTCCAAATTATTTTATTGATATCTCTGAGGTGTTTATTAAGAAGATTGAGATATTAAAGATGTTTGGATCTGAATTGTTGCCTTATCCTATGACCCGTAACCAGAGTGCCATAGAGGCTCTTAATCGATATCGTGGAACTTTGATCAATGCAGAATATGCTGAAGCTTTTATGTCTATTAAAACAATTGTAAGATGAAAGATCAACTTTCGGTAATCTTTATAGGAGGATTGAGTAATGGTAAGATCATTTATGATTATCTGAATAAAAACAGATATGTTAATATCTCTTTGGTTATTACCTACTCAGATACATATCAAGGAGCTCGTCACACCATATTGGGTGATGGCCCAAAATTCAGGAAAAAAAATACCGTTAAGGATTGTATTCATGCTATCAAAGATTTGGCTCCGGATTTAATTATAGTAGCAGGTTGGTCTGAACTTATACCTAATGAGATACTCTCGATCCCTCGAATGGGGGTTATCGGTTTTCATCCTGCTAAGCTTCCGTTCGATCGTGGTCGTTCGGTACTTGCTTGGCAGATAGAGGATGGATATACAGAAACTTCTCTCACAATGTTTAAATATTCAGATTATCCTGATGGGGGAGACATTTTGGCGCAAGAAACTATCGCAATAGCTTCAAATGATTATATAAATGATATATTGGATAAGGTAGATGCAGCAAGTCTAAACCTCATTCGGGCTTATTTTCCTCTTTTGCGAAAAGGTTTTTTGAAAGGAGTGAAACAAGATCTATCAGTGGGTAGTTTTCGCCGTTTACGCAGTGCTGATGACTCGATTATAAAATGGGATCGTAATAGTGTTGAGATATATAATAAGATACGTGCCATTTCGCATCCTTATCCAGGTGCAACTACCAAATTTGATGATAAAACGATGTTAGTATGGAAATCAGAAATTATATCTTCATTCCCTTTTCCTGTTGATACAAAACCTGGAACGATAGTGGCTCAATGTTACGACAACACTTTGATTGTAAAAACACGTGATGCTTATTTACGTTTAACAGAATATGAATGGAAATGAAAAAACTCATCATAATAGGTGGAGGTGGTCATGCTTTATCGGTATTGGAAGCAATGGACACATCTATAGAGATAGCTGGATATGTTGACAATATAGAGTCAAAGAAGTTGATTTTACCTTATTTAGGAAACGATGAGTTTGTTTTGTCTAATTTCTCCCCAGAAGAATATAGAGTCCATCACGCTGTTGTTTATACTAATGATGTAAATTTATCTCTTCGCAGTCGAATTATTCAGCAATATGAAGGATATGAGTCTTATACCATCATTGCTCGTAGTGCATTGGTTACTTCTTCCTCAAAAATAGCGGGGGGATGTGCTCTTAGGGAAGGCGCTATTGTCAATGGAGCCATATTGGCACAAAATAGTGTTATTAATACTAAAGCAGTGATAGAGCATGGTTGTATCTTAGGTAATAATGTCTTTGTTGGTCCTGGAGCCATTGTCTGTGGCGATACTTGCATAGGTGATAATGTATTGGTGGGAGCTGGTGTTATTATACGTGATGGAATTGAAATAACGGAAAATGTGACGATTGGTATGGGGAGTGTTGTTGTCCGTAGTATTGTTGAACCAGGAGTCTATTTGGGAAATCCTTGTAGAAAAATAAGATAAAATAATGAATCATACTCTTATCATTGCCGAAGCTGGTGTTAACCACAACGGCTCTATTGATATGGCCAAAGGACTTATTGATGTCGCTGCCGATGCTGGTGTGGATTATGTGAAGTTTCAGACCTTTAAAGCGGAAAACCTTGTAACAAAATATGCCGTGAAAGCTGAATATCAGCAACGGAATATGGACGATAACGACAATTCTCAATACGCCATGCTTAAGAAGTTGGAATTTTCATCCGAACAGCATTTTGAATTGATCGAATATTGTGTGCAGAAGGGTGTAGGGTTCTTCTCTACCGCTTTCGATTTTGATAGTGTGGATTTCTTGGCGTCCCTTCATCTGGGACTTTGGAAGATTCCCTCGGGTGAGATCACAAACTATCCATACTTGAAGAAGATTGCAGGTTTTCATCAGCCTGTAATTCTCTCCACGGGTATGAGTACTACGGGAGAGATAGAGGCGGCTATCGATGTACTTACAAAGTTTGGTGTGCAGAAAGAACAGATCATCGTACTTCATTGTAACACCGAGTATCCTACTCCTTTCGAGGATGTAAATCTCCGTGCGATGCTTACTATAAAGGAAGAGCTTGGTGTTAAGGTTGGATATTCCGACCACACTAAAGGCATAGAGGTGCCTATCGCTGCAGTCGCTCTTGGTGCTGAGGTAATAGAGAAGCATTTTACCTTAGATCGTAATTTACCAGGTCCGGATCATAAAGCATCGCTAGCACCGAATGACTTGAAAGCGATGGTTGATTCTATCCGAAACATAGAGAAGGCCTTGGGTGATGGAGAGAAGAAAGTTACCGCATCAGAAGGCAAGAATATCGCTATAGCTCGAAAGAGCATAGTCGCTGCCTGTCCGATTCGAAAAGGAGAGATATTTTCGGAAAAGAATCTTACGGTTAAACGGCCGGGGACAGGCCTCAACCCTATGCGGTGGGAGGAGATTGTTGGTACGATCGCTATCCGTGATTATAATGAAGATGAGCTGATCGAGTTATGAGAAAGATTTGTGTGGTCACGGGAACCCGTGCAGAATATGGACTTTTGAGCAGATTGATGCGCTTGATTGACGAGTCGGAGGATTGTCAGTTGCAAGTCGTAGCGACCAATATGCATTTGCTTCCCGAATATGGAAATACGTATCAAGAGATAGAAAAGGATGGTTTCCGTATTGATGCAAAGGTGTTGATGCGAAAGACTACCGATGACGCTTATGGGGTAATTGCTTCTATGGCTGAAGAAATGAACGGAATGAATGAAGCTCTTCGTGAGTTATGTCCGGATATGGTTGTGATATTGGGTGATCGCTACGAGATGTTAGTGGTAGCTACCGTTGCCATGTTGCAACGTATCCCCATCGCTCACCTGCATGGGGGTGAGATCAGCGAGGGGGCCATGGATGATAGCATCCGCCACTCCATCACGAAAATGAGCTCGCTGCATTTTACCTCTACAGAGGAATACCGGAGGCGTGTCATACAACTAGGAGAACAACCTGAGAGGGTGTTTTATGTAGGAGCGATGGGTGTGGAAAATCTTAAGAAAGTTCCATTGATGCGCAAGTTAGAGTTGGAAGACTCTTTGAATTTCAAATTTGAAGGTTTGTCCGTGTTGGTAACATATCATCCGGTAACATTAGGAAATCGTATTCCTAAAGATGAAATTTCTGATTTATTGAAGGCATTGGATTCTTTTTCAAGTTTGAAGGTTTTGTTTACTATGCCAAATTCCGACCAAGGAGGAGAGGAAATACGATCGGCCATAGAAGCGTATTGTGTCCGGAATGAAGAACGATGTCGTTGCTTCAAGTCTTTGGGGGTAAGACGTTATTTATCGGCATTGGGGTATGTGACAGCGGTTGTTGGAAATTCATCGAGCGGATTGCTCGAAGTCCCTTCAGCTCACATTCCGACATTAAATATTGGTGATCGTCAAAAAGGTCGTACAAGGGGAGCTTCTGTTGTAGATGTTGCATCGGATGAAGCGTCTATCGTTAAGGGATTACAAAAAGTCCTATCTCCTAATTTTCGTGCTTTTTGTAAAACGACTACAAATCCATATGAGAAAGAGGGTACGGCAGAGAGTATTTTTAAAGTAATCTCTACATATTCACTTGATACCTTTTTACAGAAATCATTTTATAATTTGTAAGATGAATATATTGGTGATTATACCTGCTCGGGGAGGGAGTAAAGGTATTCCTGGAAAGAATATTAAACTTTTAGGAGGTAAGCCTCTTATAGGTTATACAATTGATGCTGCACGCTCGGTAGTTGATGATACTCACATTTGTGTGACAACTGATGATGATAAAATTATTGAAATTGTAGAAAAGTATGGGCTTCATGTTCCGTTTAAACGTCCAGCGGAACTTGCGACAGATACAGCCGGAACATATGAAGTACTGCTTCATGCTCTCAATTTTTATGAGAAAAGAGGTGAGATTTTTGATGTAGTTTTGTTATTGCAGGTAACATCTCCATTTCGTATGAGTAAACATATTGAAGAGGCGTTTAAACTATATACAAAGAATCTTGACATGGTAGTTAGCGTGAAAGAAACGGATTCGAATCCTTATTATCTTTGCTTTGAAGATGATGCTCAAGGTATGCTCCATATAAGTAAGGGTGATGGGCTTTATACTCGTCGTCAAGACTGTCCTCCTGTATATGAATACAATGGTGCAATTTATATTATCAATACTGCTAGCCTAAAAGCAATGCCTCTCAATAAATTCACAAAGAGAGTGAAATATGTTATGGATAGAGAGCACTCAATAGACTTAGATACCATGATGGATTGGATGATGGCAGAATATATGATTAAAAATAAAATAGTAGTACTAGAATGACCTTTTTCGAACATCAATGTGTAAAACAAGACGACACTATTTTGTCAGCACTTGCTAAGCTTGATAAACTATCTGGGCAGGCTATGGTTGTCTTTGTACAAAATCGCAAAGAACAAGTCATCGGAACATTAACAGATGGTGATATTCGTCGTGCTTTATTACGTGGTCTGGAGCCTTCTGCTAATGTATGTGATGTTATGAAAACAGAGTTTGCTTTCCTGAAAACTGACGAAAACGACCACACATTAACAATTAATGCATATCGTAAACGTAATATCACGGTTGTTCCTCTTTTGGATGAGAATAATCATCTTGTTAAGATATACAATCTTAGGGAGATACATTCGATTTTACCTATTGATGCTGTTCTTATGGCAGGTGGAAAGGGTGAACGTTTGCGTCCTTTGACTGAGAAAATACCGAAGCCTTTACTTCCTGTTGGTAATAAAGCTATTATAGACCGTAATATAGAAAGGCTCATCTCTTTTGGACTGGAACATATTTATGTTACTGTGAATTATCTAAAAGAACAATTGGAAGATCATTTTGCCGAACCTATTCAAGGTGTGAAGGTGAATACAGTTTGCGAACCCAAATATTTGGGAACGATGGGATCTATTCGGTTTGTAGAACAGTTCCATAATGATACTATCTTAGTGATGAATAGCGATCTCTTTACAGATATAGACTACGAGGATTTCTATTTACATTTCAAGCAGAATAATGCGGATATGAGTGTAGCTGCTGTACCTTATACGGTGAGCGTTCCGTATGGTATCATGGATCTGGAAGGACGAGCGTTGAAAGGCATGATAGAGAAGCCGACTTATAATTACTATGCGAATGCGGGTATTTATTTGATTAAGCGTGAACTGCTAGAACTTATTCCCGAGGATACTTTTTATAATGCCACCGATCTTATTGATGATCTCGTTCGTATAGGTAAATCCATTATCCGCTACCCGATAAATGGTACGTGGATCGATATAGGAAATCCGCAAGAGTATCAGAAGGCGAAAGATTTGGTAAGACATATGAAAGGGTGAAAAGTTAGATGTTTATTTTTGTATGAGGTTCTGAATACAAGTCAAAAGTAAATTAAGACTGTCGATTATTCTCCTGAAAGGAAATGGAGAGTTCTTGAAGTTTTTTTGATTATGGATATTTATAAACTTATAGTGAAGTTTTGACCCATACATATTATGTAATTAGTTGTTTTTATGTATCTACTAAGTATAGCAAATAGAGTCCGAGCTTCAGAGTTGCTCAAAGGCTTTGCTACAACAACATTTTGGAGTGCTCTTTCTAAATTGTTAATTGTATTGACAACTTTATACTGTTCAAATGTGCTAACTCAAGATGAATTTGGCGAGTTTAGTTTCATAAGAAATACATTAAGCACTGTTTTGTTGATCTGCGCAACTAATTTCTCGGGGTTGGCTGTCAAATTTGCGGCAGAAGCAATGCTTTCAAAGGAATCTCTTAAAAAGCTCTATATTCTTTTCCTTTTCACAGTAGGAATAAGTCTTTTGATCGGTGCCTCAATTTTAATTTCTCCAACTAATGCTATACGATCTGTTGTTGGTGGAAGTGGGAATGTAACCTATTTCATAAAGCTTACAGGTTTGTTTCTTCCGGTATTTATGCTTCAACCCTTGTTGAGTGCGATGCTGAGGGGATTTAAACAATTTAGGCTAGTAGGGGAGTACGAGTTATTGTTGAGTGCATTTTATTTCGTGGTGATAATAGCGGGTACTTATTGGGGTAGAAGTAATGGGGCAATCTATGCTTTACTCATATATTATTTATTCTTTTCGGTAATAGGGTTATTGGTGGTTTCTAAATATAATAAGAGTGTTCATTATTTAGTGAAAGTAGAGGAACTAACGAGTCAGAAAGCCTGCTTAAAGAAAATAATTATTCCTGTTTTCTTGATGTCGTTTGTAGAGGCTCCTCTTCTCTGGTTTGCACAAGCGGAAATTGCTAAGCGTGGTTCTTATGCTTTGGTTGGAGGACTATCTGTGATTTTGACTATCAGATATGCAATTCAGGTACTTCCTACTTATTTTTACCAAGCGTTTACGCCTATTGTGACTTTGTTGAATATGAAAGGTGAGTATAGGGAGTATTTTAATAAATTTAAAAAAGTGTCCATTGCTTTAGCTTTAGTGTTTGTAGTCTTATTTGTTGTCTTAGTACTAACCGGAAAGTTTATATTAGGAATATTTAATGAGGTTTATATATCATATTATCAGTCATATGTCATCTCTTTATTTGTTTTGTTGTTCAGCCTATATTCGGTTTTATTCAAGTTGCATATGATGATTAGGGAATATCAAACCGTAATGTTCTATATGACGATTTTAAGTTCTTTCTTCTTCCTGATTTCATTTTATGCCTTTTTGTATTTTTCGTTTGATATGCTCAACTCCTTTTTTTATGCACAGGGGTTACAGTATTTTATTCAGCTGATTGTTAGTGTGTTTGTTTATAATCTGGATAAAAAATGGAATTCGGTTTGACTAAATTATATAATATATTATGCAATTCTTGATATACTTTCTAATGATTTTTATGTTTACATTCCTTCCTGTTGTAGGCATATTGGTTGAAGATCAAAATTCGATATATGGTTTAGAGCATCTGAAAAATGCAAATCTTATTCATATTTGTATTATGTATGTAGGTCTTTTACTTGCTTACATGAAAATTAAGCAAAAAGGATATTTTTGGGAAAAAGTTAATAACGGTGATTTGTATATTCCTGAAAAGTTGTTCGAAAAAGTTGCTTGTGTAGCTGTTTTATTTGTGCTTTTTCAGTTTAGTTTTCAAGGTCATATGATTCTTAGCGGTGTGGATAGAGGTATTGTACGGTCTTCTATAGGAGTTTGGGGGCCATTAACTACTTATGTAGGTAGATTTGGGATGCCAGCTCTCTTGTCTCTTTCTACAGTTTTGTATTTCTATATTTATGATCATTCTAAAAAAATAAACAGACAATATGTTATAGTTGTTATTTGTGGTATTTTGGTCGCAATTATGGCGGGAGGAAAAGCAAATATTGTAATGATGTTTCTGCCTGTAATTTTACAATGTGGCGGATTCTTGAAAAAAAGGTATTTAGTTACTTTTGTTCTTTTCGGGGCTTTGTCTATAGTTATTGTGGGAATGTTTCAGATGAATATGTCGTTTGCGCAATCAGTTAGTTATAATATCTATAGGGCTACTTCTTTGTCGAATATGGGGACTCTTTGTGTATGGGATAAATTTCCAACTGGAGATCCTCAAGCCTATATGTCCCTTTTAATTGGATTAGGCGAAAGAATTATCTCTTTCTTATTTGATGTAGATAGGCATAGTGTAGAATTTTTGAAGTTCTCTTTACCTCGTTATATTACTTATTTATATTATGGAAATGCGCAAGGTGCAATTGATGGAGTAGTGAATTTGACTATTACCTCTTTTGGAGAGGCTGTCTATTGGTTTGGTCGTAAATTTTATTTTATAGCATCTTTGATATTCGCATTTGTGTTATACAAAATATCGATTTGGGTTTTTAAAACAAGAAAAAAAGACTATCTTCTTAAAAATGTTATAGTTTCTGTTTTTTTTACATCCTTGTGTTTGGGTTGGTTGAATAGTACTTCTGGTTGTTTCTTATCATATTTTTTTGGATTTACCTCTTTAGTCTATTTGTTTGGTACATATATGTTAATCAAATATGTATTAAAAGGATCTAGCCTAAACAAATAGTTAGTGGTTTGACAATTTATGTGACATAATAATGAATAAAATACTTATTTTTTTGTTGGGCGAATTTTCTAAACTAGATAAAGTCCTATTTGATTTGTCTGTTGAAAATCAAAATCGTTATTTATCGTCGTTACCAATCCCCAACGATGATATCGATCGTTCTTATTTACAATATCGTTGTCAATCATTCTTTTCGCCATGCTGGAAAACGGTATTATTAAATATCGTTGCGGCTTTTCTGATCCCTTTTAGTGTTTTTTATTTGTGGTTGAAATCTTTTTTTTATACTTCTTGTTCTTCAAACTTAGAAGCATTGGGGGATTTTAAGAGATTTGAGGAAATAGTGCCTGATGAACTAAACTCCGAATTTAGAATCTCTAATGATGTATGGTTGTTAGGTTCGTGCCTATCTTTTGCGGATATTTGTTTTCTGCTACATGTTTTTCTTCGATATCCGTTATACTGCTATTTTTTATTGAAAGTAACTATAAAGGTGGCTGGTTACAAAGTATCAATCGAAAGCAATTGTTGTCCATAACGAGTATTCTTTCACTAGTTCCATTCTGACAGCCTATTGTGAGACGAGAAATGTATTGCATATTAATGTTATGCATGGTGAAAAGATGTATTATATAAGAGATTCTTATTTTCGCTATGATCGTTGTTATGTGTGGGATGCGTATTATAGAGATCTTTTTATCTCAATGAACGCTGCTCCCTCCCAATTCATCATTGCTCTTCCTCCTTCTATGAAAATTAATTGTGCGAAACATGTGAATGAAGGCTGTTATGCATATTACAAGTATTTTCTTACCTCTCAGACAAAAGAACAATTAGTCAGTATTTCGAATAGCTTGCAATCCTTACTAATGCATGGGCGAAAGGTGAAGTATCGTCTTCATCCTCGCTATAGTGATAGGGAATTGGTAAAACAGATAGTAGGTAAGGAAAATGTGGAATATCCAGAGAAGGTATCAATCCTTGATTCCATTTCCAATATGGATACGGCTATTGGTTTATATACAACAGTCCTTAATCAAGCTTATCATTGTGGGAAAAATGTAATCATTGATGATGTGACCTATCCTAGCGAGGTGAAAAAACTGGAGGAGTTTAAGTATATCATGATACACAAAAAATTGCCTTTATTGTCCGAGTTGATTAAAAAGTAGTTTTTAATTCTTCCTCATTGTCTATCTGCGGAAGTTTTTTTCGAATAGATGGCAATTTTATTTATGGGATTGTCTCTCAATAAATTTTATAATCTTCTAATTTTATGAATATTGCGATTGTAGGCACTGGCTATGTGGGCTTGGTGTCTGGCTTTTGTCGTATTCTCTAATCCATATAAAGTTTCATAGAATAATGAAAAGAAAGATTTGCGTAATCGGACTCGGTTATGTTGGCTTGCCGTTGGCACGCTTGTTTTCCACTAAGTTTGAGACTGTTGGTTTTGACATGAACCAAGCCCGTGTAGATGCGCTCATGGCAGGACATGATGCCACATTTGAGGTGAGTGACGAACTGCTTCAAGACGCTATCCGGAATCATGATTTTATTTGTACTACCGATCTGAAGAAAGTTGAAGACTGCAATTTTTATGTGGTGGCTGTGCCTACACCGGTGGATGAGCATAATCGTCCGGACTTGAAACCGCTTTGGGGCGCTAGCGAGACGGTTGGTAAAGTGATTTCGAAAGGTGACATTGTGGTCTATGAGTCTACGGTTTATCCGGGTGTGACCGAGGAGGAGTGCTTGCCTGTTGTGGAGAAAGTGAGTGGTTTAAAGTTTAATAAGGATTTTTTCGCGGGATACTCGCCGGAGCGAATTAACCCGGGCGATAAGCTTCATACGGTTGAGAAAATTAAAAAGGTTACATCAGGATCTACTCCTGAAATAGCTGATATTGTAGATGGAGTTTATAATGCAGTGCTGGTGAATGGTACTCATAAAGCTTCCTCTATCAAAGTGGCAGAAGCCTCTAAGATCATTGAGAATTCACAACGAGACGTGAATATAGCTTTCATGAATGAATTGGCGAAGATTTTTAATGCTATGGGTATTGATACTAACGAGGTGATTGAGGCTGCTGCGTCTAAGTGGAACTTTATTAAATTGAAACCTGGTTTAGTGGGTGGTCATTGCATCAGTGTGGATCCTTATTATTTGATACAGAAAGCACAAGTTTACGGAGTATTACCACGTGTGATGTCATCCGCTCGCCGTTTAAACGATGGTATGGGAGAATATGTGGCGCATCAAGTTATCAAGCATATGAACTTGAAGGGGGTGATGGTGAAGGATGCGAAGATTTTGATCCTAGGTATTACTTTTAAGGAAAACTGCCCTGATATCCGTAACACAAAGGTAGTGGATATTTACACGACATTGCATGAGTACACGGACAATATCACTGTGTTTGATCCGCACGCCAACGTGGAAGCTGTGAAACACGAATATGGTGTGACAGTGGTAAATATGTTACCTTCAGATAGTTATGACGCTGTTATCCTCGCTGTTGCTCACAATGAGTTTTTGGAGATGGATATGACTTCTTTGGGTAAAGCGAACAGCGTGCTTTATGATGTGAAAGGTATTTTGCCGAAAGAGTTTATTGACGGGAGATTGTAAGATATGTTATCAGTAATTTGTCCTATATACAACGAAGAGAAGTATATCGGCCAGTGTGTTGAGTCGATTCTTGCACAGGATTATCCAAAGGATGATTTGGAGATATTGTTTGTGGATGGAATGAGTACAGATGATACTCGTTGTATTGTAGTTAACTATTCCAATGAATATCCATTCATCAAATTGTTTGACAACCCGAAGCGGATAGTACCTTGCGCCATGAATATAGGCATAAAGGCATCGAAGGGGGATATTATTATCCGTTTGGATGCCCACGCTAGTTATCCGACAAATTATTTCTCGGCGTTGATTGGGCGAATTGTAGAATTAGACGCTGATAATGTAGGGGTGGTTTGCAAAACAGACGTGTTGAATAAAACCCCAAAGACATTGGCTATACGTGAAGTCTTAAGCAACAAGTTTGGTGTGGGAAATTCTGTGTTCCGTACAGGTGTTGATAAAGTGATGAAGGTGGATACTGTTCCATTTGGTTGCTATCGACGAGATACATTTGAGCGATTTGGAATGTATGATGAACGATTAATTCGTAATCAAGACTTTGAGCTAAATTATCGTATAAGAAAAGGTAGTGGACGTATATTTATCGTTCCTGATAGTAATTGTACGTATTATGCTCGCGAATCATTCAAAAAATTGTGGATTCAAAATTATAAGAATGACTTATGGGGTATTCGTACGGTTCTGTTTACAGGGAATAGCAACTCTTTAGCGTTACGGCATTATATTCCTATGATTTTTGTGTTGTCATTGATAGTTCCTCTGTTTGCTTCTTTACTTTGGGGGCCTTTTATGGGTATTGGAGGTTTGTCTTTATTGGCCTATTTGCTAATGATAGGTGGGGTAAGTTTCTGTATAGCAATACGGAAACATCTTAATATATTATATTTATTGTTGGGGTTTGCTACGTTGCATCTATCGAATGGCTGTGGAATGCTTGTTTCTTTATTTACTGCTAAGTCGTATGTGAGGCGCATTAATGCGCAACGACAATGATTGGGTCTTATTGAGATTGTATTTATTAATCATTCATTTTATGAAAAAGATACTTTTCTCGCCTCCAGATATGTCGGAGGCTGAAATTAATGGAGTGTGCGATGCCTTGAATTCCGGTTGGATCACGACAGGACCTCGTACTAAAGAGTTTGAGCGTAAGATAGCCACTTATTGCCATACGAATAGAGCTGTATGCTTGAATTCGGCTACGGCTTGCATGGAATCAATATTGCGGGTATTAGGAGTTGGGGCGGGCGATGAGGTGATCACTAGTGCTTATACCTATACGGCCACTGCTAGCGTGACTTGCCATGTCGGGGCGAAGGTGGTGATGGTGGATACAGCTCCGGATTCTTTTGAGATGGATTATGATAAATTGGCGAAGGCTATAACCCCTAATACAAAAGTAGTGATCCCTGTGGATCTTGGCGGGGTTATGTGTGATTATGACCGGATTTATGAGGCAGTAGAGAGTAAACGGCATTTATTCAAATCTGCGAATGAGATCCAGAAAGCGTTTGGTAGGGTCATTGTATTAGCGGATTCGGCACATGCCTTTGGTGCTCAATGGCATGGAAAGATGTGTGGTGGGGTGGCAGATTTTACCTCTTTTTCCTTTCATGCAGTAAAGAATTTAACAACGGCGGAAGGGGGGGCTTTGACTTGGCGTACGGTTTTAGGTGTGGATGATGAGACTTTGTATAAGCAATTTCAGCTATTGTCATTGCATGGTCAAAATAAGGACGCTTTAGCGAAGACTCGGCTGGGTGCTTGGGAATATGATATCGTGGCTCCTTATTATAAATGTAATATGACGGATATTATGGCGGCTATTGGGCTAGCTCAATTTGAAAGATACCCAAAACTTTTGGCACGTCGTAAAGAACTTATCGAAGCTTATGATACAGCATTTAAGGATTTACCTGTTACATTGTTGAACCATTATACAGATGAGCATGAAAGTAGTGGTCACTTGTATTTAGTCCGTTTAGATGGCCGTGATGCGGAATATCGAAATAAGGTTATAGAAGCTATGGCTGAGGCTGGTATTGCAACGAATGTTCACTATAAGCCAATTCCAATGCATACGGCTTACAAAAACTTAGGCTTTACAATCGATGACTATTCAAATGCTTATGACCAATTTAAGAATGAAATTACATTGCCACTTCATACGCTCCTTATAGATGAAGAAGTGCAATATATCATTGAGCAGTTTAAAAGGATTATTACCGAATGCTAGTAAAGAACTTTTATGATCTACCACAAGAGC
>ERZ791680.1108-NODE-1108-length-20212-cov-13.299400_pt1 | contig 20212 bp, 16 predicted proteins | sample MGYA00510051_ERZ791680 | MGnify/ENA primary metagenome ERZ791680 (study PRJEB30046, sample SAMN00715238) | human gut metagenome | study: EMG produced TPA metagenomics assembly of the A metagenome-wide association study of gut microbiota in type 2...
AGTATTAGATTTAAGGTTAACAAAGGTTGGGTCAGAGCGCTGACCCTTTTTTTATTTTTATGAAAAACTCAGCAAAAAGATAGTTCATTCCAAAAAAAAATCGTTTCTTTATAGTCAGTTTACCATATACCCCTTCTATTATGGCCCTACACAGTCAAAACAACCTGCCATACAGGCATCTGACCAACAAAGAAATAGAACAACTTCAACGTCAAGGCTGCTCAGCCAGCGACTGGTCTCTAATCGAAGTACACCCGGACATTCTAGTGGATTTTATTCATCACGTACGTTTTTCCAGCTGGAACAAAATAGGATGTTTCCATTCAGCCATCATTCTATCAGACGGTTTGTCGCTTCACAGTGGTATTTACAACGCCACATTACACCAGACCCATATAGGTAGCAATACGCTCATTTACAATAACACTGGATATATTTCCAATTACGACATAGAAGATGACTGTATCCTCATGGACACCGGAATCATCTCCACAGAAGGCCCAACATCTTTCGGACAAGGTACAGAAATTACCGTATTGAATGAGACCGGAGGCCGTGAAGTGATCATCCACGACAAGCTGTCCTCGCATGAAGCTTATCTGCAAGCCATGTACAGGCACGACAAATCGCTTACTGCACATCTAAGAACATTGGTTTCCACATACGCTGAAAGCCAAACCAGCACCAGAGGGTATATCGGTCATCACGCCACTATTATCAGATGCAGTAAAATCAGAAACACCCGTATTGACAGTTACTGCCGTCTCGAAGGATGTCAAAGTCTGGACAACGGCACAGTATGCAGTTCCAAAGAGTCACCCAGCCATATTGGAGAAAATGTAATCTGCAAAGATTTTATTATACAGGATGGTTGCCATATTTCCGACGGTTGTCAGATCACACGTTGCTATATAGGACAATCCAGCATTGTCGGACACGGTTTTTCAGTTTCCGACAGTTATATCGGCTGCAACTGTCAACTGGAGAATGGAGAAGCCTGCGCAATCTTTGCAGGTCCATATACTGTCAGCCATCATAAATCTACGTTATTAATTGGCGGCTATTTTTCATTTATGAATGCCGGCTCGGGAACCAACCAAAGCAACCACATGTATAAGCTCGGCCCCAGCCATCAGGGGATTCTGGAAAGAGGATGCAAGACTGCTTCCGGTTCTTATGTCCTGTGGCCACTGCGTGCAGGTGCCTTTTCCCTGATTATGGGACATTTCACCTCACATGTTGATACACAGGACTTCCCGTTTTCTTATTTAATCGAAGAACAAGGCCGACATTATCTCGTTCCGGCTATTGCACTACGCAATGTTGGCACAGCCAGAGATATCCGGAAATGGCCGGCCAGAGACCGTCGTAATCCACAGTATCGCCAACTCGACCAGCTTGTTCTGGAAGCTTATTCTCCCTATACCATGGGAAAGATACGTCGTGGCATCAATAACCTGAAAACGCTCCTGGCACAAGCCGGACCTGATACAGACAGAATAGAATACCAGTCTCTGACCATTAAGACAGACGCCGCCCGAAAGGGAATCTCACTCTACGAAGCCATTATGGATTTGTTTTTGGGCGAACAAGTCATCAACAAACTCAGAGAACTGAATATCCGTTCGGCAACAGAAACCGTCATCGCCATGAATGTCCCACAAATATCCCATACCGAATGGTATGATGCCGGTGGCCTCATCCTTCCACGGGAAACAATGACGGATCTGATATCCCGAATCAAGCATGAAAACGTAAAGTCTCTGGAAGAGCTTACACAAGAATGGCAAAACATAAGGTCATCTTATGACCAACAGAAATGGGAATGGACATGGACAATCCTTCATAAACAATACCCTGTCACTCATTCCGCAAGAGAGGAATTCTTTACCCCCATCCTCAACCGTTACCAGAATGCGGTATCATTACTGACACAAGCCATCATACAAGACGCCGGCAAAGAATTTGATGCCCAAACACGCATCGGATTCGGTATTGACAGCACATCCCATACCGCAGACAAAGATTTTCTTCACGTCAGAGGAGATCTGGAAAACAACACATTCGTTCGGGACCTGCAAGATGAATGTAGCAGAAAAACCGAAGAATCCGCTTATTGGCTCCATATTATCACTGAATAGATCTTAACGTTTATGCTTATGAAAGTCTTCAAATCATCAACCCACCATCAGCAAGGCCCGATTCTGTCAACTCTGACTGTTTTTTTCATTCTGACATGGACCTTCTACGCAGGCTATTACGGAGACGTTCTCTACATCGCCCAGCAATACAGCTTCTTTTCAACGGACCTGACCGTCATGGGCAACGTTTGGAATCACACTTATGGCATATTATGGATGATAGGTCGCGCATTATTACAACTTTGCTATTTCCCATGGTTAGGCGGCCTGGTTCTGGCTCTCATACTGACCCTTATTTCATGGCTGTTCGGCTATGTATGCAAGCTCAGAGGATCGCTTTGTTACCTGCGATTCATCCCTTCCATCATCTATTCCTTCGTCATCGTCTTTAAAGGGTTTGATATCTATTATCAGGCAGAAACCGGTGCCATTATGGGTATACCGTTCTGTATGCTGTTTATCCTGATCTGTCAAGGTATTTTTGTCCGTTCATTCAGCAAGAAGCCGATGCCTCCTTTGTTCAGACGTCCGTCAGATGAAAAGATATGGGATAATTGGAAAGCCAATATCCTGATTGTGTTATCACTTGCCTTTCTCCTGTTTTTCAATGAATGGCAAAGGCCATACGTCAGACCGACAGCGCGCATGCAACGTCTTCTGCAGGAAAAGGACTGGAAAGACATGCAATCGACCGCCGAGAGCAGCAATATGGGTTACAGTACCATTGCGGCATACTATGCCATAGCCAGAATGGGAGATTTCAACGATGTGCCTCAAGTCCCCATAGAAATTTTACCCAAGCCATCCCATTCCATTTATCTTCACGACAGGAATGGCAATCCTGATGCCGGCAGAAATTATTTTCTCACAGACTACTGTATTGTTTCCGGACAGAATGAAGTAGCTTACGCTCTTGCCCAATCTCACCTCAAGGCCGACGGCCCATCTGCTTATTTACTGAAAAGAATGGTCTGGCTCTGTCTCAGATTAAAAAAAGAAAAGGAAGCCAGACGTTATATGAATATGCTCTGTCTGTTACCGTTCGAAAAGGACTTTATCACTGAATTTCATTCACTGGTCGATGAATAAAAAAAGAGAGCTGCTTTTAAATCTTAAATGATAAAAAAACAGCCCTCTTTATACCCAACACGACCACTCCGTTTCCGTGACTCAGATTCATTTCATATACCACAAAACGAAGAATGGTCGTATTTGTCTGATTAGTCAATATTCAAACCTGCATCATGATAACAAAGCAAGATCCTTTCGTTGTCATTTATAACCCCTGCTCCTTCACCTGAATCTGAAGTTCCGCCGGTTTCAGTCCTTTTGCAGAGGCTTTTATACGGATCTGTCCCGACCCTCCTGTCTCCGCAATAATGGCAGTCATCTGACCATTGAAAAGATGCATTTCCGGCACATGGAAAGCATCCAGACAGGTTGGATCACCATTGGCACCGGCTTTATATTTTCCCTTCCCTTTGACTGAAAAACGCACCAGATGGGAAGCGTCCGGACACAAACGGCCTTCTTTGTCCACAACCCTTACGGTTACAAACGCCAGGTCCTCATCCCGCAAAGATGAGTTCAGAACTTTCTGATCTGTCAATAGCTCCAGTTTATAAGGCTTGCCGGCTGTCTGGATCTCAGTTTCCATCCTCTTTACACCTTTTTCATCATAAGCCACCGCTTTCACGGTTCCTGGTTCATATCGGGTATCCATCCACATCAACCGGTATCTTTTCTGACGGGCCAGACTTTTCCGGGCCTCATCATTCTCTGTCGAATCCAAAGTGACAGAAAAATCCTTGGACCGTACACCCTGACTTTTCCCGTTGATAAACAGTTCTACTGTCGGATAGCTGGAATATACGAAAACAGGTGTAATCTCTCCTTCCCGACCAGGCCATGTCCAATGAGGCAGAATATGAAGGGTCTCTTCCTTTTTATTCCACAAGCTCCTGTACAGGTAATACCGGTCCTTAGGCAAATAAGCCAGGTCTATTATACCGAACAACGAAGAATGGCTCGGCCAGTTACTGTAATAGGGAGTCGGTTCACCCAAGTAATCAAAACCGGTCCACACAAATTCACCCATATCATAAGGCAATGATTCATACATGATAAAATTATCTTCGGGCAAATCACTCCATGAACAATGCTCCAGATCATAAGAAGAAGCCTGATGGTCATCATACATCGCCATCGAACGGCGCTCCACAGGAAACTTATATACCCCACGCGAACTGACCGTCGATGCCGTTTCTGTTCCCAAGATGACCCTTTGCGGCAACTTCTGATAAGCCATCCTGTATTTATGCGGACGGTAATTGAATCCGGGAATATCCAGTACCGCCGCCACATGGGTGTTAATGGCCGACTCCACACGATCCATTCCCATCGTACATGGTCGCGTCGGATCTTCTCTGTGCATGATCTGCTGAATCATATAACAGAGTTTACCTCCAATTGCCGTACCCTGATCGGGCACCTCATTACCGATACACCACATGACGACACTTGGAGAGTTACGGTACCGGCGTACCATGTTCACCAGATCCTTTTCAACCCATTCATCAAACTCTTTATGATAACCGTTTGCCATCTTGGCCGTAGCCCATTCGTCAAAAGTCTCAACCATCAGCAGCATCCCCATTTCATCACAAGCCTTGACCAGTTCCGGCGAAGGCATATTATGTGAGGTCCGGTAAGCATTGCTACCCATATCTTTAAGCATTTTCAGTCGATAGCGAATGGCCGATTCATTCACCGCAGTACCCAATGGTCCTAAATCATGGTGGTTACACGTACCGTGGAATACCAGCTTCTTCCCGTTCAGGAAGAAACCTTCATCCGGTCGGACCTCAATGGAGCGGATACCGAAAGCTGTTTGATCACAATCCGTCTGCTTACCCTGATAATAGATTTCTGTCTCCACCTGATACAGTTCAGGATGATCACAATCCCACAACCTCGGAGAAGTGACGACAAACTGCTGTTCAAACCTGGCTTCATCATATCGTGACAGAGTCTGACGCTGTTCACCGACCTTTTTCCCATCAGGATCCTTTAATATTGTTCTGATTTCCACATCAGAAGGATCAATATTTCCAAGCTCTTCCAATTCCGTACTCACACATACCTTGGCAAAATCATCCCTTACTACCGGAGTCGTGACACTAGTGCCCCAAGTCTTGACAGATACCGGCCCTGTAACAACCAGATGCACATTCCGATAAAGACCAGCTCCCGGATACCAACGGGACGATTCCGGTTTATTTTCCAGACGTACTGCCAGCAGATTGCTCTGTCCCGGCTTCAACAAGTCTGTCACATCAAAATAAAAACTGTTATAACCATACGGCCAGTATCCGGCCTTTTGGCCGTTTACAAAGACTTGTGCATGACTCATCGCACCGTCAAACACCAGTATGGCCTTTTTCCCAGATTCAAAATCCGGTGCTTCAAAACGCAATCTATACCAGCCAGTGCCTACAAACGGCAGACCTCCGGTACGGCCCGACTGGTTTTGGGCTTCTTTCTGCCCATCCTGTTCTATGGCCATAAACTGCTTGTCATTATTAGCATCAAAAGGACCGTATATGGCCCAATCATGGGGGACTGTCACCGATTCCCAAGACCGATCATCCAGTTCTGGTTGACTAAACAAGGCATTATCCTCTCTAGTAAACCGCCAGCCGTCACGCAACAAAGAAACCGAACGAGGAGCTCCGGACAAAGTTGTGACGAATATGCCCCAAAGCAGGAGTATATTCAAAAATAACCTATACATATTGATTAGATTTAAGATTATAGAAAGACAGAATACACGTTTCCATGTATTCTGCCGTGATATTGTTACATTTATTTGGTAAAGCTGTAAACCACATCCATGATTTTCTTGCCTAATTCATCAGCTGCTTCCATTGTGGATGCTTCTGAATAGACACGGATAATCGGTTCGGTATTACTCTTGCGCAAATGAACCCATTTGTCCGGAAAATCAATTTTAACGCCATCTATATCATTGACTTCTTCGTCCTTGTACATTTCCTTCACCTTCACCAGAATGGCATCCACATCTGTTTCAGGAGTCAGATCAATACGGTTCTTGGCTATATAATATGCCGGATAAGAAGCCCTCAATTCGCTGGCTTTCACACCCTTCTTGGACAGATAGCTCAGAATCAGCGCGATACCGACCAACGCGTCACGGCCATAATGCGCTTCAGGATATATCACTCCACCATTGCCTTCGCCTCCGATCACCGCATTCATTTCTTTCATCTTGGTCACCACATTCACCTCGCCCACAGCAGAAGCATAATAATGACCGCCATACTGTCTTGTCACGTCGCGTAAAGCACGTGTTGAACTCAGATTGGAAACGGTATTACCCGGCGTATGTTGCAATACATAGTCAGCAGCAGTCACCAAAGTATATTCCTCGCCATACATGGTACCGTCCTCGCAAAACATAGCCAGACGGTCTACATCAGGGTCAACAACGAAAGCGATATCATGTTCTCCCTTCTGCATCAATGCCTTTATGGCCGTAAGGTTCTTTTCCAACGGTTCGGGATTATGCTGGAAATCACCGGTAGGTTCGGTATACAACCCCGTCACAGTCTCCACACCCAGTTGTTCAAGCAACTGCGGCAAAATAACACCTCCAACGGAATTGACACAATCGATTGCTACCTTAAAATGAGCATTCCGGATGGCCTCGGTATCAACCAGTGCCAGATTCTTGACCAGATCGATATGCTTCTGCGCATAACTGTCATTCTTGGTATAATGTCCCAGATGATCCACGTCTGCATACTCAAAATCTTCAGCCTCAGCAATACGCAACACTTCATTGCCTTCTTCGCTGTTCAGGAATTCCCCCTGTGCATTCAGCAGTTTCAAAGCATTCCACATACGCGGATTGTGTGAAGCAGTCAGAATGATACCGCCACAGGCTCCTTCCATTGTCACGGCCAGCTCTGTCGTAGGAGTTGAAGCCAGACCGATGTCAACCACATCAAATCCCATACCCATCAGTGTACCGCAAACCACATTTCTTACCATTTCACCTGAGATGCGGGCATCACGTCCTACTACGATTTTATTACTTTCGGTCGTTCCGCGACGACGTATCAAAGTCGCATACGCAGAAGTAAACTTGACGATATCCAACGGATTCAGCGTATCCCCGGCCTTACCGCCTATCGTGCCTCGAATTCCCGATATTGATTTAATCAGTGTCATAAAACAAATTTTATCTATTTAATTAAAGCAAAGTTAAGAAAAAAGCGATTTTAAAGAGAGAAAAGACCATTTATTTTTCCATAAAAAAAAGAGTGTGTTCTTATTTTTATATTACTTTTGCAGGATAAGAACAAGTTTAGCCATGAAATCAATACTTTCATTATTAATGCTTGCCCTGCTTCCAAGTCACTTACTATGGGGACAAAACCCTCCAACTTCAAATAAGACCGCAAAAGACTGGGCTACTCAAGTTGAAAAATTCGGAAAAGGACTTCCTCAGGAAAAAGTCTTTCTCCACATTGACAATACATGTTATTTCGTCGGAGACACTATCTGGTATAAAGGTTATGTAACCCGTACGGACCGCAATACGCTGACAGATTTAAGTCGTATCCTGTATGTAGAATTATTCACGCCCGACGGATACCTCGTCGAACGGCAACAGCTCAAACTTCAAAACGGAACCGCATACGGTGCCTTCAAACTTCAGGATTCACTTTATGCCGGCTACTACGAACTGCGTGCATACACACGTTGGATGCTCAATTTCGGTGTAACTGAACGCAAGCACGCCTGGTGGTCGGAAGACATGTTCTACAACAAATCCATGGCCGCCGCCTTCTTCCGCGACTATGACAAACTTTATTCCCGCGTTTTTCCGGTTTTCAACAAGCCTGAAAAAGAAGGTGAATACATCAAGAACATGACTGTCCGCCCCCTGCAACGTTATTTTAAGACCAAGGAAGGCAAACCCGAACTCAGCATCCGTTTTTATCCGGAAGGAGGCCGACTCATTGCCGGACATCCCTGCCGGGTAGCTTTTGAAGCCAACACCGCTGAAGGAGAACATCTGAAAAACATCACTCTGTCCATTGTTGAAGACAAGAAGCAAATCGTCACGACTGCTCCCGTCATCCATCGCGGACGAGGTTCCTTCATTATCCCGGAAGTCAAGGCCGGATGCAAATACAAAGCAACACTTGAATACAACGGATATCAGTATGACATCAACCTGCCTGAAACGGAGACTGAAGGCTGCAACATGCAAATCACATCCACACCGCAAACACTGGTGGCTGATATTTACGCCGGTATGCTGCCCGATACACAAAACCAGATGGGAATCCAAGTAATGCATCAGGGTATAACCGTAGCCTATCAGGACATTACGGTTGCCAATGGAGGAACCGTCCATGTTGAAATCCCCATTGACCAGCTCCCCACAGGTGTCAATCAGGTGACTTTATTCGACAACAACGGCAGAATTTATGCCGACAGGCTTTACTTTGTCAACCATCATGACTATGATGCTCCCTTGCTGACCGTAGAAGGTATCGAAAAGCAATACGAACCATTCGCACCCATCCAGCTCAAATTGCGTCTTACACCGGAAGCCACGAACCAGACCAACCTTTCACTGTCTGTCCGTGACCATGCCTCTGACGAACGTATTTATGACAACGGCAACATGCTTACGGAAATGCTCCTGTCCAGTGAACTGAAAGGATTCGTAGAGGCTCCGGCCTACTATTTCGAACGGGACGACAGCACCCACCGCGCCGCCCTCGACCTGCTCATGATGGTTCAGGGATGGCGACGTTATAACTGGCAGGAAATGGCCGGTGTGCAGGAATTCAATCTGATGTGGCTTCCTGAAAAGAACCAGACCATTGCCGGATGTGTCAATAAGACCATTTCCCTGGACGTAGATCCGGAATATGATACCGACCGCATCTGGGAAGAGCGGGACGAGATTCTTTCATCAACCCTCTCACACGAGGAACAGTCTAACAATTCAGGAAATCCCTATACGGAAAGTGAATCCGTATATCAGCCAGCCAACCAAAGCAAGAATCCAGACATTCCGAATCCCAACAGCAGAAAAGGAGCACAGACATTGCAGGAACGCTACGGCACCCAGATAGGCAACCTGAAAAAGGAAGTCAACGTCCTGGCTACATACACTCAAAACACGGATATCGTTGAACGCATGCAAAAGACCCTGAATGGTACATTCTATATGGAAACACCCGTATTCTACGATAAATGTATTCTTTTTCTGTCGGCTGCAGATACGACTCTGACCGTAGAGGAAATCGCCAAGCGCCAACAAAAGGACTTTCAGGACGAGGAAAGTTATCCGGACTATTATGTCAAACTTAACCGATTTTACCCGGTTTTCGTACAACCATACAGTTTCTACCACGATGCCATGCCACTCATTTCGGATGAAAATCCGAACATGAACAGCAGTAACACATTCTCCGACAGAGTGTTGAACAATGTAACCATCGGCAACAAGCGTCATGGTTTGAGAGCCGTAGACTTCAGCAAGCCTGCCATGGTCATTGATGCGTACGAAGCATTCAACCTTACCGCAGACTACGGACTGAACGCCGGTACTTATGACTGGCAAAACTTCTCACGCCAGTTTGCCATGGCATTCGTAAGCGATATGGGAATGGACCGGCAATATTTCATCCAGGACCGTTACAACGGCAAAGCCGTCAACTTCAGGAATTCGTCTACCACATCCAACAAACATCAGGATGGAATCAATATCGAAACCATCAAGATTCCGGAAGTCCTTAAAGGTGGCAAAGCATATATTGACGCATTCCATAAACTGAAAAACCTGGACGTCATAAAACTATATACCTCATACGCACCACGTGAACACGGCAGCAAGCAATACAGCCAAAGCAACCAGCCTGATATCATCATCGACTACCAGCGATTCGCAGACGACGCTTATCAGCCGACCTACCGTGACCGTCGTTATATCCTTAAAGGATTCAATGTATGCGAGGATTTCTACAATCCGGACTATAGTCAAAAACCACTTCCGGACACCAAGGACTACCGACGTACCCTGTATTGGAACCCGAACGTGCAGTTCAACGAAAACGGAGAGGCTGACATCCTGTTCTATAACAATGCCAAGAAAACGGTAATCAGTCTGAATGCAGAAGGACTGACCCCGGACGGACACCCCGTTACTGCAGAATATAATGATTTCCATCCTTAATCAATCACCTTAAAAAATCCTTTTCCATGAGAAACTATGCTTTCCTTAGTATGCTCAAGAAGTATATCAATTCCAGCGTCATACTTGTTGTAGTGACTGTAGCTGCCCTGATCGTTGCAAACAGCCCATGGGGAGACAGCTATCGCGACTTATGGGAATTACCGGTCAACGTATCTGTCGGTAAATTCAATCTTTTCAGCCATAGCGCACAGGAACTTTCCTTACTGGATTTCATCAATGATTTCCTTATGGCCATTTTCTTTTTCTCCATCGGTCTGGAAATCAAACGCGAGATTCTGGTCGGCGAACTGTCCAGTTTGAGAAAGGCCCTTTTGCCTATTATTGGAGCTTGTGGCGGTATGTTGATACCAGTGGTGATATTCTTCGTTTTATGTCCTGACGATGCTTTCATGCTGCGCGGAACAGCCATTCCTATGGCTACTGATATCGCATTCTCTCTAGGCGTTCTGGCTATATTCGGGCAAAGGGTTCCTGCCAGCCTGAAAATATTCCTGGCGACACTTGCTGTTGCAGACGATCTGGGAGGCATTATCGTCATTGCCCTGTTCTACTCCACCAACCTTCATCTGCATTATCTGGGCTACGCAGCCATACTTATTCTTATTCTGCTTATTGGCAATTGGCTGCATCTACGTTCCAAGACATTCTATATCGGTGTGGGTATATTCGTTTGGTATATGTTCCTCAATTCCGGAATCCATGCGACCATTGCAGGAGTTGTCGTAGCCTTCTGCGTCCCGGCCCGCCCCAATGCCAGTGCACTCTACTTCGTGGCCAGTATCCGTCGTAAACTTAAACGCTTTCCGACAGAAGAGGCCGTACAAGACCGACATGGCATCAGTATCCTGTCCAACAACCAGATTTATCTTCTCAAAAGCATAGAGTCTGCTTCCGACAGAATAATCAGTCCGCTTCAGTCACTTGAGGATGCACTACAGAATCCCATCAATTACTTTGTAGTACCTCTGTTTGCCTTTGCCAATGCCGGTATCGACATGAATGGCATGAGCATCGACAATCTTTTCAGCGGCATCAGTCTGGCTGTATTTATGGGATTGGCAATCGGAAAATTTGCAGGAATATTCTCTTTCTCATGGCTTGCAATAAAATGCAAACTGGTCAGTTTGCCTGAAGGATGTTCATGGAAAAGCTTTGCCAGCGTATGCATGCTGGGAGGAATAGGCTTTACCGTATCCATGTTTATTGCGGACCTGTCGTATTACCCGCTCGGCGAGATTGGAAAGATCTATCTCAACAATGCCAAAATCGGTATTCTGGCCGGTTCTGTTGCAAGCAGTCTGATCAGCATCATTCTGCTTAACCATACACTGCCACGTGTATCTTCTCCAAGCATCTCATCCGACACTCCAGAAAAAGAAAACAAGAAACAGGTTTCTTCCCCGGCTGCCAATTAATTCACCGGAATCCGAATATCAGCTGTCATCCTGATACAAGACATCTCCCTGTCCGTACTTTATTTTCCGGGACAGGGAGATGTCTTATTTTCATTGAAAAGTCATATACGTCTTCTTATCTTGAAACCGGGCACAGATGCACGCCACAAGATATGAAAGCCTACAGGAATTCGATCTGATCCTTACGGTCCTTGTAACTCAATGCAGCTCCCAAGGCCGTCCGATATTCAGCATACGGCGGAATGTGGTATCTCACTCCATAAAGCACTTCCATATTATCAAATACGGTTCTGCATTGCGGAAGCTGTGACAAATTTCCAATCAGCACAAAATCCTTGATGCCACAACTCAACCCTGCCAGACGAGCCGCACTTCCGATGGCCTGCAATACCATATAGACGATTCCTACCGCCACATCTTCTTCTGTGGCATTACTCTCTGCCTTACCAAAATTCGAGGCAGTAGCATCCATAGGCAAGTCCGGAAGCGGATGATTGCAGATATCCTTGATCTGTAAATTAATATGAGATATATCACCGGCCTTGGCCAATTCTACAACCTGATGTATATCGTGCGACTTAAGCAGCAGACGCGACAACCCTTGCAAGGTTCCACCACCTATACCGATACCCCCGATGTGTCTGATCAGGTCCTTCTCTATCTGAATAAAAGATGTTCCCGTTCCCATACTGACAGCCACAAGGCGTTCAAAACCACTCTCGTACTGCGCACCAAGCGCATTGCAGAGAAATTCATCCACCTTCGCCGTCGGACGTCCGTAAAGGGGCGTATTGATATAGGCACTGCCTACACCCGTCAGCATCACCTGTTCGATATCCTCCAGCTCTATCTGGTTGTCATACATATATTTTCCGAAAGCACCGAACAAGGAAGTCACAGGATCGGCTGCCGTAATAAACAAAGGAGACTTGATCTTGCCATCCTCTACACCGATTATTTTCGTGGTACTGCCGCCCACGTCTATTCCCACTATCATGGACATTGTCTTGTATTTTTTAGATGCAAAGATAAAGAGATTTTTTGAATCGCTATTATATAGCTTACATTATTCCTTCATAGCCATTGCAACCGGCCCTACAAAACACATTATCACGGTTTAAAACCAAAGGATAATCCGCTTAAAGGACTTCGGTTTGAATCCTTTCCGGCCTACCCATGATTTTCTTTCCACTTACTGATCAGTTCTGCCACATTACGGGCTTCATATTTATCCAGAAGCCTTCGTCTGTATGTCTGAATCGTATTGACACTCAAAAAAAGCCTGTCTGCAATTTCGGTAGTACTCAACCCCTTCGAAAGCAACACGATCACCTCATTCTCACGGTTGGACAATTTTGGAAAACCAATATCACTTCCGGACTTCTGGCCGGTCAGAGTCAGAAAGGCATCACTGAAATATTCTCCGCCTTCCCGTATCTTCTGAATAGCCTGGCGCAATTCATCAATATGTACGGATTTGGAAACCGCACCACTCACATACGTGCTTATCCCTTCCTGAACCAGCCGCGCCACATACCAGACCTCATCATGCATGGTATAAATAAGTATCTTGCAACACGGCATCTGTCGATGTAGCAGACGGATCAGTTCCAGTCCATTCACATTAGGCATCTCCAGATCCATCACGCATAAATCGAATGAGGCTTTTCCGGATTCCAACCAGCTTTTCAACAGCCCGCCATCGCTCACTTCCGTACACTCCACCGAATCCAGCGAAGACACCACCTGCCTGATACCTTGTGCCACAATAGGATGATCGTCTACAATCAACACCTTATAGTTAATTTTCATGCTATATTTTTCAAATTAAAGATCAATTTAAACTCACTGTTCTTCTTCTCGTAACGGGTTTCCATGCTTGCCTGTATCGCCCTGACACGATGAGCCACAGTTCTGAACCCGATTCCGCTTTCACGCATTGAATTCACATCCGGAAGTTTCTCTCCATCATCCGTAATACGCAAACAATAAGATCCGTCCGGTTCGAGAGACATACTGACCACAACCTGGGTAGCTTCCGCGAATTTTAATATGTTCATAAGCACTTCCTGAGTGACTCTGTACAATTCATAAGCTACACGCTGTGGTATCGGATAGGCTTCATCCCGCTCTACAGACAATCCCTCATAAACAATCTCCACAGATGTACTCTCCGCCAGTCTTTTAACATAGGACGCCAATATCTGGTCCAGATTAAGATATTCAAACTCCGGCGGCATCAATTCATGCGAAATGGCACGTACATTACAAAGAAGCCTGCCTACAGCAGATGCCCATTCCTTATTTCCCTCAAGTTCAGCCTTCATCTGCAAAGCCAACAGGTCATTGGCAATCCCGTCATGAAGTTCCTTTGCAAAATAACGGCATTCTTCTTCCAAACCATCAATATAGCAACGTGTAGCCTCCAGCTCTTTTTCCTGCTTAAGCTGCCGAATTCTGCGCCGGGCTTTTTTCTGCTTGTTGATCTGTCTCCATACCAGTATGAACACCGCAATCAGGATACACAATAGCAATATACTGATTTCAAATAAATTGACACGTTTCTGAAGGATCTCTTGCTGCAAGCCTGCAATTCGAAGATTCTGCTGCTGCATCACGTATTTGACATTAAACTTGGCCATTTGCAAGGTCACTTCTTTCTTGGCCTGCGAATCTGTGTACTGATACGCACTATCCATATAAACATAAGCCTTTTCATCCTGTCCTATATGGTGATAACAGTCTGCTATCATTTTATACAACTGGCTTTTCTCCGTTCTCCTTCTCAAAAGACCCGATCCAAGCATATCTTTCAAAGCCTCCACATAATGGGCACGTTCATAACTGACCAGAGCTCTGGCCAGTATAAAACCGTCTGTCGTTACCATATCTGATTTCTCGGATAACACAGCAAGCAGCTGATTACCGACTTTCAGATAATGATCAACAGAATCTGACTCGCCTTTTTCCAAATAATAATATAGAAAACCCGGAATACAATGTAGTCGCCATTCATCATTGCCATACTGACTGCCCGCAATCTGCCAGGCCGACTTTACCGAACGTAAAGATTCCTCCCATTTTCCCACCCTGGCCTTAATTACAGCACGTAACTGCCAGGCCATCATTATCATTCGGATGTCTCTATGCATATAGACATAATGCAGCGCTATATCTATATGTTTTTCCGCATCCGCATAACGTTTTACCTTAAAACAAAACGCAGCCAGATGCATATTCAGGCAAGCCAGCCAACTTGGCTCATTACGATGCAAGACCACATCCAGCAGTTTTTTGTAATATGACACTGTTGAATCCTGCAAACTATGCAAATGACAACCAAGTTTGGAATGATCAGGTTCTTCCAATTCAAATATCTGCAATAAATAAGGAAACGAATCCCGTCTCTCCTCCTCTGCTATCGCCAATTCCCCTAAAGCCGACAAAGAGATATTTTGTCCACAAACAGGAGCTGAACAAACAATTCTTTCCAGACTGTCATCGGGAAACATGAATTTGTTAAAATTAAAATATGCTGTATCATCAGTCTCCCTGTCTTCCAGATTCGTGCATTCCACACAGCAACCTGTCCGCAGTGCATTACCGGAAACATCCGCATAACACCTTGACACTTCACCCAGAAATACAATGAGCAACAACAAAAAAAGCCGACGGCTATACATCCATTATAACTATTTACTGCAAACGGATACAAAAATACATTTTTTACTTTAATTTGACCTATTTTCTGTTTACACATCTTGCTCTTAATTGGCACTTTAAACGAAAAATCACTATTTTAGGTGACAACCAATTTAATAAAAAAGACTTAAATTTGCATACAAACATTAAATACACAAACAGCTACACCTATAATCTCATTAAATACACCTATACCAAAGAATAATAAGCCCTCCTGTTCATTCTTCAAAATAACCATCCATATAAAAATCACAAAGAAAAAATCAACATCCACTATCTTAAGAGCATATTTTGTAGATTTCCCTCCATATGAGAATGGCATGTCGTATTTATTATTTTTCGCATGTCATTCTTTCTTTATACCATATCATTATCTGATTTCTAAAAATGTAATTCACTGATCACTCCGATAATAAGCCATAAAAGCATTTCAGGAATCAGTCCGTCAGACTTGGATATATAAAAAACAGGACAAACTCATTCATTCTTCACACATCTCCAGACCTGTCCTTCTGACCAAGCACTTTAGACAGACTAAAAGAATCTATCTTCAGAACAGATAACTGTCTGACCTTAAATGTAAAAAAAACACATTAAGCTATTCCGGCAGAGCAGACGAGCCACGCTATTATGACATGCTCTGATAACTCCATTCTGCCTATATCGCATTAAAAGAAACCGGGTCCAAACATCGTCTTCACATACCATCAACAAGACGTTTTTTATCTCTGTCCAGTCATTCAAAATTAATCACACATTCCCATTGAAAAGAATACTGTTTATCTCTACATCACTCCTCAACCTGTTATAGCCACAAACTCCTTCACCCCTTCACCGCCCTTTATTTATAAGGGTTGCAGGATGAACAAGTCCTTCACCACCCCTTCACCTGCCCCTTCGTCAACAGAATCCGGCAATTTTAAAGCCAACCCCATGGATTGAAAAAAGAAGACATTTTCAAAAAAGTAAAGCTTACTTTCTGAAAAGTAAACCTTACTTTTTTGAAAGTAAGCTTTACTTTTTCCAAAAGATACCGAAGCATAATCATCCAAAAAGTCAATTTTACCAACAAATTAACATTCCAAACCTGATACAGACATAAAGAGTTGGTGAAGGACTAATATTCATTTGCAATAAACTGATTATCAATATACTAACTAACAAAATGAAGAGGTGAATGATTTTTATCCATATCCTCTATGGGAGATGTGTTGTTTTCTCAAATCAATTCGGCTTGAAACTCGTAATTTCTGCCATTTTTCTCCTGCAAAAAACCAATTTGAGGAAAAACCTAGGGACCACAAAATTACGAAAAGTTCATCATGCAAAATTAAAGTATGTTCATATTACAAACATAAATTATATTACAAATCGCCATCAGTTATTAGTTTAATGATAGCGTTTTTGCTTCATGCTCGAAGCATGCAAGAATTATCCCTCTTCAATATAAAGATAAATATAATATTTGCGTCATGTTACAGGACATTCCAAATAAATGGTGCAAAAATGCAATTCTGTGGTGCAAAATTCTTATATTTGTACTACATCATAATGGCAATACTAATGAAAGGACCAACCATATTCAGAAGAACCACCAAATCGGAAGGAATAATCAAATTAAGATTCCGTCTAAGAGATGGTCGTGATGTCGACCTCTATCATAAAAGCGAAATAAAAGCAGATCTAAAGACCTGACCAAATTTGAGGATTTTTCCTGTTGAAACACAAATTCCTTACAAAAGTCATTGGCCATACAATAAAACTCTGTAACTTTAAACATTGAGAACATAGTGATAATCATTTGAATGTTATAGCTTGACACTATAATTTAATACTTCCAACGCCATGCTCTTCGTTAATCAAAAGATTATATTTATTCTTATATCGAATCCACGTTAGTTATATTTGCAAAAAATAAAACATTTGTCATGAAGACAAGAATCATCCTCACCATACTGATCTTTCTACCCTTTCTTTCCGCCTCATCGCAGACGCAAGAAGAAGTCCTCGCCGAATTTGATTGGCTTACAGAATTTGTGTGCCGCAACTATCCTGCCTATCAGATAAAGACACAAGGAAAAGAATGTGAATGGAATATATGGACGGATAGTCTGAGAAATTCAATAAGCCAACAACCAGACACACTCCCGCTCATCATGGACAAATACCTCCGCCGCTTCAAGGACGGGCATTTGTGGTTGAATTTAACGGAAAAAGGAAGAGAACGATTCCAAGGCATTCTTCAAAGAGAAATGGTCAGATATCGAGCCAAACACAAGCCGCAAACCACCAACATGTACTACACAGCAAAGCCCATGAACGACAGTACTTATTTTCTGCGTATTCCATCGTTCGCCGACAGCATCTCAAATCAAATGATTAAGGCTCATTGGACAGACATCATGTCGCGTCCCTTTCTCATCGTGGACCTCAGATGTAATGGTGGCGGCAACGATCAATTCTTCGACGCCTTGATGAGCCTGACCTACAGCGGACCTTACTTCACCCATGGAGTGGAACAATACGCCACACCAGACTTTCTGGCTTTCTTTAAAAACATAATTGCCCAAGAACCGCATGCGGAATGGACCGACTACATGCAAGAACTGACAGACAGCATGAAAAGTCATTTGGGAAACTACGTGTTGCGCCCAGGGATGCGACGTCTCCGACTCATCAGCCGTGACACTGTATATTCCAATCCACGCCGAATCGGCATTCTCATCCATGGACGGAACGCCTCCTCGGCCGAACAATACATACTTGAAGCAAAAGAGAGTGAGAAAGTCGTGCTTTTCGGTAACGAAAGGACAGCCGGTGTACTAGATCTCTCCAATGTTTTCGAAATTCCGTCCCCCTCCGGTTGGTTTAACCTCTATATCCCTACCACACGCAGCTGCCGTTGGCCGGACATCATCATCGACGGGAAAGGAATCGCCCCACAAATCCCCATTCCCTACGAAGTCTCACAGCCTGAAGCATTGCAAGAAAAAGACAATATCGGAAAAGAAATCCGCTATATCGAACAGGTGTTACGCGGCATTTCCTCTTCCGACATAACAGACTGATCGGCAATGATGATAATATACAGTTAAATGTAAAACTGGAAAAAGATACGGTGTGGCTCACGCAATCACAAATGTCTAATCTGTTTGGAGTAGATAGAACTGTAATTGTCAGACACATTCGGAACATCTATAAATCAGCAGAATTATGCGAAGACGCAACCTGTGCAAAAAATGCACAAGTTCAAGAAGAGGGAGGAAGAACAGTCAGAAGAACCATACCTTATTATAATCTGGACATGATTATTTCTGTCGGTTATAGGGTAAACTCAAAGAATGCTACTCAATTCAGGATATGGACAACTTCTATATTAAAACAATACCTTATCAAAGGATACGCCATCAACGACCAGCGATTGCCACAATAGGGTGAGGTGATACGAAATTTGTCGGATTGCTGGAAGTTCCTTATGTACCAACCGAAGGTGGCGGTGGTTCACAAATCGAATTGCCATAGAGAGATAAGGACGAGGATGATCTCTTTTGGGTAAAAAGATGTGCACGTGCTGCCATTCGTACCTTAGGAAAGGAAGCGAAAACTGGATTAAAACGATGAGCTTATGAAAAAGAAGTTTGATTTTACCGCTGAAATGAATGCAACGCAAAATCCCATAAACGGTCCTGAAAATGATTTTTTGGAGGAAGAAAAACGGTTGATGGAAAAGAACGCACAAGGAATTGCCAATCTGAATAAGAGCATAGATATGGTGTTTGATGACATAAAAGACATGTTGAAGTTCTTGGAACAATACAAGCTATCCGTCAGCCAAAATACAATAGATCAAGCTGAAAAATTCGGCGATGCAATTCTTGAAAGGTTTGCCCAAAGGATAAATGCCAGATGCGCCGAGACGGAACAAATGATTGCCAAGGCAGAGAACTTCATCTGCATCTCTCCCATTACCTTCTATATCCTGATTGTCCTGCTGCTTGTCTTCTTCTCATTTTTCATCATCATGATAATGGAAAACGCTGAGATTTTGCACTCAGAATTGGTGTGGAAAACTATCGCCTACTGTGGGCTGATAGCCGCTGTGGGGCTTGGGATTGTAATTTTATTGGCAAGGTATTTGGGAAGGAGGATATAAATGAAGGAGTCTCAGCTAGTCATTTTTAACTGGTTGAGACTCTATGCAATTACATTTCAATCAAATTATGTAAAAGCATATTTGTTTTATTACTGTTTTTTATTTTATTATATAGTAATACACATATAGAACTGTCCTTGTGCGACTCATAACCATCTACTCAATTATTGAAATCAATTCTATTTTGTTGATGGAAAATATCAAGACACTTTTTCTTCTTCCTTTACTTTACCCTCATAAGCAACTCTAATTTTCTCTATTTCTTCATCGAGCAAATGCTTTACTTCCGGTTTTCCGAGGTCTTTAAACATTGAACAATTCTGTTTCTTATAATCTTTATTTAAGTAAAAAATCCTTCTTATACTTTCATGTGTATTTTCGTTCTTTAGAATGTTGTCTCTATCGTTAACAAACTGTTTGCCTTTATCTCCTCTTTGTTCTTTAACAATACTCTGTTAATTCTTATGTAATCGATTGAAAATGAGAGAGTTAATTAACG
>ERZ791680.1116-NODE-1116-length-20093-cov-4.718086_pt1 | contig 20093 bp, 17 predicted proteins | sample MGYA00510051_ERZ791680 | MGnify/ENA primary metagenome ERZ791680 (study PRJEB30046, sample SAMN00715238) | human gut metagenome | study: EMG produced TPA metagenomics assembly of the A metagenome-wide association study of gut microbiota in type 2...
ATTTTTAAGCAGTGACGCGGCCGGATACATATCAGGCACCTGCCTGCCGGTGGATGGAGGTGCTCTGATTGGGTTCTGATTGTTTTTCCGAGGAGTTTCTTCTGACAAACCCCACGGGAAGCCGGCTGTACCACAGCTATGGGGAGAGGCTTCCCATTGTGGATTACCACTGCCATCTGGAGGCCAGGGAAATCTGTGAAAACAGGGAGTTCAAGGATTTGGGTGAAATGTGGCTGGCTCATGACCATTATAAATGGAGGGCCATGCGCACATTCGGAATCAGCGAGGAGTATATCACCGGAACAAAAAGCTACTATGAAAAATTTCTGAAATTTGCTCAGATTATGCCCTATCTTGCGGGCAATCCCCTATATATATGGTGCGCCCTGGAGCTGAAGCGGTACTTTGACATAGAGGAACCCCTTGGACCGGATAATGCGGAGGAGATTTACCGGCGCACCAACCAGCGGATCAGGGAGCTTCACATGACGCCCGGGTGGTGTCTGGAACAGTCCGGGGTGGAACTGCTCAGCACCACGGAGGATCCGGCGGACAGCCTGGAATATCACATAAAAATAAAGGAGAATGCAGCTTTAAAGACGCGCATTCTCACGGCCTTCAGGCCTGACAGGGCATTTTACTGCGAGCGGAAGACATTTTCGGATTATATGAAAATCCTTTCCCAGGCAGCGGGGCAGGAAATCGTGGATTTTTCCTCCATGATGGGAGCGCTGGAACAACGTCTGGCATTTTTTGCGGAATTTGGAACAACGGTCAGCGACAACGGCATTGCCCACATTGCGTGGGAGGAATACACCGGGGCCCAGGCGGAGGACATTTTTCAAAAGGCTGCGGCTGGGGAGCAGTTATCAGAGGTGGAAATAAACAGGTATAAATCCGCGTTCCTGATTGAAATGGCAAAGCTCTATAAAAAATATCATTTTGTGATGCAGCTTCATATCGGTACCTATCTGGACGCCAATCACAGGAAGGTGCAGGAAATCGGGCAGTCCACAGGTTTTGACTGTGTGGATGACTCCACGTCCGTAAAATCCGTGGGACGTATCCTGGACCGGCTGACAGAGCTTGATCAGCTTCCAAAGACAATTCTGTATCCCTTAAACCCTGCGCAGATGGAACCCTTTGCCGTTCTGGCAGCAGGCTTCTGCGACGGCACGGTAAGGGGGAAGGTACAGCTGGGCGCTCCCTGGTGGTTCAACGACCAGCCCTTCGGCATCATGCGCCAGTTTGGCGGAGCAGGGAATTTGTATCCCCTGAGCCTGTCCGTTGGAATGCTGACGGATTCCAGGAGTTTCTTAAGTTATCCGCGCCATGAGCTTTACCGCCGCTGTCTCTGCAGCTATCTGGGAGAACTGGTGGAGCGCGGAGAATATTTCTCCGGCGAGAAATATCTGAAGGAAATAATAGAAGGAATATGCTACAGGAATGTAAAAGAATACTTTGGATGGTGAGAACATGACTGCAGGTAAAATGAATGTAAAAGAAAAGATAAAGGATATACATTTTTACAGGGCTGTGTCTGATATCAGCAGACCCATTGCGGATTCCACACACACAATCAGCCAAATCGGTTTTTATATTGTGGAGCTGATGACGGCGGAGGGCGTAAGGGGCCAGGGGTATGTGCTGTCCTTCCACTATTCTCCGGGAGCAATGGAGGGAGCGCTCAGGGATGTCTGCAGCTTTATCAGCGCGGGAGAGTACGCTGTATATGATACGGTGCTGGCCAGGGCTGACTGGGACCGGGAGGCGGAATACTTTGGCAATACGGGAATCAACAACTGCGCCATTGCTGCCGTGAACCTGGCCATGTGGGATGCCTGGGGACATACATGCCGCCAGCCGGTGTGGAAGATGCTGGGGGCCAACCGGAGAAGGATACCTGTATACGGCAGCGGCGGCTGGATTTCCTACACGGACCAGGAACTGCTGGAGGAAGTGCTGGATTATAAAAAGAGAGGTTTTAGGGCCGTTAAAATCAAGGTTGGTTCGGGAAGCATCGAACGGGATGCGGAACGTCTGGCAAAGTGCAGGGAGGCGCTGGGGGACAGTGTGAAAATCATGATGGACGCCAATCAGGGACTCAATGTGCCGGATGCGCTGGAGCTGGCCCGCAGGGCTTCCTCCATGGGAATACAGTGGTTTGAGGAGCCGGTGGTCCACACAGACTATGCCGGATACCAGCTTTTGAGAAACCAGTGCGGCATTGCGCTGGCCATGGGGGAGCGGGAATATGATTTTGAGGCTTTAAAACAGCTGACAGTGCGCAACGCCCTGGATTTATGGCAGCCGGACATCGTCCGGCTGGGAGGGGTGGAGGCATGGAGGGAATCCGCTGCCCTGGCTGAGGCCTTCGGATTGCCGGTCCTGCCCCATTATTATAAGGATTACGATATCCCTCTGCTGTGCACGGTCAGGAGTCCTTATGGAGCAGAGTCCTTTGACTGGATTGACGGCATCATAGATAATGCCATGGAGATAGAAAACGGATTTGCCAGTCCCTGGGAAGGGGACGGATGGGGATTTCGTTTCAGGGAGGAGTGTATGACAGAAGTATAGGAATTGAGTTGGGATTTGCCGCCGGACAGGAACTGATATCACATCGGTTTTCCCTGTACGGCGTTTTTTTCGTTTACGGGTCCGTTAAAATAATTGCAATACTGGAATATCATTCCTTGAAACAAGGTACTTTATATGATAAAATGGGGAAAGAATTCATGCAAAGTGAAAAACTCGTAACAAAGGAGAACATTATGATAAGCCAGTTAATTGAAAAAATAAAGAAAACCAATGCCCCAATCTGCGTAGGACTGGATCCCATGCTGTCCTATGTGCCGGAACATGTGGTAAAGAAATCCCTGGATGCTTACGGAGAGACACTGGAGGGGGCTGCTGATGCCATCTGGCAGTTTAATAAGGAAATCATTGACCATACATTTGACCTGATTCCGGCTGTAAAGCCGCAGATTGCCATGTATGAGCAGTTCGGCATCGAAGGACTGACCGTATATAAGAAGACTGTGGACTACTGCCATGAAAAGGGACTGATTGTTATTGGCGACGCCAAGAGAGGCGATATCGGCTCCACATCCGCTGCCTATGCAGCAGGCCATCTTGGCAGGGTGCAGGTGGGAAGCAAATCCTTAAGCGGATTCAATGTGGATATACTTACTGTAAACCCATATCTGGGAACAGACGGCGTGAAGCCCTTTGTGGATGTATGCAGGAGTGAGGACAAGGGCCTTTTCGTTCTGGTCAAGACCTCCAATCCGTCCAGCGGCGAATTCCAGGACCGCCTGATTGACGGTAAGCCCCTCTATGAGTGGGTGGCCGCCAAAGTGGAGGAGTGGGGTGCCGGCTGTATGGACGGTGAGTACAGCAATGTGGGCGCTGTTGTAGGCGCCACCTATCCTGAGATGAGCGAGATTCTGAGAAAGCTCATGCCCCACACCTATTTCCTGGTACCCGGATACGGGGCACAGGGAGGAACAGCCGCTGACCTGAAGCATTGTTTTAACCAGGACGGGCTTGGCGCTGTGGTTAACTCCTCCAGAGGAATCATTGCGGCTTACAAACAGGAAAAGTATAAGAACTTCGGGCCGGAGCACTTCGGCGAGGCATCCAGACAGGCAGTGATTGACATGGTTGCTGATATCAGCAGCGTACTGTAAGAGACAGGAGATTCATGTTATGGCAAAAGTGAAAATAACAGCAGCCGTCACGCTCCAGGAGCAGCTGGCTGCCGATATATACGATATGAGGATAAAAGCGCCTGAGATAGCGGAGTCAGCAGTTCCGGGCCAGTTTGTATCCCTTTATTCAAAAGACGGGGCCAGGATTCTTCCGCGTCCCATCAGTTTGTGCGGCATTGATAAGGAAAAGGGAGAGCTGAGGCTGGTGTACCGCATTGCGGGGGAAGGCACGAAGGAGTTTTCCGGGCTCACGGCAGGCGATACCATTGATGTCCTGGGACCTCTGGGCAATGGTTTTCCCCTGGAGGCTGGAAAAAAGGCATTTCTGATAGGCGGAGGCATCGGTGTTCCGCCTATGCTGGAACTGGCAAAAGCTCTTCATGAGCTTAACAAGGACGAAGAGGACAATCTGGTCCAGTCCGTGCTGGGATACAGAGACAGCCAGATGTTCTTAAAGGATGAATTTGAGGCATACGGTCCGGTATACGCAGCCACGGAGGACGGCAGCTTCGGAACCAGCGGAAATGTGCTGGACGCTATCCGCGAGCAGGGCCTTACGGCGGATGTCATTTACGCCTGCGGTCCCACTCCCATGCTCCGGGCACTGAAGGCATATGCGGCCGAAAAGGGGCTGGAGTGCTGGCTTTCCCTGGAAGAGAAGATGGCCTGCGGAGTAGGCGCCTGTCTGGCCTGTGTGTGCCGGTCCAAAGAAGTGGATGACCATTCACAGGTACACAATAAGCGTATATGCAAGGACGGTCCTGTGTTTAGGGCAGATGAGATTGAGCTGTAGGCATGTATAGGTGAAAGATAGCGAGGTACCGTTTAGATGAATATGAGTGTAAATATTGCCGGTGTGGAATTTAAGAATCCGGTAATGGAAGCGTCGGGCACATTTGGTTCCGGCATGGAATACAGTGAGTTTGTGGATTTAAACCGTCTGGGCGCAGTGGTTACCAAGGGTGTGGCAAGTGTGCCGTGGCCGGGCAACCCCACTCCCAGGATAGCGGAAGTATACGGCGGCATGCTCAATGCCATCGGCCTTCAGAATCCGGGTATTGACGTGTTCACAAAGAGGGATATTCCCTTTTTAAAACAGTATGACACGAAAATCGTGGTCAATGTCTGCGGAAAGACCACGGAGGAATATATTGATGTGGTGGAGCGTCTTGGGGACCAGCCGGTGGATATGCTGGAAATTAATATATCCTGTCCCAATGTAAAAGAAGGCGGTATCGCCTTCGGCCAGGACCCAAAGGCGGTGGAGGCCATTACCAGGGAGGTAAAGGCACATGCAAGGCAGCCCATCATCATGAAGCTGAGCCCCAATGTGACGGATATCACTGTCATGGCCAGGGCGGCAGAGGCTGGCGGGGCAGATGCCATTTCATTAATTAATACCCTTACAGGCATGAAGATTGACATTCACAAAAGGGCATTCGCGCTGGCCAACAGGACAGGAGGACTGTCCGGTCCTGCTGTGAAGCCGGTGGCTGTGCGCATGGTATACCAGGTTGCCCAGGCAGTGAAGGTTCCCATCATCGGCATGGGAGGAATCAGAAATGCAGATGACGCCCTGGAGTTCCTTCTGGCGGGCGCGCCGGGGGTATCCATCGGCACGGCCAATTTCCATAACCCCTATGCCACGGTGGAGACTGTGGATGGAATCCGGGCATATATGGAAACGTACGGTATCGGAGATATCCGGGACCTTATAGGGGCTGTGAGGTAGCACCGGCAGGGTAAGACAGTGATAAAAGGCAGTGATAAAGACAGTGACAAAGGCAGTTTAAAAAAGGCAGCAGCAAAAGAATTACAGAGCGGTTAAACGGCCCGTAAATACAGGAGGTTTAAGGAAGATGGAAAACTATAAGCAGGAATTTATAGATTTTATGGTGGAAAGCAGTGTGCTAAAATTTGGCGACTTCACATTAAAGAGCGGACGTAAGTCCCCGTTTTTCATGAATGCGGGAAGCTATGTCACAGGAACCCAGCTGAGAAAATTAGGAGAGTACTACGCAAAGGCCATCCATGACAATTTCGGACTGGATTTTGATGTGCTCTTTGGGCCGGCTTATAAGGGGATTCCCTTAAGCGTGGCAACCACCATGGCAATCAGTGAGCTGTACGGAAAAGACATCCGTTACTGCTCCAACCGCAAGGAGGTCAAGGACCACGGCGATACAGGCATCCTTTTGGGCAGTCCTATCAAGGACGGGGACAAGGTAGTTATCATCGAGGATGTGACCACTTCCGGCAAGTCCATCGAGGAGACATTCCCCATCATCAAGGCCCAGGGAGATGTGGAAATCAAGGGACTCATGGTTTCTTTAAACCGTATGGAGCGCGGCAAAGGCACCAGGAGCGCTCTGGATGAGATTAAGGATTTATACGGTTTCCCCACTGCCGCCATCGTTTCCATGGCAGATGTGGTGGAGCACCTCTATAATAAAGAAATAAATGGCAAGGTAGTCATCGACGATCAGATAAAGGCAGCCATCGACGCTTACTATGAGCAGTATGGAGCCCAGGCATAATGATGTTTCCAGGAAGAAAGGCGATGAATATGGAGAGAGTGTATAAAACCATGCGTAACACAGGGGCTGGCTGCATAGCGATAGGAGTCATCATAGCAGTGACCGGCCTTACGGTTGGAATCATTTCCATTGTAAATGGAGCGCTGCTGCTGAAACGAAAATCCGAAATTGAATTTTAGTAAGCGGGGCTGACAATGATAAGAAATACAACAAAGCGTCAAAAGCTGGGATGGGTATTATTCATACTGTATCTTTGTTTCCTGGCGTATTTCATGTTTTTTTCAGAATCCTTCGGGCGCACAGACACAGACAGGGGGTACCAGTATAATCTGGTGCCCTTTAAGGAAATTACGCGGTATTTCCGGTATTATGACGTGTTGGGACCCACATTGTTCATGATTAACATGATAGGAAATGTGGCGGCCTTCATGCCTTTTGGGTTCTTTCTCCCCATTATCAGCAGACGCAGTAAAAAGTGGTACAACACGGTTATGTTCGGCTTTGTTTTCAGTCTGATGTTAGAGACTCTGCAGCTGGTGTTCAAGGTGGGAAGCTTTGATGTGGATGATATGCTGCTCAACACCCTGGGGGCAGCCGCAGGTTATCTGTGTTACCGCCTGGTACAATGGACCCGGTGCAAATTGAGAAAAAGGAGGCTTTCCCGTTGAGGCAGATTGGCGATAAGGTATCGTATGTTAGAAATCCTTTTGCGAGAAACAGCTACTATTGTCTGACCCTGGCAGTGCTGGGACTGGCTTTAGGCACGGCCAGCATGTGTCTGTCTGTGACAAGGGCGGGCCAGGGAGGCCTGAATACAGGGGCTTACGGCTTTTCCAGCCTTGTTGCAGCCCTTATGGGGCTGTGGTACGGTGTGCGCTCATTTATGGAAAAGGACCGCAATTACATACTGGCGAAAATAGGAATCAGTATCTGCGTGGTGCTGGTCATCGTGTGGGCTGTGATTATCATAACCGGTATTGTAAGATAGATGGGAGTAAATGCAGATGGATTACAGAATCTTATTACAGAAAGAGAATGATGCCGTAAGGGAGCGCTACGAATTGTCCATGGAGCGTATCAGGTCCATGGATACAGAGGAGATGGGGCTGCCTTACGGCTGTTATTTTAAGAAGGTTTCGGCTTTTATCCGCAGGATAGAGCGACTGGCAAAGCGGGTGGAAGAAACCGGTTTAAACGGGGAGGAAGGGCTGGAGGGGACTTCTTTGACCCTGGAGGCGCTGCAGGAGGAAAATTACGCCCTGTACAAGGATATTCTGCCTGAAAATTACAGGGAGAGCTTTGCCAATCCGGATTACGCGGTGGAGGTTTTGGGGGATGGCTACGGCCAGCTTTTATCCTTTCTCTATACGGAAATCCGGGCTGATATTGTATATGCCTTTGAGATGCGGCTTATGAATATCACCATACTGAATGAGCTGTTCCTGGAAGTGTATAACCTTTTTGCCCAGGCATGGGAGGAGGGAAAGAATGCGCCTCTGGAGCAGCTGATTAAGGATTCCCTGTACTGGTTTGTCAGCGACTATGCGGAGGTCACCGTGGACTGGCGGATTCGGGAGGGACTGGATCCGGCCCTTTCCTTTGGAACAGATATCGTGATGAAGCGGGATTTGACTGATTTGCGGTATCTCTATGCCTACGGGGAATATGTCTCGGAGACAGAGATAAAGCTTGCCTCTTTCATGAACAGTCTTCCCCAGGAGACCATTGACCAGATGGCATCCACTTATACGGAAGGATTCAGGAAGGGGTTCCAGGTCATGGGCAGGGACCTGAAGAAAAAACGGACCGTTGTGGTGGAATTCCAGCTGGGCTTTGAGCGGATGATCCGCAGGGCGGTGGAGTACTTCCGGGAGATGGGACTTGAACCCATCTGTTACAGGGCAGCGGTGGAGTCCGTGAACCGCAGGGCGAACGGACGCAGGGGATATTACGGTACATCTCCCAACAAGCAGTACGATTATGACCATCGTTATGACAGCGCCCTTTATATGGGCAATGCTTTTAAGGAGAGAAAGCTGGCCGTTCTGCGGTCCGCCTATGAGACCTACCGGAAGGAAGCCGCCTGGTGCGCGGGCCCTGCCCTGGTGGAGACATTTGGTGAGGAAGGCTTTGCCCCTGAGAATAAAAAGTCGGCCCTGGCCCTCAACGCCCATCAGGAGGCGCTGACCCTGGCTTATGCCAATGAATCCAGGCAGATTGTAAATCAATATATGCCGGGAGACGAGACCAGCTTCACCATCATTGCCTTTCCCAAACCAGAGATTGGGCCGGATTTCGAGGCTGTTTTCAGGGAAACCATCCGGATCAATACACTGGATTATGAGAAGTATCAGAAAATACAGCAGTGTATCATCCAGGCACTGGATGAGGCCGGCTATGTGCTCATAACAGGCCGTGACGGCAATGAGACATCCATGAAGGTGGCTCTCCACCCCTTAAGGGACAGGGAAAAGGAGACTAATTTCGAGAACTGTGTGTCCGATGTGAACATTCCCTTGGGAGAGGTTTTTACATCCCCCATATTGAAGGGGACAGAAGGACTGCTGCACGTAAAGAATGTTTATGTGGAGGATTATCAGTTCAGGAATCTGCGCATGGTGTTTAAGGATGGTAAGGTGACGGAGTATTCCTGCGGGAATTTTGAGGACATGGGGGAGGCCGGAGCTGCTGGAAATGATAAGAGCGCTGAGGCTGCTGGAACTGATAAGGACGCCGGGGCAGCCGGAAATGATAAGGACGCCGGGGCGGCCGGGGACGCCGGGGACGCCCGCAGACAGGGCCAGGCCCTTGTGAAGCAGGTCATAATGCGAAACCATGACTGGCTGCCTTTGGGCGAGTTCGCCATCGGTACCAATACTACGGCCTATGCCGTGGCCAGAAGGTTTTCCATTGGCGATAAGCTGCCTATCCTTATTGCCGAAAAGATGGGGCCTCATTTTGCAGTGGGTGATACTTGCTACAGCTTTGCTGAGGATTCGCCCATGTATAACCCTGACGGCAGGGAGGTCATTGCCAGGGACAATGAGATATCCCTTCTCAGAAAGACAGATATGTCCAAGGCATATTTCAGCTGTCATACGGATATCACCATTCCCTACTCGGAATTAGGGGATATAAAGGCTGTCAGGGCAGATGGAAGCCTGATTGATATTATCCGTCAGGGCAGGTTTGTGCTGGAAGGCACAGAGGAGTTAAATGAGGCTCTGGATGAAGCGGATGACGGCGCGGCCGGGTTAGATTGTGAATAACAGTATGATTCGATGATGGATGAGGGAGACACTGCTCCGGTTGTGGGGGAGGGTGTGCTCTATATTAAAAGATCACTTGTACAATCCAATTCATGGATGGAACAAGTGATTTTTTCTGTTATACTAGATAAAAAGGAAATAAAAAGGAAAATAAAAAGAAAACAATTTTCCTGTGACCCCGAAACAGAAATGGTTCCTGCGTATTCTATGGTAAATGGAGGTGATATCTTGGGGGAAGAGCACCAGATAGTCCGTTTGGTCTATGAGGCAAAGAAGAGTCCGGAAGCTGCTGACAGCCTGATTGGCCAGTATATGAATTTCATACAGGCAGAGACAGTCCGCTTTACCCAGGGAGCTCCAACCCAGGCCAGGGAGGACCAGCTTAGTGTGGCCATGTTTGCCTTTTATGAGGCGGTCCAGGGGTATGAGCGGGGAAGAGGCGCGTTTCTGCCTTATGCTGCCGCGTCCATACGCAACCGGCTCATAGACTACATCAGGAAAGAGGGGCGCCATCAGGGATTGGTTTCCTTTGATGCCCCGGCAGGACAGGAGGATGATTCCCATGCCCTATTGGAAGTAACGCCTGATGAGAAAAACGGAATCCAGCTGTGGAATGTGAGAACGGCTACCAGGGAGGAGCTGGATGAGTTCCGAAGGAATCTGTCTGAGTATGGCATCAGTCTGTCTGATGTGGCGGATAACTGCCCCCGGCAGGACCGTACCCTCAGGGCATGCCACAAAGTGCTGGAGGCTGCCAGGAGCCATCCCAGGCTGCTGGAACACCTGATACAGAACCGCAAACTTCCCGTTGCGGAGCTGGCAGAGCTGTCCGGCGTATCCAGAAAGACCATGGAACGGCACCGGACGTATCTGGTTGCCATTTTGCTGGCTTATACCAACGGATATGAAATCATCCGGGGACATCTGTGTCAGATATCACCGGGAAAGGAGGGAACCGTATGACTTATCTTGTAATGGAGTGCCATCCGTCATATGCCATTGTCCTTGACAATGAAGGCAGAATGATAAAGGCTGCCAATATGGGTTACCAGGAGGGCCAGGTGGTAGGAGAGATAATTGCCCGGCAGACACCAAAGGCTCCCATCCTGTTCCGTCTTGCTCCGCTGGCCGCGGCTGCCTGCCTGTGCCTGGCTGTATTGGGAGGCGGGGCCTATGGCGCATACGGAATGCCGTATGGTACAGTGGAGGTGAGAATCAATCCAGATGTGAAAATGTCTGTGAGTTATATGGATCGCGTAGTTGGCCTGGAAGGTGTGAATGAGGACGGAAAAAAACTCATTGACCAGGTGTCATATAAGGGAAGGGACTCAGAATATATGACAGGTATACTGGTGGAACGGGCCATGGAAATGGGTTATCTGACCGAAGGAGGGACTGTATATGTGGCGGCATCCGGCGGGAGCGAGCGCTGGAAGGCAAAACGGGCCGATGCCATACGCACAGGGCTGGACACCCTTTTAAAGGATGGTATGCCGGTGGAAGTACATGTGGAAAGCATAGGAAAGGACAGCCCCCCCGCAGCCGCCCCCCATCATAGTGGTGAAATACCGGGAGGCACAGGAGGGGATAAGCCGGCATTCATCGGGGTGCCTCCGGGAGGAACGGGGGAAGATGCAGACGGCAATGGTGAAGATGACAGGGACGAGGATGAGCGTGGGGATGACACTGAAAATGATGATAAAGAAAATGATGCTGACCCCGATAAGTATGATGAAGATGATGGCGATGACAGGGAGGAAGATGCCGGTAAAGATAAAGCTGGTGATAAGGATGACGACAGGGACGATGACGACAGGGATGATGACGACAAAGACGATACGGATGACAGAGACGATGATATCAAAAAAGCCAGGGATAAATCCGGCAGAAACAATGTGGTGAGACAAAGCAGCGGTGCAGACGATGATAAGGATATGGATGATTCGGATGAAAGAGATAATGGGAAGGCCGGAAATGGATTAAATGATAACAGAGACCGGGACGAAGATGACGGCGGGGAGCATTCTGACCAGGACGATTCCGATGAAGGAGACTCTGATGAAGACGATATCGACGAAAACGATTCCCAAGAAGAGGATAACGACGGGCATGAGGATGGAGAAGATGATGAGGACGAAGATGAGGACGACGATGACTGATATCATGTGCTGGTCATGCAGCGTGTTATGTAACGTAAGAAAATAGAAGAGATGCCGCCGGGAGGAAATACCGCCAAATGACTACGGTATGACCAAAAGCAGGACGGAACCAGATGGGCAGGGATATACTCCATGTGGTTCCGTCTTTATGTTATTACCTGCGGCAAAGCAAAAGCCGCAGCGTATTTATGGAGAAGAGTAATCCCCAATGTGTATTATGCGGTTTGCCCAGCTGCGGTAAAAGGATTCCTCGTGGGAAACCAACAGTATGGTTCCGGGAAAGCTCTTAAGAGCTGCCTGCAGTGAATCCTTGGCCTGGATATCCAGGTGGTTAGTGGGTTCATCCAAAATCAAAAAGTTGCAGGGACTAAGCGTCAGAAGGCATAATTTGACCTTTGCCTGTTCGCCGCCGCTTAATGTGCCCATGGGCTGCACGGCCTGCCGGCTTAGAACCCCGCATCGGGTAAGATGCTGGCGTATCTTCTTAAGCGTGAGCTTCGGGTAGGCATTGGAGACAATTTGGACAGGAGTCAATGTATCATTTTCCCAGCTGAAATCCTGTCCGAAATATCCGATTGTAACCTGCTGTGAAAAAGCGAAGACCCCATCCAGGGGATTCTGGCTTCCCGTCAATGTTTTCAGCAGGGTGGATTTCCCGATGCCGTTAAAACCAGTGACCACCACCTTCTGTCCTCCGGTTACAGAAAAATCCAGATGGGACAAAATGGGATAATCATACCCCACAGATAAACGCTTTACGGACAAATGCAGGCATTTGGTCAAGGGAAGGCATTGGAAACAGAATTCCGGTTTCATTTCCTTTTGTTCCAGGGCCGCCAGCTTATCCATGCGGTCCAGCTGCTTCTGCCGTCCGCGGGCCATCTGTGCTTTCCTGCCGGCTATGTTCTTCCGTATGAACTCCTCTGTTTTTTTGATTTCTTTTTGCTGCGCATTGTACTGCCTTATATGGTCCTCGCGCAGAAATGCCTTCTTTTTCAGAAACTCCGTATAGCTGCCGTAATACTTGGACAGCTTGCCGTTGTCTATATCGCAGATACGTGTGCATATCCGCTCCAGAAATGTGCGGTCATGTGAGACAACCATAAAGGCATTTTCAATCGCCGAAAGATAACCGCCCAGCCATTCCACATGTTCCTTGTCAAGGAAATTAGTTGGTTCATCCAGGAGAAGGACGTCCGGTTTTTCCAAGAGAAGCTTGGCCAGGATGACCTTGGCTCTCTGGCCTTGACTCATGTCCTTAAGAGGACGGGACAAACCGATTGAGACCAGTCCCAGACCGGAAACCACCTGGGCAATATGGGTATCAATGGAGTAGAAACCGCTGCGCTCCAACTGCTCCTGAAAAAGTGATGCCTGGTTCAGAACCTCCATATTGCAGGATAATGCGGCCTCGTCATAAAGACGATTTATTTTGGCTTCAAGCTCATATAGGCTGCGAAAGGATGATTTTAAAAACTGCTCCATGGTCAAAACGTGATTGGTACAGGCATACTGGTCCAGATAACCAATGGTAATGCCCGGCTGCCAGGACACGCGGCCTGAATCAGGGATGACCTGTTCCGTGCATATTTTGATAAGCGTACTTTTGCCGGTTCCGTTCTGACCCACAATCCCCATATGTTCCCCGCGGTTAAGGGAAAGATCGGAATCACTGTAAAGGCGGCTGTCCCCATAAGAATGGGAAAGTCCTGTTATATCTAATAAACTCATAATTGAAACACTCCTTTTATATTTAATGGTGCTGCGCTGTATTGCAATGTATGGATGAGCGGTGAAAGCTGCATGGGAGGAAACCGTATTGTTTGTAACCGGACAAAAAAAGGCAGAAGGTAGATGCCAAATTTGCACCTGCCTTCTGCCGTATTACAAAATCATACGATTTCCTCACATTACAAAAGGCCATGGACAAAACATTGTCCATAGCCTTTTATGCACGGATAACCACGGGAAAAAAGAGCAATCAAACCGACGGCAGCCTACACTGCTGCCTCCAGTCCATTACTCAGTTTCCCGATGAAATCACGAAAGCGCATAAGATACGCCATACTCTGTACAATGTTTCATCGGTATGAATTGTACAGAGATCTCTTTCTTCCGAGGTTGATTTAATATATAAAAGCCCATACCTGCCTCTCCTTCATTACAATGCGGCAACTATATCACAGCCAACTGCATTTGTCAATATTTTGGCAGCAGCAATGAGAAGGGAAATAAAATAAAATTTTTTGTCCGCGACCCCGGTTTTACATTTTGTCTCACGTATTCTACGGATGTAGATAAATAAATCACAGCAGACAGGAGGAAAATAATTATGACGGCAAAGAGGATTAAAAAGGCAGCTATATTGGTGTGTGCAGGTTTCATGGCCCTTTCCCTGCCTGGCGTGGGCAGCACGGCACTGGGTGCGCCCTCCAACAGGGAAACAAGGATTCAGGAAGAAACATGGGGACGTGTGTTCCTCAGCGCAGGTCCGAAGATATCCCTTTCCTATGACAGGGAAGGAGAGGTCCTGGAGGCAAAAGGACTGAATCAGGACGGACGAAAATTATTAGAGGGGGAAGGGAATTTTGCCGGTGCGGACTGTGATACAGCTGTACGCAGACTGGTAAAGCGTATGGATGATAAGGGATGGTTCCGCGGAGACAAAAATGAGAAAGAGCTGCTCATTGAGTCTGAAAAAGGATCTGTTTATCCCAGGGCCGACTTCATGAAAGAGATAGAAGAGGCTGCATGGGAAGCAGTAAACAAAAACGGCATTGATATCACCATAACACTTAAGGATAACGGGAAACAGTCAGAACAGTTATATATAGGGAAGAATGAGGCGAAGCGGATCGCCATAAAGGAATTGGGGCTGAAGGAAAATGAACTGACCTACAAGGGATGTGACCTGGACGACGGTGTTTATGAATTGAGGTTTCTGGTAAATGGAAGGAAACTCGAGGTGGATGTAAATGCCGCTACAGGCAGGATTGCGGATGTGGACTGGGACAATGATACGGGAGCCTGGGATGATGACCGGTTTGACGATGATGACCGATTTGACGATGATGACCGATTTGATGGTGATGACCGATTTGATGATGATGACCGATTTGACGATGATGACCGTTTTGATGATGATGACCGTTTTGACGATGATGACCGGTTTGATGATGACGATGACCGGCACGATGATGACCACGATGGCAATGACTACGATGACTGATGGATGATTGAGATTTTTAATGCCCGGCTAAGACGGCAGCGTGCAATGGAAGTTACGGATGATAGAATGTAATGCTGAGGTGCAATGTGTGATAATACTGAAGAAAGCCGCAGAGAAGTATGATTACTGATGCCAAGGAAAACATAATGATAAATTTTATATTTCTGGAATTGAGATAATGTTTGGAATTTATCAGCAGGCAATAGGATACCGGAAAGAAACTTGAAGGATTTTGCAGGGGAATGTACGGCGGACCCATATGGGCTCCATACCGGCATTCCCCTGCGTATTTTGTTCACCAGCCTGTGTCGGAAATGATAGCCTGGCTGATAGATGCAGGAACCAGGCAGTTTTAGGCAGATACATTATAAAAACAATTTAAAATGCAGAAGACTTTTTTCAAGTTTTATATTGACGGCATACGCATTTCCTAGTATTATGATTATAAGTATAATTGAGCTATATAAAGATACTTATAAGAAAAACTAATAATAATTATCTACAAGGATAATGAGCTTTAGAAAAGGAGAATGAACAATGGCAAAAGTAGGAATTGTAATGGGAAGCGACTCTGATATGCCTGTTATGGCAAAGGCAGCTGAGATTCTGGACAAGCTGGGCATTGATTACGAGATGACAATTATTTCCGCACACAGGGAGCCTGATGTATTCTTTGACTGGGCAAAGGCAGCTGAGGATAAGGGCTTTAAGGTTATCATAGCAGGTGCAGGCAAGGCTGCACATCTTCCCGGTATGTGCGCGGCTATTTTCCCTATGCCGGTCATTGGAATTCCTATGAAGACATCTGACCTGGGCGGTGTGGATTCACTGTATTCCATCGTGCAGATGCCAAGCGGTATCCCGGTGGCAACCGTGGCTATTAACGGCGGTGCCAACGCCGGAATCCTGGCGGCAAAGATACTGGCCACCTCCGATGCGGAGCTGCTTGCAAAGCTGAAAGCGTATTCCGAAAGCCTGAAGAACGATGTGGTGAAAAAGGCTGAGAAGCTGGAGCAGGTGGGCTATAAGGAATATCTTGCACAGATGAAATAAGACAGATTAAAGGAAACGGGCAAAGGAAATATCCAGCTAAATATAAAAGGGAAATAAAAGGAAATTTTAAAGGGAAATCAAATGAAATAGCAGATAAGAGAGGATAGAAACCATGATGGATTACAAGAAGGCCGGAGTTGATATTGAGGCAGGCTATAAATCAGTGGAACTGATGAAGGAATATGTAAAGGGAACCATGCGCCCTGAGGTATTAGGCGGCCTGGGCGGATTTTCAGGAGCATTTTCCATGTCCGCGTTCAAAGGGATGGAGGAGCCTACTCTGCTGTCCGGTACGGACGGCGTGGGAACCAAGCTGAAACTGGCATTCCTGATGGATAAGCATGACACGGTGGGAATCGACTGTGTGGCTATGTGTGTCAACGACGTGGCCTGCGCTGGCGGTGAGCCTCTGTTCTTCCTGGATTATATTGCCTGCGGAAAGAATGTTCCGGAGAAAATTGCTACAATTGTAAAAGGCGTGGCTGAGGGATGCAGGCAGTCCGGCTCTGCCCTGATTGGCGGAGAAACAGCAGAGATGCCGGGCTTTTATCCGGAGGATGAGTACGACCTGGCAGGATTCTCAGTTGGTATTGTTGATAAGAAGGACCTGATTACAGGCGAAAACCTGTGTGCAGGAGATGTTCTGATTGGAATGGCCTCTTCCGGTGTACACAGCAATGGTTTTTCACTGGTGCGCAAGGTATTTGAGAAGGAGCTGACAAAGGAAGGCCTGAATACATATTATGATGAGCTGGGGACTACCCTGGGCGAGGCGTTGATTGCCCCCACCAGGATTTATGTGAAGGCCCTGAGAAACGTAAAGGAAGCAGGCGTTACCGTAAAGGCGTGCAGCCACATCACCGGCGGCGGCTTCTATGAGAATATTCCGCGTATGTTAAAAGACGGCGTGAAGGCTGTCATCAGAAAGGACAGCTATCCCGTTCCTCCAGTATTCAAGCTGCTGGCTGAAAAAGGGCGGATTGAAGAGCAGATGATGTATAATACCTATAATATGGGATTGGGTATGATAGTGGCCGTTAATCCTGCTGATGTGGAGAAAACCATGGAAGCCATGAAGGCGGCGGGCGAAGCTCCTTATGTAGTGGGCTCCATTGAAAAAGGAGAGAAGGGTGTATCCTTATGCTAAGAGTGGGCGTACTGGTATCCGGAGGCGGAACCAATCTTCAGGCAATTTTGGACGCCGTGGATCATGGTGATATTACCAATGCAGAGGTATCTGTGGTCATCAGCAATAATCCGGGAGCCTATGCTCTGGAGAGAGCCAGAAAGCATGGGATCCGGGCTGTCTGCATTTCTCCAAAACAGTTTCCCACCAGGGACGCGTTCAACCAGGCATTTCTTGCCAAAATAGATGAATATGATTTGGATTTGATTGTACTGGCCGGATTCCTGGTGATGATTCCGGCGGCCATGACTGAGAAGTATAAAGGGCGTATCATCAATATCCATCCATCCCTGATTCCCTCTTTCTGCGGTGTGGGTTACTATGGACTTAAGGTTCATGAGGCAGCCCTGGCCAGAGGCGTGAAGGTGACAGGGGCTACGGTCCACTATGTGGACGGGGGCATGGATACCGGCCCCATTATCCTCCAAAAGGCAGTGGAAGTGGAGGAAGGGGATACCCCGGAAATCCTGCAAAGAAGGGTTATGGAGCAGGCAGAGTGGGTAATCCTTCCTAAAGCAATCAACATGATTGCCAATGGGCAGTAACATCTCTTTGACAGTAGCGCACGCCATGTGTGCCATGTTTTCAAAATAAGGAGGAACGTCATGAAAGTATTGATAGTAGGCGGCGGCGGTCGTGAACATGCAATTGCATGGAAGATATCACAGAGCCCGAAGGTGGAGAAGTTATACTGCGCTCCCGGCAATGCGGGCATTGCCAAGGTGGCTGAATGCGTTGATATCGGTGTCATGGACTTTGAGAAGCTGGTCGCATTTGCCGGAGAGCAGGCCATTGATTTAGTGGTCGTAGGACCGGATGACCCGCTGGCAGCCGGTGCTGTGGACGCATTTGAAAATGCGGGCATCCGTGTGTTCGGCCCCAGGAAAAATGCTGCCATACTGGAAGCTTCCAAGGCATTTTCCAAGGATTTGATGAAGAAGTACAACATCCCTTCTGCCGCTTATGAGACCTTTGATTCTCCGGAAGCAGCCCTTGCATACCTGGAGACGGCTCCCATGCCTATCGTGCTGAAAGCAGACGGTCTGGCGCTGGGGAAGGGCGTTCTTATCTGCAGCACCAGGGAGGAGGCAAAGGAAGGCGTCAAGACCCTGATGCTGGATAAACAGTTTGGCTCTGCTGGTGACAGGATTGTGATTGAGGAGTTCATGACAGGACGGGAGGTATCCGTACTCTCCTTTGTGGATGGAAAGACGATTAAAATCATGACTTCAGCCCAGGACCACAAGAGGGCTAAGGATGGGGACCAGGGACTGAACACAGGGGGAATGGGAACATTTTCACCCAGCCCATTCTATACGGATGAGGTGGATGCATTCTGCAGAAAGTATGTGTACCAGCCAACCGTAGACGCCATGAAGGCAGAGGGCAGGGAATTTAAAGGAATCATTTTCTTTGGTCTGATGCTGACGGAAAACGGCCCCAAGGTGCTGGAGTACAATGCCAGGTTTGGAGATCCGGAGACCCAGGTAGTGCTGCCCAGGATGAAGAATGATATTGTGGATGTGTTCGAGGCCTGCGTGGACGGAACCCTGGACCAGATAGAGCTGGAATTTGAGGACAATGCAGCCGTATGTGTGGTTCTGGCATCAGACGGATACCCGGAGCATTATGATAAAGGATATAAGATAGACGGCCTGGACCGGTTTGACGGACAGGACGGGTATTATGTATTCCACGCCGGAAGCAGGTTCGATAAGGACGGGAATATAGTGACCAACGGCGGAAGGGTGCTGGGGGTTACAGCAAAAGGAAATACTCTGAAGGAAGCCAGGGAAAATGCTTATAAGGCAACGGAGTGGGTGGAATTTGGGAATAAGTATATGAGGCATGATATTGGTAAGGCGATTGATGAGGTTGGAGTTGTGATGTAGATGACATCCCCTGGTTTGGGCAGCAGACCAGGGGATTTTCTTTTTTCTGGAAGTTGTTTTGCCCATGTCTGTTTAAGATTGCTTGAATGGGGATGGAGCATGGGACAGGATTATACATATGCACAGAAGGTACCGTTATGTTCTTTTGGGTTGCTATGTGTTATAATTTATATAAATCCATGTTTGTAAGGGAGGTAAAGAAATGTTTAGCACAAAAAAATTGCTATTTTTTTTAGTTGGCATTATTAGTGTTGTCAGCTTGTTCGCGTGTCAAAAAGCCAGCGCTAATCAATCAAATGTATCAGATACTGAGGAAACACAAAAAACCGTTCTTGAAATGGAAATGAATGCAAATTACAGTAATTCAGATCCGTTTGAGAATGGACGCTTATTTTGTGTGTCTGAGGATATAGAAACTTTGGACGCAGAGGTCTATTTTCAGATGGATGGTGAAAGGGGTATTGTGGAAATAAAAGATAGAAATGCAGATGAAGTTTTATGGAGCAATACATGGGATGAAAAAGTAAGTGGTGATACCATCACAGTTTCGCTCAATAATCTACAAAAAGAGAAAGAGTACGATGTGCGGTTTACTGGAACGAAAATAAATCATGCTGTTGTAAAAGTTACTTTTGAAAGTGAGTTGGTTCAGGAGAAATCAAGACCTTCAAAATAAATGTCCGGCTTGCGTGGGGAGTCGGACAAATCGGTATTTGAAACGGAGATATTCTAAGGTCCCATAGGGCGGTCATTGGGCCAAGTCATTCGGGCAAGTCCATTTGGGTCAATCCATCTGGGCCAATCCATTTGGCCAACGAAGGGGTAGCAAATATCACTGTTCTGTGTGCGCACTTCGCGTGCCGTTTGCAGTCCGGCGGCTCCACTTCCTATTGTTTCCTTTTGTCTGGAACGTTGAAAAATAGACAAACAACTGATAAAAAGATGAGTAAACCTGATATGGAAAGGGCCTCCAAGCATCCGGCCGGATGTGGGGGCTCTTTAGTACCATAAAAGTGTAGTTGTTAGAGAGTAATTAACTCTGACATCTGCACTTA
>ERZ791680.1132-NODE-1132-length-19700-cov-3.277577_pt1 | contig 19700 bp, 12 predicted proteins | sample MGYA00510051_ERZ791680 | MGnify/ENA primary metagenome ERZ791680 (study PRJEB30046, sample SAMN00715238) | human gut metagenome | study: EMG produced TPA metagenomics assembly of the A metagenome-wide association study of gut microbiota in type 2...
GTGCTCTTCCGATCTCAAATAAAAAACTTATGTTTTTATATTTTGTTGTTATTTTAAATTTAAAAATACAAAAATTATTTTTACAAGGAGTCGATTATGGAATACTATGTAAAATCAGTAATACCAATTATTCAATCTAATTATGATAAGTTTACAACAGTAGAAAAGACAGTTGCAGATTTTTTTATTGAAAATGCAGATGCAAAGGATTTGTCAATTAAGACTGTGTCTGAGCGTTTATTTGTGTCTAAGGCTTCTATTGTAAGATTTGCAAAAAAATGTGGCTTTCAAGGATATAAGGAATTTGTATACCAATATCAGCAGACCTTTAAACAGAAAAAAGAGCCTATTACAGACAACACCAGAACGGTGCTGTATGCATATCAAGAGTTGTTAAATCAGGCATATAGTCTTATTAATGAAGCACAAATTGTAAGGGTTGCAAGATACTTAAATCAGGCAGAGAGAGTATTTGTCTGTGGCAAGGGAAGTTCTGGACTGGCAGCAGAGGAAATGGAACTTAGATTTATGAGAATTGGTGTTGATATTCATTCTCTGACAGACTCAGATATGATGAGAATGCAAGCAGTATTTCAGAATAGAAGAAGCCTTGTATTTGGATTTAGTATTAGTGGTGAAAAAAAGGGTGTGATGTACCTTCTTAGGGAGTCCTATAAAAAGGGTGCAACAACAGTATTATTTACAGCTAATAATAGAGATGAATATAAAGAATTTTGTACAGAGGTAGTTCTTCTTCCATCTCTTAAACACCTTAATCATGGAAATGTTATTTCTCCACAATTTCCAATACTTGTAATATTAGATATTGTATATGAGTATTTTGTGAAGATGGATAAGTATGAAAGAGAAGAAATGCATGATAGTACACTTGTTGCATTAGAAGAAAATGAAAAGAAGTATTTGAATGAAGATTATATGTAGAAATGGAGATAATTATGATTATTGATAATGTGTTAGTGTATACAGAAGATAAAGAGTTTGTTAAAGGCGGAATTGTCTTAGAAAATGATACTATTAAAAGTGTATATAAAGATAGTGAAAAAATAAAAGTTGATAATAATGAAATAATAGATGGAAATGGTGCATTTGCAATACCCGGCCTTATTGACCTTCATTTTCATGGCTGTAAAGGTGATGATTTTTGCGATGCTGGCAAAGAAGCAATTGAAAACATTGCAAAGTATGAGTGTTCAGTAGGTGTTACATCAATTGCACCTGCTACGATGACACTCCCTGTAGATGAGCTTGAAAATGTATTAAGAACAGCAGCAGAGTATAATAAAACTTCACATGGAAGTGAGTGTGCTGACCTTATCGGAATAAATATGGAAGGTCCATTTATAAGTAAAGTAAAAAAAGGTGCACAAGATGAAAGAAATATTATTCCATGTAATGAACAAGTGCTTGAAAGATTTATAAAGGCTTCAGATGGACTTGTAAAGTTTATTGGAATAGCACCGGAAGAAAGTGACAACTCTATTGAATTTATTAAAAATGTCAAGGACAAAGTGAATGTGTCGTTAGCCCACACTAACGCCGATTATGACACCGCTATGAAAGCCTTTGAAGCAGGAGCAAATCATGCAGTTCACCTGTACAATGCAATGCCACCTTTTACACATAGAGCACCAGGCGTTGTAGGAGCTGTGTCAGATAGTGATAATGTCATGGCAGAAATAATATGTGATGGTATACATATTCATCCTAGTGTTGTAAGAGCAACATTTAAAATGATGGGAGCTGACAGAATGATACTTATTAGTGATAGTATGAGAGCAACAGGTATGCCTGATGGCACATATACCTTGGGAGGTCTTGATGTAAATGTAGTTGGAAAACGGGCAACACTTGTGTCTGACGGAGCAATAGCAGGCTCAGTTACTAACCTTATGGATTGTGTAAGAACAGTTGTAAAAGATATGAATATACCACTAGAAACAGCTATCGGATGTGCCACAATTAATCCAGCTAAAAGTCTTGGTGTATATGATAAATATGGTTCAATAAGTGTTGGTAAAAAAGCTGATATTGTTCTTTTGGATAGAGGGCTTGAGTTAAAGATGGTTGTTAAAGACGGTAAAATAGTTGAAAGTAATTAAAGTAATAGACACAGATTTTGTAATAGTCATGTAGTATTTTAATAAAGCAAATTATAAGTGCATTATGAACACAATTATTAAAAAATAAGTAAAATGTAATAGAAAAAGTACCATTAAAGTAACAAAACATATATTACTGCTTGTTTTTTTTAATAATATATAATGCACTTGGAAAATAATTGTTTTGTTAAGATATAACGAACATATATTCTCTAAATAAATTAAGATGGGAGAAAAACATGAAAAAAGGCTGTTCTACTATTTTTCAACTTCTGCTAAGAAATATATAATAAAAATTTCATTTGCATTATATTCTTTATTAATAATAATTTGGTATAATAAGCTAAAAGATTGTGTATAAAAATATTTATTATTTAAGAAATGGATAATAATTTTGTATAAATTAATGGTTAGTCCAGAAGTGAGGATATAATGGATAGCGTAGTTAGTATTACAAATATAGGAAATGAAGAAGATAATATAAAACAAACTGGAATAGTTGTTGAAGAAGAAAACGAATACATACATGTAACAGAGCTTGTGCCGGCAACGAGAGTGCTTGGTGATAATATGGAGACTGTTGCGATAATGACAGAGCAGTTTGAACAGGTGATAGATCCTATACTTAAGATGTATAGTGCGGCAGTCAGTGAAACTACATCAAGAATAGAAATTATTAAGGATGAATACAGATATAGAAAGAAAAGATGTCCTATTCATCATATAGATACAAGAATTAAGTCGTCAAGAAGCATACTTGGTAAGCTAAGAAAGAAGAATCTTGACCTGTCAATTAATGCGGCATGCAATAATATATTTGATATTGCCGGTGTAAGGGTTGTATGTCCTTATATCAAGGATGTATATGAGATAAGGGACAGAATACTTGCACAGGATGATATACAGATAATGAATATTAAGGATTATATAGAAAATCCTAAGAAAAATGGATACAGAAGCCTGCATATGGTTATAAGAGTGCCCATATATTTTATGAACAAAAAACAGATGGTGCCTGTTGAGATACAGATAAGAACACTTGCGATGGATTTATGGGCGAGCCTTGAACATGATATAATGTATAAGTCAATAGGTAATGAGGGGTATGATTTTTCAGAGCAGCTTTTAGAGTGCAGCAGGCTGATATACAAAGCACAGGATCAGATGGAAAAAATGAATGATATGCTGGAACAATGATAAATCACACTTTTAAGTGATTATCATCTTGAAATCACACAATTAATGTGCTAATATATTGATACATATTGATAAAAGCTATGAAAGAGACTTCTTTTCATGGAACCTGACAGGAAGGTTATGCCATCGGCTGAGAGCATACACAGGGAATTGTTAAGAGGAACACTCCGGAGCCTGATTGTTGAAGCTTATTAAGTCTAGGCAGTCACGTAACACGCGTTAAGTGGATGAGAGAATATCTGGTAGCAGATACCGGTTATTAATACGGGTGGTACCGCGGATAATGATTATTCGCCCCGGAATACATTTTTAGTATTCCGGGGCTTTTTTGTTTGGGATGCTGGCAGGCAGAAGCAATACCGGCACTTAAACCAGCATATATAATAATCATAAGGGAAGAATTTTGACAGTAAAACAGATGTACCATATGGAGTAAATATAATCCACTACCGTAATTTAATATAATTTTAAGCAGTAATTGCAAAAGAATGGAGGAAAAAATGTCAAACATTTACAGAGATGTCACACTTAATAATGTCAGTGAAAATGATATTGGTAAGGAATTAAAGGTCGCAGGCTGGGTTGAAAATATCCGTGACCATGGCGGTGTATCATTTATTGATTTAAGAGATATGTATGGAGTATTACAGGTTGTTATCCGTAACACAGAGTTACTTCATGGTATCAAGAAGGAAGAATGTATATCAATCGAAGGTATCGTAGAAAAGAGAGATGAAGAAACATACAATCCAAAGATTCCATCAGGTACAATCGAGCTTGAAGCTAAGAAGATTACTATGCTTGGTGAAGTATACCAGCAGCTTCCATTTGAAGTAATGACTTCTAAGGAAGTAAGAGAAGATGTACGTTTAAAGTACAGATATCTTGATTTGAGAAATGAAAAGGTTAAGGATAACATTCTTTTCAGATCAAAGGTTATCACATTCCTTCGTCAGAAGATGTCTGATATGGGATTTATGGAGATTCAGACACCTATACTTTGTGCATCATCACCTGAGGGAGCAAGAGATTATATCGTTCCATCAAGAAAGTATAAGGGTAAGTTCTATGCACTTCCACAGGCACCACAGCAGTATAAGCAGCTCCTTATGGTATCAGGTATTGATAAGTATTTCCAGATAGCACCTTGTTTCAGAGATGAAGATGCAAGAGCTGACCGTTCACCGGGAGAATTTTATCAGTTAGACTTTGAAATGAGCTTTGCAACACAGGAAGATGTATTCAGAGTTGGTGAAGAAGTTCTTACAGAGACATTTGAAAAGTTTGCACCAGAAGGTTTTGAGGTTACTAAGGCTCCTTATCCTATTATCAGCTATAAGCAGGCTATGCTTGAATTTGGTACAGACAAACCAGACCTTAGAAATCCACTTAGAATTATAGATGTAACAGAATTTTTCCAGAGATGTACATTCAAGCCATTTATTGGTAAGACAGTAAGAGCCGTAAAGGTTCACAATAAGATGTCTAAGGGCTTCCATGAGAAGTTATTAAAGTTTGCTACTGGAATTGGTATGGGCGGACTTGGATACTTAGAAGTACTTGAAGATTTATCATACAAAGGACCTATTGATAAGTTTATTCCTGATGATATGAAGAAAGAATTTCTTGAGCTTGCAGGATTAGAGGCCGGTGATACAATCTTCTTTATGGCAGATAAGGAAGACAGGGCAGCATATTATGCCGGTATGATTCGTACAGAATTAGGTGAAAAGCTTGACCTTATTGAGAAAAATTCATACAGATTCTGTTATGTTAATGATTTCCCAATGTTTGAAAGAGATCCTGAAACTAAGAAGATTGGATTTACACATAATCCATTCTCTATGCCACAGGGTGGTCTTGATGCATTAAATAACATGGATCCACTTGATATACTTGCTTACCAGTATGATATTGTATGTAATGGTATAGAGTTGTCATCAGGTGCCGTAAGAAACCATGATATGAAGATAATGGTCAAGGCATTTGAGATTGCCGGTTATGATGAAGAAGTATTAAAGGAAAAGTTCGGCGCATTATACAATGCATTCCAGTTCGGTGCACCACCACATGCAGGTATGGCTCCTGGTGTAGACCGTATGATTATGCTTCTTAGAAATGAAGAAAATATCCGTGAGGTTATTCCATTCCCTATGAGTGGTACAGCGCAGGATCTTATGTGTGGAGCTCCTAATGAAGTAACAGAACAGCAGTTAAGAGAAGTTCACATTAAGGTAAGAGATTAATATAGTATCAGTTAAGTTCCCACTTATATAAAAATATAAATTAATAAATGTAAGTGGGAATTGATATTAAGATTTTGAGATAAATAGTCATTTTTAATTAAGAAAGTTAATTATGAATTAGACGAAAATATATAGAATAGAAAGGTGACAGTTATGGCAAACGTTATAAGCGATGAAACAATTGAATACGTTGGCATTTTAGCAAAACTTGAGCTTTCTGATGAAGAAAAAGAAGCAGCAAAAAGTGATATGGCAAGAATGTTAGACCATATTGATAAGTTAAATGAGCTTGATACAACAGGTGTTGAGCCTATGTCACATGTTTTCCCTGTAAATAACGTATTCAGGGAAGATGTAGTAATTAATGGTGATGACAGTGAGAATATATTGAGCAACGCACCTGAGTGTAAGGATTCTGCATTTGTAGTTCCAAAGACTGTAGATTAATTATTGCAGTTCACATTTATACAATAAAAATGCTCATATGGCGGATTAGTATGAATAATCAGATGAATTTTCGGATTATTTATAGGGCTTTTTGTGCCACAGACGATACAAAACAGCCATTATTGCAGACTATATTTATTAAGAAAGGAAATGCTATGGATTTGTTGAATTTAACGGCTGTAGAGCTTGGTAAAGAGATTAAAGCCGGCAATGCTACAGCGGTAGAAGCAATGGAAGCAGTAATAGCCCAGATTGAAAAGACAGAAGACAATCTGAACTGTTATGTTACATTTGATAAAGAAACAGCATTAGCAAATGCTAAAGCAGCAGATGAGGCAATTAAGGCAGGTAAGCTTAACGGACCTCTTGCAGGTGTGCCTGTTGCTATTAAGGATAACATGTGTACTAAGGGTATGCTTACAACATGTTCTTCAAAGATACTTGAGAACTTCGTGCCTACATTTTCATCAGAAGCAGTTATTAAGCTTGAGGAGGCTGGAGCTGTTATAATCGGAAAGACTAATATGGATGAATTTGCGATGGGTTCAACTACTGAAACATCAGCTTATGGAGTTACAAAGAATCCCCGTAATCCTGAACATGTACCGGGTGGTTCATCTGGCGGCTCAGCAGCTGCAGTTGCAGCAAATGAATGTTTCTTTGCATTAGGCTCAGATACAGGTGGTTCTATAAGACAGCCGGCATCATACTGTGGTGTCGTAGGAATGAAGCCTACTTATGGAACTGTATCACGATATGGCCTCATAGCTTACGGTTCATCACTTGACCAGATTGGACCACTTTGTAAGGATGTAACGGACTGTGCAACAATTATGGAGATAATTGCATCGCATGATGTTAAGGATTCTACATCTATTAAGAGAGAAGATACAGACTTTACATCAGCGCTTGTAGATGATATTGCCGGCTTAAAGATTGGTATTCCAAGAGATTATTTTGGAGAAGGTCTTGATCCTCAGGTTAAGGAGGCTATATTAAATGCGGCTAAACAGCTTGAAGCTAAGGGTGCAATAGTAGAGGAGTTTGATTTAAGTCTTGTTGATTATGCAATTCCTACTTACTATACAATTGCAGCAGCAGAGGCAAGCTCCAACCTTGAAAGATTTGATGGTGTTAAATACGGCTACAGGGCTAAGAATTATGACGGACTCCATGATATGTACAAAAAGACACGTTCCGAAGGCTTTGGCCCGGAGGTTAAGAGAAGAATTATGCTTGGTTCTTTCGTATTAAGTTCAGGTTATTATGATGCATATTATCTTAAGGCTTTAAGAGTTAAGGCTCTTATTAAGAAGGCATTTGATGAAGCATTTGCGAAATATGATGTGATATTAGGACCTGTGGCTCCAACAACAGCGCCTAAGCTTGGTTCATCACTTTCAGATCCTATTAAGATGTATTTATCAGATATATATACAATATCACTTAATCTTGCAGGCCTTCCGGGACTTAGTATTCCATGCGGCAAGGATTCTGCTGGCCTTCCAATAGGCGTACAGCTAATCGGAGACTGTTTTAAAGAGAAGAATCTTATTCGTGCAGGTTATGCATTAGAACAGGCACAGAAAGGCGGTGTACAGTAATATGGCAAAACAGTATGAAACAGTCATTGGACTTGAAGTTCATGTAGAACTTGCAACAAAGACAAAGATATTCTGTGGCTGCTCGACAGCATTTGGCGGAGCACCTAATACACATACATGCCCTGTATGTACAGGTATGCCGGGTTCACTTCCTGTATTAAATAAGCAGGTTGTTGAATATGCGGCAGCAGTAGGACTTGCTACTAACTGTACAATTACACAGAACTGTAAATTCGACAGAAAGAATTATTTCTATCCTGATAATGCTCAGAATTACCAGATTTCACAGCTCTATCTTCCAATCTGCCGAAATGGCCATGTCGATATTGAATTAGAGGATGGAACTACAAAGCAGATAAGAATCCATGAGATTCATATGGAAGAGGATGCCGGTAAGCTTGTACATGATGACTGGGAAGATGTATCTTTAGTTGATTATAACCGTTCAGGTGTCCCTCTTATAGAGATAGTTTCAGAACCTGATATGAGAAGTGCTGAGGAAGTAATAGCTTACCTTGATAAGTTAAGACTTATTGTACAGTACTTAGGAGTATCTGACTGTAAATTACAGGAAGGTTCTATGAGAGCTGATGTTAATCTTTCAGTAAGAGAGGCTGGTTCAACAGAATTTGGTACGAGAACAGAAACCAAGAATCTTAATTCTTTCAGTGCTATTTCAAGATGTATTGAAAATGAAGTTGCAAGACAGATTGACCTTATTGAGTCAGGTGAAAAGGTTGTTCAGGAAACGAGAAGATGGGATGATAATAAAGAATATTCTTATGCTATGCGTTCAAAAGAGGATGCACAGGATTACAGATATTTCCCAGACCCAGACCTTGTGCCTGTAAGCATAAGTGATGAATGGCTTGATAGAATAAGAAAAGCCCAGCCTGAATTTAAGACTGAGAAAATGAAAAGATATAAAGAAGAGTTTGGTATTCCTGATTATGATATTAATATTATTACAGACAGTAAGAAGCTTGCTGATATTTTTGAGGCGGCAACTGCTATTTGTAATAAGCCGAAGAAGGTATCTAACTGGATTATGGGTGAAACAATGCGTCTGCTAAAGGAAAAGGATATGGATGCTGCAGACATTTCATTTTCACCAGAGAACCTTGCCAAGTTAATTGAACTTGTTGAGGCAGGCTCTATTAATAATTCCGTTGCTAAGGATGTCTTTGTTAAGGTGTTTGATGAAGATGTTGACCCTGATAAGTATATTGAGGAAAATGGACTTAAACAGGTTAATGATGAGGGAGCATTAAAGGCTGCCATAGAAAAGGTTATTGCTGATAATCCACAGTCTGTAGAGGATTACAGAAATGGCAAGAAACAGGCAATAGGTTACCTCGTTGGACAGACTATGAAAGCTATGCAGGGCAAGGCTAATCCGGGAATGGTTAATAAGCTGTTACAGGAATTATTATAAATATATGGATATAAATAGCGGTTTTCTATATAGTTAGGAAGTGTTAATTTATATCTCAGTCTGAGATTCCCTTTCATCTATAGGGAGGGAAACAATATAGTCTCAGCCGGGGTTCAATCTCCGGTAAAGATTACGGTGTGCGAGGATTGCTGAGCTGCTGATATGAAAAAGTCAACAGAGCTGACAAGCGGCTCGCAGCAAGATTCGTGAGCGAATCTTGAACTATATTATAAATGATAACAGGCTGCCGGTATAGTTTTATATGGCATGTTATATGGTATAAATGTAGCTGTATGACATACGATATGTAATTCTGCCGGCAGTTTTTTATGATTATTTTATTTTTATGATTATTTTACACAGATTCAGAATGGAGATAGTGTGAAAAATAATGCTGATGCGGTTGTTTTCCAAAGTTCATAAATGAACTGGCTATTTGTGCTGCAGGCGTCACAAAGCAGCCCTTATCGGAGAGTCAAATCTGACATTTGGCATGCGATTCATCAGGAATTAAAAATGCCTGCGGAATGGAGATTAATATGAAAAGCAGTGATTTTAATATAGAAGTCCCTGTATTTACAGACAGACAGGCTGTAATTACAGAATATGGAGCAGTAAAAAATGACAGCAGTATACAGACAAGTAAGAAAAATGCAAAGGCTATTAACAGTGCAATGGAAGAAATGTCTTCGCTTGGTGGAGGAACAGTTGTAATTCCTGCCGGAATGTGGATAACAGGTCCTATTTCTTTTAAAAGCAATGTGAGATTATATCTTGAAAGTCAGGCAGTTCTTAAATTTTCTAAAAATATAGAAGAGTATCCGCTTATTCTTACTAATTATGAGGGTCAGGAGTGTATAAGGACTGTATCACCTATAACAGCAGATGGTGTTGAAAATATAGCAATATGCGGCAGTGGCGTAATTGACGGAAGCGGTGATTTATGGAGACCGATAAAGCAGTTTAAGCTTACTGAAAGACAGTGGAACAAATTAAAAGAAAAGAGCAGCTTTATTATTGAAACTAAAGAGGGTGGTATATGGTTTCCTACAGAATCAGCATTTGACGGAAACGAAAAGAATATACAAAAAAGTGAAGCTGATGCACTTAAGAAAGCGGAAAGATATTATGATTTCTATAGACCGGTCATGGTAAGCTTAAAGAATTGTAACAAGGTGCTGCTTGAAGATGCAACATTTATGAATTCACCTGCATGGAATATACATCCTTTCTTCTGTAATAATCTTACAGTAAGAGGAATACATGTAAATAATCCATATCATGCACAGAATGGTGACGGCATCGATATTGAGTCATGTAACGGTGTACATGTACATGACTGTGTATTTGAAACTGGTGATGATGCGATATGTATGAAGTCAGGTAAGAATGCAGAGGCAAGAACTTTTGATGGACCTTGTGAAAATATATATATCCATGACTGTATAGTTAATGAAGGACATGGCGGCTTTGTTGTAGGAAGTGAGATGTCAAGAGGTGTAAGGCATATTCTTGTTAAGGATTGCACATTTCTTGGAACAGATGTCGGTGTAAGATTTAAGAGCGCATTAGGAAGAGGCGGCGTTGTTGAAGATATAGATATACAGAATATTAATATGCTTAATATAAAAAATGAAGCAATAATAATGTCTATGTCATATGTTCTTAATTTACTTAACAGAAATGAAGAAACACCAGAGGTTAATGAAGAGGATGTTCCGTTTTTTAAGAATATAAGATTTGAGAATATAAGCTGTATGGGAGCAGATACAGCAATTAAAATTGAAGCGTTAAATGGCAGACCTGATACAATAACAGATATTACTATTAAGGATTCGTATTTTAAGGCAGAGCATGACAATAAGCTTAATGGTAGTGTGATTGAATGTGCCGATACAACCTTTGATATTGTATAGAAGCTGTTAATTGTCAATGTGACTGTTAAATAAAAATAAACGACATACTTAAAATTAAGTTACTTAAAATTGACAGTATAAAATGGACTTAAGGGTATTGCTTTTAAAAACTTACTGTTATATAATTTAAACGTTACAGACACTAAAGATTGTCAATTGTATAGATGGTTTGTTAATATGTTGACGAATTTACATATTTAATATGTATTTTTAAGATAACTATAGCCGTATATTAAGATAATATGACCGGATATATTTGGGGTATCATAGTTGGGGCTTCTGATTCCAACATCTTTAATAATAGGAAGGCATAGTATTCCTTAATATATTTTATAGGATAATCATGTTTGTGATATATTTATAGAGAATTGAGAGGTTGTTGTGGTAATGGTGTATAATTCATGGATTTCCTGCGACAGCCTTTTTGATTTTTGAGTAGTGTTTTTGGGTACATTGAAGAAAAATATTTTGAAATGAGGTAAATGATGAATAAGTATTCTGACAACATGAATATTAATGCAGAAGATGAACTTCACGATGAATGTGGAGTCTTTGGCGCATATGATTTTGATGGCGGAGACGTTGCATCTACTATTTATTACGGTTTATTTGCATTACAGCATAGGGGACAGGAAAGCTGTGGTATTGCTGTAAGTGATACACAGGGTCCTAAGGGCAAGGTGTTTTCATATAAGGATATGGGACTTGTCAATGAAGTATTTGATGCTGAAAAGCTTGATAAGCTCAATGGTAATATAGGTGTAGGTCATGTAAGATATTCAACAGCCGGAAGCAGTGTAAGAGAGAATGCACAGCCACTTGTACTTAATTATGTAAAGGGAACTCTTGGAATGGCTCATAATGGTAATCTTCTTAATGCTATTGAGTTAAGGGAGGAGTTATCTTATACAGGTGCTATTTTCCAGACTACAATTGATTCAGAGGTTATTGCTTATCTTATTGCAAGAGAGAGACTTAAGACTTCTACAGTAGAAGCCGCTGTTAAGAATTCCATGGAAAAGATTAAAGGTGCTTATTCACTTATTGTTATGAGTCCGAGAAAGCTTATCGGAGCGAGAGACCCGTTTGGCTTTAAGCCGTTATGTATAGGCAAGAGGGATAACACGTATTTTCTTTCATCAGAAACATGTGCTCTTGATACAGTAGGAGCTGAATTTGTAAGAGATGTACTTCCGGGAGAGGTTGTAACAATTACTCATAATGGAATTGAATCAGATACTTCACTTTGCCAGAAGAATACGGCAAGATGTATCTTTGAATATATTTATTTTGCAAGACCTGACAGCAAGATTGATGGTATGGGTGTATATGAATCAAGAATTAATGCTGGAAGAATACTTGCAAAGACACATCCAGTGGAGGCTGACCTTGTTGTTGGTGTTCCAGAGTCAGGTAATGCAGCGGCACTTGGTTATTCACTGGAGTCGGGTATACCATATGGTAATGCATTTATTAAGAATAATTATGTCGGAAGAACATTTATTAAGCCTAAGCAGGAACAGAGAGAATCAAGTGTCAAGGTTAAGCTTAATGTACTTAGTGACACCGTTAAAGGAAAGAGAGTCATTATGATTGATGATTCAATTGTAAGAGGAACTACGAGTGCAAGAATTGTGGCACTGCTTAAACAGGCAGGTGCAAGCGAAGTTCATGTAAGAATAAGCTCACCGCCATTTCTTCATCCTTGTTATTTTGGAACAGATATTCCATCAGAGGATCAGCTTATTGCATCAGGTAATACAGTTGATGAGATATGTAAGCTTATCGGTGCAGATTCATTAGGATATCTTGAAACTGACAAGTTAAGTGAAATGATTTGTGGTGGTACAGGATATTGCGATGCCTGCTTTACAGGTAATTATCCGATAGAGCCGCCTAAGCAGGATATAAGAGGCGAGATGGGCTGATTGTATTCAGACAGCAGGCTGTCATAATCAGATTTGACAGTAATATTTACGGTTTCCGGTAACTACAGTTTATAATACATTAAATTTAACGGTAATATATAAATGAGCTTGTGACATAAAGTATAGCCGGAATATAGTATTATAAAATGTAATTATATATTCAATTTAATATCTAAACGTCAGATATGGAGGAAAAGAAAGATGCAGGAATTTAAACCATTTAAAGAAGGTAAAGTAAGAGAAGTGTATGATAACGGTGACAGCCTTATACTTGTGGCAACTGACAGAATATCAGCATTTGACCATATTTTAAAGAATAAGATTACAGATAAGGGGGCTGTCCTAACACAGATGTCCAAGTTCTGGTTTGATTATACTAAGGATATTGTTAAGAATCATATGATTTCTGTAGATGTAAAGGATATGCCTGAATTTTTCCAGACAGAGAAGTATGATGGTAACAGCATGATGTGTAAGAAGCTTGAGATGCTTCCTATCGAATGTATCGTAAGAGGATATATTACAGGCAGTGGCTGGGAAAGCTATAAGAAGAATGGTACAGTATGTGGGATTGAGCTTCCAAAAGGATTAAAGGAATCACAGCAGCTTCCTGAACCTATCTATACTCCAAGTACTAAGGCTGAGCTTGGTGATCACGATGAGAATATCTCATTTGAACAGAGCGTTGAAGTGTTAGAAAAGCTCTATCCTGGCAAGGGAAGAGATTATGCAGAACAGATTAAGGACTGTACAATTAAGCTTTATAAGAAGTGTGCCGAATATGCATTAAGCAAGGGTATTATAATTGCAGATACTAAGTTTGAGTTTGGTCTTGATGAAAATGGTAATGTTGTAATCGGTGATGAGATGCTTACACCGGACAGCTCAAGATTCTGGCCATTAGAAGGTTATGAGGCAGGAAAGTCACAGCCATCATATGACAAGCAGTTTGTAAGAGACTGGTTAAAGGCTAACCCTGACAGTGACTATCTTCTTCCTGATGATGTAATTGATAAGACAATTGCCAAGTATAAAGAAGCATTCCAGTTACTTACAGGAAAAGATTTTGACGGTAATAAGTAATTTTTACATTACATTAGTATAATATTCCAGGTAATGTCCCACTTATATAAATGATTATATGTTATTTATATGAGTGGGATATTTATATAAACAGACTTGCTTAAAAGAGTAGTATTATGGTACTATTAAATAAAATATTAATATATTTAATATTTAATATTTAATATTTAATATTTAATATTTAATATTTAATATTTAATATTTGTGTTGACGATATAATTATAGTATGGATGGAATGATGGGCAGATATATATTTGATTGTCATTCCGTTTTTTATTATGATGATAAATAGGATTATATATCCGGTTTATTATAAATATTACAACAGATGCAGGCGGGCAATGTTTACATATAATCATGAATGTAGTCATGAATGTGTAACATTAACCTGATTGTCAGATTCAGAGAAGAAAAAGGAGGTACATATGGTAAAAAGAGACAGATTAAGAAGATTTACTGCAGCTTTTATGGCATCGTGTCTTGCAATGGGAAGCATTATTTTACCGGCAATATCATCATATGCCAATGATACGAATGTGGTCGTGGGAACTTCGATACAGTCAGAAACAGAAACGACAGATAATGAGGTGCAGAAAGTTTCAACAATTGATGCAGATAAAGAAATACACACAGTAACAGATACCGGTTATAAGTCAGATGGTGACGAGGAACAGAATGGATATGATGAGAGTTTAGATAATATTACAGAACCCGGTAAGGGTTATAGAGAGGTTGAGGATGATTCAATCGGAGGTCCTGCAATGCTTAATGTTAGTGATAATGGAGAAGTGTCAGCAGACAGGGCGGTCTCATATCCTTCATCTTATAAGACAGCCAATCTTCCTGCTATCAGAAATCAGGGTGGCTATGGAGTGTGCTGGGCATTTTCGACAATATCATTACTTGAGATTAACCTTTTAAAGAATAAGCTTGTTTCAGATGATATTGATTTATCAGAGTTTCATCTTGTCAACTTTACTTATAATAATGTTACGGATCCTCTTGGAGGTTCGGCAGGTGATACAACCACCTTTTTAAGAAGTTCTAATAGTGTTACACAGAATGGTGGAGATATAAGGATGGCATTCAATTCACTGATGGACTGGGAAGGTGCTGTAGATGAGACACTTGTTCCATATACAGCCGAAGTTGCTGGTACTATTAATACTACAGGTTTATCAGATGATCTTGCACGTAAGAATACTAAGATTCACTTACAGAATTATTATAAGGTCAATATGACTAACCAGACAGATGTCAAACAGGCAATTACAGATTACGGGGCACTTAGTATTTCATATTATGCATATGGTGGACATTCATCTAATAAGTATTATAACAGCAGTACTGCCGGGTATTATTGTTATGATAGTAATACCGGAACTAATCATGCTGTAACAGTTGTCGGCTGGGATGATAATTATTCAAAGGATAATTTCCCGACAGAGCCGGAGGGAGACGGAGCCTGGATTGTAAGAAACAGCTGGGGAAGTTATTTTGGTGAAAATGGATATTTCTATCTGTCATATTATGATAAATCAACTAAGGTAGAAGGGTATGCAGTAGAGGCACAGACATCTGATAATTATGATAATAATTATCAGTATGATGGAACGGGCTGGTTTTCTTACATGGGATATTCAGGATATGGTGGTACTAATAAGTATGCTAATGTATTTACAGCCAAAGCCAATGAAAGTAAGGCGGAGAATATAGAGGCTGTTTCATTTGAAGACTATAGTTCAGCAGGATGTAAGTATAATATATCGATATATACCAATCTGACTGATGTATCAGATCCTGAAAGTGGAACGCTTGAATGTACGCAGAGCGGACAGACAACTTTTGACGGCGCTTATACAATAAAACTTAATAATCCTGTATATGTGGAAGATGGCACTACATTTTCGGTTGTTGTAGAACTTATAAGCAGTACGAATAATGGACCGTATATGGTATCTGATACTACATATAACGGAAGTTGGTTTAGCTGCGAATCAGCAGCACTTGAAAATCAGAGCTATATATATAGACCATATGACAGATCATGGGTTGATTATGGTAAGAGGGAAAATAAGAATTTCAGAATTAAGGCATATACAGATAATTCAGATATCAAGACAGTAGCTGTGGAGTCGGTATCACTTGATAAGACAGAGGCAGTTCTTAAAGAAAAAGAGACAGTTAAGCTTAATGCAACAGTACTTCCGGAAAATGCAGATAATAAGAACGTGCATTTTACATCAGATAATGATGCAGTTGCAGCAGTTGATGATAACGGACTTGTAACAGCATTATCATCAGGAGAGGCTGTAATTACAGTAATAACAGAGGATGGTAAAAAGACAGCCAAATGTAAGATTACAGTTGAAAAAGAGATAATACAGCTTAAGACAATTACTATAACCAATGCTCCGGCAGAACTTGAAAAGGGAGCGCAGGTACAGCTTGGAATAAAGTATATTCCAGATAACACAACACAGTCAAAGTCCGTAGAGTGGAAGACATCAGATGCATCAGTAGCAATTGTAAGCAGTACAGGACTTGTAACAGCAAAAAAGACCGGAACAGTAACAATAACTGCGGTATCTAAGGCAGATAGCAGCATACAGTCAAGGGTTACAATCAAGGTATTAAGCCATATTACAGATGTAACAGTAACAGGTCCGTCAGGCACATTATATACAGATACAAAGTATAAATTTACAGCAAAGATAACACCTGACGATACAACAGATAACAAGACAGTAATATGGTCAGTATCAGATAGTAATATTGCACAGATAGCCACAGATGGAACTTTAAGTTTTAAAAAGGCTGGAACAGTAGATGTAATAGCAACAGTTAAAGCAACATCGTCTAATACGGTTATTAAAAAACTTACAGTCACAGGGGTTAAGAGAGTAATAAATGTAAGTTCGGTAGCACTTGATAAGACAACAGTCAATCTTAAAAAGGGAGAAACTGTAAAACTTAATGCGACAGTAGCACCGGCTGATGCAGATAATAAGGAAGTGACATACACATCTTCAAACAGTGCAGTAGCAAAGGTTGACAATACAGGACTTGTAACAGCATTATCATCAGGAGAGGCTGTAATTACAGTAACAACAAAAGATGGAAGTAAGACAGCTTCATGTAAGATTAACGTTAATAATCCAATTAGCAAGGTAACGATAAAAGAAACAGTTGGTAATATTTATATAAAAGATACATATAAGCTCACAATAGACGTAGCACCGGCTGATTCAAATGATGAAAAAAATGTTGTCTGGTCAACTTCTGATTCAAATATAATATCGATAAATCAGAAGGGAATTATCACAGCTAATGCCATAGGAAAGGCGACAATAACGGCAAGTGTCAAGGCCTCAGATGGAAGTATCCACAGTGACAGCAAAGATATTACTGTAATTAAAAGAGCTGTTCAAAAAGTACAAATATTAATTGATAGTAAAGAAATGTCTGCAGGCGATACCATTCAGGCTAAGGCAGAAGTCAGTCCGGACAATGCAACATATAAGAATGTTATATGGTCATCATCAGACAGTTCAGTTGCTGAGATTGATAATTTAGGAAACATAAGGGCTAAGAAAGCAGGAAATGTAGAGATAAAGGCAACAGCTGATGGAATTGAAGCAAAGATTAGGATAAATGTTAATAAGAAATCTGAACCGGAAGAGATACTTAATGGATTAGTAGCTGATAGTGATGGTAACTGGTATTATTATAAAGATGGTAAAATTGATACATCCTATTCAGGTCTTGTGAAAAATCAATATGGCTGGTGGAAAGTAGCAAACGGAAGTGTAGACTTTGGATATACAGGACTTGCATATGATGAAACAGTAGGCTGGTGGAAAGTAGTAAACGGAAGCGTAGACTTCGGATATACAGGACTTGCCTACGATGAAACAGTAGGCTGGTGGAAAGTAGTGAACGGAAGTGTAGACTTTAATTATAACGGTTATGAAATTTATCAGGGAACACAATATCACTTGACTAATGGACATGTTGATTAACTGTTAATAACTATGTAATAATAATTTAATTTGTAATATAATGTCATATCTGATACAATACGTGTCAGATATGGCATTTTTAAATTTATCAAATTTTAAGAGGGGAACAAGTCAATATAATGAGAAAAGAAATAATAGAGGTAATTGAAAAAATAACAAAAAAAACATGTCTGTTTACCAGTATAGTAATTGGTGTGACGGGTTGTATGATGTATAGTGATTATACAAATGCAATGGCCAAGGATATGCAGACTGATACTAATGAAGAGACTGTTATTGAAGAAAGATACCAGGGAAATAATCTTTTGTATACATATTATGGTTTTGCCAATATGGAAGGGGTATGGTACAACTTCATAGAGGGAAGTGTAAATACTGAATATACAGGAATGGGACCTGTAGAAACCGGATGGAGTTATTTTGTAAATGGAGTTCAGAGCTTCACATATACAGGAATGGGACAGAATGAAGCCGGCTGGTGGTATTATAATAATGGTAATCTGGATTTTACATATACAGGACAATATGTAAATGCCGGTTATCGCTATTATATTGTAAATGGTCACGCTGAAAATATTGTTGAATGTAATACAATAAGCTGCTGGGGAGACAGTATGACAGCAGGAGTGGGAGCCACAGGCGGCGTCATTAATACAGATAAAGGACAGCAATTTGTGGAACATGCGGACTACCCAAAAGATCTTGAGACACTCACAGGATATAATGTCAATAACTATGGCTTTCCGGGAGCTGATTCTGCAGCAATAGCAGGTGGTGCATATCAATATTATACAGATCATAAGGATACTAATGATATATTGATTCTTGAGTATGGAAGCAATGGTGGCTGGGATAATAATTATGAAACTCTGGTAAATCAATATCGTGCTGTAATTGATAAAGCTGATACTACACAGTATATAATACTTGGCGATACAGATGATCCGGGATTATCAGCAGATGATAACCAGTCTGAATATATAGATGATGATAAGACAGAATATGTGGGACATAATGAAACAAAATGGGAGAGCGCATTATCCAATGCATTTGGAGATCATTTCTTTAATACAAGACTTTATATGTTAGATAATGGACTTACTGATAATGGACTTAATCCTACACAGGAAGATATAGATATGATAAAAAAGGGAAATATACCATCAGTATTAAGGTCGGACTGGACACATTTTAATAATTATGGTTATTATTCCAAGGCTCTTGGAGTATATAAAAAAGGAAAGGAACTTGGATACTGGTAAAGTTTAATATTTTCTGATTTCTAAAGAATCCTGATAAATAATGTTATTAATATCAATGAAACTCGTAAGTCATAATTATTGTACAGGAGTTATAATATACTTTCTGCTTTAGTGTTAGTTCGTCACGCTAAATCAGTATACTGTTACTATTGATAAAATAGTGCTGTTATGTTATAATACTAAATCTGATATCATTCTTGATTTATGGGATTTTATCAGAGGAGCTGTTATGATAGTTTAGGAGATTTATATAATATGACATAGTATATTTTGCCTTTATAATATCATTACAGTGGATTATTACAAAAATATGATAGTGTGAAAGATAAGCCTGATAGCTTATTTTTTTACACGGCTATTTGTTTCTGAGCAGAAAAAATAGCACTGATGGCAGAAGAAAAATTGCCTGCGCACATTTTTCTTTGCCTCTTCGCAACAAA
>ERZ791680.1135-NODE-1135-length-19667-cov-5.987406_pt1 | contig 19667 bp, 21 predicted proteins | sample MGYA00510051_ERZ791680 | MGnify/ENA primary metagenome ERZ791680 (study PRJEB30046, sample SAMN00715238) | human gut metagenome | study: EMG produced TPA metagenomics assembly of the A metagenome-wide association study of gut microbiota in type 2...
GGCGCGTTCGGCATAGCGCAGGTACATCCGCTCGAGCATGCTCGCCCAATCCTGCGCTTCGGTACCGCCGGCACCGGCCTGGATTTCGATGTAGCAGTTGGCGCTGTCCTGAGGCTTATTGAACATGCGCTTGAATTCGAGCTTTTCAACGTCGTGACGGAAGGTTTCGACTTCCTCGGCTACCAATTCGGCGCCGTCGAAATCTTCATCGGCAATGGCCATGTTGAAAAGTTCCTTGGCATCCGTGATGCCCGCGTTCAAGCGCTTGAAGCTCCCGACGAGATCTTCAAGAAGTTTCTGTTCTTTGCTGATTTCCTGTGCGCGCTTGGGATCATCCCAGAGTGCCGGGTTTTCAACCTCGCGGTTGACTTCCTCTAGGCGTCGTTCCTTGCGGTCGACGTCAAAGATACCCCCTAAGCTCAGCAAGACGGTGAGCAAGGTCGTCGCACAGATTGTTGATTTGATTGATGCGTTCGGCTTCCATTTTGAAGTCTGCGTTGTAAGGGCGCACAAAACCCGCGGCCGGAAACCGTGCGGAAGACATCCGGTCGTCGGAAGGCGCCATAGTGAGAGTTGAGAACCCAAAATTTTACCTTGTGCAGAGCCGTCTTTCCAAGCTTTCTTCAGAAAAATCAAAGATTCCGAAGCTAAAAGCCGGCGGTTGGCGTAGGAGCCGTCAACGAACGGAAAGAAGAAACCTTAAATAAAAATGAGAATAGTTCTCATTTATTGATGTGATAGGTAAAATAAGTACTCCAACGCAAACGGAGTTGGTTCAATAACCTGTTTTCGGAGGGTGAAGCGGCGTCTGAAAGGGCGTTGGCACCGCCGTACACGAGGCTGGACGTGGAATTTCTCAAAGAAAGTGTCGATTACTTCGTATTCGGAATCCTTGGTTTGATGGGATTCATCACAGTGTGGCTCACGGCCGAGCGCCTGATTTTTCTGCGTACTCTCGATCCCAAAGAGTACGACACGCAAGATGCGTACGATAAGGCGCTCACCGATCATCTCACGACGCTCTACATCATTTATTCCAACGCACCCTATGTGGGGCTGCTCGGGACCGTGCTCGGCATCATGATCACGTTTTACGACATGGGCCAGTCGGGGAACATCAACGCGTCCGACATCATGACGGGACTCTCGCTCGCCCTCAAGGCGACCGCTCTCGGTCTCGCCGTGGCGATTCCCACGCTCATTGCCTACAATGGCCTGCAGCGCCGAATCAACGTGCTTTCCGCCCGCTGGCGGGATGCGTCGGCCTGAGGAGCGCGCCATGATCGAGATTCCGAAGAAGGAACCTCTCAACATCGTTCCATTCATCGACATCATGCTCGTCCTTCTGGCGATGGTGCTCTCGATTTCCACCTTCATCGCCAAGGGCGAGATCGAAGTGTCGCTCCCGAAGTCGCAGACGGCGGGAGCCCCCGGGCAGTCGCATCCGACGCTCGTGCAGGTGGACGAAGCCGGCACGCTTTTCTGGTCGGGCGAGACCGTCGACTGGACCACGCTCGACGAGCGGATCGCGCGGATTCCCCGTGAAGAGCGCATTGTTTTGCGCATCGACAAGAACTCCCGTTTCGACCATTTCATCAAAGTGATCGATCTCTTCAAAAAGCACCGTCATGAGAATTTCGCCATCGCCACGGAAAAAGAAGCGTCCTGACGAAAGCCGCAAGGCGTTCTTTCTCGCCTGCGGGTTCTATGCGCCGCTGATCGCATTGCTCGCGTCGACCCCCGCGCCCGATTTTGCCGGCGCCGGTTCGCAGGCGACGGTGGCTCTTTCGTTTGCTCAACTTTCGGGCGGTGGTCCGACGGGATCGGTCGGCGATCCCGTGAGTCCGGAGGCAACGGATCCGGTCGAGTCCGAGGTCGAGCCGGTGCCGGAACCCAAGCCGGTGCAGGAACCCGAGCCCGAGCCTGAGCCTGAGCCTGAACCTGCAACGGAACTTGAGCCAGAACCCGCACCGGAGCCTGAGCCCGCACCGGAACCTGAGCCAGAACCCGCTCCGGAACCTGAGCCTGCGCCGAAACCTGAACCGAAACCCGAACCGAAACCCGAACCGAAACCTGAACCGAAGCCGGAACCCAAAGCCGTTGAGAAGCCGGTTCGAAAAGTCACTCCTGCGAAACCGACTCCCAAGGCGGAACCGCGTAAAAAAGCGCCCAGGGCGGTTTCTCCGGCGCCAAGGCGGGAGGGACCGACGGCGCCCGAGCACGGGGCGCCGCAATCGGCGACGTCTCCGGCACCCGGCCCGACGACTGCGCCCGGCGGTGCGACGGCGAGCGCGCAGGGCGGCATTTCCACGATGGTGTACGGGGCGGTGAACGATCCGTTTCTCTCGGAAGTGAAGCGAAGCGTCGAATCGGTGCTCGAATACCCCCGAAAGGCCCGTGCCATGCGAATGGAGGGGACGGCGGTCGTGCAGTTCGTAATCGATCCCGACGGGCGTCTGACGTCTCTGGAACTCTATTCGTCGGCCGGCAAGCCTCTGCTCGACAAAATGGCCCTCAAGGCCGTACGGCGTGCGCAAGGGCTCTGGTCCAAACCGCAGAAGACGGTGCGGCTTCGCTTCCCGATTCGTTTCGAGCTGCGGGGATGAGCAGGGAGAAGGTCGGCGCCCGACACCGAAGCCGGACGGAGTGCCTTCGGACGACCTTCGGCTTGCCGCAGTGCGCCGTTCCCGTGAGTCCCGGATGAAACCGGACCTCCGGGAAGCCGGAGAGCTCGGATCCGGATACGGAAGAAACAAGAAAAATCCCGGTTCGTCGTCGGACGCCGGGATTTTTTGGGTTTGAAGGAGGCGGGCGTCGCCCTGCCGCCCGGGCCGTGGCCTTTAGCGGCGGGCGGGGAGATATTCCGAAGGATTGACGGCCTTGCCGCGCAGACGCACTTCAAAGCGGACCTGCGGGACGCCGTTGTTGGACCCCATTTCAGCGATCTTCTGGCCGGCCTTCACGCGGTCGTTCGTTTTCACGACGATCTTGCGGTTGTGGCCGTAGGCGGTCACGATGCTGTCGCTGTGCTTGATGATGACGAGGTTGCCGTAACCCTTGACGTTTTCGCCGACGAAGAGCACGGTGCCGGCGCCCGCGGCGACGACGAGGTCGCCTTCCACGCCGCCGATGTCAAGACCCTTGCCGTTGGCGGAAAAGTCCGAGAGGATCTTCCCGTTGGCGGGCCAGATCATGCGCGTGCCGGGAACGGTCTTGGGAGGCTGCGGTGCGGGCTCTTCCTTGGCGGCGGGCTTCGTTTCGGAGGCGGTTTTGCCCGAGACCGGCGCAGCGGCCTCGGTTTCCTCGGCCGGTTCGGTGGAGGTGGGTTCGGGGGTGTTCGTCGAAAGATCGGTGATGCGGGACACACGCACGGTCGGGTTCGCCGTCGTCACGGGCGCCTTCGTCGAGACGGGAAGGCGAAGCGTCTGACCGATGCGAAGCGCCGTCGGGTCGCTCACGGCGTTGAGGGTGGCCAACGCCTGCGGTTCAAATCCGTAGCGCAGTGAAATGTTGTAGAGCGTGTCGCCCGGCGCAACCGTGTGAACGCGTCCGGAATCCTTGACGGTACCCGGAGTAAGAAGCGTCATCGATCCCGTGCCGTCGGCCGTGCTCGTGAGAATCGGAGCGGCCGTGTCCTTGTCGTAGCTCGAACGGTCGACCATGGGGACGGACGTCGTGTCCACCGTGGAGCAGCCTGCGAGCAGGAGGGCGGCAAGCGCCGGCAGGGCGGTGTAAATCTTGGATCTGCGCATCGCAATCTTCCTTTTGTTCGAATCAAAGATGGCCGCCCACCCAGTCGTGAGCCATGGCGACCTGGCGGTGGTTCGTCAGGTCCGTCTGCAGGGGCGAAACGGAGACGAAACCGTGCTGCGTCGCCCAGAAGTCGGTGTCTTCCGCGGCGTCGGCGGGCTTGCCCGCGGCGCCGAGCCAATAAATCGGAAAACCCCGGGGACTCATCTCGCAGATGACGTCGTCCGCGCAGCTGCGGCGCCCGAGGCGCGTGGCGCGGATTCCCTGAAGGCGGTCGAACGGCATATTGGGAATGTTCACGTTGAGAAGCACGGGACCGGCTTCGCGGTCGGCTTCGAGAAACCGTTCGACGACGGTTGATGCAACCTTGGCGGCGCTCTCAAGCTCCGCCCATCCCTTGTCGATCTGCGAGAAGGCGATCGAGGGCACGCCGAAGAGGTAGCCTTCGATCGCGGCCGCGACCGTGCCCGAATACATGGTGTCGTCGCCCATGTTCGCGCCGCAGTTGATCCCTGAGACGACGAGGTCGGGACGTTCGTCGAGAAGGCCCGTGAGCGCGACGTGCACGCAGTCGGACGGCGTTCCGGAGACGACGTAGAGGTTGTCGCCCGGGATGTGTTCGACCGTGAGCGGACGATTGAGCGAGAGCGAATTGGAGGCGCCCGAGTGATTGTGTTCGGGCGCGACGATCGTTACGCGCCCGAAGCGCTTCATCGCGTCGGCGAGCGCCTTGATGCCGGGCGCCCGATAACCGTCGTCGTTCGAAATGAGAATGTGCATGGGATGGTCGGGAGGAAAAAGTTCTTTTCTCCGATTGTAGTCCCGAGTGTTCCTCGGAAAGACCGTCGGAGAAAAGTTGTTACGGCTTCACAAACTTTCTTTGCCGAAGTCGTCAGCTACGGCGCATCTTGAGGGGAATCGACTTGACGAAGTGCGTCATCTGCGAGACTTCTTCGAAGCCCGACTGCAGGTAGAGCTCAAACTGCTGCAGGTCGCTCGAGAGGCAGTCGGCGGCGAGTTCCTCGATGCCGAGCGAATTCACGTAGGTCGTGACGAGGTCCACGAGGCGCTGGCCGACGCCGAGCGAGCGCAGGTTCTGACGGATGTAGAGCGCGTCGAGATAGGCGATCGGGTAGGTCGAAGCTCCTTCCGTGTATTCCTGACGCATCGAAACCTGCGCGTAGGCGACCGCTTCTTCGTTGGCGAAGCACCCGAAGATCGCGGTCGAATCCGGATGGGTGAGGGCGTCCTTCAGAATGTCGTCGACCTGATCGCGCATGTCGACGGGCCAGGATTCGCGAACGAGGAAGCGAAGCGCCTGATAGTCGCCGGGGTGGCAGCGGCGGTAGACGAACTGGGTGCGAAGCGGTTTGTTGGGAGTGTGGGCCATAGGGCTGCCGAAAAGCGGATCCTGTAATTGACAAAGAGGAACATTTTAAACGAAAAGCGGCTCCGTCTAGGGGAGCCGCCTTCGTTTCGGGCGGCGGGGCCGCCCGGAAAAAAGAACCTTAGTCCTTGGACTTGTTGTTCTTGAAGACGATGCGCTCTTCGGTGTCGGCCGTCATCTGCGTAAGGATTTCGTTCTGCAGATTTTCGGCGATCGCTTCGGCGCGGGCGAGGATCGAGAGGTTGAAGCGGTTGAGCTCGGCGTTGGCGGCCTGTTCGTCCGTCTTGACGAGTTCGAGGTAGCGGGCTTCAAACTGACGGCGTTCTTCGTCGATCGTGGCTTCGAAGTCGCCGTAGGCCTTCTTGACGATCGGGGCGAACTTTGGATAGTTCGTCATGGCGAGCGTCTGGACCTTGCGGTACTTCCAGTAGACCGAGCGGTTGTCGCAGTGGTCCGTGCCGAGACCGTACTGTTCGGGAACGCTTTCGAGACCGTGGTAGAAGGGCACGAAGACCGAGAGGTCGGCCATGCCGAAGGCGACGTGCACGACTTCGCCGATGGCGAGCGGCAGGTTCGGACGGACTTCCATCACGTGGGCTTCGTAGGTGCGGAAGACGCTGATCGGACGCCAGGGTTCGGCGCCGTTCAGGTTTTCGCCGTACGGATCGTGTTCCGTGCCCTCATAGTGGTCGCGCATGATCGCCTTCATGTCGGCGAGCGAAACCTTCTTTTCGGGCTTGAGGTAGACGGCGAAGTTGCGGCCGTTGTCCACGGCCTGCTCGATCGAGGGGTTCAGGATCTTCTGCATGATCCAGACGCGCGGGTCGTTGTAGACGCGGTCGCGGCCGTCGTCGCGCGTGTAGGCGGCGGAGAAGTGGAAGGGGCCCTTCGCGGGGTCGTAGAGACCCTTTTCGGCGGCGAACGAGACGAGCGTCGGGCTCGCGAGCTGGTTTTCGTTTTCGGGATCGTAGAAGCCGAGGCGACCCTGGTTGCCCGAAGCGAAGTAGCTGTCGGCTGGGATGCGTTCGGCCATCCACTGATGACCCGAACCCGTTTCGAGGTACCAAACGTCGTGCTGATCGACGAAGGCGACGCCGAAGCCTTCGCCTGCGCCCTGCGTTTCAATGATCTTGCCCAGAAGGAGAACGCCTTCCTTGGCCGTGCGGCAGCGCGGAAGGATCACGTTCGGGATGTCGTCTTCGGTGATGCCCGAGGCCTTGTTGTAGGGGTCGAACGAGAGCGCTTCGTCGCTCGCGAAGATCGATTCCGTGCCCGTGAGGCCGAGGCCGGCTTCGTTGAAGCCGACGGCGCCGTGCAGCTGGGTCTTCCAGTTGGGAACCGTCGTGTAGCGCAACCGTCCTCCGGCGTGTAGCGCATGGCGTTTTCAGGCAAAGGATAGCTGAAGTCGTTCACGCCGCCGTGTGCCTTGCAGGAATAGACGCCCGACTGGCCGGTGACGGCTGGGTGAATGACGAAGTGCTGCGCCTTGAGGGACGAGCTGTCCGCGCTGCGGGCGACGAGGAAGGAACCGTCAACGGTGGCGTGTTCGCCGACGATGATGGTAGTGCACATGGGTTGGGTCCTCATGAAACGGCCGAACGGGTTGACAGGAAACGCCCGGCCGGGTTGATCACGTCGCACATTGTAGCGTGCGAAGGGTGTAATTACGAACGTTCTTTTTTCGGGGATTCTCCTGCGGGGGCGAGATCAGCCGAACCAATAGCCGAAATGGAACGACCCCCGAAGGGACGTCTCCCGTCGAGGGTCGTTTAGAGGCTTTGGTCAGACGACGCGGCCGCGTCGTCCGAAGTCACCCGTTAGAAGCGGTGAACCATGCCGACCGTGAATTCGTAGGCCTTGGGATCGGCGTCGAACTTACCCGTGGCGGTTTCACCTTCCATACTTTCCTGGGAGTAGCCCGTCATGGCGTAAACGGCCGTGCGCTTGCTGAGCGGGTAGTCGTAGGCTGCGGCGATCGTCCAGCGGTTGAATTCCTGATCGAGCTGGTTTTCCATGTCGCGATAGGCGACCTGGGCCTTGGCGACGCCGCCGCCGATCGGGTAGTTCACGCCGAGGCTGAGGCCGTAACCGTCAACAAAACCGTAGCCCGCGGCACCACGGTTGAACGTCAGAGCGTCGCTCATGGCGCCCGCACGGTTGAGTTCCTGATCCTTGAACCACTGACCGAAAGCGAGGACCTTGAGGCCGTTGCCGAAGGTGTAGTTGCCGCCGAAGGTAGCGGTCATGCCGTGGTCGATGTTGTCGCCGTACTTGTCAAGGGCCTTGTTGTGGCGTTCGTTACCGTAGGTCGTCATATCCCACACGAGGACGGATTCCAGGGCGCCGGCCTGATAGCGGGCGGCCAAGGCACCGTAACGGTCCACTTCAGCAGAACCTTCACGAGCGCCGTCGTTGTAGAAGCCATCGGCGGTCTTGGAGCTGTTCTGGAACGAATACATGCCGTAGAAGGTGAAGCCGGCCCAGGTCGGGGTTACGTAGGAAACGGCGTTGTCAACGCGCGTCCAGGAGGAGGCGGAGGCGTGGCCGGAGCCGAAGGCTTCGGTGTAGTTCGCAAAGAGCGGGTCGATCGCGCGGAAGAGGCCGTGCTGACCGAGCGTGCTGCCGAAGATCGGCTGCAGACCGAAGGCGAGGTAACCGAAGTCGCCCGTCAGGTTGATGTGGGCTTCACGGCCGAAGAGGCGGCCGCCCTGGTCGAGTTCGCCCGAATCCGACTTGATGCCGGATTCAAGAACGAAGCCCACCTTCATGCCGTTGCCGAGGTCTTCGGAACCGCGCAGACCGAAGCGGGAACCGAATTCACGGGCGTTTTCCATCGTGAACTTGCCTTCGCCGTCATGGCCGGAAGCGTCCGGATCAGCGTAGACATAGGCGAGGGAGGTGTCGAGCAAGCCGTAGACTTCGACGTTGGCGGCGTAGGCGCTGCCGGCCATGGCGGCGGAAGCCACGGCGAGGGCGATGAGACTCTTTTTCATGATTGTTGTGTCCTTTTCGGATGCAGTTGTGAAGGCGCAGACGCGTCTCCGAAAGAATTCAATGTTCCGGACCGTCGTCCGGAACGGGAATGGAAAGGTTTTGCTCAAGAAAGACGGTTATTCGCCGTGCTTCATCTTGAAGGAGACCTTGTGGCACTGCGCACAGTAGTTGACTTCAGGTTCGTGCTGCATGTGGCAGAGCGTGCAGTCGCCGTTGTGCGGAGCCTTGTGCGGATTGATTTCCAGCTTTTCGGTCTTCTTGGCGAGTTCGTCACGGTTGTGGCACTGCAGGCAGGTCTTTTCGTCGGGGTAGGCCGGGTTCTTGGCGTCGGGTCCGTGGCAGGATTCGCACTTGAGGCCCTTGGCCGCGTGGCGGTCGGCGCCGAAGTCGGCGGCCTGAACGCTGCCCGCCGCCATCACGACGGCCGAGACGGCGGAACAGAGAAAGAGAGCGAGTTTGTTCATTTTCTCGTTTGGGGTCTTGGAAGGAAAAATGTACGTCGGAAGGGAGCCGAAGCTCCCTTCGCGACGTTTTCAGCAGTACGGATCCTTGGGATCCGAAGCCTCAAAGAGGCTGGTTACTTGCCGCAGCCCTTGCAGGCGTTGGCCGTACGAGCGGCGATGCGGCCGAAGATCATGCAGTCGGCGACGGCGACCGTGCCGAGGCGGACCATGCCGTGGACACCGCCCGTGACTTCGCCGGCGGCGTAGAGGCACTGGATCGGGTTGCCGCGGACGTCAAGGACCTGAGCCTGGTCGTTGATTTCGAGGCCGCCCATGGTGTGGTGCACGCGCGGCCAGAGGCGAACGGCGAGGAACGGGCCTTCGACGTTGGGCACGGCGTTCTTGAACATCATGCAGTTGAAGTCCGGATCCTTCTGGTCCTTGATGTAGCCGTTGAAGGTGTCGTTCGTCTTCTTGAGGGCGTCGAACGGGATCTTCAGATCGTCGGCCATGGCCTTGAGGTCCGGATAGACCTTGATGACGCCGTTCTTGACGGCGCGGTCATAGAGTTCCTTCGTCATGTTCTTGCCGATGATGGCCGTTTCGGCGTTCTTCAGCGTCGTGTAGATGACGGCGGGGTGACCCATGGCGACGATGGCGTCGGCGCGGACCTTACGGTTGCCGGATTCCTGGATGAAGCGCTTGGCGGTGACCGGGTCGATCATCGGGCCGTAACCGAGGGCGGATTCAACGAAGAGCGGAGCGAGACCGAAGCCCTTTTCGTCGGGCGAGGTCCACGGCCCCATCTGGATCCAGTCCATCTGAATGGTGTTGGCACCGATCATCTGGGCTTCCTGAATCATTTCGCCCGTGGCGCCCGGATGGTTCGTGGAGTCGAACTTTTCGTTGAGGCGCGGGTCGTGCGACATGCGCATCTTGACGTTGTTCGAGAAGCCGCCCGAAGCGAGGAGCACGCCCTTCGTGGCGCGGATGTACGTGACCTTGCCGGACTTTTCACGGCCGTAGCGATAGTTGACGCGGGCCTTGACGCCGAGGACGCAGTTGTTTTCGTCAACGATGATTTCGTCGACGATCGTGCGCAGACGCGGTTCGATGCCGTATTCCTTGAGCTTGGCGAGCATCGGGTTGATGAAGCCGGAGCCGGAGTTGTTCGTCACGGCGTGGGAGCGCTTGACGGAGTGACCGCCGTGGAAGGTGACGGCCTTGAACTTGACGCCGATCTTGTCGCGCAACCAGTAGAAGTTTTCAACGGATTCGTCGGCGATGCGGCGGGCGAGCGACGGATGAGCGAGACCGCCGCCGGCCTTGACGATGTCGGCGAAGAGCAGGTCGGGGTTGTCCTTGATGCCTTCGGCCTTCTGCATGTCGGTGCCGGCCGCGGCGACGGCGCCGCCGTTGATGATGGAGTTGCCGCCCGGGCTCGGCATCTTGTCGACGACCATGATTTCATTGGCCTTCATGCCGAGGCCGTGGGCTTCGAGAGCGGCGGCGAGGCCGGCAAAGCCCGTACCGATGATGAGGAAGCTCGTGGTTTCGTCCCACTTGGCGGGAACCTTCGTGCTCGCGAACGCAGCAAGAGGCGAACCGGCGAGAGCGGCCGCACCGAGCGTGGCGCCGCCGAGGAAGGAACGACGGGAAAGAACCGACATGGTTTGTCTCCTTTTGAGTGATCGAAAGAGGTGTCTTATGAGGACAGCGGAAAGTCTAGGGAAGCCCCTCCTTTCTAACTACCCAAGTGCTTGGGTGTGACTTTTGGGCGTTAACCCTAGGATGTGTCAATTTCTTCCTTTCGGCGGTAGGTTCTTACTCTCTCAGGGACTCTGCAAAGTGGCATTCTTGAAACGCCGAGCAAAGCCCGCGAACTGAGTCGCCGGAGGGGTACCTCTTTCGGACTATTGGGGCGGGTCTTCGTCCGCTTTCGCCCTTATCAGAGGACGAAACGGAGACAAACGGAAGGACGGTTCCGGCTCCAAAAGAAGCGAAGCATTTCCGATTTTGCGGGAAGCATCGAAGGCCGTCTCCGGGGAGATCCTTCGAAGTTGTTTTGCCGCAAAGCTTTCTCTCTTTTCAGAACGATCTTTCTTCGGTAAGATTTGGACCATGAAAAATTTTTCGAAAGCCTGGTACGACGCGCTCGCGACGGAGCGCTTTACGGAAAACTGGCCCGACGAATTCGGCCCGCGCCTCCCCGTCCTTCCCTTCATTACGCTTCCTTTGCCGCCCGAAATGCGCGAAGCCTTCCGTACGCACGGGGAGCTTCACTATTTTCAGCCCGAGGAGTCGATCATCGAAGGTGCGGTGGTGAAGGGGTTGCAGCTCGTGGAATCGGGGCTTTCCGCACGCATCACCGCGACGCTTGAAGGGCAGGCGGGACCGGGCCTCATGGCACTTGCCGCTCCCCACCGGTTTGCCACGGGAAACCTGAACTTCGCGACGCGCCGTCCGCAGATCGGCCAATACCGTGCGGTGAGCAAGGTGACGACGCGCCGCATTGCGCACCTGGACGCCGAACGGCTCGATTGGCTCACCGATCCTTTGAACATGCGGATGCTTTTGTCCGTGAAGGAGTCGATCAATCTTTCCGACCGCATGGCGCTCACCATCTCGGCGCTTTTGCCCGCCCCCATGCGCTTTGCGTCGCTTCTCATCGCGATGGCGGTCTTTTTCGGAACGGTGGAGGAGGGATCGGGAGGACAGCGCGTTCGCATTCCCATTCCGGGGCGGGCGCGTCACATTGCGACCGTCGTGAGCGTTTCCGACGTGACGCTCGAAAAACTCATCGCCGACATGCGGCAGAACGCAGGGCTCGAGCGTGACGGGGACTTCTGGATTTTCCAGAGCGCCGCGCTGCAGCCCATGCACGAATGGATGCGCGGGACGGACGGCAATGAAAGCCTCTTTACGCGACCCGAGCGCATCGAGACGCTCCTCGAAGAAGTCGCTTCGAGCAACGTCTGAGGGAAGGGAGACCGATCGTGAAGAACTATTCAAAAGCCTGGTACGACGCACTCGCGGTCGAGCGCTTCACGCAGACGTGGCCGAGCGTCTACGGACCGCGCGCGCCGATCATGCCCTTCATTGCGTTGCCGCTTCCCCCCGAGGTCCGGGGACACTTTCGCGAAGCGGGAGAACTGCACCACTTCCAACCCGGCGATTCCATCATCGAAGGAACGGTCGTCAAGGGCATGCAGATGATCGTTTCGGGGCTTTCGTGCCGCGTTGCGGCGACGCTTGACGGTCAGTCGGGCGCGGGCGCCATGGGACTGTCGACTCCGCACCGCGTGGCGACGGGAAATCTCAACTTTGCGACGCGCCGTCCTCAGATCGGACAGTATTTTGCGGTCAGCAAGGTGACGACCGTGCGCATTTCGCACGCGCGCGGCGATGAACTCGGGTTCCTCAAGGATCCCATGGTGATTCGTCTCTGGCTTTCGATTCAGGAGCTCATCAATCTCTCGGACCGAATGGGTCTCACGATCACGGCGATTCTTCCCGCACAGCAGAAATTCGCGGCCTTTCTGCTTGCATGGTCGGTCTACTTCGGCACGATCGAGGAGGGGCCCAGAGGGCAACGCGTGCGAGTGCCCGTACCGGGACGCTCGCGCCACATCGCGACGGTGATCAGCGTCTCGGACGTGACGCTCGACAAACTCTTCGCCGACTGCCGCAGCCGAGCGGGCCTTGAGCGCGAAGGCGACTTTCTGATCTTTGACAGCGCCTATCTGCAGGAAGCGCACGACTGGATGCGTCACTGTGACGGAAGCGACAGTCCCTACACGCGCCCCGTGCGCGTAGAAAGCCTTCTCGAAGAAGCCGTGGCGGCGACGATGCCGCTCTGAGGCATAAGGCGTCAGCGCTTACGACGCCCCCGAGGTTTTCCTCGCTTTTTCTTGCCGAGAAGAAGTTCGTCGAGACGTTTGCGGTTCGCTTCATCGAGCGCCTCCCAACCCGTCGCTTCCCGCAGTAGCGCGAGCGCTTCGTCGCGAGGCGGGAAAAGATCGGCGAGCGGCCCGTCGAATTCTTCGTCGGGGCGTGCGTAAAGGGACGCGGGCCAGCCGTATTCCTCGCCCGTCTTCTTGCGCTTGTAGCGAAAGCCCGAGGTGAAGAGCAGGGTCTTCGTCTGGAGTTCCTTCGCGATCGTCTCGAGTCGGGTTTCAAGCGGCGGAACCCGCGTCATGGCTTCGGGAAGCGTCCACTCGGCGAAGGCGGGAAGCGCCCGGTAGAAAGTCTTGGCGTCGTCCGTGAGATCGTCGCTCTCCAGCATCGCCTCGGTCGTGCGTCCTCCGCGCCGCAGGGCGGCGAAGGCGGGAAAGAGGTCGCGGCGCACGAAGCCGAGTCGTCCGTCGAAGAACTGCCCGTAGAAAAGATCGTCTTCGTATGCAAATTCAAAGCGCCAGTACCAGGGATTGAGCGACTTTACGTCCGTCTCGAAGAGTTCGGGCTCCATGTTTTCGTAGAGTGAAAACCCGGGCACGCCGCAGGGGTGAAAGAGAAGAATGCCGCGTGACACGATGTAGCGGACCGCGGCGTCCGCATCGCGGATTTCCGGCATGGCTTATCTGCGGAGAAGGTCGGTGATCGTGATCGGGAGAACGGGGTTCGCCCGCTTTTGGAGTTCCGAGCGCGCAAGCCGCACGGCAAGGGTTTCGAGCGTGCTCTGGAGACCGTTCTTCGGATCTTTGAGGAGCACCTTCCCGGCGGGCTTCACGCAGCGCTTCAGAACGAGGTTCGTCAGGGTCTTTTCAACCTGCGCCTCGACCTTCTTCACCTTCGAAGACGGAATCGTCTGGATTTCCTTCGCTGCGCTCGTTTTGGAGAGCGTCACGTAGGCCCACTGCACGAGGACCCGGCGGTCCTGCGCGGTGATGTTTTCTTCAAGGCAGGTTGCGAGTTCGTCGCTTGCGGGGCTCGCCTGCGTTCCGGAGGGAAGAAGACTTCCGAGCATAAGCGCGGAGGAGAGAAGAAGGCTGGCTGCGCGAATCGACATGGCGGGATTCCCAAAAGAGTCATGACTCCGTCATTCTAGGCGCGGCGAGGTCGGTAGAATGGTTCATTCCTACGAGATGTCACTCTTTTTTGCGCAACATGTATCAGCTGCCCCTTTCGGCCACGTTTTCTCTGCCCGACCTCGAGCGCTTCAACGAACTGAGCCTTCGGCGGGGACTGCCGCTCGATCGGCTCTTCTCCCAATCCGAAGACCTGCGGATCGTCTTGTGCGCCGCCTTTCTTTCGTCGGCGGGCTTGAGCGCCCCGCGCGAAGCCTTTCTCGAAGAGGCCGGGCGTTTCCTTTCGGAAGAGGGCGATTGGCTCGCGACGGACGCTCAGTCGCTCCTTGACGCGGCGCTCGACCGCGGCATTCTCGATGACGAGGGCGACGTCCTTCGAAACAGGATTGACCGACCCGCGCATCTCACGCGCGAACGACTTCTCGACGAACTCGAGAGCGCCCGCGAAATCCTGGCGCGGCGGCGTGCGGCCGTGCGAACGGCGCTGCAGGAAAAGAACCGCGCCGTGAACCGTCCGACCGTTCACGTCGACGAGGAGGAAGACCGCCGCTTCATGCGGGAGGCTCTTCTCGAAGCCGAAAAGGCGAAGGCGCTCGAAGAAGTGCCCGTCGGGGCGGTCGTGGCGGTGGACGGCGAAATCGTCGCGCGCGCCCACAACCGCACGCTCACCTCGGGGGATCCCACGGCCCACGCCGAAGTGCTCGCGATCCGCGAGGCCGCGCGCGTGCTCGGAAACCACCGCTTGACCGAGGCGACGCTCTACGTGACGCTCGAACCCTGTCCCATGTGCGCGGGGGCGCTCTGGAACGCCCGCGTGAAGCGCGTCGTCTTCGGGGCGGCCGAACCCCGTTCGGGTGCGCTCGGAAGCGTCTTCGGACTCTTCGATCTTCCGAGCCTCAACCACCGTCCCTTCGTCACGAAGGGCGTGGAGGCCGAAAGGGCGGGGGCGCTTCTCAAGACCTTCTTTGCCGAGCGCCGTGGGGAAGCGGAGCCGCAGAACTGATACGAAAGAGCCGCCATGGACAAGATTCTTCTATTTGCGCCCGCCGGGCAGTATCTGACGGAAGAGAACGTGCTCGACTCCGTGCGTCTCGACCGCATCGCGGCCGGAATCCGCGCCCGGGGCTTTGCACTCACCGAACTTCCTTCCGAGCGAAGCGTCGAAACGCGCTTTGCGGGCTCCGACGAGCTGCGTCTGGCGGACACCGTCTCCGCACTCAAGGATGAAGAGGCCGACCTCGCGCTCGCGCTTCGAGGAGGCTTCGGCTCGCAGTGTCTCCTTCCGAATCTCCCCTGGGACGAACTCAAATCGGGTCGCGCGCTTCTCACCGGGTACTCGGACGTCACGGTGCTTTTGAATGCGCTCTGGACCCATACTGGGCGCACGGCGCTCCACGGTCCCGTGGGGGGAGACTTCGATCCGGACCGCCGAATCGAGGGAGATCCCTTTGCGTCGCTCTCGCGCGCCGCGGCGGCCTTCGGACCCCAGGACGCGGACTGGTCCCTTTCCTTCACGCCCGACGCGGTTTTTTCCGGGGGAGTAAAGAAATCGATCGGCGAACTTTCTTTCGTGAAGGAGGAAGTGACGCTCTGGGGCGGAAACCTCACGATGCTGACGACCCTTGCGGGGACGCCGCACGCCCCGACCGAACGCCTTGCGGGGCGTCCCCACGCGGTGTTCCTCGAAGACGTGAACGAACCCGCCTGGCGCATCGAACGGTCGCTTCTCCACCTCTCTCAAGCGGGGATGTTGGAGAACTGCCGCGCCGTCCTCCTCGGAGACTTCCTCGGCGCCGACCGCGTGACGAGCCGTCAGGGAGGCTACGACTTCCTCACGGCGATCACCCGGTTCTCGAAGGCGAGGCCGGATCTTCGGATCTTCACGGGCCTTCCGATCGGACACGGGCTTCGGCGCGAAACGCTGCCCGTGGGCGCGAAGCTCGCGCTCTCGGTTGCGGGCGAAACCGTGACGCTTTCGAAGTGAGGAGAGAAAGATGCCGCTCACCAAAGCCATTACGCTTGATTTTCTGAAGCGATTCTTCGGCATTTCGCGCACGAGAAGCCTCACGGCGAGAACGCTCTCGAGCGTGATTCTGCGAAACCTCCGGCTCTTTCCCGTCGCGATCGCCGCGCAGATCATCGGGATGGGAAGTCTCGTCCTCATGTATTGGGAGACCGAGTACAGCCGAGTCTTTTTGATCGCCTGGACGCTCATCTGGCTCGCGCAGGTGATCGTGGCGCTCGTCTTCGTGCGAAAGTTCTGGCGCGACGACGCGCGCGTCAAAAACGTCCGCGCCTGGGTGCGCCGCTGGACGCTCCTTTCCGTCGTGACGGGCTCGATCTGGGGCCTCACGGGGATTCTCTTCGTGGTGCAGGGCTCGGGACTTCTGCAGGTGATGACGGTCGCGATCACGGTGGCGGTGACGTTTGCGGGATGGCCCGTGTACTCCTGCTGGATGCCCTCGCTCACGGCCTTCACGCTCCTTTCGATGACGCCCCTCACGATGGCGGTCGCGGGGCAGTACCGCGTGAGTTCCGTCATTCTCACGACGGTGCTCGTCCTCGTGACGGGCTTCATTCTCTATTCGGGGCGAAAGTTGAACGAACTCATCACCTCGAGCGTTTTGGCCGACGCCGAAAACACGCGTCTCGTCGAGCGTCTGCGCATCGAGGTGCAGCGATCCGAAAACGCACGGCGCGCGACGCAGAAGGAAAGCGAGCGGCGGGCGCGTTTCTTTGCGGCGGCCAACCACGACCTCAGACAACCCCTTCAGGCGATGGGGATTTATCTCGACATCCTGAAGCGAAAGTGCATGCCCGCGACGAAACCCGTCGTCGATCAGCTCGCGCTCACGAGCGAATCGATTTCGACTCTCGTCGAGCAGGTTCTGGAAGTGACTCGCATGGAATTCGGCGGGCAGGAGCCCCACATCGAGCGCATGGAACTCGCCTCCCTTTTCACGCGGCTCGAGGCCGAATTCGGCCCCGCCGCCAAAGCCAAGGGCCTCGTCTTCCGGACGGTTCCGACGAACGTTGCGGTGGACGCCGACCCCGTGATGCTCGAGCGCGCCCTCAAGAACCTCGTCGCCAACGCCATCAACTATTCGAACCCGAAGAGTTCTCGTCCCGAAGTGGTCGTGGCCGCGCGTCGACTCGTCCTGCAGGGCAAGCGCTTCGTGCGCATCGGCGTTTACGACTGCGGCGACGGCATGAACAAGGAGGAGCGCGGCAAGATTTTCGACGCCTTCTTCCGAGGCGAAGCCGGCAAACGCCGTCCAGGCAGCGGCTTCGGGCTCGGACTTTCGATCGTGCGGGGGATCGCCGAGGCGCTCCGTGCGGAACTCACGATCGATTCGCATCCCGGGCGCGGATCGGTCTTTCGGCTCGGCTTTCCCGAGGCGGCGAGTCCGCGACGGGAGGATATTTCAGTGCCCGCGCCCGTGCGCGATCCCGCGCGAAGCTTCACCGGTACGATCGCGCTCGTGGAAGACAATCCGATTCTGAGAAACGCGCTTCTTCCCGTCTTCGAAAGCCGCGGTGCCACGGTGCTCGCCGCGGCCGCGGCGGATGAAGAGTTTTTTGCGGCCCTCTCCGAGAAGGAAGGGGAGGTGGCGGCGCTCGTCACCGACTACAATCTCGGCGAAGACGAAATGACGGGATTGGAGGTCGCCGCGCTCGTCGAAGCGAGACTCGGGCGCACGATTCCGGTCGTGGTGCTCACGGCCGTGGCGCGCGAAGAAATTGAATCGCACTTCCGGTCCATGCGGGAAGCGGGCGTCCTGACGCTTTCGCGCTTTCCCGTGATTTTGCAGAAACCCGCGGACACCGACGACATTCTCGCCGCGATCTGGTCGCAGCAAAGCGGTCCGCAACCCAAAGGAAAGAAAAACGATGACTGAAGAAAACCGCGTGGAAGATACGTCCGCAACCGAGGAAGCAAAGAAACCCGTGCTCGACGCCGAAGGTCTTCGAGGACAGCTCGAATATCTCGCCTTCACGGTGCTCGCAAACGTCGACCGCATTCAGAAGGGACTCATCTCGGAGGGCGCCGCGGCGCAGACGGACGAATCCATGGCCGCGAACATGGCGGCGGTTCTCTACGGAAACCATCCGCTGGTCGAAACGAAGATTCCCTTCACCGGGGCGCTTCTTCTCGAACAGATCGCGGCGCATCACCCGGAATTCTTCGCGTCGACTCCGGTGACGGCCGTCATGAAGGAGGAAGAGCAGGTGAAGGCCGTCAAGAACGTGGTGCTTGCCTACTACAAGGTGGTCTACAAGGCCGTGGCGGAATGGAAGCGCGAGAGCGAGGAGGCCGACCTCGATAAGGAGGCCGTCGCGAAGCTCGAGACGAAACTGAAGGCGCTCGCCGCCGAATGGACGCTCGTTCTTACGGGCGCTCCGCGGCCGCGTCGGGCGAGCTGAGGCGGGATTCGGACGTCACGGCGTCCGGACACACCTTGCGGGCGACTTCCTCGAGGAACGTCGCCCGTTCCTTTTCCGTCCAGGGGCCGGGGTGACTCACGAGCGCAAAGCGGTTCGTGGCGGCGCCCGGAAGGCACTTGGGCACCCGCACGTCGCAGTCGTTCAGGTGAAAACCGTTTTTAAGAAAGAAGGCGAGGGCGTCCGGCAGCGCGTCGGCCACGAGCGCCGCCACGGGCTTGCGGCTTGTCGCGACGATTTCGCGCAGATGCTGTCTGCCGAGGCCGAGCCCGCGGAATTCCGGGGCGACCACGATCGACTCGAGATAGACGGCGTCCGGAAGAAACCACCGCGTGGCATAGCCCATGACCGCCTGGCTCTCGCGGAATGCAATGCACTCGAAGTCCGGGTCCGAGAAGGCGCGGGCAAAGCTCTCCCGACTTCGCCGAAGGGCCGGCGGGAAGCTCAATTCATGAAGATCGAAGGCCGCGTCAAAGAGCGCATGTTCGGTCGATGTGAGAAATTTATACCGCATGCGAAAGGTCCCGCTGAGGATTTCCTTCAGCATGACAGGGTGAAATCTCTCTGAACATGCGGATTAGTCCTCTTCGCATAAACCCGCTGACGCGGGTGAGGGCGACCGTAATGCGTCCTTGCGGCGGGATTTTCGGGGTTCGGATAGGAAAATCTGCAACATGCGGGTTTGCTTTAGATCATTAATGTAGCAAATAGTCACGGTGGCGCAGATCTAATCCTTAGGGCGCCTAGGCAATTTCAGGCGAACGAAAGTTTTTGGCCTTCCTTTCGTCCGGAAGACGGGGCGTTTGGGCCGCAGGAGGGCGGCGCAAGCCTTGAGGGGTGTTTTAGAACTTCGGTGAAAACCGAGGGATGCGCATATTGTTTCCGAGAGTTCGTCATATGTACGCTCTTTTGGGCGGACGGCTGCCGAGGCGAAAACTAAAAAGCCCGTTCGGGAATCCTAGTCTGTATCGGAAAGCGTCGTAAACGCTGAAATTCCAACAGAGCGAAGGAATTTTCGTGATCCGGAACCCTTGATTTTTTCAAACTTTTTGGCGACAATCCCTGCAGCCCTTGTGAGACCGTGTTCCACAAAGCGTCGAATTCAAACTTCAAACGGCGCTTTGGATCGGGCCGTCTCCCGATCAAGGGTCGATGTTTTAGTCCCTCCGAAGGAGTTTACTGGAATGAACAAGACGGAACTTATTGACGCCATCGCCGCCAAGACCGACATTGCCAAGACGCAGGTCGGCGCCATGCTCGACGCTTTCCTCGAAACGGTCGTCGATGAAGTTGCCAAGGGCGAAAGCGTTCGCCTCATTGGCTTCGGCACGTTCGGCCTTACGGAACGCGCTCCCCGTACGGGCCGCAATCCCCAGACGGGCACCGTGATCAAGATCCCGGGCTGCAAGGCCCCGAAGTTCACGGCCGGCGCTTCCTTCAAGGAAGCCGTCAAGTAAGCGACTGCATCGCTCACACCGTACGAGGCGCCGATCTCGTACAATAAGCATCCCCGGATGCCGTCTCCATGGCGGCCTTCGGGGATTTTTTCTGCAAACATTCATTTTTTTGGCTCTTCGGGGGTATGTGTGGGTAGAACCATGCCATCACGCCCCCACAGGCCGG
>ERZ791680.1161-NODE-1161-length-19209-cov-6.936671_pt1 | contig 19209 bp, 11 predicted proteins | sample MGYA00510051_ERZ791680 | MGnify/ENA primary metagenome ERZ791680 (study PRJEB30046, sample SAMN00715238) | human gut metagenome | study: EMG produced TPA metagenomics assembly of the A metagenome-wide association study of gut microbiota in type 2...
CGCTTTATACCTTTCTTATAGGCCTCGATAACGCGTTGGCGGAGGGCTTTCTGGGCTGAAAGCGAAAGCTTTCGGCCATCAAGGGAGTTAGCTTCAGTCATCATCGTGGAATTATACCACAAATGTAAACTAAATCAAATCCTAGTTAATAACTCTGAAAAAATGCTTTTCCAAAGCAAATTACGGGTTTGCACCGATCGGAAAATCGCGGGTGGCGAAAAACGATTCCGTAAAGATATAATCCTCGAACTTGTCCACCGACGTCGTCCGACCGACGCCGGGCCCCATGCGGTCGGCGTGCGACGACGTCTCCACTCATGAGGAGTACCACCATGAAGCGTTCTCTCTTGGCGCTCGGTCTGGGTTTGGCCCTGGCCGCTACGGCGCAGGCCGCCGACATTCGTCTCGTCATTCACGGCGGCGCCGGCACGATGGCGCGTGAAGACTTCACGCCCGAACGTGCCGCGAAGTACCACGAAGGCCTCCAACAGGCTCTGCAGGCGGGCTATGCCGTGCTCGAACAGGGCGGTACGGCCGTCGACGCCGTCAAGGCCGCCATCAATCAGATGGAACTCAATCCCAACTTCAACGCCGGCCGCGGCGCGGTCTTCACGAGCGAAGGCAAGAACGAACTCGACTCGTCCATCATGGACGGCAAGACGCTCTCCGCCGGCGCCGTTGCGGGCGTAACCAACGTGAAGCACCCCATCAACTGCGCGGACCTCGTCCGCACCAAGTCGCCGCACGTCATGATGGCGACGAAGGGCGCCGAAGAGTTCTGCGCGAAGAACGGCGCCGAAACCGTCGATCCGAAGTGGTTCTTCACGGACTTCCGCTATCAGCAGCTCCAGAAGGCCAAGGAAAAGGAACAGATCATTCTCGACCACGACGGTGATCATCCCAAGACCGCCAATGCCGAACTCTTCATCGACCCGATGATGTACGACTACAAGTACGGCACGGTCGGCGCCGTGGCGCTCGACAAGGACGGCAACATTGCCGCGGGCACGTCGACGGGCGGCATGACCAACAAGCGCTTTGGCCGCGTGGGCGACTCGCCCATCATCGGGGCCGGCACCTACGCCAACAACGAAACGGTGGCCGTTTCCTGCACGGGCTCGGGCGAAATGTTCATCCGTACGTCCGCCGCCTACAACGTGCATGCCCACTACAAGCTCCTCGGCCAGGACGTTCAGAAGGCCGGTGACGCCGCCATCGCCGAGGTCGGCGCCATCAAGGGCACGGGCGGCATGATCATTCTCGACGCCAAGGGCAACTTCGCCTTCCCGATGAACTCCCTCGGCATGTACCGCGGCACCATCGGCAAGGACGGCGTTCCGATGACCGCCATCTTCGCCGACGAAGAACTCAAGAACATCGACGTCAAGAAGCTCCGCGAGTCGAAATAATTCCAACCGTTCAGAGGAGGACGACGCGATGCTCTTTGCGCCGTCCTTCTCCCGCTTTCCTCGGCTTGAGCCGTTGCCGAGGGAATCGTTCGAAAGCCCGCTTTCCCGCCGCAAGGAACGGAAAGGCGGGCTTTCTTGTCTGACGGCCCGCCAATCAGACCGTCTGCATCGAACAGTTCAAACCGTTCCGGGACGACGCGCGACGGTCTTTTCAGTCCGGTTTCGTGGAAAGATCCGGAGTCCGGGCGCTGACGGGGAACGACGCGTCGGCACGGCCTGCCAAAATGCGGTCGACTTCCGCGACCACGATGTCCGGCGGCATCGTCTGGAGGCACATCGCGAGACTCGTGTCGCTCGAGCGCGGACAACGCGTCTTGTGTCCGGGACGGCATTGACGACAGTCGGCGTAGTCGGGATTCTTCTGGACGTCACGGTCTCTTTGAGCGTTGCAGACTCACGTGGTTTGCGAAGTTGCGCGAACCCGCGGAGGGCGCCGGCCCCCAATGACAGACCGAAGTGGGTCCGAAGAGAGCAAGAACGGGCACTCCCACTGCGGCCGCGACGTGGGTCGTCGACGTGTCGACGCCGACATAAAGCGCCGCGCGTCGAAGCAGTTCCGCCGTCTGTCCGAACGAAAGAGCGCCCGAGAACTTTCGATAAGAGCCTTTGGGTAGAAAACGCGCGACGTCCGCAATCCGTTTTCCTTCTACCTCACCGCCGCCACTCGTAAAGGCAAGACGGAGACCTTTGTTCGTGAGGTGCTGAGCCAATCGATGCCAGACCATCTGAGAAACATCCTTGTCCGAATACTTGCCGCAAAGATGGAGCACCGCGTACGGACCATCGTTGGTCCAGGTGCCGGCATCGTCCGGGAGCGGGGCGGTGGGCACCACGGATTTGAGCAGCGGAAAGTATTTCCGGGCTGCCGGTTTCGATCGCTCTCTTCGGGGACGAAGCGGTCGTGCCGACGCTGCTCTACTTCTGCGCGAACACGACCTATTTCTGGACGATGGGGAATTTCCTTGAAGCCATGGACGGCGTCGAAGCGACGCACGCAAAGCGCCCGAAGCTCCTTTCCAAAGAAACGGTCAAACGGGTCTTTTCGCCGCCCCTGTGCGGCTTTCTGGCGGCCATCGCCTTCATCCTCGCGGACGTGCAGGTCCCGGGCGCCATTCTCTCGGCGGTCCAGTACCTGGGCGGCATCACGACGCCGCTCGCCCTGATCTTCATCGGCATCATGATCTACACGATCGGGGTGCGCAACATCCGCTTCGACAAGGATCTCACGCTCGTCTTCCTCGGTCGTTTCGTGATTTGCCCGCTCGTGTGCCTCGGGCTCACGCAGGCCTTCGGACTCTCGCCCCTCTACGTGAGCGTCTATGTGATCCAGGCGTCGCTCCCCTGCATCACGCAGATCGCGGTGCTCGCGAAGTTCCATCACGCCGACACCAAGTTCGCCACGACCGCCGTGGCGGGCACGACGCTCGCGTCGGTCGTGACGTTGCCGGTGTGGATGATCATTCTGACAGCCATTGCCAGACCGTTCTTGGGAACCGCCTGAAAAAGAGGGACGCCGTCGAGCGTCCCTTTCTTTTCGCAAACTTTTTCCTCGTCAGAGAACCCCGCGCATCAACCGCTCGAAGAGTCCCGTCCTGCGCGGATGGTCGTCCGTGCGCTTCACCGCCGCCGCCAGCACCTCGGGATCCCCCACGAAGACGACCAGCTTTTGACCGCGCGTCACGGCCGTGTAGAGAACCTCGCGCCGCAGCACGACGGACTGTTCCATCGAGAGCGGAATGATGACGCCGGGGAATTCGTTTCCGCGCACTTTGTCCACGGTCACCGCGTACGCCTGAACCAACTCGTCGAGTTCCTCAAAGGCGTAGCAGACGATGCGCTCGCCGTAGCGGACATAGAGTTCGCCTTCCTTCCGATCGATCTCCGTGATGACCCCGACGTCACCCGTGTACGTTCCGCGGGCGCGGTTCTCGACGACCTGCATCACTTTCTCGCCCTTATCAAAACGCTGCCCGAAGCGCTCGATTCCGAACGTAAGACCTGTGAGATCCTCTCGGAACAACGCGTTGAAAGCCTGAGCGCCCGTTTTGCCGCAACTCATCGGCGTGAGGAGCTGCAGGTCGCGTTTGCGATCGATTCGATACGCATCGGGAAGACGCGTGAGGATCAGATCCTTCAGAGCCTCGGAAAGTTCCTCTTCGTCGTCCACGCGCAGGAAGTAGCAGTTGCCGTCGTCAGTCTTGCTCGGAAACGTCGGCATCTCGCCCGACTTGATCTGATGCGCCACCTTGGCGATCCAACTCGCGGGCCCTTCCCGGACGACGTCCGTGAGCTGACTCACCGGCACGATCTGCGAGTCGATGAGATCCGAGAAGAAGTTGCCCGGCCCGTAGGAAGGAAGCAGATCCGAGTCACCCACGAAGAGGACGGCCGCATGCGAAGGCACGGCAACGAGCAGTCGGTGCGCGAACGTGATGTCCAAGAGATTGCTCTCGTTCACGATGAGCAGATCGCAGTCGACGGGATTCTCGGCGTTGCGGCGAAAGGTTCCGTCCGCGTAGTTATATTCGAGGAGACTCGGAACGCCGGTCGCCACGCGCCCCATGACTTCCGCCAAGCGGTCCGCGGCGTTTCTCGACGGAGCGCAGAGACGGAACTTTACGCCGTTTGCGTCCAAGATCGAAAGGATGGTCTTCAGAATCGACGCCTTTCCCATGCCCGGTCCGCCCGAGAGGACCGACACCTTGGACGTGAGCGCGGTGACGAGGGCGTTCCTCTGGGGCGGTGTGAACTCGAACCCGAGCTTCGCCTGCGCGGCGGCGATCCCGCCGTCGAGGTCAAGGGCCCCCCACGGAAGCGATCCCGACGTGAGACGCGCGATTTCCGTTGCGACGCCCTCTTCCGCCCTAAGGAGCTCCGCGGGATAGATACTGCCCGGCTTCGGAACGTCCGACACCGCGACGTCGCCCCTCTCGAGCGCTTCGTCGATCGCCTTGGCGACCACCCGCTTCGGTACTCCGAGAAGTTCGCAGGTCATCGCTTCAAGTTCGGCGCGCGGGAGGAAGGTGTTTCCCATGCCGGTCGACAATTCGTTGAGGACGTAGGCAAGGCCGGCTCGGACGCGCACGGCTGAATGCAGCCCGATGCCGATTCTCTTGGCGAACGCGTCGGCCCAGTGGAAGTCGATTCTCCGCAGGTCCCGCGCGAGACGATAGGGATCCTCCTTCACGATCCGCACGGTGTCGATGCCGTAGGTCCTGACGATCTTCACGGCGAGTTCCGATGAAACTTCGTGGTCGATGAGGAAATTGACGGCGTTGCGTACGGCCTTCTGTTCGGTCCAGCTTCTGGCGATGAGGTCGCAACGCTTCTGTCCCACGCCCTCCACTTTGAGGAGCTTCTCGGGGTGTTTGTCGAGGATGTCGAAGATTTTCCCGCCGAATGTCTCCATGAAGCGTTCCGCATAGGCGGGGCCGATCCCTTCGACGAGACCGGAGCCGAGGCACTTTTGGATGTCGTCCGTCTCGGTCGGGAGTTTCGTGCGGATCACCTCCGCCCGAAGCTGGTGACCGTCCTCGCAGGACTGCCAGCGCCCCGTCGCATGGATGGACAAGCCCGCCGACACGGGCGACGCGAAACCCACGACCGTATCGGTCCCCCAGTGCTTCTTGTCGGAGACGCGCAGGACGCTGAAGCCGTTTTCCGGATTGTGGAAGGTCACGCGCTCGACGAAACCCTTGAGCTCGGCGGGCGGACGCGCCTTTTTGGACGTTCGTTTTTTATCGGGAAGAATGAAGGGAACGGCGGACATATCAGTCTCTCTCAAAAAGAATTGCAATGTGAAAGATCTTAGCAGAACAAATTGAGAAAATAGATTCCATGCAATGCAAATACCCAATATGCGGCATTACCTCAAAATGTCACGGGAAATTTCCAATGATTTTTTAGACCAAACGACACGTCATGTCGTTTGATCAGTAGTTTCCGTTATTTCCGATTATTCGGAATCCACGGGAATCAGGAAAGGCGAATGTCCGTCGGAAGCCTGAATCTTGAGGAGATTCTTCTTCACCACGTTGCGCGAAGCGTTGGCGTAGCAATAGGCGCAGAAATTCGCGCAGGTGTTGTACATCCCGATGTCCTTGCTCTCGATGCAGCCGCACTCCTTGCGCTGACCCTTGTCCTTGAGCGCCTTGTTGCTCACGATCGGAATCGCGTCGTCGAGTTCCGAAAAGAGACTCGACTCCTTCGGCGCCCTCTTCTTTTTCGTGAGGAACGTCATGAGGGCGTCGTCTTCGGGGAAGAGTCGGGCGAGGCGCTCTCCGTCGATGCAGCTGTTCCGCTCGATTCCGAAGCGGCTCAGGTCGATGCGTTCCGCGCAGGTCGCGATCGAGAAGTCCCATCCGTGATCGTGCCAATACGCTCGAATCTTCTGAAGACCTTCGGCGATCTCCTCGATCTGGGCCTCGGTCGGTTCCGCCGACGACACGTTATCCGGGGTGTAGAGGGACGGCACTTCCGCGACGAGGTTTCGCTGCACCTTTCGGTAGACGTTCACGTCGGCAAAGGAGACGACGAGCCGGTCGGTGGCGCCCCGCAGCTTTTTGCTCAGATTCCAAATCTTGTGGAGAATGTCCCGGGCGGTCTGCCCCTCATGAAGAAGAATCGGATCGAAACGCCAGATTACTCGCGCGGGACCGATCTTTCGGGAGAGTTCCCGAAATGTTTCTATGCGTCGATCCAAGGAAGGAATTTTTGGTTCCAATCCCTCCGCCTCGTAATCGTTGAGCGTGTACTGAAAATAGAAATGAAATCCGCGTTCCTCAATTTCATCGAGATGCGAAATCAAAGGCGCGGCGTGCTTCGTCCAGAAAACAATGGCGCGCGTATTCTCGAGCGAAACAGCGTAGCGCTTCTGATTGAAGGGATTCACCCATCCGAACCAGCCTTCGCGCAAACGTTCCACAAACCATTTCGCGTGCCGCGCCGGAATGTCGGTCGAGCGGCTCGCCGAAAGGACGACGGGCGCGATGACGGGATACTCTTCATGAATGGAGGCGCGGACAGTAGACATGATTTTCTCCCGCTTCACTCGCAAGGAAATCGAATCGGATCAGTTGGTCTTTGAGATAGCGGTAGAGTTCCTGCCGACAGAAAACGCGGCAGCAAACTTTGGAGACGCCTCGCTTCGCCCCCGGATCCAATCGGTCGAAATTGGTCTCCCGGCAAACGATCTGGATGAAGTCTTGGCAACGACTTTCATATTCGGCGCAATCTTTGCAACCCGGCGGCAGAAGGGAATTGAATTCGTCGTACTCCCTGAGAAAGCACCGGGCTTCTTTCGAAAGATGCTGGGAAATGTGGAGCCGATCCCGACGGTCGTTCACGTCGATTACGAAGCAGACGCCGTGTTTCGTCAGATGCGGAAGATAGTTTTCGAGAAATCGAAAGTACTTCGCCTCCACGTCGAGTTCGTTCAGCATCTTGGACGTAAGGATCACGTCGTACGACGAATCGGCCTGCAAGAGAGAAAATTTCTCTCGGGAAAGCGCCCCCTTCTGGAGATGCACCTCGACCTCGGCGCCCGCCCCGGGCACGTCGTTCGCGCGCAGAGCCTCGCGTGCCTTTGCATAGGCGGACGATCGAAGAATCTTCTGGAAGAACTCAAGCGAATCATCGTTGGCGTCGAAACCGTCGAGTACCACCTTTTTCACGGCGAAGCGTTCGAGCACCGCGAACAAAAGGCCGAGCGAGGCGCTGCCCATTCCGCAGCCGATGTCGAGGAGCTTCAATTCGCCGTCGGTCGAGACGCCGGAGCCGAACACCTTCCCGAAGAGTTCGACGGCAATCTCGTAGGTTTCGAGAAAACTTCTCGGAAAGTAGGTGCCGAGGTAGCGGCGCAGATCGTCTTTGAAATAGTCGACCGTGCTTTTCACCCACTCGCTGTCGGGCGCATAAGCGCCGCGGAACTCGCGGATGAGCGAAACGAGGAAATCTTCGAGGTAATCCGGTCGGGCTGAAGGCATCGGGTCTTCCGGGAAGGCGAATGGGAGGAGTTCTCTCGCGGGAACGTTTCCCCATTATATTCCGTCGGATCCTCTCTCCCGCCATCCAAAGTTCCGAAGCTCCCCGTAAACGCCGGCATCCCAACGACCGATCAACCTCGAATTCGTCCGCGAGCGCCCGGTGCGTCTCTCAGCGTCGCTTGTTCCTCCGAAAATCTCGGATTCACCCCCTTTTTCCTCGTTCAGCAAGTTCGCGTTTCTTCGCATCTAACTGATAACAAGGCTTCACGAGAACATTCGCTCCAAGAAGGACGCGATTAAAACCCGTTTCAAGATCGCCATTGAGACTACGATCATCCAAAGCCAAGGAAATCGCGTCGCGACGACCACCCCTCCGGTCCCCAAAACCACCATTTTTCCTTCGTTTTTCCCTTTAGGCGATATAATGGTACTTATAGTGCGTAACTTCAGAGCGCAAAGAGCCTTGTTCGCTCCGTTTCAAGACTCCGTCGCACCATCAGCACGGTGAAAGAGGATAAAAGTAGCCACCCAGACGAATCAAGGTTGAAGCACTCGCATCCGAAATCCTTTCTTCCCTGGAGGGAGACGGTCGTTCACCTTCGCTACGCACTCGGACTCTCCCCTTTTCGATCACTCTCATTATTCCCAACATGACCGCCGAACTCGTCACCGCCGCCGACACCTCGATGCTGCCCGACGCCGCCCGCATTCCGTCGGGCGCGAAACCGGCGCTCATGTATCTCGGAGAACTCCACACCGAATATTCGAAGCGCACCATGCGGTCGGCGCTCAACCTTTTTGCTCGCTGGGGCGGCGCCGATAGTTTGCTCGACGTCGAGTGGGCGAAGTTGACACCCGTCGCCGTGTCGTCCTTCATGCGTCAACAGTTGTCGGCAGGAAAATCCGCCGTTTCGGTGAATCTCTATCTCTGTGCTTTGAAAGGGGTTGCTAAGGCGGCCTGGCAACTTGAACTTCTGAACCATGACGCCCTCGACCGAATCCGTTCAATCAAGCAGGTTCGGGTTTCGAGACTGCCCGTCGGGCGCTCGCTCTCCTATGCCGAGTCGGCCGCCCTGCTCTCCGCCGCTGCCGGGGACGATCCGCAGAAAATTCGCGACCGAGCGATTCTCACCCTCTTTCTCGGGTGCGGACTTCGACGGGCAGAAATCTGCAGTCTGCAGATGGACAAGGTCGATTTGTTCGACGGAACGATCCGGCTGATCGGCAAGGGGAACAAGGAACGAAAGGCTTTCCTCACGCCCGACATGCAAAAAACCGTGGCCGCGTGGTTGGACGTGCGCACCGAGGTGCCGGGCTACCTCTTCGGGAACTTCACCGTCTCCCGTCGACTTCGTCTCGATCGTCCTTTGAATCCCTCGTCACTTTCTCGAATTCTGAAAAAGTATTGCGACGCCGCGGGCGTGGACCCGGTGACGCCGCACGACTTGCGCCGCACCTTCGCGACGCGACTCATCGACAAGAACGTGGACCTCGTGACCGTGAAGAATCTCATGGGTCACGCGAGCATCACGACGACCTCGCTCTACGACCGCCGCGGGGAAGACACTATGCGGCGCGTGGCGGGAATGATGGAAATCTAACGCCAGGACGTTTGAGTCTTCACTTACCTTTATCACATAGGTTACAAAACACTCCTCTTAAGGATACTTTTGTTTGATTTTGATAATCTATTGTCCCTCAACCTCATTTGACCTTTTCATTCTCTCATTTTATAATTTTTCCTGCTCCAACCATTTAACTTTGGAACGTTTTAGTAGGAGAAAATTATGTCCCCCCCCCCCCATCAATAACCAACATCAATCTTTATTGAATCTCCACAAGTTCAATAAAAAAATTCTTCCCTTCGCCGTATGCCTGTCACTCTCTAGTTTTGCTGGTGCAGAATCTTTTAACTACATCAACGATGACAGCGGAGCCGAGATTAACAACGTTCTTCTCATTCAGAAGGACCAAAACAAAATCTACGACAGCATAACTATCGATCACATCCCCACCATCAAACAATCGCAATTCACTATTGAGTTAAAAGAGAATTCTACTCTTTCCGTTTCTGGTGATACGTCCGTCCGATTGACTGCCACCGAGTTTATCGGTGGTTATGACCAGGGCAATTATGCGCTAGCCTTACGTTCTGGTTCCAAGGCTGACCTGCAAGGAAATGTAGATATTTTCATTTATCAGCACGATTCCACCGAACAGTTAAAAGATAAGAAGATTGGTGCCAATGGTGTTTGGCTTGATGGTAACTCATCCATTGATATTGGTTCCCGTGATTCGAGCACAAGAATTTGGACTTTCGCTCTCAAACCCGACACTTTGCAATCAAAGAATACTTCAAGCATCAACATTCATTCGACCAACAATCAAATCGTTGGCAACATCTTGGTTGAAAAAGAGGCTTCAGTAACAGCTTCCTTCGTTGGCAATGGATATTTTTCTGGAGATGATTACTCTCTTGATACACAAAACTGGGTTGGTTGGGTTGGCGACCTCAGCGATGGCAGAAATAAATATACGGAAGGCAATCTTAATGTAAGTTTTGAAAACGGCGCTCAATGGATTTACCTTAAATCCCCTTTCATCTCTACTATTACACTTAACAATAACGGTGTAATTAACCTCTTCGACCAAGATATTCAACAGTTTTATACCGCAAGCGCTCTTCGCGATTACCTCTCGGATGAAATCCTAAGTTTCGATCACAATTACGTTCATATCCAAACCCTTAAAGGAACAGGCGGCATTTTCAAAATGGATCTGAACGCTGAAGACAAGACTGCCAGTGATGTTCTCTTCATTGACAGCTACAGCGGAACTGACGGCTCCACTGAAGTTCAGCACAAAATTGACTTGGTCGCGCATGATCTCGGTTTGCTTGAATCCATCACTCCGAACAATATCTTGATTTTCGCCGTAACTGATCGCCCTACTGAAACGGCTGGCTTTACGGCGAATTCGTCCCAACTGTTCGTCGACAAAGTCAATGAGCGTGGCGAGGGCCTCGTCGACTATGAATTGCAGATCAATCATTCTGCAATGACCGAAGAAGATGTCGACCGCGATGAGTTTTCTTCCATCATCGCCATTAACAAAAGCGATGAGGAAGATCAGGAGAAGGAGATCAAAGCCCCGGATCCCAATGACTACGTCGGCGGAACCAAGTGGTTCATCGAGCGCATTGTTCTCTCCAAGTCTTCAGCCGCCTTCGGAATGACCGGTGCTGGGTACGCCAGCTATGACGCTGCGACCGAAATGGATCGACGCGACCGTCGTCTTCTTGAAACCGTCCGCAATGCTGACAATGATCTGTGGGTTCGCATCCACCATGGCCGCAGTGGTGCTGAAAACCAATACCGTTGGGATCGTACGGGCGTGACCATCGGGTTTGACCGCGCCTTCTCGGAAAAGAGCCGTGCCGGCGCCTGGTTCTCCTACACGGAAGGCGACACCGAGTTCCTCGACGTCCGCGGCGACGGCGATATGAAGCGCTATGAACTCGCGGTTTTCGACACGCTCACCTACGTCAACCATTATCTTGATTTCGTCGGTCGCATCGGTCGTGTTTCCAACGAGTACACGGTCGGCAACGAAGCCTACACCACCGACGCCGACTACGATCAGGACTACGCCGCGCTTTCGGCTGAATACGGCTATACGCTCAAGAGCGAAACCGGCGTCTTCGTCGAGCCGCAGGTGCAGTTCCAGGTGGCCTACCTCGACAGCTTTGATTACCGCACCGACCGCGGCATGAAGGTGGAGGCGGACAGCGAAACGAGCACGATCGGACGCATCGGCTTCCGCGCCGGTCGCGAATTCCGCAACGTAGACAACGCGGGCGAACTCTACTTCCGCGGCGACGTGTTTCACCAGTTTACGGACGGACAGGATGCCACGCTCTCTGACGGCCTCCACACCTTCAACGAAAACTGGGGCGACACGGGGACCTGGGCCAACTTCGGCGTCGGTGCGGTCTGGAGTTGGAAGGATCGATTCCAATTCCAATTTGACGCGGAACGCGTGGCCGGCGGCAAGACCGCCGATACGTGGCTCCTCTCGGGACGCGTGAACTATCTCTTCTAACGGCTCCGGCTTTCTCTTTCACGCCCGACGGCTTACTTGTCCGCCGGGCGTTTTTGATGTTCGCCCTCTTCGCCCTTACCTCCGGTACACAAAGACGATGTGAACTTTGACGGACAAAACCCCTTTCCCTCTTTCCCGATGACACAAAGGCCCGATCGCAACCAAGCGTCGGGCCTTCGTTCACGGGAAGGCGGCGAAGGAATTCGCCGCTCTCGATCACTTCAGATAATCGGCAAAGTCGCGCGCGAGACGATCGCGCAGAACGCCGCGGAGCTTCTCGATCTTTTCACCGTAGGCGGGATCCAGATTCGCGGGCGTGCGGTCGTTGCAGAAACGTCCGAGATTGCGCATGTCCTTGCCGACCGCGGCGTCGTCATCCACGACGCGGAAGGCGAACATCCACGTTTCCCATTCCTGCGGGTTTTTCGCGAGCGAATCGCCGCTCTGTCCCTGCCCCTGACCGAGCCAGCCCGCATTCATGATCGTGTAGAAGGTCTTGCCGGGAAGAAGTCCCACGCGCCCCTTCGGACCGTCGTCGTAGCTGAAGCCCTTCGTGAAGACGCGAAGCTTGTAGCCCTTTGTAAACATGGGGTCGCTGTCCTGCCAGTTCGGCTGCACGAAGATGATGTGGTCGGCCTTCTTGATGAAGCCCTGCTCGACCTTAACGTCGGGCGGCGTCGGGCCGAAGCCGTCCTTGGCGTTGTAAAAGGCTTCGCGCGTCGTGATGAGGGGATTGAAGTTCATCGCGATCAGGTCGCGAAGAGCCACTTCGAAGCCCTTCTCTTCGAAGAACTTCATCGCCGTCACGCAGAGGTCGTAGGTCACGGATTCGTGACGCGGATCGTCTAGAACAAACAGAACGCGCTTTTTGTCCTTCGCGTCCGTAAAGCCCTTGGGTTTATATTCCGTCTGTCGGAATTTCGCCGGCACGACGGAAGCCGACGTTACGGCGTCCACGTTGTCGGGCAGCTTGTCGCCGCCCTTGGCGGCCATGGTGCGCACGCCTTCGAGCGCGGGCGCATCCGCCGTTGCGGCAGGCACTTTGGAAGCGGAGGAAACGGCGTCCGCGGCAAGAGCAAAATTCGAGGACGCAAGAAGGGAGGCCGCGAGAACAACCGCGGCAAAAGTCGGATTGAGATGGTAGGTCACGGAAGGAACTCCCGAGATCGTTCGTTTTAACCGATTGGCGCTGGCCTGCCGCGTGCCCCCTGGCATTCGAACTCTTCGATTGCGACTGGCTGCTAGGTAATCAACCGGGCGAACAAGACGAATCTTATCCCGTCTCCACGTACGTCGTGATTAGAGACTTTCCCGTGCGTAGAAATCTGGATTTCCTTCGTTGCGATCATCTATTCGGAGGTATCCTTGCCGCGGGCGCCGGGATGAGAACGAAGCATCCCCTCACAATGGACAGCACCGCCCTTTTCCCGGCCTCCGACTGGATACTGCTAAGCTCCTTATTGAGAGCGGAACGGCCTCAACCCAGTTTTCAAGGTCGTCGTTCCGTCGACTTCCGTATTGAAGATTGAAGCGAAAGGAGGCGCACAATGCCTTGTCCGGACACCGTTTCTCAAGACCAAATCAACCAAGCCGTCTCGCTTCTCCAAGAGCTTTTCCCGCAGGAACTGACGGGCATCTACCTGTACGGATCCGCCGTTTTGGACGGTCTTCGTCCCGAGAGCGACATCGACATTCTGGTCATCATCGACCGTCCCCTTACGCAGTCGCTTCGCGCTCGTCTCACGCAAGAACTCCTTTGTCTCTCCGGGCGTCCCCGTTCGGATAGAAGACCCATAGAACTCAGCGTCGTAAACCGCCATGCAATCGACCCGTGGCGCTTCCCGCCGCGATTCGAATACATGTTCGGCGAGTGGTTGCGCACAGACATGGAGAACGGAACGGTCCCCCAACCTTTTTCGGATCCCGACAACGTCCTTCTTCTCTGGCAGGCTCGTCTGCACGCCATACCGTTGACCGATCAAAGTCCCGCCATCGACAAGCTCATTGCGCCCATTCCTTTTGACGAGATCCGTCGTGCGATCCGCGGTGCGTTGCCGAATGTCCTTTCGTCGTACAAAGGGGACGAACGGAATGCGCTGCTCACCCTCTCCCGGATGTGGTACACGCTCGACACCCGAGCGTTCGCGTCGAAGGATCGAGCGGCGCTCTGGGCCGAAGGGAAGGTCCCCGCCGAACACGCTTCGCTTTTGCGTCTCGCCCGGGAAGCGTATCTCGGCAACCGCTCCGACCGTTGGGACGATCAGGAAGACAACGTGCTTTGCCTTCTCGCTTTCATGCGTCGTGCGGTGATGCACGCCATCGGGCGAAAATCCTCGGAAACCGACACCCTCTCCGGCGTCGATCCTTAGATCGTCGAAGTCTCGGCCGGCTCTTCCCTTACTTGCTTCTCGGCAGAAGGTAAATTAGGTTGAGGACCATCAAACCCCACGGAAACTTTCAAACGCAAACCAATTTTCTTATTTAGAATTATTCTCATTACCAAAACGCCTGAACTCTTATTTTGGAAGGAAAGACTCATGGCTATCAATCTGAACCGACGCGGCTTCATCGGAGCCGCGGCAGCGGCGGCTGTCGCCGCCCCGACTTTGGCCAACGCGAAGGAAAAAACTTCGGATAAACTTACGGACAATCCGGCTGCAAAAGGTAGTTCCGCTCAATTCGACCATTCCGTCGCCGCGCACGACCTCGAACTCACCGACACCTTCAATCTGGGAAAATCCACGATCGACACGGGCGAAGTCATCACTGCCGCCCGCTGGGGCATCTTCCGTGCCCATGTTCAGGGCGGCAAACTGACGCATCTCACGCCCTTCGAACACGACTACGCGCCGACCCCGAACATCAGCGGGCTCGCTCAGCTTCCCTACACTTCCTCGCGCATCCGCTATCCCATGGTACGCGAAGGCTACCTTAAGAACGGCCCCAAGTCCCGCGAAGGACGCGGCTCCGAAAAGTTCGTCCGCGTTTCCTGGGACAAGGCCTTGGACCTCGTCGCTTCCGAAATGAAGCGCGTATATGGCGAGTACGGCCCGTCCGCCGTGTTCGGCCGCTCCTACGGATGGATGTCGACGGGCAAGGTGAACGCCTCCATCAATCTGCAGCAGCGTCTTTTGAATTTCTGCGGCGGCTTCATCGGCTGTGAGAACAGCTATTCGACCGCGGCCATTTCCAAAATTCTCCCCTACGTCGTTGGCTCGGGCGACCCCCGCTCCACCTCCTGGGACGTCGTCATCAAGCACGCCGAACGCATCGTCTTCTGGGGCGCCGACCCGATCGTCACGAACGACATCGACTGGCTCACGACGCTTCACAACGGCACGGGTTACGTCCGCGCTCTCAAGGCCAAAGGCACGAAGACCTATTCAATCAATCCGGTCGCCACCGACACGGGTGAATACCTTGGATCCGAATGGATTGCGCCCCGTCCAGGCACGGACTGCGCCATGATGCTCGGCATGATTCAGGAACTCGTGAAATCCGGCAAAGCCGATATGGCTTTCCTTGAAAAGTACACATCCGGTCACAAGGAATTCCTGGACTACGTCATGGGCCGCACGGACGGCGTCGAAAAGACGCCCGAATGGGCCGAAGGAAAAACCGGCGTCAAGGCCGACGTCATCCGCAAGCTCGTCCACGAGTTCCGCGAGCACCGCACCATGATCATGATGGGTTGGGGCATTCAGCGCACACAGTACGGCGAACAGCCCCACTGGATGGGCTTTGCGCTTGCCGCAGCTCTCGGCCAGATCGGACTTCCGGGCGGCGGCATCGGCACGAACTATCAGTACTCGAGCGGCGGCTCTCCCACGGCCTACGGCCCCTTCCTCGGCGGCATTTCGGGCGCCGTCAAGCCTCTGAAGCCCTCCACTCTCCCGTGGAAGGGCAGTCAAGTGATTCCGGTCGCCCGCTTCGTCGAATGCTTCCTCAACCCCGGAAAGACGATCGACTTCAACGGCCGCAAGGTCACCTATCCGGAAGTGAAGCTCGTCATGTGGGCTGGCGGCAATCCCTTCACGCATCAGCCCGACACGAACAAGCTCGCCCGCGCCTGGAAGAAGCCCGACACGGTGATCGTGACGGACACCGTCTGGACCGCCACCGCGCGCCATGCCGACATCGTTCTTCCGGCCGCCACGGTCTTTGAGCACAACGACATCACGAACATCGGAACATATTCGAACGACGGTCTCGTGGCGATGCAACAGGCCATCAAACCGCAGTGGGAATCGAAGCCCGACTACTGGATCTTCTCCGAACTCGCCAAGCGCATGGGCTGCGGCAAGGAATTCACCGAAGGGCTCGACGAAATGGGTTGGATCAAGCGCCTCTACGCGGAATCGAAAGCTATGGGCGAGCGCATCGGCGTGAAGCTCCCCGAGTTCGATGAATTCTGGAAAAAGGGCTACGTCCTCTACGATGTTCGGGCCAAGGACCGCAATTTCATCGCCTTCGAGGATTTCCGCAAGGACCCGAAGGCCAACGCGCTTACGACCGAAAGCGGCCTCATTCAGCTCTACTCGCCCAAGATCGCCGGCTACGGCTACAAGGACTGCCTCGGTTATCCGAGCTACCTCGAACCGACAGAAGGCGTCAACACCCGTACCCAGGAAACGCCGCTCGCCCTCATGGCCTGCAAGAGCCGCTACCGCATGCACTCGCAGCTCGACGGCACCATGAGTCATGATTTCGCGAACATCGAAAAACGCGAACCCTGTTGGATCAACCCCGTCGACGCCAAGAGCCGCGGCATTGCGAACGGCGACGTCGTCCTGGTGAAAAACAAGCGAGGCGCGATTCTCGCGGGCGCCTACGTCACCGAACGAATCATGCCGGGCGTCGTCGTGGTTCACCACGGCGCTTGGTACGATCCTCAGAAGACGCACGAAGGCTGGATCGACGTGCACGGCAACTCCAACACGCTGACGATGGACGAGCCGACGTCGAATCTCGCCTGCGGCAACATCGCCTCCACCGCGCTCGTGGAAGTCACGAAGTGGAAGGGCGACCTTCCCCGCGTCTCCGTCTACGACGCACCCGAGGAAGTCCGAAGCTGACGAAGCTCTTCGGATAGCCTGACGGCGGCTTGACGCGACAAATCAAGACACCGTCCCGCGAAGGGCCGTTCGGATCATGCCGAGCGGCCCAAATTTTCTCAGTTTCCTGCCAACCGGCGGAATTCAGAACTTCCACAGAAGGTGCGCGGCGCCCCAACCGCCCGTCACGCCGCCTCCGAAGACGCCGCCCGCGGTGAGCGCGGCGCTGAAGGTTTCGTCGATTTTGCCTTCGATCGAAACGGATACGCTTCCCGTGTCGCGGGCGCGGTCCGCGTCGTCGGCCGTAAAGGAGACACCGCGCCAGTCGGCAAAAGAGGCGGTCGCGCCGCCCGCGTCGTCGATGAACTCGTGATGCCAGAGTGCGGAAACCGTGACCTTCGCATCCCACGCCCGTGCTGACGCGTCGGAAAGCGCAAAGGTTCCCTTCAACCCGAGCGAGGATCGAAGCGATTGATAGGTTTCCGAGCGAACGTGCAGAGCGGCGCCGTTGGTGCTGTCTTCCGTCACGTCGGAGCGATGCGCAAAGGCGTAGTCGAGCCACGCCGCCGGTCCCAGGGTGATGCCCGGCGCCGCGGTGAAATTTTGCTCCGCGCCGAAGAGAAGGTTTCCGCCCCAGGCCGTCCAGTCGCTCTCCGCCCGATCGCGCCAGGTGCCGAATGCGGCGCCGCGCTCAAGGTCCGCGTTTTCCACGGACATCTGCGCCACCCCGAAAAGAGTCAGACCAGGGAGAGCGTCGGGATCGTAACGAAGATTCGCGCCCGCAACGAGCGTCTCGGCGTCGAGGCGGCTTTTCTCGTTACCCGTGAAGACGTCTTTGCGCTTCACCACCGCAACATGCCCGCCTGAGCGGAGCGTCCCGCCCTCGAGCCTCGCCGCCGTCTGCAGCCCCACGAGAACGCCGCCGTAAGTGGAGCGCGCGTCGCTTTGACCGTCGTGCAGATACCCGCCCAAGGGAACGGCGTACACGTTGGGGCCGTCAATTCCGGCCGTAAGATGGGAAGACGCGACGTTCTGCAATGCGTTCGACACGTGTCGGAAGACGTTGAGCGAAGCCGCGCCCGCCCGACTGAAGACATCGGGCGTCAGGGATTCGTAGGCGTTTTGCAGATCGCTTCCGTCCTCGTTCGAGAAGTCGAGCGCCGCCACGAGATTCCGCATGCCGCCTTCGGCAACGGAGGCGTAACGGTCAAAGGCGGCAGCCACCCGGCGGGCTTCCTCCGTCGAGGCGTAACGGCCGTAGGCATCCGCATCCCGCTTCACCTCCACCGTCAGAACACCCGATTGATCGAAAGTACCCGTCATGGAGAGCGTGGGAGACGACACGGCAAGTGTCTGCGGAGATCCCGTATTTTCAACGCTGATCTTTCCGAAGGAAGTCGATTCGTTTCCTTCCCCGTCCTTCTTCACGATCGTCACGGCCTCGGAAAAATCCGCCGTGACGTTGCCGGTGAAGTACCCCTCCGCCGGCGCGAGATCGGCCGCGAAGGTCGGATCCGAGTTGTTTTCCTTCCGTGCGGCACCTTCGATCACGATCCTGTCGGTCTGACCCGAACCGTCGAATTCGAGCGCAAGCCGCCCGTTGGGACCCTCGACGTAATCCCCTTGAATCACCATCGTTCCGATGCTGTTGCCCGGCGACAAGGTCCCGTTGTTCGTGAACGTCTCGAGTTTGTAAACGGCGTTTCCCCCGAGGACCGCGTTTTCCGCGACCGTGAGGCGAAGAATGTCGGCAACGCCGTTAAAGGAGAGCGTCCCGCCCTCCACGTTCATCACGATCGACGCCTTCTCGGTTTCCCCCGTCGCTTCCTTCCATCCGCCGAAGATGCTGCCGTCGTAACGGAGGGAAAAGTCCGGGTCGGCCGTGTAATCGTCCGTCGTCACGTCCCCCGAGACGTGCTTCACCCCGAAGTTGAGCGTCGTGACGTAGTCGTCCGGATTCTCGCCGTCGGGGAGCGTAACGTCTTCGGAGTTCGGATCCCAATAGGAGAGGATGTCGCCGGAAAGACCTGCGCCTTGAAGCACGTTGATGCGCTCCACGAAGGCGCTCTCCCCGACGTAGATCGACGCGAATCCTCCGACGAGCGTTCCGGCGACGTCGAAGTTCTTCACGAGTGCGCCGTCCAAACCGGACTGCTCAAGCCTTTCTTCCGGCGTACCGTACGAGTAGTCGGGATCGAGAACGGAAATGTAGCTCCCCCGCTTTTCGATGCCGTCTCCCAAAATGTTGGAGCCGAAATCAAAACGGGCGGCCACGCCTTTCGCGCCGAGCGCCGTGACGGTACCCCGGTGTTCGATCCGATGATCCTTGCCGTAGGAGACGAGAATGCCGCAGCCTTCCTCCCCGTCCGCGGCGACCACGGTGTCGGACGCGATTCTCAGCACGTTTCCCGTGCCTTCCAAACGAATGCCCGTTCCGTAGGCGCCCGTCGTCAGAAGGTCGGCCGCCTGCGTTACATCGTTGTGGCTTCCGTAGACGTGAAGACCGATCCCCCAGGCGTTGTCGTTGGGCACTCCGACCCTCCAGCCGTCGCCCGCATCGTTTCGGTCGTAGTAGGGATTCGCATTGACGAAGACCCGCCG
>ERZ791680.1163-NODE-1163-length-19193-cov-3.077699_pt1 | contig 19193 bp, 16 predicted proteins | sample MGYA00510051_ERZ791680 | MGnify/ENA primary metagenome ERZ791680 (study PRJEB30046, sample SAMN00715238) | human gut metagenome | study: EMG produced TPA metagenomics assembly of the A metagenome-wide association study of gut microbiota in type 2...
TATCCATTATATATCCTTCCGGCAATTGAGCGACCGGGATCTTGATATTATTTAAACAAGAGGTTTTACGGCATACCTCGCAGAAAAAATGAATATGCCTATCACCCACTGGGCATGTCTCCGAACGGCTCTGGCATATCTCATATTTTATAGAGCCACTACCATCTTCGAAAGAATGGATCGCATGATGTTCCAATAACAAGGCCAATGAACGGGAAATGGTCGATTTATCCAACGTCTCCAACTCCGCCTCCAATTCGAACAGGGAAGCCGGGCTGGTTCGTTCTGATAATTTTTGCAAGACAAGGATCCGTGCGGCAGTAGGCCGTACTCCTTTTCCTACCAACATATCTTCACATTGCTTCGTGGACATGAGTTACCTTTCTTATTTGATTACAATACAAAAATACGAACAATTTCCCAATATTCACAGTTCAAAAAAACACGTACATGTTTTTCAGAATTCACGTACGTGTTTTCGAAAAAAGACGTACGTGTTTTTTTCCCCTCATATACTTATATTCTCTTATTTTGCCAAGAGGCTTTCTTTAAATAGATTACGCTAGCGACGAGCAATCCACTATAGTAAATAGCCTCTGTCAAGAAGCATACGGCTACCGACAAACGCAAACGTATCCCCGCGACATATACAAAAAGCACATACAGAATCAATACCGCCGCTTCCATAAAAAGCGCAGAACGTGTATTTCCCGTACCCGACACCCCGTTGAACGCCACATTAGCTACCGATCCGATCAATAAAGAACCGACAATCACGTAGACGGATGGAACCGAGGCCGCCACTAATGAAGCGTCATTCGTATAAACAGACACGACCCATCCCGGCATCAAACTGACAATAGCGGCAAACACGACCATAATGCCCAACGATAACTTACAGATCTTCCTGATAGTCGGCATAACTTGATTGATCGCTCCCGCCCCGATACTATTACTCACGAACGTGTTTGTCGTGGTCGCTAAGGAATTAACGGGAATCAACATCACGACGTAAATACTACGTACGATATTCGCCACCGCCAACTCCCGTTGCCCCAAATGCTCCACAGCGATAAAGAACATAAACCAAGTAGCGATAGACAAGAAATATTGCAGCATCGTGAACACGGAAATATCCAGCACCCGTTTCAACAAGCCAAAATCGAAAGAACGAATCTGGTTAAGCGCATATTTACGTATATCTACGGTAAGTCTCGTGTAAACCACGAAAAAGAGAATCGATACCGCCTCGGCTATGACGGAAGCGATAGCCGCCCCTTGAATGCCCATCTTTGGGAATCCGGCATGTCCGAAAATCAAAAGATAATCCAGTAAGACATTCGTCATTGCCATCAAGACAGCGTTCAATGTCAACACCTTTGTACGGGTAATACCAATAAAAAGAGCCCGGAACATCACGTTCACGAAAGAGAAGAAGAAGCCAAACACACGCCAATCCAAAAATTCCTCCGTGGCATTCAAGATAGCGTCCGAAGAAATCAATACACGCATCACATCTCCCGCGAAAAAACGAGAAAACAAGAACAATATAGCAGCCAGCGACAATAGGAAGAAAACGCCTTGTATCATGACAGGCCCTATCTGGTCATAACGTCCCTCTCCGTTTCTACGGCCAATCACGATTTGAGATCCCGTACTAAAACCAAAGGCGATCGTAAAAGCGCAGATATAATAAAGTCCTCCCATAGCGGAAGCCCCCAACTCGACTTCACCAACCCTACCTAGAAAAGCCGTATCAGTCACGTTTATCACGTTTTGCGCCAACAAGCTCAAAAAGATCGGGTAGCTAACATTCCATATATTCCTGTTCGTGTACATAACTCGCTTATTACTTAAATTTATGAAGATAAAAAAAGCCCGCCGCATCCCGACGAGCTTTTCTTATGATTAGAGATCTCTACAAAGCCTAGCGTCTGCTATATCAACTTATTTGTCGCCGTATCGGGAAATACCACGGAAGGCTTGAATGTTTTCGCCTCCTCGAAATCCATCATGGCATACGACATAACGATTATAATATCTCCGGGTTGAGCCTTACGGGCAGCCGCTCCGTTCAAGCAAACCACTCCCGAGCCACGTTCGCCCTTGATAATATACGTCTCAAAACGTTCTCCGTTATTATTATTCACGATCGAGACCTTCTCGTTCGCGATCAAATTAGCGGCGTCCAACAAATCCTCGTCGATAGTGATGCTACCGATATAGTTTAAGTTAGCTTCCGTTACCGTTACCCGGTGAATTTTTGACTTTACTACCTCTATAAACATGTATGACTTATAATTAGTATTTGATATTGTCGATCAAACGTACCTCTCCGCAATATACCGTGATGCAACCTACCGGATAATCGGTATCCGACCAGTTCTTGATAGACTCTAACGTATTGCCATCTACGATCTCGTAATACTCAACTTCCATGACAGGATCGCTATTAATCGTATTGACAACATAGTCAATCACTTCTTGTACGCTTTTTCCGGGCACAAAGGTAGTACTTTCTTTTAACGTACGAGCAATTAACGGAGCTTTTTGACGTTGTTCCGGTGTCAAACGGGTATTCCGGCTACTCAAGGCCAAGCCATCGCCCTCACGAACGATCGGACAAGCATTGATCGTTACAGGGATATTCAATTGTTTCACCATCGCCCGGATCACAGCGATCTGCTGGAAATCCTTTTCTCCGAAATAAGCGTTATCCGGCTCCACGATATAGAACAATTTACTTACCACCTGCGCTACACCGTTAAAATGCCCCGGACGCTTAGCGCCTTCCATTACCTCAGATACCGTTCCCAAATCAAACGTACGGGTATCTGGCTCCGGATACATCTCTTCTACAGAGGGAGCGAATACATAGTCACAGCCGGCAGATTCTAATAACACACAATCAGCCTCCAACGTACGGGGATACGTTTCCAAGTCGTGTTTGTCATTAAATTGGGTTGGATTTACAAAAACACTGACTACACATACATCATTGTTTTTCACGCAATGTTGTACCAAGCTAAGATGTCCATTATGCAGTGCTCCCATGGTAGGAACAAAGCCAATTTTCTTATTATCCTGCTTTGCCTCAGCAAGATAAGCCTTCAAATCTTTAATACTATTTACTATTTTCATCAGATAGATGCTTAATTGACGGTGCAAAGCAACTAAATAATTACCGTAAATAAAAGATTTTTCGTATCTTTGTAGCGTCTTTATAAAACTAGTTTACAGAATGGATGCAAAAAAAATCTTGTTTATAGCCCAAGAAATCACTCCCTACCTTCCCGAATCCGAGATCGCGACAATATGTAGAAATTTGCCGCAAGGAATTCAGGAGCGTGGTCGCGAAATCAGGACATTCATGCCAAAATTCGGAAATATCAACGAGCGCCGCAATCAGTTGCACGAGGTTATCCGTCTGTCTGGTATGAATCTTATTATTGACGACACGGACCATCCTCTGATCATTAAGGTAGCATCCATTCAATCGGCCCGGATGCAGGTTTACTTTATTGACAACGAGGATTTCTTCCAACGGAAATCCACGGTCAGCGATGAGAATGGAAATGAGTATGAAGATAATGACGATCGTTCGATCTTCTATGTACGCGGAGTATTGGAAACCGTAAAAAAATTGCGTTGGATTCCTGATGTAATCCATTGCCATGGCTGGATGTCAGCGTTAACGGCTCTTTACATCAAGAGAATGTATGCCGATGACCCGTGCCTGCGTAACGCGAAAATCGTTTATTCGATCTACAACGATGACTTCAAGAACCCGCTAAACAAAGATTTCGCGACAAAACTGAAGGCGGACGGAGCCAAAGAAGCTGACTTGAAGTTAATCAAGGCAGATACAAGTTTTGTGGCCTTAACCAAATTAGCGATTGATTTCGCTGATGGTGTAATCCAAGGTAGCGAGACGATCAATCAAGAAGTCCTTGATTATATCTCTGCCAAGAAAGATACTCCTTTCCTTCCCTATCAGTCACCGGAAACTTATATGGACGAGTTCAATAAGTTCTACGACGTGGTATTGGATTCTAACACGAAATAATAAATGTAGTAATGAAAATCAAGCTTTTAATACTTGGACTTGGCCTTGGTGCTAGCATTTTGGCCGGGTGTAATGATGATTTTAGTTCGATAGGAACAAGTATTCAGCCAGGCGACGATACAATTGCAGTATATATGGACACGTTCCAGATACAAGCCACTACGGTGCAATTAGATTCTATTTACGCAAGGTCTACTAGCGCCCAGTTGGGTGAACTCTACGATCCGCTGTATGGTAACCTTGTATCGGATTATATGTGCCAATTCTATTGTCCGAGTGATTTTCAATTTGCGCATACACCTTATGAGGGAAAAATTGATTCGGTGGAATTCAATATATATTATAATGGTTCCAATAAAAACGGTGTATGGGTAGGAGACTCCTTGGCGCCTATGCGTGCGGAGATCTTTAAAATTACAAGTCCATTACAAAAGAATTTTTATACAAATATTGACCCTAAGCAATATTGCAATATGCAAGAGTCAATGGGTGCTCAAGCTTATACAGCTTATAACACAAGTATATCCGACTCCCTTAGAAACTCTGATGGTTACAGCCCTCATGTAAGCATTAAAATGCCTACTGAGTTCGGACAAAAATTTTATGATGAAACGATTAATAATCCGGGTACATTCAAGAATCAAGAAACTTTCAATGAGTTTTTCCCGGGGCTTTATGTAACAACTACCTTCGGTAGTGGTAATATATTGTCCGTGGCTAGCTCTGTCCTTAAGATATATTATAATTATGCGGTTAAAAGCACAGCAGGAAAAGACTCTTTAATAACCACGTGGGAAGCTTTCTCCGTCACTAAAGAGGTTATTCAGCTAAGTCGTTTCAAAAATACGGATATGAGTCAATTGCTACAACCGAACGACAGCTATGCATTCTTTAAGACTCCTGCCGGCGTTTGTACACGCATTGTTCTTCCGACAAAGGAAATCACTCCGATCATGAAAGAGCGTATCGTGAATAATTTACCACTCGAGTTAAAAGCGATGCCGCAAGAAGATTGGCAATATGCATTGGCTCCTCCTCCTTATCTATTAATATTGCCAGAGGATTCGGTAAAAAGTTTCTTTGAGGGCAACCAGATAAACAATAATGTAACCTCGTTTTTATCGGAAGCTTACAATGAGACGACTCGCACTTACTCTTTCCCGAATCTCGCCAATTTATTGAAATATCAGATAGAGAAAGATCCGGATAAAGATATGGCGTTACTTATCATACCGGTTGATTGGACTTATACCCAAAGTAACAATTATGGTAGCGTACAAACAATCACAACCGCAATCACGAACTATTTGGCCCCTTCAGGAGTAAAAATACGGAAAGATGAAGAAGTAATGAAAATCGGTATCACTTCATGTAAATATGCCAGATAATAAAAAGTATTCATACAAAAAAAGCGAGAAGAAGAACATCTCGCTTTTTTTATGCACTGTTCCAAAGCAAAAAATAACGGGCCCCCTAAAGGACCCGTCACTCTCCAAAAATAGTCTAGTCAAATCAATTAACGACTTATTTCTTCGCCGCCTTCTTTTTTAATTTATCTAATTCTTTCTGTAGACTCTCGATCTCCTCTCCTTGATTCTTAATCGTAGAAAGCAATGAATTCAATTCCTCATTCTCTATGTTTTCCGGGAATTCCGCATTCACACGAACAATGAAATCGGAAAGAACATTCATATAGTTATTAAATGCGTCATACGGATTATCGTAAGGGCTAAAGCCTCCCTGTCCCATATGCTTTGTACTCATATAATAGAAATGGTCACTGCTCTGCAGATAGTACCAGTCCTGACGGATACGACGAGTCTGAGACAAACGAACACGCTCACCGATCTCGTTAATCTTACGGAATGCTTCCTGCTGCAATACATTTCCTAACCAAGAACTACAATCTCTCTCCTCATCTACCCAAGAGATCGGATAAGGAACGGAGATAGAATCTACCGGCTTGATCAATGTAAATACTTCCGATGGAGTAGAGAAACTAATACCCTTATCTGCGGCAAAGCGAGGCAAAGCCTTGAAGAACTCAAAAATACCGGTTGAAGCTGGATGCAAAGATCCCAGCACCTCATAATTCATAAACAAATTAATGATTTGCTCTGAATCCGGAGTAGCAGCGATCCATGACATATACTTATCGGCTGTCAAAGGATACTCATTCCAACTATAATCACTGAAACGGTTCGATAAATCCTCGCTGAAACGGTCATTCTTCAATAATAAACTCAACTTCGGAGCTACGCAAGAAGAATACATATAGTTCGGACTCTTCCAACCTAAGATATGCTTAGCACCCTCCGTCAACATCCCCTTATAGCCCATCTCAGAAACCATAGCGGAAATATCATCCGAGTAAATCAACTCCGTATTACGGAACACTTTCGGTTTAACCCCGAATAAAGTCTTGATCTTATCTTCTTGTTTCTTTACTTGATGCTTGAACTCCTCCGGATCTCCCAAGGAAGAAAGAGAATGAGCATAAGTCTCAGACAAGAATTCCACATTCCCCGTAGCCGCCAATTCCTTAAAGCTATCGATCACTTCCGGAGTATAAATCTCCATCTGCTCCAACGCTACGCCGGAAATAGAGAACGCTACCTTAAACTTACCACCACTGGTCTTAATCATCTCCAAAATAGTCCGGTTTGCCGGCAAGTAACATTGTTCAGCTATACGATGGATAATCTCCTCATTCTGGAAATCATCGTAATAGTAATGGTCGTTACCTATATCGAAGAAGCGATATCTTTTTAAACGGAACGGCTGATGTATTTGAAAATAAAAGCAGATCGTTTTCATAATATTGTTTGTTTTATTTTTGTCTTGTCGTTAATTTATTTGTTACCTATCACATTGTCGTAAATACGACGAACCTTTTGTCCGGCATACTCCCATTTGATATTATCCACCTCTTTCTTACCTTCCACTTTCAAGAACTCATGCATGGCAGGATAAGTAATAATAGAATACATGGCATCCGCTAACGCCTCAATATCCCAATAATCCACCTTAATCGCATAATCCAAGATCTCGGCGCAACCGGATTGTTTAGAAATGATAGAGGGTACACCACATTGCATGGCTTCCAACGGAGAGATACCAAAAGGCTCGGAAACCGAAGGCATCACATATACATCACTGGCTTTCAACACCTCATAGACCTGCTTACCCTTCATAAATCCAGTAAAGTGGAAACGATCTGAAATATTACGTGCCGCAGCCAAACGAATCATTTGATCCATCATATCACCACTACCAGCCATCACGAAACGTGCATAAGGAGCCTTAGCCAAAACCTTTGCGGCAGCCTCAACGAAATATTCCGGCCCTTTCTGCATCGTGATACGACCTAAGAATGTAATAACCTTATCCTTTACACCCTTTTTATCTGGGATCGCTAAAATCTCAGGACTTAAAGGCTCTACGGCGTTATGTACGGTCGTTACCTTAGAGGGATCTTGATGATATTTCTCAATCACCGTCTGACGAGTCAAATTACTCACCGTTATGATATGGTCTGCATTGTCCATACCATTCTTCTCAATCGCATAGACATCCGGATTCACATTACCGCGACTACGATCGTAATCCGTAGCATGAACATGGATGACCAAAGGCTTACCACTCACATTTTTAGCGTGAATACCCGCCGGATAAGTCAACCAGTCGTGCGCATGGATGATATCATACTCTTCCGTACGAGCGATTACTCCCGCAACGATCGAATAGTTATTGATCTCTTCCAGAAGATTATCCGGATAACGTCCGGAAAACTCAAGGCACCCTAAATCAGTCACATGACGATAACTGAAATCCGCATAAATATGATCCCTGTACTTATAATACTGGTCAGCGTTCATTCCTGCTTTGGAAACCCGTTGCTGCACATATTCACGGTCAACATCCTTCCAAACAATCGGAACTTGGTTGACACCCACTATCTTTAGAAAGCTCTGGTCTTCATCGCCCCAGGGCTTCGGTATACAAAAAGTAATATCCATATCGGGCTGCATTGCCATGCCTCGTGTCAAACCGAAACTGGCCGTTCCTAAACCGCCCAAGATATGAGGAGGAAATTCCCATCCAAACATTAATGCTTTCATAATGGTACTTAGTTTTATTCGGCGTTATACTTCTTCAACAAATCCACAACACGGAGGATAGCCGCAACATTCATCGCAAAAGAGACAGCTCCACGTCCGGTAAACGGTGGGTTACCATCAAACAATTCCGGGATCGTCCCGATACAGTGTAATGACATCTCCTCCTCCAAGCTTATCAACATACGTTCAGCAAAAGCAACGCCAATAAGCTTCCAAATAGGCGCCTAACAACCACGGCCAAGCAGTACCTTGGTGATAAGCCAAATCTCGTTCATATTGCGGCCCCACATAATACGGGCGATATCCTTCGCTCTTCGGGCTCAAGGAACGCAAGCCCTTCGGGGTAAGCAACTCTTTCGTCACGATATCCACCACGGCACGTTTCTGCATCCTCGTCAATGGGGAATAAGGCAATGCCACAGCGAAAATCATATTAGGCCGTACGCTCCAATCTACCGTAGAACCATTCACGGAATCGAACAAATAATTATACCCGTTCACAAAGGTTTCCGGGAACGATTTATCCATCGACTTGATAATCGGATCAATACCCTCGACAGGTACTCCCCCCATCAATTCCGTATAGAAACAAAGAGCATTATACCAAAGAGCGTTAAATTCCACTATATAACCGGAACGAGTTACGACAGGTTTTCCGTTTACGGTAGAATTCATCCAAGTAATCGCCTTATCTTTTCCATTAGCGAAAAGTAAACCATTCTCCATCAATTTCATATCGGGATGTTTCTGGTCCCGTATATAATCGATAACCTCTTTCACGAAATCGCCGTATAGCTCACGTGCCTTTTCAACGCCCTCATGTTTAGCATACTGTTGGATCGCCCAGATCGCCCATAAAAAGACATCCGGATGCTCGATCTCACGAATCACCGCATCGAAACGCCCATTCTCCATATACGCCCGCATCGCCGGCATCGCCGTATGCATGATCTTCTCAAAACGAACCGGATCATCGATAGACAACGTACTACCCGGAAGAGCTACGAACAAATCTCTCGCACGTACTTTAAACCATGGATAGCCCGCTAATAGATAAGCGTCGTCTTCCTTGGGACGAAAATAAAATTGCTGAGCGGAATTCTTCAAGCAATTGAAGAAGCTAGTACGAGGCGTACGAGCTACGACCTCATTCTCATACAGTGCCTTCAAGCGGGTAGTTGCCACTGCACTATCGCCAGCGCTGAAAATAATAGTCTCACCTTTTTTGATAGGGACCTCGAAATATCCGGGAACATACAAATCCTCCTGATAAGGATATCCCCTCTCTTGTTCTTTCGGATACTCGATGCCATTGTACCAATACGGCTCATACACAAATTTAACTTTCTTGTTAAATTGCATATACAGTTCCGGATAACCGGGATACATACATGTCTTGATTCCGTTTGTGACTTCCTCGTAAGATTGGTTCACGTTACCATTGGCTTGCGTTAAGTTCTTCACACTACGGAAAGCGAGGAAAGGACGGAAACGTAAGGTCGTAGCGGAATGAGCATCTTCCAACGTGTACTTGATCATGATACGATTCTCGTACATGGAAAACACTTTCTCTTTCGAGAAGATCACACCTCCTACACGGTAAAGCGTACGAGGTACTGTCTCTGAGCTATACTCGCGGATGTACTTATGTCCCTTGGGACTGAAATTATCACCTGCATATTTATGCAACCCAAGATTAAATTCGGCACCATGTTGAATTACCGTCTCATCAAAAGAAGACAGTAACACATGGTTGTCATCATCAATCGCAGGCACAGGCATAACGAGTAGTCCGTGGTATTTCCTGGTATTACAATCAACAACAGTAGTGCAGTGATAGGCTCCCAAACGGTTGGTTCGAAGCACCTCACGAGTCAGCGACTCTTCCAGGTTTATCATTACTGTTTTGTCAAATTTAAGATAACTCATATGTGTATTTGGGTTTTAAGTTACTTTCTTTAATATCAAAATGAAATTATTTTCGTTTCTGAGAATCAAAAGTATTATTTAATAACTAAAAAAACAAACTGTCTTTTATATTTATTTAGAAAAAAAGGCATCCTTCTTCTACGATAAACTTATAGATCAAGACTTTAAAAAGAAAGGTGCTCTAAAGGAGTGTTTTCAAACATATAAATTTTTGTTAAATCAATCCTATTATCATATTCATCAAAGCTCAAAATCAAGGTACAGCCCCCCGAAAACAAGCCTCGGTTTAGTCATAGGAAATGTTCTATTTTTCATTTTAAATCAATCTGAATATAAAAACAGATGCCTATAATGTTCCTGTGATTAAAATGCCTACCTTTGCGGAAATTTACAAACAATTTTTAATATGAGGAAGTTATTATATAATGTAGTAATTTTATTAAGTGCAATTCAAATGACACACGCAGCGAATAACCCTTTCTTCGGGAAGTTTAAAACACCGTTCGAGACCCCTCCTTTCGATAAGATCAAGATCGAGCATTATGAGCCCGCTTTCGACGAAGGAATCAAGCAAATGGAAAAAGAGGTGCAAGAGATCGCCAATAACCCGCAACCGGCTACTTTCGAGAATACGGTAGTAGCTCTGGAACGTAGCGGCAAATTATTGGAAACAGTCTCTTCTGTTTTTTTTAATGTATTAGGGGCAGAGGCTAACGACGAGATGATGGAAATCTCGCAACGTGTCTCCCCGAAGTTATCCCAAACCTCCAATAACATCTTCTTAAATGAGAAGCTACTTGCTCGGGTCAAATCAATCTATGATAAAAAAGAACAATTGAACCTTTCTACCGAGGATGCTAAATTGCTGGAAGACCTTTATGAGTCGTTTAAAGCGAATGGGGCTACGTTAAATAAAGATGACAAGGAAAAATACCGCAAGCTAAGTATGGACCTAAGCATGTTAACCTTGCAGTTCGATCAAAACGCCTTGAAAGATAAAAACCGGTTCGAATTACTAATAACGGACGAGAACGAACTATCCGGTTTACCCGAAAGTGCTCGTGACGCAGCGGCCATGTTAGCCAAAAGTAAAGATAAAGACGGATGGTTATTCAATCTCTCGGCTCCGAGTTACATTCCATTCATGCGTTATTCCGACAAGCGTGATTTGCGAGAGAAAATGTATCGTGAATACATGAGCGTAGGAAATAAAGGGGATGAGTTCGACAATAAGGACATTATCAAAAAGATCGTTAATATCCGCCTAGAGATCGCCCAGTTGATGGGATTCAAGAATTACGCCGAATATGCGCTGGAACACACAATGGCTAAAAACTCAGCGAACGTATACAAATTATTGAATCAGTTACTCGAAGCTTATAAACCGATAGCGATCAACGAATACAATGCGGTAGAAGGATTTGCGTTAGGTACAGAGAAAGAGAATATCACCGTTATGCCTTGGGACTGGAGTTATTATTCCGAGAAGTTACGGGATATCCGCTTCAAGGTAAACGACGAGATGACTCGCCCTTATTTCGAGTTAAGCAACGTAAAGAAAGGCGTATTCGGATTAGCTACCCAGCTCTACGGTATCACCTTTAAGGAAAACAAGAAAATCCCGGTTTATCATCCGGAAGTAGACGCTTACGAGGTATACGATGCCGATGGTAAGTTCCTTGCTATCCTTTATACGGACTTCTTCCCTCGTGACGGAAAACAATCCGGCGCTTGGATGAACAATATCAAGGCTCAATACAAAGATAAAGACGGAAAAGATAGCCGTCCTCAGATCGTTATCGTGATGAACTTTACCCGTCCGACAGACACGAAGCCCTCTTTGTTAAGTTTCGACGAGGTGAACACACTCTTGCATGAGTTCGGGCACTCCTTGCACGGCATGCTAGCGCAAGGAACATATTCCAGCCTTTCGGGAACCAGCGTTTATCGTGATTTCGTAGAATTACCTTCCCAGATCATGGAGAACTGGTTGACTGAAAAAGAGTTCTTAGATCAGATCGCCGTTCATTACCAGACCGGAGAGAAAATCCCGCAAGAGATGATACAAAGCTTGGTAAACGCCTCAAACTTCAACGCTGGCTACCTTTGCTGCCGCCAATTAAGCTTTGGCTTGCTGGATATGGCATGGCATACGTTGGAGCAACCTTTCGACGGTGACGTAGCGGCATTCGAGAAAAAAGCTTGGGCTCCGACCGTAATCATGCCGGAAGTACCGGAAGCCTTGATGGGCACAAGCTTCGGACATATCTTCTCCGGAGGATACGCGGCTGGCTATTACGGATATAAATGGGCCGAGGTATTAGACGCCGACGCTTTCTCCGTTTTCAAATCGAAAGGAATCTTCAACAAGGAGGTCGCGAAATCTTTCCGTGACAATATCTTATCCAAAGGTGGAACAGAAGATCCTGCCGTGTTATACAAGCGTTTCCGTGGACAAGAGCCTACGATAGACGCCTTATTAATCCGTAATGGTATTAAGAAGTAATAATTTACCGGGCGATAAGCCCGGTAAATCTAAATAATCACTACCTTTGTGTCTGGATTAAAAGACAAAAGAGTAAACAAATGTGCGAGAAAACAGAAAAACAGCACGAATTAGATAAACGTTACCTGCGAATGGCCGCTATCTGGGCCGAGAATTCGTACTGTAAACGACGCCAAGTGGGCGCATTATTAGTAAAAGATAAAATGATCATATCCGACGGATACAATGGAACACCCGCCGGTTTTGAAAATGTTTGCGAAGACGAGAACAATGTCACCAAGCCTTATGTTCTACATGCGGAGGCTAACGCCATCACAAAAGTGGCAGCCTCATCGAACAGCAGTAAAGGAGCGACCATTTATGTTACCTCCTCCCCTTGCATTGAATGCGCGAAATTAATCATACAATCCGGGATCAAGCGAGTGGTCTATTCCGAGAATTATCGAATAGCGGACGGCTGCGAATTATTGAAGCGTGCCGGTATCATAGTAGATTATATAGATTTGAACGAATAAATAAAACGTTTTTATGGATAAAAACAAAAGACTGACCGTATGGCTCCCGGTTATCATCGCAGCTAGTATCGCTTTAGGTATCTTTATTGGGAACCATTATTTATCTATCAGTCAAGGAAAAAAACGGTCCTACTCCAGCGGCAACAAGATAAATGCCATCTTGGACATTATCGACGAGCAATATGTTGACACGGTTAGCATGTCTAAGTTGGTAGAGAGTACGATCCCGAAAATATTCAGTGAATTAGACCCTCATTCTGTATATATCCCCGCGGAAGACGCTTCCGTGGTGAATGAGGAGCTGGAAGGTTCTTTCAGTGGTATTGGCGTATCATTTAATATGCAAACCGATACGATCCTAGTGATTAGCGTAATTAGCGGCGGTCCCGCAGAGAAAGCAGGTTTACTGCCCTTCGACCGGATCATCTCGATCAAATACGACGTGCCCAACGACCGCCTGGACATGTTCGACGATTATATGAAGCAGATCGATCAGTTCTACTTTTTCCGGAAAGAAAAAGAACCAAGGAGAGATCATGAAGACACTTCGGGGCGCAAAGAACAGTACGGTGAAACTAGGCGTACAGCGAGGGAATTCTCCTGAGTTGCTCTATTTTGACGTAACCCGTGGAGATGTCCCTGTTAATTCGGTCGATGTTTCTTATGAGGCGGCTAAAGGTATAGGTTACATCAAGGTTAGCAAATTCGCCCGGAATACTTATAATGAGTTCATCACGGCGATCGCCAAGCTGAAACAAGCGGGCTGTACCTCTTTCGTGATCGACTTACGGGGTAATACCGGCGGATATATGGATGCCGCTATCAATATGATTAACGAGTTTATGCCGGAAGGACGCTTGATCGTCTACACGGAAGGTAAGTCGTTCCCCCGTTCCGACGTATACGCGAACGGAACCGGAACTTGTAAAGACGCCCCAATCGTAGTATTGACCGATGAGATCTCGGCTTCCGCCAGTGAAATATTCTCCGGAGCGATTCAAGATAACGACCGTGGTACGATTATCGGACGAAGAACGTATGGCAAAGGTCTGGTACAAACTCAAATGTCATTGAGCGACGGTTCAGAAATGCGATTGACCATCGCTCGTTATTACACGCCGTCCGGTCGCTGCATCCAGAAGAAATATGAGATGGGTAATACGGACGCTTACGACCAAGATATCTATAACCGATATATGCACGGCGAGTTTGACTCGGCCGATAGTATCAAGATGGATGATTCCTTAAAATACCAGACCGTAGGCGGACGTACCGTATACGGCGGGGGCGGTATCATGCCAGATATCTTTATCCCTCGTGATACGAGTGGCGTTACCTCTTACTACTCTAATGTGGTAAATAGCGGCGTGCTTTACCTGTATGCGCTCGAGTACTCAGACCGCCATCGGGAGAAACTAGGCTCATTCAAGACTTGGGAGGAATTATATAATTACTTGCAGCAACAACCGCTCCTTTCCGATTTCGTGAACTTCGCGGCTACCAAGGGCATCAAGAGACGTCCCACATTAATTAATATATCCGGCAAGTTAATCGAGAACCAATTGCAAGCGTATATCGTAAGGAATTTCTTCGACGAGGCGGGCTTCTACCCCATTTTCCTAAAAGATGACGTTACCTTATTACGTGCGATCAAGATCTTGCAAGAGGGAAAATCCGTGCCGAATGCGGAACTATTAAAACAATCAGCGAATGGAGACTTACACAGCCAAGCAGGCCCTACGAAAAGATATGGCCTCTCGAAAGAAAGAATATTCGAGGATTACCTTGTGCGAGCTATCGGATAAGATCATGAACCACTTGGAACAGACGGAACTGTTCCAAGCGGCTTCTTGTATCGCCCTTTATCACGCTATAGCGGGAGAAGTGCAGACCGCCGGCTTTATCGAGAAATGGTACCAAAAGAAAAAGCTTCTGTTGCCCTTGATCGTTGGTGATGATTTGAGATTGCTTCTTTACGAAGGACCGGAATCCTTAAAACCCGGACCTTTCGGGATATTAGAGCCTAAGGCGGACGGCATAGAAGTTCCAAAGAATGAGATCGACTTGATTATCGTGCCCGGAGTCGCCTTTGATAAAGACAAGAACCGCATGGGACGAGGAAGGGGATTCTACGACCGCCTTCTTTCCACGCTCAACGCTCCCAAGGTTGGCATATGCTTCGGGTTCCAGATGATACCGCAAGTCCCGGTAGAGCCACTCGACAAGAAAATGGATTACGTAATAACAGAAGACACCATCTATTGATCTCTCCGCAGAATATATACTTACTGGGTCAAGCCATATATACTTACCGGGACTGGGCAGTATATGTTACTTGACCCAGTAAGTAATATTGCGAATGGTAAAGCCACACTCAATGAAAAACGATATTGGTAATGACCGAGGCACCCGCGTAATCATTCAAGCTTTTCACCAACCGTTCCCGGCAAAGCGTCAACTCGCTACGAAGTACGGAGGAAGTCAATGAGACATGAAGCACCTTATCACGTACATATATATTACGTGTGTACTGCATGATCGTAGGCCCTAAAACTTCTCCCCACGCACGTTGGACCCGGATCTCCATCATTTTCTCGTACAACTCGGTATTATCCTCGAAAAAGTCACGAAGCACCTCACCCAATGTCTGTGTATTTCTTCTCTGCATCCTTATTCCTCCATAGGTTGTACCTCGCCACGTTCCACACGGAAGAGGGCATAGTCATGATTCATAGCCAATAAGATCTCATCCAGATACTTCCGGTTCGTATCCGTAATAAAAATCTGCCCGAAGCCATTCTCGCTGACCAGTTTGATGATCTGCTCCACACGGCTAGCGTCCAGCTTATCAAAAATATCATCCAACAGCAAGATAGGTGTAGTCTGTCCCCGTTTATTTAGGAAAGCGAACTGAGCGAGTTTCAAGGCGATCAGATACGTCTTATTCTGTCCTTGCGAACCAACCCGGCGAATCAGGTACCCGCCCAACGTCATTTCCAGCTCATCCTTATGGATACCGGAAGAGGTATAGCCCAATATACGATCCCGTTCCCGGCTCATCGCCAATTTACCGGCAAGCTCCGTTTCCTCCAATTGCGAGATATAATGTAGCCCTACCTCCTCGGCAGAGCCGCAGATCGTCTGGTAGTACTCATTAAAGATCGGGGTAAAATCCTCCACCAGTTTTTTCCGCTTCTCGTAAACGATTTGGCCGTACATACCCAGCTGCATCTCCAATACCTCATAAAGAGAGGCATCCATGCTCTGATCTTTCAGCAACGTATTCCGTTGGAGCAACGCTTTATTATATTGGATAAGCGCATGCAGATAAGGCTTGTCCTGCTGCGAGATGATTAAGTCCAGAAAACGGCGTCGCTCATCGCTTCCCCCCCGGATCAAGTCGGCATCAGCCGGAGAGACCATGACCAACGGTAATAGGCCGATATGCTCGGACAGCTTGTCGTACTCCTTCTTATTCCGTTTGAACTGTTTGCGTTGCCTACGCCGCATGGCACAGAAAATCTCCTCCTCACGTCCCTCATAATCATAGTTACCCTGCACCACGCAAAGATCTTGATCACTGTTTATTATCTGGCTATCAGGCGTATTGACATGACTCTTGCAAAACGAGAGATAATGAATAGCATCCAATAGATTCGTCTTCCCCATCCCGTTATTGCCGAAAAAGCAATTCATCTTGGGCGAGAAAATAACCTCGGACTGAAGTATATTTTTGTAATTGAGAACAGAAAGCTTCTTTAGTATCATCTAAACCGTATTAATCGTACAAAATTAAAAAATATACTTCTAAGTATAGATTATATCAGCAAAAAAAACTACTTTTGCGCTTTGAATCGCCAACCGTATGGTATGGCTTAAAATCAGCGATAAAATTAATAAATAACTATAACACATTATGGCTACTAAAGAAAAGGACACCAACAAGGAGTTAGAAGTAGAAGAGATTGTCTCCAAATCGGAGCAATTCATTGAAAACAATTCAAAGAAGATTATTTACGGTATAATAGCTGTCGCACTCGTTGTTGGAGCTGTTTTGGGAATCAAGCATGGTTATTTAGTTCCTCTGGAGAAAAAAGCCGCCGCCGCCATGTTCAAGGGCGAGCAATACTTCGCCAGAGATTCTTTCGCCTTGGCTTTAAACGGCAATGGAGCTGACTATGAAGGTTTCGAGGCTATCATCGACCAATATGGAAGCACGGACGCCGGAAACTTGGCGAAGGCTTACGCAGGTATCTGTTACTACAAGATGGGCGATACACAGAAGGCGCTCGATTTATTGAAATCTTTCAGCGGAAAGGACCAAATGGTATCTCCGGCGGTTACAGGCTTGATCGGTGATTGCTACGTGAACATGGGTAATACGAAAGAAGGAATCAGCTATTTCGAGAAAGCCGCTAAGGAGGCCGACAACGAGGTAATCAGCCCGATTTACTTGAAGAAGGCCGGTATCGCTTACGAGAACTTGAAAGAGTATGACAAGGCTGTAAAGGCTTACACGACTATCAAGGACAAGTATTACACTTCCATGGAGGCATCCGATATCGATAAGTATATCACCCGTGCTTCGGCAGGAAAATAAATAAACAGTATATTATATAGTATAACAGAGGATGTCTCGGTCAAACAAGGCATCCTCTTCTTTTAAAGAGACAAGTATGGCTACAGCTTATCAGAATTTATCCGAGTACGACTTCAACAGCGTACCTGATGCTTCAGAGATGAACATCGGCATCGTAGTTGCTGAATGGAACAAGAACATTACCGAGAAGTTATTGGAAGGTGCTTGCAACACGCTTGAAAAGCACGGGGTGAAACCGGAGAACATCGTAGTTAAACGAGTTCCGGGTAGTTTTGAACTGACTTTTGGAGCCAAAAGATTGGCCGAGACTAAAGAATTAGACGCTGTGATCGTTCTGGGATGCGTCGTAAGAGGCGATACGCCACATTTTGATTACGTTTGTTCCGGCGTTACGCAAGGCATTACAGAATTGAATTTAATGTACGATATTCCTTTCATTTTCGGCCTGTTAACTACCGACACCATGCAGCAATCCGAGGATCGTGCGGGAGGTAGATATGGCAATAAAGGGGACGAGGCAGCGGTTACCGCAATAAAAATGGTAAATTTTTCTGCCTAAACGCTTGCAGGTTTCAAAATAAATCGTACCTTTGCACTGCAATTAAGAACAAGGGGGCAGTTACCAGAGTGGCCAAATGGGGCTGACTGTAACTCAGCTGGCTTTCGCCTTCGGTGGTTCGAATCCATCACTGCCCACGAATAAAAAGGACTCTTCTTAGAGTCCTTTTTTGTTTCTATCCATAAAAAAGTCCTTCCCTATCACTAGGAAAGAACTTTCAAAAAGCAAGAGAGATTCACTCCCTGCCAAATCCCCATCTATTTAAACGATCAAACCGACCTATTTCAAATTTAAGGCGCTTCTCTCGGCAGCTATGGATGCTTTTGCCGGAGTAGACTTGCGTGAACAATAATTGAATTCCACAGACTTATCGCCATCGAATGACTTCCATTTTAATTTCAACTTAACCGTCTTACCATTCGTATCCGGAAGGCTATCCAATTTAAAAGCGACCAGTCCATCCGCATATGCGCCATATACATCGCCATAAGCATTATGGCGGAACTCTACCTCATAAGGATTCTCCGGGTCCTTGCCTGTCAGTAGGTTTACAAAATGAGCCTTATTGCGGTCTCCCCAGATCGTCCTGAAACGGAGTGTCAGATATCCGTCCTCGGCGATGGTAACCCAATCGTTCACGATCTCCACAGGGTCAGAGCCATAGATCGAATCGTTGCTAGTCACCCCCAAATCCGGAGCGATTGGTTTTGTAAGGATACTGTCGATCCAATTAATATTTACGGCCTTGCTGTAAATTCCGCTAGACTCGTTCGTCTCGTCAAAATTCACCAACGCTCTCACCTCCTTCTGCCCGAAGGGAGAAGAGGTCATATTGACAGGCAACAAGGTCGTGCTATCATCCAATTGAAGAAAATATGAACCATCATCGACCGGCTT
>ERZ791680.1199-NODE-1199-length-18631-cov-5.688469_pt1 | contig 18631 bp, 4 predicted proteins | sample MGYA00510051_ERZ791680 | MGnify/ENA primary metagenome ERZ791680 (study PRJEB30046, sample SAMN00715238) | human gut metagenome | study: EMG produced TPA metagenomics assembly of the A metagenome-wide association study of gut microbiota in type 2...
AGCTCCAGCTCCTGCAGTAGAGTTAGTTGCCACTGGTTTAGTGTCGCCATTAGCGATACCAATGAAACGATCATCAGATACGCCGTTGTTTACTAAGTATTGAGCTACGTATTGTACGCGGCGTTCGGACAAGCCAACATTGTATTGAGGTGTTGCATCAGTATCAGCATTACCCAACAATTTAATTTGATCTTGAGAGTATTGGTTAGCAGCGTTTACAGCAGCTGTCAAGTTCGGATATTGGTCTGCACGAGCTACATCTTGGTCGGAATCGAAGTAGATGGATTGTACATAGTAATCCAATTTAGGAGTTTTGTATACAGGAGCTTCTACTACAGGAGCTGGAGCTGGAGTGTATACAGGAGCTGGAGCTGGAGTTGCTACAGGAGCTACTGTTTTGTGACCACCGAAACGGTAGGACAAGCCAACTACAGGACCTTGGAAGGAGATATTTTCATTATCTGCATGTTTTGTATTGATATAACGGTAACCAGCGTTGATATCCAAGTCTTCGTTCACTTTGTAGCCTAAACCAGCTTCCCAAGTGGAAGTTTTCTTAGTACCTACACCAGCTTTACCGTAAACTTCTACTTTAGAGCCAAGGTTAGCTTTACCAATTACACCTGCTTGTGCAATGTTATTAGCTTTAGCGAAGTCATCGCCAGAAATATGAGCATAGCCACCATATACAGCGAAGTTTTTGTTCAAGGATTGAACCAAGTTTACTTCGTGCATTTTGTCGCTATAGCCAATGCCACCCAATTTGTCGTTCAAACCATGGTAAGCATATTGAACAGCAGTTTTGTTAGACAAAGCGTATGTCAAACCACCATCAAAGTTCCATTTTGCATCAGCATTGAAATGTTCAGTTTTTGCTTTAGAATGAGCTGCCCCAAGATCAACTTGGAATTCGCCTTTGTTGAATTGAGTTTGTGGAGTTGCGCCAGCTACGGATACGCCTACAGCAGCAACTGCCAATAAAGCTAATAATTTTTTGTTCATTATAATTCCCTCCAAAAATAGCCCACAACAATACACAGGGCCTTGGTAATAATATACTTTCATTTTACACAACTTTTCGATAAATTTCAATATCTATTATGAATTTACCATGAGAATTTCGAAATTTATCTATATTCAGTTGTTATTTCTTTCAAATTCAAAAATACAATTATCTTTATAATATTAGGAATATTAAGGGGCTAATTATCAAAACTAATGATCCTCCCCTTTATTCTTTTAAGATATATCTTATATTTATCTTAGCCTATCTTTAAAATTAAGCGAGCAAATAAAAGTAAAAACCGCCTTAGTAAAACTAAAGCGGTTTTCACTTGTTTCTTATATATATCCCTTACATATATACACGAAATCATGGATTTCAGGTCCGATAACACATTCCCCAATGTGTCATTTTTTCCACATTTGGTATTGTACATCAAACAAATTGAATAGGCAAGAAGTTTTTCATAAACTTTTCATAAATTATTCTATTTTTTCAATATAACTAGTAATCCTAAATAATACATTGTAGATTCTATCTATATCAAAGCTATATATCGAACAATTTAAACTTTAGATTTTATATGAAAATTCATCGCATAAATGATATTCAAAATTAATATTTTGAATACTAATCAGTAAGATTAAACAATTTTATGCTGCCATGTACCTCGAACAAATCGGAAATAGGAACAACATAATCGTAAAGACTGATCGAAGCACAACGATAACCATGCGCCTAAAAGCCCTAAACCTAATGTAATACACAATAGGTATGTAATGATAGGCCGAATAATAGCTACACTAACAAGGGAATATTTCATAATATAATATGTATCCCCTGCCCCTTTTAGAACACCAGAATATACTTGCTGTAATGCTTGAGGGAATGCTGCAACAGCCATAATCCCCATTAAGGCACCCGCTAAGGTAACGACTTCACTTTCACGAGTATACAACTGTACTAATAGATCGCCAGGGCCAATAAATATGAGAGCACTTACAAGGCCTACTACTAGACCGATGCGGGCACCAATTTTACCATACGTCTTCGCAATATCTGGTCGTTTATGACCAAGACACTGTCCCGTATGAGACGCACCGGCAAAGCCGAGGCCCATCGCAAAGTAATAGAATATATCCATCAAATTCATACATACATAATGTGCTGCTAAAGGTACGGCACCTAAAGAGGCAACAATCATGGTGTACGTATACATACCAAAACGTTCAAAGAACTGCTCCCCTAGTGAACTACCACCAACGTGGAACATGGTATGTAATACCGTTCGTTCGAACTTCCATTTTGAAGGATGCCGCAAGGTTAAACCCGTAGTCGTATGTTGTGAAATCGTACGCAGTAATAATAGTGCAATGACAGCACTACTGATCATTGTAGAAACGCCAGCGCCCATAACACCGAGCTCAGGGAAGAAACCAATACCATAAATTAAGAAGAAGTTCATTATAGTATTTAATATATTCCCTACTACATTGGACTTAAAAATAACCTTTGTATTCCCATACCCAATGAGTGCAGCCCCTACAATTTGACTGAAGGACTGGAATATAAGACTAATAACAATAAAACGTCCATACCACACAGCAGTCTCAATATAGCCATCTTCAGCACCGGTAAAGCGTAAGATATGTTCTAAATTAAAGAGACATATCGCCAATAGAGGTACATAAATTAGGAAATTCAATAGAATAGACTGTTTAAGTACAGCATTCATGCCATCTACTTCGCCTTCACCGTGGCGGCGAGCTATAATAGCCGTTACTGCAATCGATAAAGCACGACAGAATATGAGCATCACCATCTCCGGCTGTCCCATAATCCCTACCGAAGCAAGAGCAGATGCACCAAGAGCACCAACCATTGCTAAGTCAATGGCTGTCATAAATTGTAACATTAAGCCTTGTAATGTAGCTGGCCAAGCTATTTTCAAGTAATTACCATATAACTGCTTTGTAGTCCCCACAGGGCCTAATCGTTCTGCAACAGGCAACATAGAATCTATGGAAAGCCATCGTTGTATGCGGTCTAACATAGTATCTCCTATTCATGCAAGATCGTACAAGGTAGAGCTAGCATCTAGCTCTTAATATCTTCTGTATTATATCACAACAATATATGAAAAGTCATTCATATATTATGATTATATTTAATAATCTATATCAAAATTGCAAAAAAGAACCTCTTATAGTATCCGCATATACCCCACTAGGTATAACAGTATATAAGAGGTTCTTTTATTTCTGATCAGACTTTATATTAGCCTAGATTTTGATACGAACTATCAATTACTAGCCTTTAGATGCTAACAATTGGCTAACTGCTGCACGCAAGTCTTCTAAACCCTGTTTAGTTTCAGCTAGTTCTTGACGTTGACGCTCATTTTCAGCTTCCAACGTATTGAGACGAGCCGCTTGATCTGCGATAACAGTTTTTTGTTCACTATTTTCTTTTTTGAGACTAGATACTTCATCTTGCATTACATACACAGAGCTAATAGGGCCTGCTTTGTAACGATCAGGAATATTTTTCTTTTCTGGGCTAGAGCCAAATTTGTGAGTTACACCAGCATTTACCATATTACGGTTTGCACCGAGAGATACGCCAACATTGAACATTGTATCTTCGTTTGTATAATGTGCAAGACCTAAGGCCGCTGCTGTTTCACCACGATAATTACCTACGCCAGCCATCACTTGAGTTGGTTCCAATGGGTCATATTGAATTGGTTTCAACGCTGCCATTGCTGCTGCATGCGCACCTACGCGTTGTACCTCACCTGCTACTTGACCAATAGCATCGCCGATTCTAGCATTAGATGCTTTCAACTGACTAACATTAACAGCATCAGTATCATCTGTACCAGGTGCAATCCCTTTAAGTTGGTTATTACCATTATTGAGACCATCCTTAGTCAAGGAAATAGTGCCTGCATTAGGATTATTAGGGTTTGCACTGCCTGGTGTAATTGTTATGCCATTACCATCTGTAACAGTTGTGTTACCTGCTGCATCTTTAAATGTAGCAGACTTCATATCCTTGAGTTCAGGATTTACTGCATAACTAATTGTTTTACCTGCTTGGCTAACCATCATATTATTGCCCGCTTTGAAAGTAACTGTTTCATCAGTTTTTACTTTTTCAGCTGTTGCAGTTGGTGTGCTGTTAATCCCAGAGCCTTCTGTACCAATAGTTGCATTCCAGCCAGCATTTTCAACGGCAGATTTAACTTGATTTTCCGTAGCAGCACGGCCAGACTCAATGTTATTTGGATCCCAAGTTTTATTAGTTAATCCTGTAACAACACCATCTTTGCCATTTACAGCAACAGGGTTATTTCCACCTGTAGTAATGATGCCATCTTTACCATCGATACCTACAGTACCAATTGTAGCCTTGCCATCCTTACCATCAAGAGCAATCTTATCGCCAGCTTTTACAGAACCATTCTTGCCATCGATAGCAACTGCATTAGCACCATCACCAGCCTTAATCGTACCAGTTGTACCATCTACAGTAACTGACTTACTTGGATCTGTGCCTAATGTAACCTTATCATTCAACTTGTTATCGTAAATAATATGTCCATCAGCGGCAGTTGTTTTAGTCAATACAATATTGCCTGTAGTACTACCAGCACTTTCACCACCATTAGCAGTCAATTCTGTTTTAGACGCCTTAGACTTAGCCTCTAATTGACGTACATTGACAGCATCTGTGTCATCTGTACCATCTGCAATCTTAGAAATTTTATTACCTCCATTATCGAGGCCATCTTTAGTTAAGGATACAGGATCCTTACCAGCTGCAGTAATTGTTACACCATCTTTAGTAAGAGTTATATTATTACCATTGCCATCATCGATAACTGTGCTATCTGCTGTGGAAGTATTTGTTTTTGTACCATCAGTAATCTTAGTACCATCAGCTGTTGTTGCGGTAGACTTAGTACCATCTGTTACTGTATTGCCAGCTGCAGTAGATGTATTCGTTTGCGTACCAGCAGTTTGTGTAATGGAATCACCATTGATAACAGTTGTGTTATTACCAGTACCATTGAAGCTTGCAGAGTTCATATTCACGAGGTCTTTATTCAAGGAATATGTGAAATCACGCTCATTTTGGTTAATTGTGATATTTTCACCAGCAATCATCGTAACCTTTGCGTCTTTACCTACTTTGGCATCGGTCTTAGTACCAGTTTGTTTACCAGATGTAGCAGCATCCTTGTCGGCTGTAATTTCCCATGTTTGGTTAGCTGCAGCATCAGCTACTGCTTTCAATTGATCCTCTGTAGCAGCACGGCCAGAAACAGCATTGCCATCCCAAGTCGTATTAGCGAGACCTGTTACATGGTTATTTGTACCATCTACAGTGACACCACCAATATTCGCTGCTTTGCCTGTAATAGTACCAGTAGTACCATCTAACGTTACCGCCTTATTACCACCTGTTGTAATTGTATTATTTACACCATCAATAGCTGCACTACCAATAGTAGCTTTACCAGCTGTACCATCAATAACAATGGCATTAGCACCAGTACCAAATGTCAATGTATCATTAAGTTTTACATTGTAAATTGTATGACCATCTGCGGCAGTTGTAGATGTTAATTTTACATTGCCAGTTGTTGCGTTAGCCGCTTCATCATCATTAGCAGTAATTTCTGTTTTAGATGCTTTTTTAGCTGCATTAATAGCATCTGCTACATTCTTAGCTGTTGCCACACCATCTGTAGCAGGAGCTGTAACAGTGCCATCTGTACCAGCTGTAATAGCCGCTGTTTTTACATCATATTTAACAACGCCTGCATCATCAATAGTAGCAGTTGTTAACGTGCCATCTTTAAAGTTCAAACCATCAGCCAAGGATACTTGTTTTGCAGTACCATCATTTGCTTTGTAAGACAAGTTTGTCTTAGCCGCCACTTTAGTACCATCAATCGTTACTTTGTAGTCCTTAGTTGTGCCATCTGCACTTGGTGTGCCTGTAACAGTCAACGGATTATCCGCATCAGTTGTATCAGTACTTACTGTAACTGCACTGACAGCAGATTTCTTAACCTCTGCTTCGGATACTTTTACAGTTAAGTTCTTACCATCTGCATCAGTTGTTACATATTTACCGTCGCCTTTAATACCCAATGTATCATCTTTAAGATTTACAACACCAGCAGAGGTATTCGTATCGCCAGCAAATTTCAAGTTAATTGCATCAGTGCTTGCTTTAGCTGCCTTGTTGATAGCATCCGCTACATTTTTAGCTGTTGCTAAGCCATCATCACCTGTTACAGATGCTGCACCTGTAGTGGCATTGCTATCGATAGTTGCACGTTTTGTAGACACCTCTACAGTATCGCCATTCATCTTCGTAGAAATGAAATCACCAGTAGCACCTTTTACATTGAATGCTACATCACCATCTTTTAAAGATTGGCTAGAGGTTGTGCCACTATCTGCACCAAGGGACACTTTACGGCTCACAGCCGCTGCAGCATCATTGATCTTAGTCTTAGTATCATCATTAATATCTAATGTTACCTTACCATCATTATCTACAGTAGCCTTTGTCATTGTGCCATCTACAAAGTCTAAGCCTTTAGATAATTTAACAGACTTAGCATCTGTATCTGCTGCACTATTAGCACGATATGTTAAGGTTTGGCTTGCTACAGTATCTTTTAACTGTTTTACATTTACTGCATCAGTATCATCTGTACCTTCTGCAACCTCTTTAATTTTGTTGCCACCAGCATTGATCTCATCAAGGGTAAATTGGATTGTTTTACCTGCTGCATTTTGGAAGGCCATACCTGTTGCGCCGCCTTCCGCATTATTACCATCTTCATCACTAAATAAGAGAGATTTAGATGTAAGAGCACTACTATTAGGCCCCGATTGTAAAGATAGCGAACCAACATTTAAATAAGTATTTGCCGTATTAGGTTGATCTTCAGCTACACCATTATTAATTTTTAAACCATCATGATTAATTTTGGTATAAGCACCTTCACCTGGAGATGTAAATGTACCACTAGAATTTACAGCATCGAACTTGATTGTTTCACCTAGACCATTTTCAAAGGAAATAGTGTTCATTTTCTTAAGGTCTTTATTTAATGTGGTAGCGATATTTCTACCAGTTTGAGTAACTGTAATATTGTCATCACCAGCAAAGTCTACAGTATCTCCACCGGCTACTGTAGTCGGTGTATCACCATTAGCAGAGAGTTTCCATGCGGCACCGTCTTTAGCTTGGCTAGCCGCTTTATTAATCGCGTCCGCTACGTTCTTAGCAGTTGCTAAGCCATCATCGCCTGTAACAGAGGCAGTACCTGCAGCATCACTGTTAATAGTAGAACGTTTTGTGGAAACTTCTACAGTATCGCCATTCATCTTTGTAGAAATGAAATCACCAGTCGCACCTTTTACATTAAACGCTACATCGCCATCTTTTAAAGATTGACTAGATGGTGTACCACTATCTGCACCAAGGGAGATAGTACGATTCACTGCGGCAGAAGCATTATCTACTTTAGTTTTAGTGTCTGTATCTAAACCAACTGTAATAGTTTGACCATTTACAGTAGCTTTCACACCATTTGTACCAGCTACATTAAGTTTTTGGTTTTTAAGATCAATAGTCCCATTATTCGTACCATCTGTAATATTTAGATTTTGGGACAAGTTAGTAACGGCGTGCTTAACATCACCAATATTGGCTGCATTAGTATCAGTTGTACCACCACTTGCAACATTAGTGATTGTTTTATTGCCTGCGTTGATACCATCTATTTTATCAATGGAGATACCGCCTACAGTTACTTTATCTGTTGTAATACCAGTACCTGTAATTGCAGTCGTACCATTTGTTAAGCCAGATGTATTGATTACTGTGTTGCCAGCAGTAATGGAATCTACGGTAAGATCTTTCTTTGTGGCTACAGTAATTTTCTTTTTATCTGTACCATCTTGAGTAATCAAGATATTGTCGCCATTGATAAGATCTACTGTGTCCCCACCTTGTACAGATGTTTTATCTGTTGTGCTGGAATTTGTTGTAAGATTCCATGCCGCACCAGCTTTAGCCGCATCAGCTGCTTTATTGATAGCATCGGCTACATTTTTAGATGTTGCTAAACCATCATCGCCGGCTACAGATGCTGCCCCTGTATTGGCATCGCTAGTAATAGCTGCACGCTTAGTGGAAATTTCAACAGTGTCGCCATTCATCTTCGTAGATACTAAGTCACCTGTAGCACCTTTCACGTTGAATGCTACGTCATTATCTTTCAAAGATTGGCTAGATGCTGTACCGCTATCTGCACCTAGAGAGATGTTACGAGCTACAGCTGTAGAAGCATTATCTACTTTAGATTTTGTCGTTGCATCAAGACCTACTGTAACAGTTTGGCCATTTACAGTTGTAGTTACACCATTTATACCGGAAACAGTAAGTTTTTGATTCTTAAGATTTACAGTACCATCTGTAGCACCATCAGAAACAGTAAGATTTTGAGACAAGCCATCTACAGCTTTATTGATAGAATCCGCTACATTTTTAGCAGTCGCTAACCCATCTGTAGGGCTATTTACTTTAGCTTTACCATCAGCATCATTAGTAATAGTTTCTGTGGCAGTAGAAATTGTTACAGTACCATTTGTACCTACCGTAGCTTTTGTAAAAGTACCATCTGTAAAGTTTAATCCATTTGCAAGGGATACTTTATTTGCATTGGCACCATTAGCTTTGTATGTTAATTGTGTTTGATTAGCTAGCTTAGTAGTATCGATACCAATAGCATAATCTTTAGAATTAGTACCTGCTGTTGGTGTTACAGTAATAGGATTATCCGCTGGTGTAGCTTTACTTACCGTTACAGCAGCTACAGCCAAATCCTTAACCTTAGCTGGATCAATAGCTACTTGAACACCTGTAGCAGAGGCCTTTGTAGTAACTAAATTACTATCGCCATACACTTTGAATGTTACATCGCCATCTTTTAAATATTTTAGGCCTGTAGTACCAGAGTCACCAGTTAGACCAATACCTTTAGTCGTAGCATTTGCAGTATTGCTATCTAGGCCAACCACAAGAGTGCCATTATTTGTACCAACTAAATCAGTTCTAATACCATTGGCACCGATTACTTTAAGTGGACTCTCACTAAGTTTAACAGTACCAGTTTTAGAATTTGTATCTAGTTTTAATGTAACAGCATCTACAGCATTCTTTACATCTGTAATATTTGCTGCATTAGTACCTATATTACCACCGCTAGAAACGTTGGTAATTTGCTGTCCCCCTGCACTAATGGCATCTGTACCAAACTTAACAGTTCTTGCACCATTTTTTGCAGTTAAACCATCACCAGTAATGGTTACATTTTTAGCGCTAGAAGGTGAACCCATTTGTAGTGTTGTATTACTTAACACATTATTGCCAGCTGTAAAAGATTGACCTGTAAAAGATCTACCAGAAACAGCCCCATTTGAACCATCTAGAGTAATTTGATTACCACCATTAGAAACTGTAACAGATTTATTAGCTTTCACAGTATCTACTGTAATCGCCTTATTCAAAGAAGTAGTAATTTTTTTGCCATTACGAGTTACGGTAAGATTATTATCTCCGCCAAAAATCACTGTATCTGATTTATTGATTACTTCAGGAGCACTAGGATCCCTGTCGGCAGCTAATTTCCAATGATATGCATTGGCAGAAATAGCTTTATTAATAGCATCTGCTACATTTCTAGAGTCCGCCATACCTGCCGCATTTGCAGAAGCTTGACCATTTGTGACATTAATATTTTGTGTTTTACCGGAAATTGTAAGGTTTTGACCGTTAGCAGATGTCATAATATATGTATTATCGCCCTTAAGGCCTAATGTACTATTTGCAATATTCACATTGCCAGTATTTACATTACCAGAGAACGCAAGGTTAACACTCTTTAATTGAGCTACGTTAACTGCATCTGTATCTTTTGTACCCGCTGCAAGGCCTGTAAGTTGACGTGTTACAGTACTACCATTACCAATAGAAACGGCACCAGTTGTACTAGTAAGTACATTGCCAGTTAAACCAGAATAAATATCTGTACGGTTTGTATTAGGATTATAACCTTTATTAGTAACACCACCTATTACATTAGCAACTGAATCTCGACCTAAAGCAACACCACCATCTACGGTAGCTATAGAATCAGGACCAATAGCAACAGATTTAACAGCACTTGCATTAGCTCTAGTACCAATAGCAATAGAATATTGAGATGTGGAGTTAACGCGACTGCCTATGGCAATTGATTCTAGACCATTAGCTGTCGTAGCAGAACCGATTGCAAGAGCTCTATTGCCTGTAGCTTTCGTTGGAGTAGATCCATAAGAACCAATGGCAATAGTTCCATCACTATTTGCTGAAGCATTACCACCTAACGCCACAGAATTATCACCATCAGCAGTTACATTCATACCCATAGCAACACTATTAAATTTATTAGACTTAGCAGCTTGACCAACTGCAACACCGCCTAACTCAGATGTAGTTCCATTAGTACCAACAGCAACACCATTGGCACCTTTTGAGGTAGTAAAAGCACCGATAGCAACACCATTGTTCCCTGTCACAGAGCTTTTTCTACCTATGGTAATACTATTATCTCCAGTGGAAGAGCTTTCTCCACCAATGGCAATACCATACTCCTTAGTGGACTCAGCTAACATACCGATACCAACACCAGCAGTGCTCTTTGCCTTTGCCCTAGATCCCAATGCAGTAGAGGATCCGCCAGATGCTTCAGTACCATGACCAAATGCGGTAGAATCATTACCAGAGGCTATTGAATCAGCACCTAAAGCACTAGCATAACCACCTGTAGCCTGAGAACCAGCCCCAACCGCTACCGCGGCATCCGAAGACGCAAGGGATTTAGATCCTAATGCAGTTGCTTTACCAGAGGTAGCTTGAGCTGATAAGCCTAATGCAACCGTAGATTGACCTGTTGCATTTGCACCAGCCCCCACCGCTGTAGCAGGTAATGCAGGATTTGTTTCTGCTGCATTTGCTACACTATAATAACCGATTGCAACGGATTGGTTACTGCCGGAATTCGCCGCATTACCAATAGCTAGGCCATTAGTTTTGCCGCTAGCAACAGTACCATTGGCATATGATGCAGACGGTAGATCGCCCGCTGCTGCAGCAACATCAATTACACCTGCAGTTTGCATTGCTAAGGTAGCCAAAATACTAGCTACTACGATTTTCTTTTTCCCTGTTTTGTTCTTAGCCATTTCAGATACTACAACATAGCATTGTTTTGACTTAGACCAAATGACTTTAAATATTTTATTCATATGTTTTCCTCTTCTAAATTACTAACCCTCAACTATATGAATGATATGTTCCATACTTCTCTCAGTCTGGAAATAATGAAAGCTACATAGCTTTACATTTATAAAAACTTATCTTTAATTTTACCATAATTTATCTAATTTTCTCAATTTAAAAGTGTAATTTTTGGATATTTACTATTATCTCAATTATGCATAGAGTATACTTAAACACGCAGTATTATCATAATTCATTTATAATTCACCTTAATAAATTGCATATTATATGAATTTTTATGCTTCTAATTGAGAATGAAAAGAATATTAGATTTCATTACAAAATTAATCATCGTCTAAAAATATTCATAAATTATTCTTTATATACAGTTTTATCGATAATTTTATTAATTATTAAATTAGAATTTTCAGACTATTTTATTTTTCAGATATAGCTTTAATAAACTATTTTTGTTTTCATACTAAAAAGAGCCTCCTCTTTCGAGGAAGGCTCTTTCTAGTTTTACATATCCATTCACGGGATATACATAGTTCTAACTATATGTACAATATGATTATGCTTTATTTGCCAACAATTGGTTAACTGCTGCTTTCAACGCATCAATTTCAGATTGTTGTTGTTCAAGCTTGGATTTGTACTCTTCATTTTGGGAACGCAAGTGACTTACTTCATCTTGCATTACGTAGATAGAGCTGATAGGACCAGCTTTATAACGTTCTGGAATCGCATCTTTTCTATCACGGCTACCACCAAATTTATGAGTTACACCAGCATTAATCATATTATGGCTAGAACCAAGTGTAACACCAACATTAAACATAGTATCTTCAGTTTTGTAGTGGGCAAGACCGATTGCACCAGCTGTTTCACCACGGTAGTTACCAATACCAGCCATGATTTGTGTTGGTTCCAATGGATCATATTGGATTGGTTTCAACGCTGCCATAGCCGCTGCATGAGCACCAACACGTTGTGTTTCAACACCTACGCGATTAATAGCTTCTTGTAAGCCCGCTTGTGCGCCTTTCAATTGACTAACGTTTACTGCATCTGTGTCAGCTGTACCAGGTGCTACACCATGAATTTGGTTGCCACCATTGTTCAAGCCGTCTACAGTAAGGGATACAGGGCTAGCTGCAGCGTTTGCAGGGTTAATAGTCATGCCTGCACCATTAACTGTTGTAGAGTTACCAGCTGCATCTTTTACAGTTGTACCAGCAGGAGTGATCTTAGTGGATGGACCATTTTCATCCCCTACAGTTATACTGTTAAGACCTTTCACGTCTTTAGCTAGGCTATATGTGAAAGTAGTACCGTCTTGTTTAACTTCAAGATTATCACCAGCTTGGAATTTAACAGTATCGCCACCTTGTACTTTTTCTACAGTACCGCCAGCTGCAGTTACATTCCATGCAGAAAGATCTTTAACTTGTTGTTTACCAGCATCTGTTAAGTTGCTCAAATCTTGGTTTGCTGCATTATCGATTTTTGCTTTAGTTGCATCATCAATCTTAACAGTAACATCTTCACCATTAGCAACAGTTGTTAAACCGTTTTCGCCTTTAATATTAAATTTCACATCGCCTGTGCTCAAGGATTTTTCATCAGTAGAACCTGTGTTACCACCTAAGGAAATCTTACGACCGATTGCTTCTGTGTTTTTATCGATTTGAGCTTTGTTTGCTGCAATATTTGCTTTATTTGTTGCAATATCACCAGCATTTTTATTGATAGCGTCTTTGTTAGCAGCAATATTTCCTTTATTTGCTGCTACTTGATCATCAACTGCTTTCAATTGATCTTCAGTTGCTGCACGACCAGATACTGGTTGTGTTTGACCTGGAACCCAAGTTGTATTAGTTAAACCAGTTACTTGAGGAGTTTCAACACCATTTGTAGCCTTAACTTTTGGAGCTGTAATTGTGTCATTTGCAGTTACAGTATCGAAAGTAACATCTTTCTTAGTAGCAACAGTGAAGTCTTTACCATTTTGTGTAATTTCAATGTTATCGCCATTGATAAACTTAACTGTATCGCCACCTTGTACTTTTTCTGCAGTGCCATTATTAGCTACTACATTCCAAGCTGCTAAATCTTTAACTTGTTGCTCACCAGCTGGAGTCAAGTTGCTCAAATCTTGGTTTGCAGCGTTGTTGATTTTATCTTTAGTAGCATCATCAAGTTTAACAGTTACATCGTCGCCATTAGCAACAGTAGTAAGACCATTTTCACCTTTTACATTGAATTTTACATCGCCTGTGCTCAAAGATTTTTTATCTGTGGAACCAGTGTTACCACCCAAAGAGATGTTACGAGCAATTGCTGTTGTATTTTTGTCGATATTACCTTTATTTGCTGCTACTTGGTCATCAACTTTTTTCAATTGATCTTCAGTTGCTGCACGACCAGATACTGGTTGTGTTTGACCTGGAACCCAATCTGTATTAGTCAAGCCAGTAACTTGAGGAGTTTCAACACCAGTTGTAGCTTTTACTTTAGGCGCTGTAATTGTTTGGTTTGCAGTTACACTATCGAATGTTACATCTTTTTTAGTGGAGATTGTGAAATCTTTACCCGCTTGTGTAATTTCGATATTATCACCATTGATGAATTTAACTGTGTCGCCGCCTTTAACATCTTCAGCAGTACCACTGTTAGCAACTACTTTCCAAGCAGCTAAATCTTTAACCTTTTGCTCACCTGCAGGATTCAAATTGCTCAAATCTTTGTCAGCAGCGTTATCGATTTTATTTTTAGTATCTGTATCAAGCTGAACAGTTACATCTTCACCAGCTGCTACTGTAGTAAGACCATTAGCGCCTTTAACATTGAATTTTACATCGCCAGTGCTCAAGGATTTTTCCCTTGTGGAGCCAGTGTTACCACCTAAGGAAATTTTACGAGCAATAGCAGCTTTGTTAGCTTCTGCTTTATCATCTGTTTTCTTCAATTGAGATACATTGACAGCATCTTTATCATCTACGCCATCAGCTACGTTAGTAACTTTCATGTCGCCTGCATTGATACCTTTATCGCCATCAATTTTAACGGTTGGATTGCCTGCAGCATTGTTGAAAGATGCACTGTTCAAGCCAGTAAGATTTTTCTTCAAGGATACAGAAATATTTTTATTGTTTCTAGCAACCGTAATATTGTCGTCGCCAGAGAAATCTACAGTGTTACCTTTTTCAATTGCTTCTGGTGTTGCTTCACCATTAGCGGAAAGATTCCATCCGTATTCATTTTGATCGATAGCCTTATTAATTGCATCAGCCACGTTAGCAGAATCTGCCATACCTGGAGTTGCTGCAGCTGTACCATTTGTAACAGTAATATCTTGTTTTTTACCAGCAATTGTAATTTTCTTACCATTAGCTGTAGTTGTAATATATGTATCGTCACCATTTACAGCTAATTTACTGTTAGCAAGGTTTACGTCACCAGAACCAGTGTCGCCTGTGAAAGCAAGGTTTACACTCTTCAATTGTGCTACGTTGACTGCATCTGTATCAGCCGTACCAGCAGCTACATAGTTAATTTGACGAGTTTGACCTGTTGTACCAACAGCAACGCCACCCAATGTAGATGTTAACGTTGCACCAGTTAAGTTAGCATAAGTATCAGTACGACCAGTATTAGCATTATAACCTGCTACACCTGCCGCAGTACTAGCAACAGACTTAGAACCTATTGCAACACCATCAGCAGTTGTAGCACTAGCACCATCACCAATAGCAATCGATTTAACTGCACTTGCGTTAGATCTAGTACCGATAGCAATACCATCATTCTCTGATACTGAGCTTTTTCTACCAATAGCAATACTGTTATCTGCAGTGGAAGAGCTTTCTCCGCCAATAGCAATACTATAATCTTTAGTTGCATTGGCTAACATACCGATACCAACACCTGCAGTTCCAGCGGCCTTTGCCCTAGATCCCAATGCAGTAGAGGATGCACCAGATGCAGCAGTACCATGACCAATTGCAGTAGATTCAATATTGGAAGCTATCGCATCAGCCCCCAAAGCACTGGCATTGCCCTCTGTTGCCTTAGAACCATGACCAACTGCCACAGTATCATCCTCGGCCGCAATGGAGTTAGCACCTAACGCTGTAGCATTTGCCGATGTAGCTTGTGCTGATAACCCCAATGCAACTGTAGATCGACCTGTTGTATTAGCACCATCACCAATAGCTACAGAGCTTGTTGCAGCTTTATCTGTAGATGCATTTGGACCAATAGCGATAGAGTTATTTGCTTGAGCGCCAGTATTGTCTTGGTTTGGCGCATCCGTAGATTTAATAGATACATATTTATAAGCAATTTGATTTACGATGGCAGCCAACTGAGAACCATTGATAGCATCTGTAGAGGTAGAGCTTACTTCACCAGGTGCTACGTTTTTCAATTGACGTTCATAACCTGCCGCACCGAAGGAAACAATATCACCTTCTAGAGTTTTGTCACCACCAGCCCATGTTGCAGTGATACCATTTGGTAATGTATAGCTAGATTGCTTTGTACCTGCTTTATCTGTAGTAGAACCGCCACCTAATGCAACAGAGTTATCTCGGTTTGCTTTCGCACCTGTACCAATAGCGATTGCATTTGTTACAGAATCATTATCAGCAGCACTTGTGTTAATACCTGTCAAAGCACCAGCAATACGATTTTTAGAGTCAGCACCCGTACCAATAGCAATACCAGCATTACCAGATTGCCCTTTAGTACCCACTGTGATACCGATATGGTCTGCTGTAGCATTATTATAATCCCTCCACTTAATTTCATACCCTGTTAAAGCTTTAACAGCATCAGAAACAGTAGCGACAGTAGCTTTACCTGTATTAATATCAGTATAAACTGCTTTAGTAGACGTCATTCTATCAGCATCGTCACCACCAATAACGATGGAGGAGTGACCAAGGGCTTTAGTATTACCACCAATAGCAATAGCTTGATCACCTACAACGGTAGCCCCTTGCCCCGGTAATGCACCACCACCAATGGCAATACCTTGTGAAAATGAAGTACCAGCTTCGTTTACTGTCGCACTAGTACCAATAGCAATCGCAGTACCACCATTTGCAATTGAATTTTTACCTACAGCAACACTTGGTGTATTACCATATAGACCTTTTGAATAAGCATTTTGACCAATAGCAACCCCACCAGCAGCAGTCTCTGCTTTTGCAGCAGTACCAATTACAACAGCATCACTAGTAGTAGCTTTTACATTTGTACCTAAAGCAACTGCATTTACACCTGTAACACTAGCACTGTTACCTAAACCGACTGCATTGGCACCTGTAACAGTAGCACTATCACCAAAAGCTACAGATGCACCACCAGTAGATGTAGGCACCTCGTTTACAGCCAATGCTACATTAGCATTAGTCATAGCTAATGCTGCAAAGATACCAGCCACAACAATTTTCTTTTTACCGCTATTGTTTTTAGCTAATTCAGATACTACTACGTAGCAATTTTTGGATTTGTTCCAAACTACTTTAAAAATCTTGTTCATTCATTTTCTCCTTTAAACTACTATATATCTCTCAAACTTCTATATAATAAGTAATTTCAATTCAAGTTTTTTCGATATAGACAGTATACCAAATTTTTCGATATGCTTGCAACCCCTTTTCACTAATATTTCATTTTTGGAATACCTATTGCAAATACAGCAATAACGTGACTATTTTAAACTTCTTTTAAAATAAAACCTAACAATTGGGGTGATTTTATACCATAATTTAGAAGAGAAGATGAATTTAAACTCACAATTTATCTTTTTCCATATAAATATAATTGATAACACTCTAAAATAATGGCTGCAATGCCTTATATAACTATACTCTTAGAGTTATCCCCTCTTCACAGCACTATATTTCATTAAATTTTTATAAATTAGTTTTTCAGTCAAATTGAGATACATTGGCAGCCAAAAATAAAATAACGTCTAAAGAAGTAATCTCTTTAGACGTTATTTTTATATTACAGTATTCATATTACAGTATTCAATTTAAATACATAGGAACTTTGTTCATGAGCCAATTTGATACGCTTATGTAAACGTTCCATATAGGCTCGGTATATGTCTTGCGCTTCGTCAATAGATACGATATTAAAGTTAATCCCATCCCCTACCGGCAATTGGCTAAGCCGAGGTAGGTCTGCAGTAATGATAGTGCCTATTTTTGTATAGCCCCCTGTTGTTTGGCGATCTGCCATGAGGACAATGGGATGTCCATTCGATGGCACTTGGATAGAGCCAAACACGGCACCATCAGAAATAATATCTGCACTGTCTACGTGTTCAATTTCAGGACCATCTAAGCGAAAGCCCATACGGTCACATTCTACAGTCAGTGTATAGATGTTATCACTAAAGGTCTTGATTCCCTTCTCGGTGAAATGTTTTGCCTGATCACCTAATACAACGCGTAATGGTTCATGACATTCACGGCCCCCACGGTTATATAAGGCGGTATTGAATAGAGTATTCCCTTCACCACGGTAATCGCAGACATGCACTTCATCTCTGGTGAACGCTTTGATGCCAAGTTCATCGCCCTTTTGTAATGGTCGACCCTCAAGGCCCCCAATTTTCGCCTTTGTATGGGTCGATACACTGCCATTGATGCTTGGCACGTCGATACCTCCAGAGAAAGAAATGTACATGCGCACGCCACATTGGCTAAAACCGCCGGAAATGACATCGCCGTCGTGACATACAAACGGAATATATCTCGGTACTCGTACACTATTGATGGTTGGTTCCATATCGGCTCCTGTGAAAGCAACGATACATGTGCCTTTCACTGTTAATGTTGGTGGTAACAAGGTACATTCTAAAGCACCGGCTGGTTTCACATTGCCAACGAGAGCTTGCCCTAAGAGATAACTTTCACTATCCATAGGACCAGCTACAGGCATACCATATTGCTGGAACCCAACGCGCCCTTCATCTTGAATAGTCGTATACATGCCAGGTTCATTAATGTAGATAGATGATTTCTGAAAATTATTTATAGCCATGTAACTCACCTACCTCAACTTCATACATAACTGGAACATAGTCCCCGCCCAACGCTTTAATACGATTATATTCCTGTTCATCGATTGGCACGTAACGCACATAGTCGCCTACACTTAATAACGCAGCTTCTTCCTTAGACATATCGTACATAGTTACTGGTGTGCGCCCTATGATTTGCCAACCCCCTGGAGAGTCAGATGGATATG
>ERZ791680.1210-NODE-1210-length-18445-cov-2.472920_pt1 | contig 18445 bp, 16 predicted proteins | sample MGYA00510051_ERZ791680 | MGnify/ENA primary metagenome ERZ791680 (study PRJEB30046, sample SAMN00715238) | human gut metagenome | study: EMG produced TPA metagenomics assembly of the A metagenome-wide association study of gut microbiota in type 2...
TGGGTAGCCAAACGGATACGCTGGCTCTCGCCACCGGACAAGGTAGCGGAACCCCGGTTCATGGAAAGATAATCCAATCCCACATCCAGCAAGAAGCGCAGGCGGGAGCGTATCTCCTTCAATATCTCCGTAGCGATCCGAAGCTGTTTCGGGTCCAGCTTCTCCTCGATACCCTCCAGCCACTCGTATAATTCCGAGATATCCATGGCCGACAACTCGGCGATATTCTTTCCCGCTATCCGGTAGCTCAACGCCTCCTTATTCAACCGCCAGCCGTTACATTCCGGACAAGTGGCCATCTTGATGAATTGTCCCGCCCATTTCTGCGCCGAGGCGGATGCCTCGCTCTCCTGTTGCATCAAGATATACTTGGCGACTCCCTCATACGACAAGAAATAGTTAGACGATCCTAACGAGTCATTCTTGATCTGCAACCGCTCGTCCGTACCGTTCATGATCTCGTCCATCGCCTCCTCGGGAATATCCCGTATAGGCGTCTTGATCGTCACGCCATGCTTTTGGCAAAGCGCCTCGATCTGCCAGAATATCAACGAATTCTTATATTTACCCAAAGCGACGATGCCACCGCTATATATACTTAAGGATGGATCGGGAACGATCTTGTCCATATCCAACAAATTGACCTGTCCTAAGCCTTTACATTTCGGACACGCTCCTTGAGGGGAGTTGAACGAGAAATTATGCGGAGCCGGCTCACTGTAAGACAATCCGGTCACCGGGTCCATCAAGCGACGACTATAATGGCGAACCTCGTTAGTCTCGGCATCCAGTATCAGCACAAGGCCATCGCCTTGCTTCATGGCGATCTTCAAGCTCTCTTTCAAACGACGCTCGTCTGCCTCGGAGACAATCATTTTATCGATCACCACCTCGATGCTGTGCATCTTATAACGATCCAGCTTCATCCCATGGAAGATCTCTTTCAACTCGCCATCGACACGGACGTTCAGATATCCTTTTTTACGTATCTGCTCGAAAAGTTCCTTATAGTGCCCCTTACGATTACGGACCAACGGAGCCAAGAGATACGTTTTTTTCCCGTTGTACTCATCCAAGATCAGCCGTAAGACTTGATCCTCGGTATATTTCACCATCTTCTCCCCGCTCAAATAGGAATAGGCCTCTCCCGCCCTAGCGTAAAGCAAACGGAAAAAGTCATAGATCTCGGTAGTCGTACCGACGGTGGAACGAGGATTCTTATTGGTTGTCTTTTGCTCAATGGAGATAACCGGACTCAGACCCGTTATCTTATCCACATCGGGTCTCTCCATATTCCCTAAGAAATTCCGGGCGTAAGCCGAGAATGTCTCCACATACCGCCTTTGTCCCTCAGCGAAAATCGTATCGAACGCCAATGATGACTTGCCGCTACCACTCATGCCGGTAATCACCGTCAACTTATTCCTCGGAATCTCTACATCTATATTCTTCAGATTATGAACACGTGCGCCAAGTATGGATATGCGCCCGCCTTCCAATGCCTGCTTATCTTTTATCATCTTTTACCTATCTGGTTTTAGGGGCCGTAAAGATACGAAAAAAACAGAAGCCAATCAAACTTTCCAGCAAATCATAGTGTAATCTCAGCCACTTCCTCCAGCCTGTTTGTTCCCTACGGGAAGACCTCGCAGTATCCACCGTAAGGAACCAGGGTTTCTATTTATCCTTCACCTCTGGCTGGGGAGAAGGAGCCTGTATGTTCTCATAAAACCTCTTTTTCTCCTCGTTACTTTTTTGGACAAGGCTTGTCACATATACCGTAAATATTGGAAACATCATCATGCCCAAAGCAGCCAATACGACTGAGAGGACTCGTCCCGTAACCGTAATAGCGGATATGTTAGAGCCAACCGTCGTCACATCCATAAACGCCCACCATAGAGCGTCCCCATAATTAGCCACCAACGGGTTCACCTTATGCTCCAAGACAAAAAATATAAGACTTGAGAAATAAACCGTGGCCAACAACATCGTCAAGTAAGAAACAAACAAGCCGGATGCCTTATTATACGACAACCATCCCACCACGATCGCCAACGCATACCCGCCCCGTACCAAAGGAACGAAACGTAAGAAATAACTAAGCTCGGGTGAGGTGATAATATGATAATATTCTATTATATTTTGGTAAGGGATCGCTACAAGCAAGAAAATAAAGTGCGTTCGCAAATAACGTAATTTATCTTTCGATAGGAAAAGTTCCAAAACAAAATCGAAAAGAAAAAACAAACAGATCCATAATTGAATCTTCTTATAAGAAGTTTGCGTGTAAAAGGGAATATTCTTAAATGTATCGATGGAGATACTGATAACCAAGAACAGCGACAACAATAGTATAATGATATGTAACACACCATATACCCCCTTCTTTCTCAATGCGAAATCAAATACGGCCATTTTCATAAGCGTTACTATTTATTTAATTATAATCCTTTTCATTTTGGTTTATGACAACAAACCTCATATACCATTTGTTTAAACAGCGAAATGTGTTAATTAACCAAGTTTTACGTAGCAAAAACAAAACATCTTCTTTGATTCGCTGTTATAAACTCAGACTTAAACGAGAGAAGTAATTCTCATTTTTAAAACATAAATCTATGGCAAATATCAACAAGACAGTAAAGCTAGGTGTGTTTACCCTAGCAATCATGAACGTGACGGCAGTAGTATCTTTACGCGGACTGCCAGCAGAAGCCGTATACGGACTAAGTTCGGCTTTCTATTACTTATTCGCGGCAATCGTATTCTTAATCCCGACCTCTTTGGTGGCAGCGGAATTAGCGGCAATGTTCCAAGACAAACAAGGTGGTGTATTCCGTTGGGTAGGTGAGGCCTATGGAAAACGTCTAGGCTTTCTGGCTATCTGGGTTCAATGGATTGAAAGTACGATCTGGTATCCGACAGTATTAACTTTTGGAGCCGTATCCATCGCCTTCATCGGTATGGATCATCCCGAAGATATGCTGCTGGCGAATAACAAATACTACACGTTAGCGATCGTGTTAATTATTTATTGGCTGGCTACATTTATCTCACTAAAGGGATTGAGTTGGGTTGGAAAAGTAGCGAAAATTGGAGGTATGGTAGGTACTATCATCCCGGCGGCGTTACTCATCATTTTAGGTATCGTATACCTAGCGACTGGCGGGCATTCCAATATGGATTTCCACAGTAACTTCTTCCCCGACTTCAGTAAATTCGACAACTTAGTCTTAGCCGCAAGTATCTTCCTTTTTTACGCAGGTATGGAAATGGGCGGTATTCACGTGAAAGACGTCGACAATCCTTCTAAAAACTATCCGAAAGCTGTATTTATCGGTGCCTTGATCACCGTTGTAATCTTCGTACTAGGAACTTTTGCGTTGGGTATTATTATCCCAGAGAAAGACATCAATCTTACGCAAAGTTTATTAGTGGGATTCGACAATTACTTCAAGTACATTCATGCCTCATGGTTATCTCCAATTATCGCTATCGCTTTGGCATTTGGCGTATTAGCAGGAGTATTGACATGGGTCGCTGGTCCTTCCAAAGGTATATTCGCAGTTGGTAAAGCAGGTTATCTGCCCCCGTTCTTCCAGAAGACCAATAAGATCGGCGTACAGAAAAACATCCTTTATATCCAAGGAGCGGCTGTTACACTTCTTAGCTTATTATTCGTGGTAATGCCATCCGTACAAAGCTTTTATCAGATCTTATCACAGCTTACGGTGATCTTATATTTAATAATGTATATGTTGATGTTCTCCGGAGCGATCGCATTACGTTATAAGATGAAAAAGGCAGGTCGTCCTTTCCGTATCGGAAAAGGTGGCAATGGCTTGATGTGGTTGATCGGAGGTTTAGGATTCTGTGGTTCCTTATTAGCGTTCGTATTAAGTTTCATTCCTCCTAGCCAGATTTCTACAGGAAATAATACGGTTTGGTTCGCCGTTCTCTTCATCGGTGTAATTGTTGTCGTTGCGGCACCGTTTATTATCTATGCGTCTAAGAAAGCATCTTGGGTAGATCCGAACACTGAATTCGAACCGTTCCATTGGGAAGTAAAAAATGACGTATCCGAGACGAATACGACAAAAGCATAACACACATTCATCTCGATAATTACCTAGTCCGGGCTGCGAAAATATTGCAGCTCGGACTTTTTCGTAAAAATAGCACAGAATATTTACGTTTTATTATGTGTATTATAAAAATGTAATTATCTTTGCGATAGTATTCATAAAATAAAATATCAAAAGAACTATGGCACGTACAGTAGATTATTCAAAAAAGGCAGAGAAAATCAAAGAGCAAGTAGTACAAGAATTAATGGCTGCTAAATCGGCTCCGGTAGTCTCCAAAAGAAGTTTAAAAGTAGCTGACATCAATTTCGAGAACGAGGATGTTAATACATTAATGCAAATACAAGCTCGCCTCGCTCGAGTTATCTTGGAGAAGAGCAAATAAGAAAAAACTCTGCTAAGGTTTTAATAAAAGCGCCTTTCCCGTCTTTAAGGATGTTTCGGGAAAGGCACTTTATTTTTCAGGTCTCGTGCGAACTTTCAAAGAAAAAGCTTATCTTTGAAAACCTAATCAATAACATGTATGGAACTAACACTCCCAACGAAAGTTAATGTGACACATCCCATCATGCTAGACACGAAGATATTAGTCGTGATCGGAGCGAACGGTGCGGGGAAAAGCTCTTTTGGCAGAGATTTATTGGAGAGATATGCGGGTCAAGCGAAAAGAATATCCGGTATACATGCCTTATTCATCAGCGATGACGAATCTAAATTATCGGCCTCCAATGAATTCGCACGTTTACAGTCTATGATCAAAGAACGACTGTTCATGCCACGTATTTCTGAATACGAGAAACTGATTTTGCAACTCCAGAGCGAGGAGTTCGAGGCGGCAGTCAATTTCAAGGAAGCCTGCAAGACTAATAACGAAGTAGATCCTCCGATCACCAAGATAGATATTATACAAGCGATCTGGGAAAAGATGTTTCCGCATAATCGTCTGATACGAAAGTCGGGATTTATCGAGCTTGTATCCACGGGGCGTGATTCAAATTCCTATACCGCCGGACGCATGAGCGATAGCGAGAAACTGGTGTTCTACTTGATTGGGGCCGCATTATGCGCATGCCCGAACGCCTTGCTCGTGATCGAAGAGCCGGAAACCCTTCTCCACAACTCCATAAAGAACCAGCTTTGGGACGAGATTGAGGCGATACGCCCGGACTGTACGTTTGTTTATCTCACACATGACATTGATTTCGCCACCTCCCGCTCCGACAGCAAACGGATCTGGATTCGTTCTTACGACGCAGATCATTCCGTATGGGATTACGAGTTGATCGAGAGTAATGAAAGTTTTCCAGAAGAAGTATATATGGAAATACTTGGCAGCCGGAAACCGATCTTGTTTATCGAAGGGACCGACACGAACAGTATCGACAGCAAGCTTTACCCCTTCATATTCCCCGATTATTTGGTGAAACCGATGGGTGGTTGCCAAAAAGTAATCGAGACAACCAAAGCGTTCGGCCAACTGAAAGACTTCCATACATTAGATAGCAAAGGTATCGTAGATCGTGATAGGCGTACGCAAGGAGAAATAAACTATCTACGGGAACAACATATTTATGTACCGGACGTAGCGGAAGTGGAGAACCTATTGATGATAGAGGATGTGATCAAGACGGTCGCCAAACGGTTGATGAAAGATCCGGACGATGTTTTCAAGCAAGTGAAAGAAAACGTAGTACGTCTTTTCCAAAAAGAACTGGATTCGCAAGTAATCCTTCATGCCAAACATCAAGTCCGTAAAAAACTGGAGACTACCGTTGATCGCAAGATAACGACGGTGGAGCAATTAACCGAACATGTAGAGAGTATCCGTCTGAACATCCATGCGGAAGAAATATACAAAAACATAAAAGAAGAGTTCGAGTCTTATATAGAAACGGAGAACTACAAAAGCATCCTCCGTGTTTATAATCAAAAAGGGATGTTACCACAGAGCCGCCTATGCGCGATCTGCGGTATCAGTAACAAAGAGAGTTATTTAAACCTGATTCTCTCCATATTAAAGGAAAACAAGGAGGATGCGGAAGCGATACGAAAGGCTATCAAACATTCATTGGGCACATAAAAAGTTTCTAAAAATGCGGGGAAAGTCCATAAAAAATTGTTCTTTTGCAAACTGTTTTATAACATTAATGGGCCAAAGCCCTATATATTAATTGTCATATGCGTACACCTACACTTCAATATCTTTACTTGCAAAAGCCGGTAACCATGATGGTAGTAATCTGTATTATATCTGTGTTACCTTGGATTGGCCTCGGCGACTTTTCCACCAAAGGGGAACCTCGGGAAGCGGCTGTAGCGATCTCCATGCTCGAGACAGGTAATTGGGTCTTGCCACAATCTTACGCGAACGAGTTCGCTTTTAAGCCACCGATGGCGCATTGGTTAATGGCTGCTTTCTCCTATCCACAGGGATATGTTTCCGAGTTCACCTCCCGCTTGCCATCGGCTTTAGCCTTTATTACCTTGATCGGGTTCGTATTGGTCTTTTTCGGTAAACGAATCGTAAAGTTTCAGGAGGCATTCATAGCGACCCTCCTATTGGTCACCTGCGTAGAGATACATCGGGCGGCCATGACGACTCGGGTGGATATGTTGCTCACTACTTTCATCGTCATAGGGCTTTTCCAGCTATATCGATGGGAAGATAAATTAGAGCTGAAAGGACTTCCCATATTCATACCTTTATTATTAGGATGCGCCGTTCTGACCAAAGGACCGGTAGGCGTAGTATTGCCCCTATTCGTATTCGGCATTTATCTATTAATGTTAGGTCAATACAGTTATCTCACCATATTCAAGACTTTATTATATGCGGGAATTTCCTCTTTATTCCTACCGATGTTGTGGTATACCGCTGCATGGAAGCAGGGTGGAGATGAGTTCCTTAATGTCGTATTAGCGGAGAATTTCGCTCGTTTCTTACACCTAAACACTCCTGAAATTTCCTATGATCTGGGGCATGAGAATGGTGTTTGGTACAATTTCATGACGTTGGCGGCAGGCTTTATACCTTGGACTATTTTCTTTTTCTTCTCTTTATTCGGGCTGAAACTTAGTAAGCCTGAGCAACCTATTAAAGAGATCTTAAAGAATACGTGGAAACGTATCCGCTCCATGGAAAAAGTTCGTTTATTTAGTTTGGTTGCTTTAGTCGGCATCCTTTTCTTCTATTCGATCCCTTCCAGTAAACGAAGCGTATATTTAATGCCGGCTTATCCGTTCATTGCCTTGTTCTTGGCTCAGTATGCCTTATATATTACAGAATACCGTACGAAAGTAACTCGGGTATTCGCTGCCTTTTTAGCTTCCGTAGTAAGTGTCGTCATGATAGCGATCTTGCTTACGGTATTCAGTATTATTGATCCTGTTGGTATCGTCGGTCAATATACACAAAACGCATCGACCTTGGACATGGTACAAATGGTATCAAAAGTATTAGTTCACCCCAGTACGCTTACGATCTGTATTATCTTCATAAATCTATTGATATTAGGAACGGTCTATTACCAGATGTTCAAGAAAATAAATATCAAGATTCTCTACGCTACGATAGCCTTGACATTCTCGGTTAATTTATTAATTGATGGTGTCATTATGAGAGGTATTCGTGAAGGGGATTCTTGCCGTGTTTTCGCTGAACGTATCCTGAAAGAATATCCATTGAATAAAAAGAATGTATATGTCGTAAATAACCTTCGGATTTATCGGAATCTGTACGGGTTAAACTTCTATATGGGAAATATCTTCCATGACTTCGATAAAGAAACACCCGCCAAAGGTTATTTCCTGATCGGAGAAAATGAGATGGAAAAGGTACTTTCCACATACGGGGATAAATATACCTTCCGTACACTGACTAAGTCAGATCAAACGTTCAGCGAGCTAAAACAAAAAATCGTGCTTAGCGAGTTCGAGTTGAAATAGAAATGTAATATCTAATAGTATACCATGAATAGTTCCTATATTTCCCCTTTCGCCAAGCCGGTCTACATCATGTTGAAACCGGTTGGTTCTGTTTGTAATTTGGCATGCGAGTATTGTTATTACCTTGAGAAAAGTAAGTTCTATCCGGACGTGAAGAATCACATCATGACGGATCAGATACTCGAGAAGTTCATCAAGGAATACATGGAATGCCAAACCATGCAAGAAGTCTTGTTTACATGGCATGGAGGCGAGACGCTGATGCGGCCGATCAGCTTCTATAAAAAAGCCTTGGAGTTGCAGCGTAAGTATGCGGGAGGACGGCAAATAGATAACTGTATCCAAACCAATGGTACCCTATTGAATGATGAGTGGTGCCAATTTTTCAAGGAAAATAATTTCTTGGTGGGTGTATCTATCGATGGCCCGCAAGAGTTCCACGACGAATACCGTAGGAACCGGCAGGGACTCCCCTCTTTCTATAAGGTGATGAAGGGAATCGAGTTGCTGAAAAAACATGGGGTAGAATATAACGCCATGGCCGTCGTGAATGATTATAACGTGGATTATCCGCTGGAATTCTATAATTTCTTCAAGGAACTGGATTGCCGTTTCATCCAATTCGCCCCGATCGTGGAGCGTATCGGCCGGCACAAGGAAGGTACCAAGCTATCTTCTCCCGAGGAACAAGACGCTGCGATCGAGCTAGCTCCGTTCTCGGTAGATAGCGAGAAATGGGGGGATTTCCTTTGCGCCTTGTTCGACGAGTGGCTGAAAGAGGATGTCGGCAAGTTCTACATCCAATTATTCGATTCCACCTTGGCCAACTGGGTAGGCGAGCAACCCGGGGTCTGCTCCTTGGCCCGCCATTGCGGTCACGCCGGGGTAATGGAGTTCAATGGCGACGTATATGCTTGCGACCATTTCGTATTCCCGGAATACAAACTCGGGAATATCCAAACAAAGACATTAACGGAGATGATGTACAGTCCGGTACAACAAAAGTTTGGAACGGATAAAGAAGATAAGCTCCCTACGCAATGCAAGGAATGCGAATATCTTTTCGCTTGCCATGGGGAATGCCCGAAAAACCGGTTCCTCCATACGCCGAATGGAGAACCGGGACTAAATTATCTATGTAAGGGATACAAGAAATTCTTCAAGCACGTAGCTCCTTACATGGATTTTATGAAAAAAGAGTTATTGAATCAACGTCCACCCGCAAACGTGATGGATTGGGCTAAACAACAACAACATGAATATTAACAGACGTGATTTCATTAAAACAGGAAGTATGGTTATGCTTGGAACATTAGCGGCTCCTTCCCTACTAGGAAGTTGCACCGGTAGTGAGAGGGATAAAGCAGCCGGTATTTCATTCGCCATGAATTATTTCAAGGTGAGTGAGGGGGATTTGAGGAAAGTATTGGCAGCAGCCTTGGAGAAAGGCGGGGATTATGCCGATTTGTTTTTTGAGCATTCATACAGGAACAACGTGGGGTTGCAGGATGGTGCCGTAAACCGTGCCTCATCTAACATCGATTTTGGGATGGGCGTACGTGTTTTGTCCGGCGACCAAACGGGATATGCCTACGTGGAGAACGTCAGCTTGGACGAGATGCTGAAGGCGGCTCGTACGGCCGCACGGATCGCCACCGGATCAGCGAATACCGCTCCTATCAACTTAACGGAAGAAAAGCATACGAACAATTTCTATAGCGTACAAACACCTTGGGACGAGATAGCCATTAATGACAAGATGCCTTTCTTGCAGAAACTGAACGATCAGATCTTCGCCAAGGACAAGCGGGTCACCAAGGTGATGGCCTCTTTGGGAGACACGACCTCTCATATCTTATTCTGTAACTCGGAAGGGCAGATTTATTACGATTATCGCCCGATGAGTGCTTTGAGTGCCGTCTGTATTATGGAGGATAACGGGAAGATCGAGAACTCGTACGCCGCACGGGCTTTTCGTATGGGAGCGGAATTCCTGACGGACGACCTGATCGACGAGCTTGCCCAAGAGGCGGTGGATAAGACCTCTATCTTATTTCAGGCGATCAAGCCTAAAGGCGGGGAAATGCCCGTTGTCATGGGTGCCGGTGGCTCTGGCATCTTATTGCACGAGGCGATCGGCCATGCTTTCGAGGCAGATTTCAACCGTAAGAACACCTCTATTTTCTCTGATCAACTGAACAAGAAAGTTTGTAACGAGCATATCAACGTGGTGGACGACGGCACGATTCCTTTCAACCGGGGCTCGGTCAATATCGATGACGAGGGTGTGGACGGACAAAAAACCTATATCGTACGGGAGGGAGTCTTGACCAGTTATCTGCACGATCGTATCAGCGCGAAACATTACGGCATCCCCTCTACGGGCAATGGCCGCCGGGAGTCTTTCCGTCAGATGCCTATCCCCCGTATGCGTGCCACTTATATGGAAGCGGGAAACGTGACGGAAGAGGAGATCATCTCTACCGTAAAGAAAGGTATCTATGCCGCCAACTTCACGAACGGGCAGGTACAGATCGGCGCGGGCGATTTTACCTTCTTCGTGAAGGATGGTTACTTGATCGAGAACGGCAAGCTTACCCAACCTATCAAGGATATCAATATCATCGGTAACGGCCCGAAAGCGTTGGCGGATATCACGATGGTGGGTAATAATTATAAAATGGATAACGGCACATGGACCTGCGGTAAGGATGGACAGTCTTGCCCGGTAACCTGCGGTATGCCGTCGGCTTTAGTCAGCAAACTTACAGTAGGAGGAGAAAACTAATATGATAACAAACGAAAATAAGAAATTGGCTCAATGGGCCATGGAATATGCCTTGAAGAATGGTTGCCAATCTTCACGTGTCACGCTTTACAATGGTTCCAGCAGTTCGTTTGAGATACGGGATATGAAAATAGACCGTCTGCAACAGGCGTCCGAGAACAGCATGGTGGTTCATTTGTTCGTGGACGGCCGTTACGGCTCCTACTCTACCAATCGCTTGGATAAGAAAGAGCTGGAGAAGTTCATCAAGGATGGTATCGCCGCCACTCGTTTCCTCGCCGAGGACAAGGCTCGCACGCTGCCGGACGCTTCCTTGTATTATAAAGGTGGGGCGGCGGACTTGCGATTGGTCGACCCGAATTTCGACTCCGTGCAACCGGACGACAAGGTAGCGTTGGCCATGAGCGTCTGTGAGGAGATCATGGGCAAGGACGACCGGATCATCTCCGCCAACGCTTCCTACAGCGACGAGAAGGACTTTAAGTACATGGTAGCCAGCAACGGTTTCGAAGGCGAGGCTTCCGGTTCCTCTTATGGCTTGGTGGGGAGTGTCAGCATCCGTGGGGAGGGCGACGCCCGTCCCGAGTCTTATTGGTACGACTCTTCCTTGTATTATGACGAGCTGGTGAAGACCGGTATCGGTACGAAAGCGCTGGAACGGGTGCTTCGAAAACTGGGACAGCGGAAAGTGGCGTCCGGTAAATATACCATGATCGTGGATAACATGAACTCCAGTCGTCTGCTTTCTCCAGTAATCGGAGCCATTTACGGTTCCTCCATCCAGCAAAAGAACTCTTTCTTGTTGGATAAGATCGACCAAAAGGTAGCGAGCGACAAGATGACCTTGATAGATGAGCCTCATTTGGTAAAGGCTTCCGGCGCACGTTATTTCGATAGCGAGGGTGTTGCCACGAAACGTCTTCCGGTATTCGAGCAGGGTATATTGAAAACGTATTATATCGATACGTATTCCGCCAACAAGATGGGCATGGAACAAACGATCGGCTCTCCCTCGATTCTTACCATGCGGAATGGTGATAAGGATCTGGACGGATTGATCGCCTCTATCGACAAAGGTATATTGGTGACCGGCTTCAACGGTGGAAACTGCAATAGCACGACTGGCGATTTCTCGTATGGCGTGGAAGGTTTCTTGATCGAGAGAGGCAAGCTATCCCAACCGATCTCCGAGATGAACGCCACGGGTAATATGCTCTCCCTATGGAGTAACCTAGCGGAAGTCGGAAACGACCCCCGCCTATCCTCCAGCTGGCGAATCCCTTCCTTGCTTTTCAATGGGGTTGATTTTAGCGGATTATAAAAAGTAATACAGAACATTAAGAGAAGGCGGAATATTTTTGAAGTCCGCCTTCTTTATTTGTATATCCATAAAAGATTACCTATATTTGCGCTTAGATATTAAATAATCAAAATCAAAAATTATGAGGAATTTCGGAAAGTCAGAAACGATATCCACCAAAGAAAAGCTTGGAGACTTTTTCATAGACATTGCCAAGTTGGTTTTCGCAGGAGTGGTATTAAGTACCTTATTGGATTTAACGGAAGATAAGATATTGATACTGATATTAGGAATCATATCTACAGTCATCATGTTAATTATGGGATTTGAGTTATATAAAAGAACAAGGAGGTAATATATGGAACCTGCAATAATATTATTTAGCTTTTTAATTGTAGTAGGAATTGTCGGTATAGCGATATTGCGTTATCAGGATTGGAAATACAAGAAACAACATCCGGAAGAACAAGAATAAAAGAAGCCGGAACCGCTAAACACAGTTCCGGCTTCTTTGTTTTTCCTTACACCAAATTATAGATCGCTATAAAATGGCAAACCGTTCCCCCGAGAACGAATAAATGCCATGCGGAATGCATATATTTATATTTATCCAGAAAGAAGAAAATCGTTCCTAAGGAATAGAACAAGCCTCCTCCGATCAGCCAATATAAGACATACATCGAATCCGTACGCTGGAAAACATCGATCAAAGGTTTGAAAGCGATAATCACCACCCAACTCATCAGCAGATAACAAACCGTTTTCAGATTATCCTTTTTCTTCATCCGACGGAAACTAAACCATACGCCGATAACCGCGGCCAGCCAAACCGTAATAAATAATCCCCAGCCCCAGAAACCCTCGTCGCGGAGAGCCACCAAGGTAAATGGCGTATAAGTACCTGCGATATGCAAATAAATAGCGCTATGATCCCAACGGCGCAACTGGCATTTTCGCTTGGGATCGGAAGCGGCGTGGTAAAAGGTAGAGGTCACATACGAGGAAGTCATGCACAACGCATAAACGGCGAAACTACCGATCACCCACGGATCACCTATACGAATCCCGGCGATCATCAAAACGATAATCGCTGTTAAGCCGAACAACATGCCCGCGCCATGCGTAAGCACATTCGCTACTTCCTCACCATGAGTCTGTCTTTGTTTTCTCATCCATCCGATCGCTACGACTACAAGGCGCTAGCCTTGAAACCGGCCTCCGATACGGCGGAAAGAATGGTCTCCGCCGGAAGATCGGTTGTTATAGTCAATGTTTTATCCGGGGATTTCAAGTCGATCGACCATGCGTCCTCTTTTACTAATTTATTCAACTTAGCGCCGATAGCCGCCACGCATCCGCCACATTTAGCGTTTGTCTTAAATTTTAATGTTGCCATATCTCTACTTATTATTTAAAGTTTACTCCATTTCAACCGTAAGCTATTTAATACCACCGACACGGAACTGAAAGCCATCGCGGCGCTCGCCAACATCGGGTTCAGTAACAGTCCGTTCACCGGGAATAAGACACCCGCCGCCAATGGGATTCCGATCAAGTTATAGATAAATGCCCAGAATAAATTCTGGTGGATCGAGCGAACCGTACGTTTCGACAAGCGGATCGCATCCGGCAATAACATCAAATCCGAAGTAATCAACGTGACCATCGCCACATCCATGGCGATATCCGTTCCCTTACCCATCGCAATGCTCACATCCGCACGGGCTAAAGCTTGCGAGTCGTTGATACCATCCCCAACCATAGCCACTTTCCTTCCGGCGGCTTGCAAGGAACGGATATACTCCTCCTTATCGCTCGGCAAGACATCTGCCTTATAATGACGGATATCCAGCATGGCCGCAACGGTCTCGGCGGTCCGTTTTCCATCGCCGGTCAATAAATGAACCTCGATACCCATTTCTTTCAAGGCCTCTACCGCCTCTCCCGACGTAGGTTTCAACCGATCCGAAATAGCCATGACCGCAAGCAATTCCGATTCCCAACCGTAATAAACGATACTCTTGCCATCCTCTTCCCACCGGATGATTTCCCGCCCAGCCTCGGGCGGAACCATCGCCTTGAAGGTTTCCAAAAAGCCTTTGCTTCCTACCCAATACGTCACGCCATGTACCTGCATTTGGATACCACGCCCCGTTACGCTCTCGAAACTATCAGCGTCGATCTCCGCAGCCTCCGTTCCTTTCAACCATGAGAGGATAGCGGACGCCAAAGGATGCTCAGACTTCATCTCGGCGGTATAAAGGATATCCAGCATATCCCGGCTCGCCTCCGATATCCAGAAAGAGTCTGTCACCTCGGGCACGCCCTCGGTCAAGGTCCCGGTCTTATCCAGCACGACGGTATCCACCTTACAAAGGTTTTCCAAGGCAAAAGCGTCTTTGATCAATATATGATGCTCGGCGCCTTTACCCATCCCGACCATCAAGGCAGTTGGCGTAGCAAGTCCCAACGCGCAAGGGCAAGCGATCACCAATACCGATACCGCCGATAAGAGAGCGTACGAGAAGTACCCGCTTCCTCCTACTACCAGCCAGACGATAAAAGTGAGTATCGCCAATCCGACAACGATCGGTACAAATATACCACTTATTTTATCAACGATACGCTGCACAGGTGCCTTACTTCCTTGAGCGGCTTGTACCATCTGTACGATTTGCGATAATACGGTAGCGCTCCCCACCCCGGTCGCCTCCATCAAGAAAGCGCCCTTTTGGTTGATCGTCCCGGCCAAGACCCGGTCACCTTGTGATTTCACGACAGGGATCGGCTCGCCACTCAACATGCTCTCATCCACGGAAGAGGAACCTTGAGACACCGTGCCGTCCACCGGGATCTTCTCACCGGGACGGACACTGACAAGATCTCCCACCCGCAAGAACGAGATAGAGACCTCTTCCTCCTGTCCATCCCGCACACGACGGGCGGTTTTAGGCTGCAATCCCATCAAGCTCTTGATAGCGGAAGAAGTGCTGTTCTTCGCCCGCTCCTCCAGAAGTTTACCCAACAGAACGAACGCTATGATCACGCCGGATGCCTCATAATAAACATGCGGCTCCAATCCACGAGCATACCAGAACTCGGGAAAGAATACCAGAACCGCGGATATACGGTATTGAAGAAACTGAACAGGAAAGCGATCGAGGTACTCAACGCCACCAACGTATCCATATTGGCGCTACCGTGCAACGCATGGCGCACGCCGTTCACGTAGAACGACCGCCCGAACACGATCATAATCACCAAGGCCAGCGCCATCATGATCCAGTTACCGCCGGGCGTATGCATAAACACCATTCCCAGCAGGGCCAGCGGAATGGAAAGTACCCACGCCCCGATCGTATTCCGGCGTAGCTTCCGGTAATGCTCTCGTGCCATCTCTTCCTGTACCGCCGTCGGATCCTCTACCTCCACGACCAAATCGTATCCGGCCTCCTGCACGGCCTCTCTCATTTTCTGAGGAGTAATCAAGGATGGATGGTATTTGACGGAAAGCGTATTCGCCGCGAAATTCACCGATGCCTCCTCCACGCCGGGAAGTCCCTTCACCGTATTCTCTACGTTATTGGCACATACGGCACAACTCATCTCGAGAACCGGTAGTATAATTGTCTCCAAATCTTTCATAGATCGTATCACCTGTTTAGTTATATATAAATGAATAACAAAGATACGATAAATATGATTGCAACCAGATTGCAAACTTTACGAAACAGTATTTACGTACGTTAAGAAACCTAGGAACTTAATAGATTTATTTGAGAAATATGACTATTATTTAACAGGGAAATACCCGACATTTGTAACGATTTTCAAACCAATTACTAAAACTTAATAACAATATGATTCTAGACTCACTTGAGAACTCTAAGCGGATCGAATGTATCCATCCGCTGTTTAAGCAGGCTTTTGACTATGTTAAGTCTACTGATTTTTCAAAAATGGAAGATGGTAAATACGATATAGCGGACGCTGGTTTCACGGTTAGCATCGCCAGCCTCTTCGGAAAGGAGAAGTCGGAAGCGGCCATCGAGACCCACAAGAAATTTATCGATATCCAATTCCCCTTATTGGGCGTAGAGAAAATCGGATGGAAACCGGGAGATCAATTACTAGAGGAGTCCGTTCCATACAACGAGGAGCAAGATATCGCCTTTTATATCGACAAACCTACCGCCTATACGAAAATCTATCCCGGACAATTCGCCATTTATTTCCCGGAAGACGGGCACGCCCCGGGTATCGGCCAAGGGAATATCCGGAAGGTGGTTATCAAGATCCCGGTCCAATAGTATCGAATACCCTATTTGTTCCGCAAGAATAACCAGCTGAATACTTATATATTCTATATCGGATCTACTTCTATTCTACAAACCACGGCGTGGTCTTTGTAAACCACGCCATGATCTGTAAAGACCACGCCGTGGTTTATAGGATTCACGACGAGAATCAAGGAATAGATACAGATACGATTATCTTTATTCATAAGAAGATTTCCCTATTCAACCGTATATTCGCATATATGCGTTTGTAATACTTTATTCACCTCAAATCCACTTAAATCTCGTAAATTCTTGTTACCTTTGATGCCCGGTACAAAATAAAAGTAATACAAAGGAAGATGATTTCAGAAGAATTGAAGAACGACCTAAAGATAAAATGGGATCGGATGAGAGATGGTATGGCGAAGATGGATATGGATGCCTGTTTGCTTACCGTAGATGTAAATCTTTATTATACGACAGGACAAAACTATAGTGGTTATTTTTATTTGCCGGTAGACGGTGAGCCGTGGTTCCTAATCAAGCGACCGAACGGGCTTTCAGGACATCAAGTGGAATACATCCGTAAGCCGGAAGACATCCCACCCTTATTTGCGGAACGAGGGATTAAGATGCCCAAAAAGCTCTTGTTAGAGGCAGATGAGTTGACTTATAATGAATACATCCGTTTAGATAAGGTATTCCAACCGGAGGAGGCCGGTAACGCCACCGCTTTCATGCGAAACCTTCGCCGGGTAAAAACCCCTTGGGAGATCGGGCAATTCCGTATCGCCGCCCGCAAGCACGAGGCTACTTATAGCGAGATCCCGGAATGCTTCCGTCCCGGTATGACAGACTTGGAGTTTCAGTACGAGATCGAGAAACGTATGCGCAAGAACGGCTCGATCGGTCTTTTCCGTGCTTTCGGAGCCAATATGGATATCTATATGGGTAGTATTCTCGCCGGGGAAAACGCCGAGACCCCATCCCCTTTTGATTTCGCTTTGGGCGGAGGCGGCATAGACGCTTCTTGTCCGCTAGGCGCTAACGGTACTTTATTAAAAGAAGGTACCGCTATCATGGTGGATATGGCCGGCAATTATACGGCTTATATGACGGACATGACCCGTGTCTTCTCCGTAGGCCGCCTGACGGAGGAAGCTTATCGGGCGCATCAAGTGGCCCTTACGATACAGCAGGAGGTAGAAAACGCTACCCGTCCGGGAACCGCTTGTTCGGATTTATATAATATAGCGGCGAATATCGCTAAGAAAGAAGGTCTTTCGGCTAACTTTATGGGAACCGAGCAACAGGCTAAATTCGTAGGACATGGCATCGGTATACAGATCAATGAGCTACCCGTGCTTACCCCGCGCTCGAAAGAGGAGCTTTTACCGAATATGGTGTTCGCCTTGGAGCCCAAATTCGTGATCCCGGGTGTCGGTGCCGTGGGTATCGAGAACAGTTTCCTTGTAACGGAGACGGGCGTGGAGAAGTTGACACGGTTCAACGAGGAGATCATCCCACTTGGAAATTAAGATTTAATAGAAGAACTTGTTATACATTATTAAATTAAAGCACATGAAAAAAACATTAGCTTTTCTACTTTTGCTGGCTATTATCATTATGCCGGCCAATGCCATGGAAAAGGAGAACGTGAAGCCTGTCAAGAACGTGATTCTCTTAATCCCGGACGGAACCTCATTGGCGACTATCTCTATCGCCCGTTGGTTGCAATGGTACCAAGATCCCAGCAAACCGAAATTGAACATCGACCCGTATTTGTGCGGAACGGTGCGTACGCATTCTTCTAACGCCCCTATCGGCGACTCCGCTCCTACTACATCATGCTACATGACCGGACAGCCGAGCCGTACGGGTTATGTATCCACTTACCCGGAGAACGACGGTGATAACGATATCTACCCGACCGACCCGGCCCGTGCCTTCCAACCGCTTACCACCGTATTGGAGGCTGGCAAGATGTTGCAGGGCAAAGCTACAGGATTGGTTTTCACTTGCGAATTCCCGCACGCTACCCCGG
>ERZ791680.1254-NODE-1254-length-17783-cov-3.572033_pt1 | contig 17783 bp, 12 predicted proteins | sample MGYA00510051_ERZ791680 | MGnify/ENA primary metagenome ERZ791680 (study PRJEB30046, sample SAMN00715238) | human gut metagenome | study: EMG produced TPA metagenomics assembly of the A metagenome-wide association study of gut microbiota in type 2...
TAGGGAAATTGTAAGACGTGCCGGGATACCATTTGAGATTCATCATAATTTAACAACGGCAGATGCACCTCAGACGATTTATTATGTGAGAGATGTTTTTCGTAGGTTGGAACTGGAGGGGGTTACCTGCTGTGTGAATTATCCGATATACAAAGGCCAGAGAGTTACCATGTGGTCTCTGATCCCTATGAAAAAATTCCCACCGACAAGGCTGCAAAGATATTGCTGCCAAATTTGTAAAGAGAACTCCTGCCGGGATCGCTTTATTACTACTGGTGTGCGATGGGCAGAGAGTGTAAAGAGGAAGAATAGCCGGGGCGTTTTTGAAAACTTTGTTTCTGATCCCAGTAAGAAGATTATCCTGAATAATGACAATGATGAGCAACGTATGCTGTTTGAGAGCTGCACATTAAAAGGGAAAAGAATTTGCAACCCGATTGTGGACTGGCGGGACTCGGATATATACGCAGCGAGCGCCTTGAGATTAATCCGCTTTATGATATGGGATTCTACCGGGTTGGATGTTTAGGATGCCCTATGGCCGGGAAGAATCGTTGGACAGAGTTCCGGTTATTCCCGACTTATGAGCGGGCGTATATTCAGGCATTCGGAAAGATGCTGGAGGCGATTCATGCAGGCGGTGGAAAGACAAAGTGGAATACCGCGGGAGATGTGTTTTCGTGGTGGATGGAGGATCAGAATGTAGAAGGGCAGATAAGTTTGTCTGATATAACAGAGTGGATAGTGGTAAACGAGGGGAAAATATAGTGGAATGCTATTATGCAAAGCAAATTAATTGAACGTTCTGGGAAAAACCGTGAATAATTTTCCAGTGGTAGTTCCAATGGTAGATTCCGAACTGGTCAACCTTGACTTTGAGGACTGAACAGTGGCAGGAGTTGTGACAAGAATCCGCTCCTGCCGAGTACATAGGCGTTGCTAAGAACAAAGCCCTCATACATGGAACAGAGAGTTTCAGTGTTGACAGTGTTGCTTTTGAAATAAAGTTTAATACCGTAGAAACAGACAAACTATTGGTTGCTATTGTCTCCTTTTTAGAATATAATATATGCATATTAAACACTTGGCGTTATGCAGATAAGGAGCTCTTAATGAGAAATTATGATTACCGATTTTTAGAAACCACACCAATTCCGAGTGATGTAGTTTCTTTTTTGGTACAGATACATGAGTTTAAAGGAAAGCAATCTTCTTTTTACTCTCAGCAACCGGATGTTTTGCATAAACTTGTTGAGGTTGCAAAAATACAGAGTACCGGTGCGTCAAATCGTATTGAAGGGATTCACACAACTGATCAGCGATTGCAGGAGCTAAAAAACGAGCATGTCGCACCTGTAAATCGGGATGAGGAAGAAATTCTCGGATACCGGCTTGTATTAGACATGATTCATGAAAGCCACGATTATATTTCAGTTAAACCTAATGTGCTTCTGCAATTGCACCGAGATTTATATAAGTTTTCACCATATGGCTTTGGCGGCAATTATAAAAGCGCTGATAATATTATTCAAGAGATTGATGCAACGGGTCAGAAACATATTCGTTTTCAGCCGGTCCCTGCTTATGAGACGTCTCCCTCGATTGAGGCTATGTGCCTGGCTTATCATGAAGCAATTAATATTCAAAAAGCAGAACCTCTACTGATTGACTTTAATTTCATATTAGATTTCCTGTGTATCCACCCATTTAATGATGGAAACGGAAGGATGAGTCGTCTATTAACGCTTTTGCTGCTCTATCAGCATGGCTATGTTGTTGGAAAATATATCAGTATAGAATTACTAATCGAAAAAACGAAAGATGCTTATTATCAAGCCCTAAAACAAAGTTCGATTCAATGGCATGATGGTGTGAATGATATTTGGCCTTTTGTACGGTATATGCTAGGAGTACTCTTAGCAGCATACCGGGATTTTGAAGCACGAGTTATGATAATTGCAGATACAAAAATGACCAAGGAAGAACGCATACGAAAATTTGTAACAGATACCATCGGCCTATTTACAAAAGCAGATATTATTAATTCCTGCCCAGATATCTCCCCAACGACAGTGGAAAAAGTTTTAGGAGAAATGCGGCGGGAAAATTCAATAAAGACAGTCGGCTCAGGCCGTGGGACGAAATGGTGTAAAACCGATCAATTATAAATTAATAAATACAAGATTCGGAGGAAAAATAAGTGGCTGAATATACTATTGTTAATGGCGGGTTTGAAAAGAAGATATGGGACGCGGCCTGCATTTTACGAGGCAATATTGATGCATCTGAATATAAACAGGTTGTTTTGGGATTGATTTTCCTGAAATACATTTCTGATCGCTTTGATGAAAAGTATAATGCTTTGGTTGCGGAGGGTGACGGCTTCGAGGAAGATAAGGATGAGTATACCAGCGAAAATATCTTCTTTGTGCCGGCAGATGCACGATGGAGTAACCTTTCGTCACAGGCCCATACCGAAGAAATCGGGACTGCCATTGACACTGCGATGCGGGCAATTGAAAGGGAGAACAAGCGGTTAAAGGGTATACTACCGAAAAACTTTGCGCGTCCGGAGCTGGATAAACGGCGGCTGGGCGATGTGGTGGATTTATTTACCAACTTAAAAATGACAGATGATGGCTCCAGTAAGGATGTACTGGGGACTGTTTATCAATATTGCCTTAAAAAGTTTGCGGAGCAGGAAGGAAAGCTGGCCGGGGAATTCTTTACGCCGGAATGCGTGGTTAAGACATTGGTTGAAGTTCTAGAGCCATTCAATGGCCGTGTGTATGATCCCTGTTGCGGCAGCGGCGGTATGTTTGTTCAAAGCGCAAAGTTTGTGGAGAACCACAGCGGTAACATCAACGATCTGTCTATCTATGGCCAGGATTCTAACCCGACAACGTGGAAGCTGGCCATGATGAATCTTGCAATTCGTGGCATTGAGGCCGATCTTGGAGAGTATAACGCGGACACGTTCTTTAAAGATTGCCACCCTACCTTACGGGCAAATTATATCATGGCAAATCCGCCCTTTAACCTTTCCGATTGGGGCGCAGACCGCCTAAAGGACGATGTCCGTTGGGCATACGGTGTTCCTCCAGCAGGGAATGCCAACTTCGCTTGGATGCAGCATATGATTCATCATCTGTCGGATGCAGGCGGAAAGATGGGATTGGTGCTGGCAAATGGTTCTCTTTCTTCTCAAAGCGGTGGAGAGGGAGAAATCCGGAAGAACATCATTGAAGCTGATTTAGTGGACTGTATTATTGCTATGCCGCCTCAATTATTTATGACAACACAAATTCCCGTTTGTCTTTGGTTTTTGAGTAAAGGTAAAAAGCAGAAGGGAAAAACATTATTTATTGATGCCCGCAATTTAGGCATAATGATCAGCCGCAAGCAGCGGGAGCTGACGGATGAGGATATCGCTACAATCTCCAAGACGCATGATGCGTTTGAGGCTGGAACATTGGTTGAAGAAAAAGGTTTTTGTGCTGTTGCGGATTTGACTGACATTAAAAAGCAAGATTATATTCTTACCCCTGGTCGTTATGTTGGCATTGCAGAGCAGGAGGACGATGGTGAGGTGTTTGAGGAAAAGATGGAACGGTTGACAACGGAGTTGTCTGGCCTATTTACCCAAAGCCATGAGCTGGAAAAGACCATTAAGGAGAAGCTGGGGGCGATTGGATATGAAATTTAATCATGAGTTAAATATCCCATTTAGTGCTCCTTTGCAAAAAGAAGACAGTGAGTTAGAGACAAAAGGGTGTAGGCATACTAATCCTGATATTTGTGGTTCAAACAGCCTAGAAGGTATATGCGCATTTGTAAGAAAAGATTGTATATGCAAAAAACCTTCTTCTGCATGGAAAAAGCAATTCAAAAAACTACGTGGGGAAAGTAAAGAAAAATATGGAAACTAAAAAACTAAGTGAGCTTTGTCTCTCAATTACAGATTGCCCACATTCAACACCTAAGTGGACAACTACAGGGAAGCTAGTCATACGGAATCAAAATATTAAAAATGGGAAGATAGATCTGTCTAACCCATCATATACAGATGAACAAAATTATAATTTAAGATGCAAGCGAGCAAAACCAGTTGCAGGTGATCTTATTATTACACGTGAAGCACCTATGGGGGAGGTGTGTATTGTTCCACAGAATCTTGAATGTTGCTTGGGACAGAGAATGGTGCTATTAAAAGTTAATGAAGATATATGTAGTAATTTATTTTTACTTTACTCCCTAATGTCAAGACCTGTTCAACATCAGATTCTGTGGAGTGAAGGAACAGGTACCACAGTTAGTAATTTGCGTATTCCACATTTAGAAAACTTGGATATACCTTATATTCCTCTTTCACAACAATATGTTATAGCAGATGCCCTATCAAGCCTTGATAATAAAATTGAATTAAATAACCGTATCAACAAAAATCTCGAAGCGCAAGCACAAGCAATTTTTAACGAATGGTTTTTTAGAAAAGATACGCAGAATAATTGGGGGGTCCTAGGCGATATCGCAGATATAAATCCGTCAAGAAAGCTTTCGAAAGGGACTGTTGCAAGATACATAGAAATGTCCAACCTGGCTTCAACAACTGCGTTCCCATTGGGGTGGGAAGAAAAACCGTATAGCGGAGGCGTAAAATTTCAGAATGGAGATACTCTCTTAGCGCGTATAACTCCTTGTTTAGAAAATGGAAAAGGAGCTTATATCAATTTCTTGCAGGAAGGTGAAATAGCTTTTGGTTCCACAGAGTATATTGTAATTACTGGTAAAAAAGGTTATTGCAATGAATTCTTTTATTTTCTAATTCGTTATTTGGATTTTCAGCTATATGCTTCAAAAAGTATGACAGGTTCTAGTGGAAGGCAACGAGTATCAGCGGATTCTATTGCTAGTTATAAAATGCCCATTCCTTCTTTTGAATTATGTGAAAAGTTTCATGAGATTGTTGAACAAGTTATGACTTCCAATTGTAATCGTTCACTTGAAAATAGGACCTTATCCAAACTCCGCGACACCCTACTCCCCAAACTAATGAGCGGAGAAATCCAAATTCCGCAGGAGGTGTAAATCATGCCGTTTGCCGAAGCAAACTATGAAAATGCAGTCATTGAACTATTTCAAAACATGGGCTATACTCATCTCTATGGCCCCGATGTAACAAGGGACTACCGCTGTCCTTTATTTCTGGACGAGCTAAAAGCGAGCCTTTCCCGGCTCAACCCCACCCTTCCGCAGGATGCTCTTGCAGACGCACTATATAAGCTGCAAAATCTTGAGGGAAATTCCCTTGTGCAAAAAAATGCAGCATTTACATCCTTCCTGCAAAATGGAATACCAGTCAAGTATTTCGTAAAAGGAGAGGAACAGAGCAATATTTGTTACCTCCTCGACTACCAAAATCTAAGCCGCAATAGCTTTTATGTCATCAATCAATGGTCGTTTGAAGAAAATAGTATCAAACGGCCAGATATAATTCTGTTTGTAAATGGCCTGCCACTGGTTCTGGTTGAGCTGAAGTCTCCCTCACGCGAAGAAACAGATGCTTCTGAAGCTTACTTACAGATACGCAATTATATGCATGAAATCCCCTCCATCTTCCACTATAACATGATCTGTGTAATGAGTGACCAGCTTATCAGCAAGGCAGGAACCATCACCAGCGGAGAAAACCGCTATATGGAGTGGAAAACCAAGGATGGAAGCTATGAAAACACCCGCTATGCACAGTTTGACACATTCTTTGAGGGCCTGTTTGACAAAGCACGATTTATAGACATCCTAAAAAATTTTATATGTTTTTCTAATGACGGAACAGATCAAATTAAAATACTGGCAGGCTATCATCAATACTTCGCGGTGAAAAAGGCCGTGGAAAGCACCCTCTCCGCCGTTGATACAGACGGCAAGGGCGGTGTGTTTTGGCATACTCAAGGTAGCGGAAAAAGCCTTTCTATGGTGTTCTACGCTCATTTATTGCAGGCACAATTAAACAGCCCTACGCTTGTTGTGCTCACTGACCGCAACGATCTGGATGACCAGCTCTACAGCCAGTTCTCTAAGTGTAAAGATTTCCTGCGCCAGACTCCGGTACAGGCAACCTGCCGCAAAATTACCGAGCATAGCACGGCAAAAGATATTGGTCTTATGGATTATCTCGCTGGCAGGCAGGCAAATGGAATTATTTTTACTACTATGCAAAAGTTTGAGGAATCCGATGAGCCACTATCTGAGCGCCGCAATATTATTGTCATGGCGGACGAAGCTCATCGTGGGCAGTATGGCCTTAAGGAAAAAGTCACAGAAAAAGGCGAAATTAAAATCGGCACTGCTCGTAAAATAAGAAACAGTCTGCCAGGGGCTACTTATATCGGCTTCACGGGAACGCCGATTGCTTCAAAGGATCGCAGCACGCGAGAGGTATTTGGCAATTACATTGATGTGTACGATATGACGCAGGCTGTAGAGGATGGGGCTACTCGTCCAGTGTACTATGAAAGCCGTGTGATCAAGCTGAAGCTGGATGAAAAGGTACTGCGTCAGTTGGATGATAAGTATGAAGAATTCGCACAGCTCACTGATGATTTCACGATTGAACAGAGCAAAAAAGACCTTGCAAGAATGGATGCAGTGCTTGGCGCGGAACAGACCATTCATTCTCTGACTGTCGATATCATCGAGCATTACGAAAATTATCGTGAAAACCTATTGACCGGTAAAGCGATGATTGTCGCCTATTCCCGTGAAATTGCCATGCAAATCTATCAGGAAATATTAAAATTGCGTCCTACATGGAATGAGAAAGTACGGGTAGTCATTACTGAGACAAATAAAGACCCAGAAGATTGGCGACCTATAATCGGCAACAAAAAATACAAAGAGGAACTGGCGAGGAAGTTTAAAGACAACAGCGATCCGATGAAAATTGCAATTGTTGTAGATATGTGGCTGACTGGATTTGATGTTCCCAGCCTTGCTACCATGTATGTTTATAAGCCAATGGCCGGACACAATTTGATGCAGGCGATTGCCCGTGTCAATCGTGTATTCCAAGATAAAGAAGGCGGTTTGGTGGTGGATTACGTTGGCATAGCTTCTGCCTTAAAGCAGGCGATGAACGACTATACAAACCGCGATAAATCAAACTATGGCGATACCGACATTAAAAAACTGGCTTTCCCAAAGTTTCTGGAAAAACTATCTGTGTGTAAACAGCTTTTTCATGGCTTCGATTACTCTGCCTTTGTCAGCGGAACTGATTTGCAGCGTGCAACCCAATTAACGGATGCCGTCAACTTTATGATAGCCCCAGACAAAACAGAAATACAAAAGGTGTTTATTAAAGAGGCATTGCTTTTAAGGCAATCTCTTTCCTTGTGCGCCAGTTTAACATCATCGGAACAAAGATTGGAAGCGGCCTTTTTTGAAGCTGTTCGAACAATGGTTGTAAGGCTATCTCAAGGTGACGGTCATGCGCTCTCACTGAAAGAGATGAATAGCACTATCAATCATCTGCTGCAGCAAAGTGTAAAGAGTGAAGGTGTTATTAATCTGTTTGCCGACATCAAAGAAGAATTTTCACTGTTTGATCCAAAATTTCTTGAAGAAATTGGCGCAATGAAGCAAAAGAATCTGGCCATTGAAATATTGAAAAAACTTCTGAGCGAGCAGGTGCGACTTTACAGCAAAACGAACCTTGTAAAGTCGGAAAAATTCTCTGAAAAGCTTCAACGTCTTATGAACGCATATATCAACGGAATGATTAGCAACGAGGAAGTCATTGAAGAATTAAAAAAATTAGCTGAAGAAATGGCGCGGGCAAATGCTCAGGGGAACTCCCTTGGTTTGTCTGATGAAGAGTTGGCATTTTATGATGCGCTCACCAAGCCACAGGTAGTAAAGGATTTTTATGGCAACGATGAACTTCTCCAAATGACACGGGAGCTGACGGAAGAACTACGGAAAAGCCGGACCATTGACTGGCAGAAGAAAGAAAGCGCCCGCGCCGGAATGCGTAAAATGGTGAAGCGTCTCTTAAAGCGCTATAAATATCCGCCAGAGGGTGTAGAGGATGCAATGGACACCATTATTCGACAGTGTGAGCAATGGGTTGATAATGGAGAATAAATTCCAAGGAGTACATAGAGATGGATGCAAAAAAGGGCAATATTTTTGAAATACTCAACGGGTACAGGCAGTTTATCATTCCGGTCTACCAGAGAACCTATAGCTGGGAAATATCTCACTGTGAGAAGCTCTGGAAAGACATTGTTAATATGCAAAAGGGAAAACGTAACAGCCACTTTGTAGGCTCCATCGTCAATGTAGCGGAACAGGTGATGCCTACAGGCGTGCAGAAATTTATGATTATTGATGGGCAACAGCGTATGACTACCTTAACCTTATTGCTGATTGCTTTACGAAATTATGCCATAGAACATTCCGAAGATACGACCATTAATGCGCCAATGATTACTGATATGTGTTTGAAAAATACCTACCAGCAGGGCGATGACCGTTATAAATTGCTTTTAACACAGTCTGACCGGCAAACGCTGCTCCAACTGATCGAAGGTATTCAAACCGATGAGACATCTTCAAGGCGTTTGGTTAACAATTGCAATTATTTTGCGGAAAAGATTAAAGGGCAGGAAATCTCGCCGAAAGACATCTATGAAGCCATCGGAAAACTACAGATCGTTAATATCACATTGGATCGGGCGGTGGATGATCCGCAGCTTATCTTTGAAAGCTTAAATTCGACTGGGATGGATTTATCACAGTCAGACTTAATCCGCAATTATATACTAATGGGGCTTGAAACGGATGAACAGGCACATATTTATGAAACTATTTGGTATCCGATGGAAAAGCTATTTGGATATGAAAAACAAAGCGATTCTATGGATAAGTTTTTCCGTGATTATCTAACGTATAAAAACGGACGGATCCCGAACCTAAATAAGATTTATGATGAATTTAAAGCTTACCATGTAAACTGTGGCTTTTCAAGCATAGCGGAGTTTTGTAAGGATATCTTTGATAATGCTGTATGCTATACAAATATGGCGTTTGCTAAATCTGGTCAGGTCTGTTTGGATAAAGTTTTCAATGAAATAAAAGGGTTACAGATGGAAGTTGTATATCCTTTCTTGCTTAAAGTATACGCTGATTATAATCAAACTGTTATATCGCTAAATTCATTTTCTGAAATTGGCGAACTGTGTGTCAGCTATATCTTGCGGCGAGCCATTTGTGGTATCCCTACAAATTCATTGAATAAGACCTTTGCAACATTGAAAAATGTCATCAAAGTTGAGGATTACATAAATTCCTTCAAGGCTGCACTAATTTTGATGGAATCGTATAAAGCATTTCCAACAGACACCGAGTTTTCCGCTGCTATGTCCATAAAGGATATTTATAATATGCGTTTACGCAATTATATCTTGGGAAAAATTGAAAGCTACCAAAACAAATCGCCGATTATCGTGTCCAATTATACGATTGAACACATTATGCCTCAAAATCCCAAACTTTCAAGCGAATGGAAAGATGATTTAGGAGAAAATTGGCAAGAGGTTCAGAAGAAATATCTCCATACACTTGGTAATTTAACATTAACAGCTTATAACGCAGAGATGAGTGATCGCCCTTTTATTGAAAAGTTAAATATGGAAGGCGGTTTCAAAGAAAGTGGTTTGAGAATTAATAGTTTTCTCATTGATAAAGCAAAATGGAATGAACAATTAATTCAAGAGCGTGCAGCTTTATTAATTGAATTATGCAAACAAATTTGGCCGTATCCTGAACTACCAGAAGCTATTCTGACTCAATATAGACCTGAGTCAAAAGTTTCAAAAATTTACACGCTTAATGATTATGATTTTTTGAATCCTTTTACAGAGATGTTATATGAGCAGCTGGATAAGAGAATCATCAATATATCGCCAGATGTAAAACGGGAATTTAAAAAATTATATATTGCCTATAAGGTGGATACCAATTTCGTAGATATTGTAATCCAAAAATCCCGCCTTCGCTTAGCTATTAATATGAAGTTTAGTGAAGTATATGATCCTAAAGGATTGTGTAAAGATGTAGCTGAAGTTGGTAGATGGGGAAATGGCGATGTGGAATTATTCTTTGAAAGCCTCGCTCAAATTGATGATGTTATGGCTATTATAGAACAATCTTATAACAAGCAATGTTGATTGATAGCATAGCGTTTTTTGCTAAAAATAATTTTGACTGTAGAAATATAGATATTGAGTAAGATGTTTTGTAATGGTGTGAGTGTTTTTGTAATGCATCTTTTTTCTAAACAAAGCAGTAATTGTGCCACAGTCTGATGCACAATTACTGCTTTGTTTGAAATATTTGCTTTCAGATGAAAATAAGGTCCTGTTTCATTGTAGAATATGTTGGTATGTTTAACGATGAAAGGAGACCAGATTATGAAAATGAAAGAAGAACGGCAGGTTTTAAAAATCCCTGCAGTTTCTCCCATAGGGAAAATTACAGAAGAAAAGAAACAAACGCTTTGCGTGGCAGCATATTGTAGGGTTAGCACAGAACTGGATCAACAAGCTGGTAGTTACGCAAGGCAGATGTCTTACTATCGGGAAAAGATTGACAAAAAGGAAGGGTGGATTTTAGCAGGTATCTATGCCGATGAAGGTGTTAGTGGTACGGCAAAGAAAAGAAGAGATGGCTTCCTACAAATGATTCAAGATTGTGAGGATGGAAAGATAGATCTGATTTTGACAAAGTCTATTAGTCGCTTTGCGAGGAATACAGTTGACCTTCTTACTACAATACGCAATCTGAAAATTAGGAACATTGCAGTGTATTTTGAAAAGGAGCATATCAATACGTTGGATGGCGCTGGTGAGATTTTGCTCACCATTCTCAGCAGTCAAGCACAGGAGGAAAGCCGGAATACCAGTGAAAATATTCGCTGGAGTATTCGGCAGAAGTTTGAGAGGGGAGAGCTGATGGTCAACCATAATCATTTTATGGGGTATACCAAAGATACAAATGGGCAGCTCCAAATTGTTCCAGAAGAAGCTGAAATTGTGCGAAGTGTTTTCCACTTGTATTTAATCGGTCATAGCTGTGCCTTTATTGCAAGATATCTAGAACAACATGGAATGAAAACGGTAATGGGAAAAAATAAATGGTGTGCTACGGTGATTGAGAAAATGCTCTCAAATGAAAAATATCTAGGAGCTGCCTTGCTGCAAAAGACATATACTGTGGACTATTTGACAAAACAGAGATCGAAAAATAATGGAGAACTCTCTAAATATTTTATTAAAAACAATCATTCACCTATTGTATCAGAAGAAATATTCTATGATGTTCAAAATGAAAAACTCAGTCGCAGTTATTATAGACGAAAAGATGCAGGACGTCCGTCCCAATATCCAATCACAATGAAGCTAATATGCGACTGTTGTGGAGACCATTATCTACGGGTGACAAGAAAAGGGGATAGAAAAGAACACATTGTCTGGCGATGCAAGAGCCGCATATTGCATGGGGACAGATATTGCACAAAGCTGTCTACCATCCCGGAAACGGATTTGCATAAAGCTATATGGGGAGCATATTCTCGTATATTACATATAAAGCACTGTTCTGACCAAGTAGAGTTAGGGCAAATTGCAGATCAGATGGCAAATCGAAAGAAAATGATTTTTAGGGCTATTCAAGAAAATGTGCAGGGATTTTTGGTATGGAATGATTTAATGGCATATTATGCAAATATCAAGAACGAATATGATGAATTAAGTGAGCTCCTGCTTAGGAAATTCTTAGAGGGGGAGGAATCAATGTTTATTCGATGTCCCTTCAAGCATATGAAAGCATATTCTAATTACAATAAGTATGAAGATGAATTGGTCAACCTTTATGTGGAACGTATATGGACGGTGGCATCAAATGAAGTTATAATATTGTTTAAGAATGGAAGTATGGTAAGAGAGAAATGGGATTATTAAAGGTAGTTTATTATCAGTTGATAACAGGGAAACAGATGTAAATCATAAAAAGGCGAGCATATTAAACATATTTTTGAAGAGGGCGAGTTAGATGAACAGTCAGTTGTTCGGAAATTCATGGTTTCTGACCATGAAAAGTGGGGAAACTATGTACGCGAGCTTAGAGAATATTTGATTAGCGCAGAGATATTTTATACCTATGATATTTGGAAGAAATAAAGATTGAGGAAAAGAAAATATGACAAACAAGAAGAAAGAGATTACAATCCATAGTTCAGCCGCTGAGTATTTAACATATGTAGCATCTACAGGTAGTAACTCAGATAGTTTTGAGATGCGCTATGAGGACGAGAACATCTGGCTGACGCAGAAAATGATGGCAACCTTATATGATGTTTCTGTATCGGCAATCAATCAGCACCTTAAAAGGATATTTGAAGATGATGAGCTGGTAGAAGAATCAGTTATTAAGAAATACTTAATAACTGCCTCGGATGGTAAATCCTACAGTACGAAACATTATAACTTACAGGCAATCATTGCCGTTGGCTTTAAAGTGAACAACGACCGTGCCGTAAGATTCCGCAAATGGGCTGGTCAGATTGTCAAGGATTATACAATTCAGGGCTGGACGATGGACAAAGAGCGCTTGAAAAAAGGGCATATGTTCACCGATGAATATTTTGAACGACAGCTGGAAAATATTCGTGAGATACGCCTATCTGAGCGCAAGTTTTATCAAAAGGTTACAGATCTATATGCCACAGCGTTTGATTACGACAAAGATGCCAAGACTACCCGGCAGTTTTTCAAAATGGTACAGAATAAGATGCATTGGGCTGTACATCGGCATACGGCAGCGGAATTGATTGTAGAACGTGCAAATGCTGAAAAAGAACATATGGGCCTGACAACATGGGAATCAGCGCCAGATGGGAAAATTGTCAAAGCAGATGTTACCGTTGCTAAGAATTATCTGAGCGAAAAGGAAATGTCCTATTTACAGAGAATCGTTTCACTGTATCTCGACTATGCTGAGTTACAGGCGGAACGAAGAATACCAATGAGTATGGAGGACTGGGCAAAGCGTCTTGATGGTTTTCTAGAATTTAACGGGAATGAACTGCTGATGGGACCGGGAAAAGTCAGTGCAGAACAGGCAAAGCTTCATGCAGAGACTGAGTTTGAAAAATATCGTATTGTTCAGGATAGATTATTTATGTCAGACTATGATAAGTTTTTGCTAGAATTAGAACATCAAGCGGAGTAAAGTGAGGCATAAAGATGATTATATTGTTTCCACTTGGGGAGAATTGCGCCTTTCCGCCATCATTATTATCCACTCAACAAATGTCGAAACATGTTGCTTATTGTCGAAAACGTGAAGCACAAATTGTATAAGAAAATGCTGCATATCTAATTATTCTTACGGTTTGATTTTGATGAATCTATATTTCAAATGTTGATATTTTTAAACGGATTATAGGTTGGTAGTTAGTAAAAGGATGTTAATACTGTTACCTTAAAAAAATATGGATGATGAGCTGGCACAGGAGTCAACTATCCGGAAAATCCGGATAGTTTAAAACAGAAGGTTCATTTTAGGGAAATGAGGTGATATAATGAATTTAAGTGATGATATAGGAAAAAAATCTCAAATGCTTATTTATACCACCGAGGATGGTTTGACAAAAATTGAAACGGCCTTTGACGGTGATACCGTCTGGTTGTCAAAGGCTCAGATGGCTGAATTATTTCAAAGGGATCGTTCAGTAATTTCAAAGCACATTAAAAATGTTTTTGAAGAAGGAGAACTCCAGAAAGCAGGCAATGTGCAAAATTTGCACATTGCAAATTCGGACAAGCCGGTAGAATTTTATAACCTCGATGTTATTATTTCCGTTGGCTATCGTGTAAAGTCAAAGCGTGGTACACAGTTTAGAATTTGGGCGACCAGTATTTTGAAGGAATATATGAGGAAGGGATTCGCTTTGGATGATGAACGCTTGAAGAATCTGGGCGGTGTCGGCTATTTCAAGGAATTGCTGGAACGCATCCGAGACATTCGTGCGTCTGAGAAAGTGTTTTACCGCCAGGTACTGGAAATTTATGCTACGAGTATTGACTATGATCCACATGCAGAGATTTCAATCCGTTTTTTTAAAAAAGTCCAGAATAAAATTCATTATGCGATTCATGGACAAACTGCAGCAGAGGTTATTTATACAAGAGCGGATGCAGAGAAAGAGTTTATGGGGCTGACTACCTTCGCAGGAAAACAGCCTACATTAAAAGAAGCCGTTATAGCGAAGAATTATCTGGATGAGAAAGAACTTCGCGCTATGGGGCAGTTGGTATCCGGATATTTGGATTTTGCAGAGCGCCAGGCAGAGAGGCAACAAGTTATGACCATGCAGGACTGGTCAGACCATCTGGACCGTATTTTGACAATGAGTGGAGAGCAGTTGCTAGAAGGAAATGGAAGTATTTCACATAAACAGGCAGTTGATAAAGCAACAGATGAATATCGGAAATATAAAGCAAGGACACTTAGCGATGTGGAAAAAGATTATTTGAATTCACTTCATTTTTTACAAGAGAAAACAAATGAAAAGTAGTGTGCCTGGTTATGGCACAATATAAAAACAGGACGGAGTTAAAGCTCGAGAAAAAGTAGCAGGACTACGTTGGCAGAAAGAAGAATACTTTCGCCAAGGTCTTATTCCGCCTTTCGGGCATTTGAATCACCACCTTAACAAATGTCGAGGTTTGTGTCGAATTGTGCCGGAATGAGAGAGGTGCTGCAAAATAAGAAAATCTAGTGATTGAAACCAGATGTAGAAAATATATACCATAATATAATGATGATTTTGAAAAGTCATTTTAAAGAAAATTTAGAGAAGTTTGGAAAAATTGACAATGGATAAAGCTAAAAATATAGACGAAATTTTAGAAGAAATTAAAAATGATATAATTAGAATACCGCCAGATGTATTCGTTTCCAAGTGGATAATGGAGGGGATTCCCAATATTTTTGAAGGTGATAGTATGAAATACTATGATTGGAAACATAAATTAGCATCGGGTATTCAGGTAGATGCTAGGGATATTATAATTACTGGTTCAGCATGTGTGGGATATAGTTTGAACCCCAGGAAAAATTTTAGAAAGTTTAGAGAAACTTCGGACATTGATGTAGGAATAATATCAAATTATTATTTTGATATAGCTTGGCATGAACTTCGCAACCAGAAGTATTATAAACTAGATAATAATATGAAAAATGCTTTAGAAGAGCATAAAAATAGATTGATTTATTGGGGAACTATAGCTACTGATAAAATATTGCCACTTTTATCTTTCGGAAAGCAATGGAATGCTATCATTACTGAATTAAGGAATTTCCCACCTATAGACAGTAGAGAAATAAACTTTAGAATTTATAAAGATAATAAATCATTTCGGGACTATCAAATTAATAGCATAAAAGAATGCCAAAGTATAATTTTAGGAGGAGATGCATAATGAAGGATTATTTGGGAAGTACCCAGCAAAACATTGCATGGTTTAATCAAAGGAGTAAGGAAGTAGATGGTTTAATTATTAAGCCAACGTTCCAACGAAATCCCGTTTGGACGGTTAACCAAAAAAGTTATTTAATAGATTCAGTTTTAAGAAGTTATCCAATACCTGAGATATATCTTCAAGAAAAAGTGAATGACAAGGGAGAAAGCCAATTTGTAGTTGTAGATGGACAGCAAAGATTGCGGGCAGTATTAGATTTTATTAACAATGAGTTTTCGCTTGTTCCTTCGGAAACAAGCGAAGAGTGGGGGAATCTAACATTTGATGAGTTATCCCCAAATGATAAAAAGAAATTCTTTGAATACAAATTTGTAATAAGATTATTACCGGATATAGATGAAGAAACTATACGAAATATATTTAAACGAATTAACAAAAATAACGAAAGGCTAAATCAACAAGAACTTAGACAGGCCACCTACTCTGGTGAGTTTATTATAATGATAAATGAGATTGCTGATAGAACATATTGGGAAGATATAGGGTTATTCACTCCACAAAAAATACGTCGAATGTTAGATTCAGAATTTATAAGTGAATTAGCTATAGCATTTTTAAATGGTCATCAAAATAAAAAGGCAAAATTAGATTATTACTATAAATTGTATGAAGAAGAGTTTAGTGAAGGTGATGAGGTAAAGCATGTTTTTGATAGCGTGATAGGAGAAATATTACAAGTATTACCTAATATAAAAAAAACCAGGTGGCGTAATATGACAGATTTTTATACGCTTTTTTTAGTAATGGCTCAATATAATAATAAAGTGCCATTTTCTTCGGATATAAGGGAAAAGTTAAACATTGTATTAATAGATTTTAGTAATAAAGTCACTAATCTTCAAAAAGCAATTAAAGAGGATATAGCAAGTGATGAAAAAGATATGAATATACGTAACTACTCATCCGGGATAAGAGCTTCAACAGACTTGGGAAGTAGAAAGTTGAGATTCGAAGCATTAAATAATATCATAAAAAGTATAACGGTTTGATGATAAATATAATCTGTGAGTAAATTGAAAAGTTTATACCATCGTTTAATTGACGTAAAAGCGAATTATCCGGAAATCCCGGATAGTTCGAACTTAAGGTTTTCGACAGTTGAATTTTGAAATGAATCATCATTATAATCTGCAAGTGATGATATATGCTGGTCAAGAAGTAGACAATATTAAATGATAAAAGGCAGGTGATTGAATGGAGAATCAAAGTGAAATTATTATTTATCAAACAGAAGATGGTCTAACACACATAGAAGTAAAATTTGAGGATGAAACCGTCTGGTTGAGTCAACAGCAAATGGCAGACTTGTACCAAACTTCCAGAACTAATGTGGTTGAGCACATAAAACATATTTACGAAGAGGGTGAACTGGATGAGCAGTCAACCTGTCGGAATTTCCGACAGGTTCGCCAAGAGGGGAGTAGAGAGGTTGCAAGGAATATACCGTTTTATAATCTTGACATGATTATATCTCTTGGATATAGAGTAAAATCATCGATTGCCACGAGATTTCGGCGTTGGGCGACAGAGCGCTTAAAGGAATACATGATTAAAGGCTTTACCATGGATGATGAAAGGCTAAAAGGCAATGGCGGTGGCAATTACTGGCGTGAATTGCTTGAACGCATTAGAGATATACGCTCATCCGAAAAGGTATTGTATCGACAAGTACTTGATTTATATGCCACAAGTGTAGATTACGATCCTCGTAGTGAAGATTCAATAGAGTTCTTTAAGATAGTGCAAAACAAGCTGCATTTCGCGGCTCATGGTCATACAGCGGCAGAAGTGATACACGAACGGGCAGATTCAGAAAAGCCGTTTATGGGGCTTACTACATTTTCGGGAGAACTTCCGGCATTAAAGGATATTAGTATTGCAAAAAATTATCTGAATGAGGAAGAATTAAAAGTTCTGAATAATCTTGTTTCTGGTTATTTTGATTTGGCTGAAATTAGTGCAATCGAGCATAAGCCAATGTACATGAAAGATTATGTTGACCAGTTGGATGCTATTTTATTATCAGGTAATAGAAAGCTGCTTGCGGGATATGGAAAAGTGAGTCATGATCAGGCAGTGAAAAAAGCAAAGGAAGAGTATAGAAAATACCAAAAAAATACAGTCTCACCGGTGGAGCAGGCATATATGGAAACTATTAAGGTCGTTGGTGAGAAT
>ERZ791680.1260-NODE-1260-length-17747-cov-4.106489_pt1 | contig 17747 bp, 16 predicted proteins | sample MGYA00510051_ERZ791680 | MGnify/ENA primary metagenome ERZ791680 (study PRJEB30046, sample SAMN00715238) | human gut metagenome | study: EMG produced TPA metagenomics assembly of the A metagenome-wide association study of gut microbiota in type 2...
GGGGATGGCTGCCTATCACAAGGTCGGCTCCCGCGTCTATATACTGCTGTCCCAGGGTCCTCTGGTACTCCTGGGGCCGCTCGTCACGTTCAATTCCCCAGTGCACATATACCACAAGGTAATCGCAGACTTCCCTGGCCTTTTTGATCTCCTCCAACAGCAAGGACGGATCATAGGTGGTGAGCATGCCCGGTCCCTTGGAAGTGGCGTTCCAGGAACCCTCCGGTATGACCCTGGACGCGCCCAGGAACCCGATTCTGCGGCCCTTTGCCTCCATGAATACCGGCTTTTTGGCTTCCTCCAGATTGGCTCCGGCTCCCACCCGCAGGATTCCGGCATCATCCAGGGTGCTGCATGTATCCAGCAGGGCATCTGTACCGAAATCCAGAGCGTGATTGTTGGCCAGGGTCACGATATCTATTCCCAGCTCCTGAAACATGGATACATGTTCAGGCGGCAGCCGGAAGGTAAACTGCTTATCAGCAGCAGCTGTTCCGCGGCGGCTGAAGGGGAATTCTTCATTTGCCATAAAGATATCGCTGCCGTCAATCACCTGGCGGAATCCGCTGTCCACCACTCCGCCTATATTGCCTGCTTTCCGGTATGCGCCCAGCACATGGTCTGAGAGAAGGATATCCCCTGCAAATACAAGTTTTAGCGGAGAGTCCTCATCCGATGTTCCTGTTCCGGGCCCCTGTGCTTCAGCGTTGTCTGAATGGGCGGATAAACCGCCATCCGCTGCATCCGGGCCGTCTGTTCCTTGGGCGCCGTCCATTCCTTGCAGGCCGTCTGTTCCTTGGGCGCCGTCCGAATCTGCGGCGGCGCCTGTTTCTGCCCCGTCCCCTTCCTCCGGTTCCGGCGCCTCCACGCCAGCCACGCCGGTGCCTCCCGAGACACCTACCATCTCAGCCCTGACATATTTGTCCTGTGCTGAGTGCCATATTAAATATCCCGTAATACCGGCCAGCAGCAGCCCTAATAATAAGGCTGCTGCCACAATACATCCTGTTCTCTTCATAAAACCTCTCCTGGCGGACATCAGACTGCCAGTACAATCCCTCCATCATTGGCATATACAGTGGCCACGCCTGCCGCGTTGGTAACCACAATCTTCTTGAATCCCACCCTCTTAGCCAGCTCATCCTTTACGTATTCAGCCCGCTCAGGGTTATTCACATGGCAGACAACCGCAATCTTACCGGCCGCGTCCGCCACTTCCTTTACCGCAATATCGCACATTCTCTGAAGGGCCTTGTTCATTCCCCTGGCCTGGTCCAGCTTGATGATGGTTCCTGTATCCGCGCCCATAACAGGCTTAATGTTGAGGGCTGTGGCAAAAAAAGCCTGCAGGCCCGACAGACGCCCGTTCTTGCGGAGTGTATCCAGGCTCTCCAGCACAAAGTAAGTATTCATGCCGTCCCTGTATGCCAGGGTTTTCTCCACCACCTCATCAAATTCCAGTCCGGAATCGCACAGGTTTTGGATAAAGAGGGCAATATTCAACTCCCCTGAGGATGCGGAAAGCGAGTCAATAACAGCCACCTTCTTGGCCTGCTCCGCCATACCTTTTTCCGCCATCTCCTCCTCATACAGCTTCTTTGCCACTGCCGCCGAATTATAACTTCCGCTGAGGTGGCTGGACAGAGTGATGACAAATACTGCTTCCGCTTCCGCCTCCTCAAATGCAGCCTTAAAGGTCTCCGGTGACGGACACGCTGTCTTTGGGCATTCCGGACACGCCTTTACCATCTCTATAAACCGTTTCTGGTCAAATGTCTCATCATCCACCACCTGGGCACTGCCTACCTGCAGTGTCAGCGGAATCATCTGAAATCTGGGATCCTTCTTCATATCCTCTGTTAAATCAAGACAACTATCCCCGATAATCTTATAGGTCATAATTATGTCCTCCGGTTTTTCTTATCCATGTCTTTTCACATGTAGTATTCATTACTACTTATTATAACAGTATGGATGGTAAAATGCAATGCTTATATGTTTCCAGTTTTATGGAGATTTTTTGGAAGAAGGACCGGATGGGGTGATAGCCCCGTTGGTGGAAACGGGCGGCTGGGGATGATTGGACGGCTGCGGGGTAAGAAGGCTTTTGGCCTTCTTACCCCGCAGATACCCATGCCTCTCCTGCCCCGCCTGCTCCCATTCATAAGGATTAAATGGGGAGGTAAAAAATACGGCTGATGCTGGTGTGATTATTAATGTTATTGTCTGTGTGAAATTTCATTCCGGTTTTTTATATCATTCCGGCTTCTCAGCGGGCCTGCTCTATGGCTGATAAAATCTGGTCAATGGTGGCTTGACGGTCGCCGGTGTATTCGATGGAGATTTCCATAAGTTTGCCGTCTATCTGGCGGAAGTAGGTGTCCTCATGCTCCGTGGTGCCGTCGCTGTTCTGGCCGGAGGTCTTTATATACTTGTATTCGTAGCCGCCCATGTTTACGGTACCTGTGCTGTCAACTGTGTAATCATAATAGCCCGCATAATCAATGAGCCATTCCAGGTAGCGGTCCAGCTGCTGGGTGGAATCGGTGTAGTCTATGGTAAGCAGGTAGCCGGTTCCTCCGTCGTACCAGTAGTACATATTCTCACCAGCCTCCAAGGGATAGCTGTAATAGCTTCCATCGCCCAGCATCAGTTCTGCTGCCTCAGGGAACTTCATAAACAGATTGGCCCAGCGGTTGCTGTAGGTCTTTCCCGATATGGTACCTGTTTCATAGGCCTGGGCCGGCCGCTGGCTTCCTTCTACCATGTAGCCCTGGGCGTCAAAGGTATATTGGCTGCCGTCTATGGTCTTGGTCAGGTTTGTTACCATGTGGCCGAATTCATCCACATATTTCCACCTTCCGTTTTCTTCAATCCATGCTTTGTACATGATTTGGCCGTTGCCGTCCAGACGGTATGTAAGGCCGTTCTCGTCCAAGGCCCATTCATTGGTGCCGAAGGTACCGTCCCCGTGGAGATATTGCCATCCGCCTGCCTCCGTATAGCTCCAGCCGCCTCCTGCGTATGGCTGCATCTGGCTTAAAAGCAGGGCTGCGTTTCCTGCCTGGTCACCGGAATAGATCTGGACCAGCATGTAGCAGTTTCCGCCAATCTCCCTCATGTAGACATCCAGGAACATACGGTTGGACAGTTCTTCCATGTAGGCGTCATATTCCTGCTTTTCCTCCGGGGTCATGTCATAACTTCCCATCCAGGCAGACATATACTGCGCCATCAGGGCTCCGTAATTAATCTTAACAGAGTAATAGCCAGCTCCTGCTATGCCGGCCGTTCCCATGGCTACATAGGAACCATAGGATGCATCCTGGCCCAGCATCTGAAGCATCTCCTGCATGACTCCCTCCAGGCTCTCGCCTTCCAGGTCTGCCACTATGCCGGCCATGGCAAGATAGCTTTCATTCTCCTCATCAATGGCAGCGGCAATGAAATCAATCTTCACCCCGTCCTCTTCCATATAGGACAGATAATCTAATCCCAGGTTACCTCCATACCTTCCCACCTCAAAACCTGCCGGAAATGTGGCCTCAAATCCAGCCATGCTGCTTCTCACCGTACTGCCCGCGATGGTGCTGAGCCCCGTGGGAAGCGCCCAGGCAGTCATCGCGCCTGCCGCAGTCAGTACTGCGCTAAGCAGCACTGCCGTAAAACGTTTACCTCTCATACAACCCCTCTCCTTCCTACTATAAGATATTTCCAGTATAACCGATTTAGAATGCCCGTGCAACGCAAATAGGAACTGGTTTCAAAAGTTCCCTCTTGCAACCAGTTCCCATACTTTTGTAATGGTTCTTGTTATAATACCGTGTGTTATGCAGGATTACTCTATTTTTTCAGAATCTGTTTTTTCGCCAGCCATAATCATCATGATTTCATTGCTGCGGCTTACAAATGCTGTCATGCGCTCCGGAGCCAGAGGGCCGTGGCTTAAGCTTGCCAGGTCATACAGCTGCTCGCAGATCTTGGATGTATTGGCATCTTCCTTATGACCCAGTACATACTGCACAAGAGGATGGTTGGCATTGAGCACCAGAGTCTCTCCCGTACCCCCGAACATGCCCATATCCATACCGCCCATGCTGTACATCTTCATCATATCCTGCATACGTCTTGTGTCCTCGGATATGGTAATCATGGAAGCCACTCCCGCATTCTTCATCTTCTCAACCTTGATGTCCAGCTTGTCATTGTTCAGGGCTTTTTTGAAGTATTCCGTCAGCTCCTCGGATGTTTTCTTGAACTCCTCATCGTCTTCCTTTACTTCTTCCTTGAACGCCGCGTTAAGGTCCGTATCAATGCGCAGGAACTTAAGGCCTTCCTTCTTCTGCTCCACATGTGAGATAAACGGGCTGTCTATGGCAGCAGGCATAATCACCGCGTCAATGCCCTCTTCCTTAAACATGTTGATGTACTGGCTCTGTTCCTTTTCATTGGTCACATAGAAAATGGTATTCTCATGCTTTTCCTTGTTCTCATCCAGGCAGTCCTGAAGGGTCAGGTATTTGCCCTCCAGGTTCTTGTACAGGATGAAATCTCCCATCTTTTCGGCAAACTTCTCATCCTTGATATATCCGAACTTGATAAAGGGTGCAATGTCGTCCCAATATTTCTCATAATTTTCCCTGTCTGTCTTGCACATGCCGGACAGCTTGTCCGCTACCTTCTTTGTAATGTAATCGGATATCTTCTTCACAAATCCATCATTTTGCAGAGCGCTTCTGGACACGTTAAGAGGCAGATCCGGACAGTCGATGACACCCTTTAAAAGCATCAGGAACTCCGGGATCACTTCCTTGATGTTATCTGCAATGAACACCTGGCTGTTGTACAGCTTGATGGTTCCCTCCAGGCTGTCATACTCCATATTGATTTTCGGGAAGTACAGGATGCCCTTTAAATTAAATGGATAATCCATGTTCAGGTGTATCCAGAACAGCGGCTCCTTGTAATCCCTGAACACCTTGCGGTAGAAGCTCTTATAATCTTCCTCGCTGCACTCATTGGGATGCTTGTTCCACAGAGGATTGGTGTCGTTTAAGGCCACAGGGCGCTTGTTGATTTTATATTTTTCCCTGGAAGGTTCGATTTCCACGGTTTCCTTGGTACCGTCTTCCTTTTCCTTCTCCTCGGTCCTGGCAGGCTCGATTACGGTCTCCACCACGGTATCCTTGTCGGTCAGCTCGTCCTTCTCAATGGTCTCATACTGTGGCTCCGCTGTCTCATTGTCCAGAAAGATATCCACAGGCATGAATGCACAGTACTTCTCAATCACTTCCCTGGCCCTGTACTCGTTGCAGAACTCGGTGCTGTCCTCGTTCAGATATAAGGTGATGGTGGTTCCCACCTCAGCCTTATCCCCTTCCTCCATCTCAAAGTCAATGCCGCCCTCTGATTCCCAGTGGACTGGTTTGGCATCCTTCTGGTAGGACAGGGAGTCAATGGATACCTTGTCGGAAACCATAAACGCAGAATAGAAGCCCAGTCCGAAATGACCGATAATCTGGTCCTCATTGGCTTTGTCCTTGTACTTCTCCATGAAATCCTGGACGCCGGAAAATGCAATCTGGTTAATATACTTGTCAATCTCGTCCTCGGTCATGCCAAGTCCATTGTCTGTGATCTTTATGGTCTTGTCATTTGGATTCACGGACACCTGGATTTTGTACTCCAAATCCTCCGGTCTCTCGTACTCGCCCATGAGCTCCAGTTTCTTAAGCTTGGTAATGGCATCGCTGCCATTGCTAATCAGCTCCCTGTAGAAAATGTCATGGTCAGAGTACAGCCATTTCTTGATTACTGGGAAAATGTTCTCGCTTGTAATTGATAAACTGCCTTTCTTTGCCATCTTTTATCCGCCTCTTTCTTATATAATAATAGTTCTTCATGTTTTGCAATGTTTACTCACAAAATACATTTTAGTACGAGACGAATAAAATGTCAACAAAAAATTAGCACTCATTTTTGTTGAGTGCTAATAATCCAGTCTTTGAATGGAAGGATTCATGGCGGTCCGAAGCTCTTTCTCAGCTATCATGCTTGATAATATTTTCCGGGAATTGGTGTAAGCTGAATGGGCATCTGCTTTTTCGGCCGCGCTTCCAGCAAAAACGGCACAATCCCATCCTCCGGCAGACGGTTTCCCGGCAGGATCGCCTGCTTGTCGAATTTAAAGGTGACGCACCATGCGTCTGCGCCGTCAGCCAGAGAAGCCCCCAGCGGAAAGCAGAACTCGCTCCGATCGTCCCGCAGGATGTGGATGAACTCCTGACAGTCGGCGGGTACGGCGCTGCTTGCTTTCATCTCACTGATTTTCTCCGCCGTGTCCCTCAGCCATTCCACATCGTAAATATGGGGGCTGTCCAGGGCAAATACAAAAACCGCAGGAAGATATTCTCCTGTACCGGGGAGCCAAAGGTCGCTGTTGGCCTGTACCACCGCACCGTAGACCATGGGGGCGTTGGCATACTTCTCCCGCCACTTCTCCCTGCCAAAGAGGGGCGCCTTTCCGGCCACATCCCGAAAAAAGCTGCTTTCCGCACTGCGGGGTGTGGAGCGGTAAGGTATCAGCTTATTCAAATCCGTAGGGACGGCGGCAGCTTTCCGCCGGTCCGCAAATGCGGCCTTGTCCGCCTCCTCCTGCGCGGCCATCTCCGTCTGCCTGCCTCGGACAGAGGACATATCATATCCCTTTTTCTCCATCTCAGCAATTTCTTCCTCAGTCATGGCAGCTTCCCAGCCGCCGGCCTCTTTTACCGGGCCAAATCCAAACAGTCCCATGATAATTCTCCTTTTCTATCATTGATTTTACATCAGTACCCACAGCACCGCGCTGCACAGGATAATGACAGCTCCGCCGATTCCCTGCAGGATGCGATACCCTTTTTCTCCAAAGTTCCGATAGACAAAAGCGCGAAAGCCCAATCCATCTTCCCCCTGAGGATCGCAGACCCATTTCCAGCGGCAGATCGCCCCCAGCAAGAACAACGCCCCTGCCATAATAAGAAAGAGCTGCCAGTTTGCTTCCAGAAATGGCATAATCCATTCCATAAATCTAGTGTATAAGCCGCTCATGTGTTTCTCCTTTCCATCCGGCTTATATAAAATCCATATGAAAATCAGCCTGATAAACGGTTCTGTAATTCTTATCTTTATTATCCTTTCAAATCCCACTGCACCGGTACCTGACCAGTCGATGTATGCATTTAATTACTTTTGTTTTCAATTAGTAATTAAGCGAATTATACATGAAAGCCGGAAAAAAAGCAAGACCTGCGCATAGAAAAACAGCGCACCGCTTAAATGGTGCGCTGTTTGTTGTCATTTGTCCGCATCGGCCAGAGAGGCCAGATAACGGGATAGGGCGGTTGCCTGGGCCTTGGCCGTCTGTTCCAGCTCCTCCGGAAAGAAGAAAGGGAGCGACCGGGCCGCCGAGTTATAGATCAGTACCACTGAGAGGATCAGGTTGCCCAGCTCTTTGGGACTGCATTTTTCCTGGGGAATCTGCCAGAGAGCCAGTACCTGTTCATAAAACCGCGCCTGTCCCTGCTGGTAAACCTCAAACTCTACCGGGCTTAAATGTTTATAAACCCACATTTCTTCTTCCTGGGTCATCACAAAGAAATGGTGCTGACGGCTGTGGACCACCATATCCAAAAAATGATAGATAGTCTCCTCCAGACTCATCCCCTTATTTCCCGCAGTGTTCCGTACTTCCCGGAGCAAAAGTGAAATTTCATAGTCGATGATATGGATGACCAGCTCGGCCAGGGAAGTGTAATAATTGCCGTAAAAGAATGGCTTGGAGATGCCTACAGCCTGGAGTATGTCCTGGAGAGTGGTTCCCTTCAGCCCTCGCTGGGACAGCATTTCCAGGCCCACCGTCAGCAAATCCCGCCCCACCTGTTCCCTCTCCACCTTGGTATAGCCCTTCTTTGACATAGCTTCACCGCCTTTTTGTTGAGATACCAACAGTTTACCACAGCAGCGGGGAAATGTCATGCATCCTTGGAGAAATGCCTGGAAAAGTCTGGAAAAAAAACGGGAAAATCCGGAAAAACCATGAGAATACAAGGCGTTTCCGGGGCGCGGCTCATTGCCTCCAATGGCGGCGTAATTCACCAAAGGATGTTACTTTTTATTCCTGTAATAAGACGTAAAAGTCAGTGAAAACACCATAGGTACAACAGCATATCCTGCATTTACCTGTCCTCTGTTATAGAGAACATAGGCAACTCCGGCAAAGGTTAAGATTATAAATATTATACTTAGTGCCAAAGCTATTTTTTTCATTGCCCTCTCCTTATTGCGCACTCTCTCTTGCAGTCTCTTCCGAAAAGAAAACTGCCTTCGTTAAATTACCAAAGATTTCAGCATCCTTTAATTGATGACCATTACCATTAAAGAAAACCTCCGTATTGTTTGCGGATATTTTTATTTCAGTACCATCGTCCAAAACATAGGTGATTATTATAAGCGGTTCATATGTATCCGATGCCGTGGAAAAAGGAACATAATTTAAAAAATTTATTAGTTTAACAGCCAGCTCTTTATTTTCTTCATCAACAAACTCTTTTTTAACTCCGGATTCTGTATCTGTCATTGTCACCTCTTTGATATCTTCCATCCTGGGAGGACGCATAAGAGGCCAGCCTTTTGTAAAGACATATACCATTGAAACAACTGTTACTGATAACACTACAGTCACTAAAGTTCTTAACCATGTGACTTTTTTCATCTGTAACCTCCTTAATTCTTTCGGTTCTTCCATAAATATTCTATTAACCCGATAGAGAACAGGACTGCAAAAAGGAGCACGCCACCCAGCAATGAAATTCTATACGGATTACCGGATATCAACCCGTAAATAATACAAATCAAATCAAAGCCAACCGTAATTACCAGTGCTTTTAAAAATGCAAGTTGTGCGTAACGTTTCATAGAATTCTCCTCCCATGGTATGTGCAGTCTAATCTTCCATCCATTCGTATTACCAAACATCTATCGCTCAATTATATATTGCAATTTTATCATAAAGAGGCGGACTTATATATGTATCTTTCCTTAATTTTTACGGAATTAAAAAGTATCTTATATCATAACAAAAATTTTATTTTCCCTCCCTTCCTTTCTCCCAAAGATACACCATCACATGTTCGCCTTTCGTGTCATATTCGCCGTTAAAGCAGAAACCAATCTGTTCATAAAGGCGGATTGCCCTTGTATTATTTTCATACACACTGAGATATACCGTGCTGTCTGAATATTCGGCATGGAGTCTGTCAAGCAAGGCAAGCACGGCCTGCCTCCCATATCCTTTTCCCTGATATCTCTTGTCAATCAGCAGCCGATCCAGCCATAACCGTCCCGGAAAAGGGGAAGGAAAATAGCCGTACATCGCAAAGCCAACCAGTATTTCTCCATCATAGATACAAACAGGCCGCCATAGATTTAAGTTGTCCGCTTCTTGTAAGCATTCGCCTACACTTTCGATAAATCCGGACTGTTCAGAAAAGACCGACAGATTTTCGGCTTCCATTCGGTTCTCACTATTTACCAGTTCAAAATGTAATTGATTATTATTTTTCAGATTCATATTAATTCACCTTTCGTTTTAATGTAATATATCCTGATGGGTTTTCCATCTGACGGCAGTTTTGGGGCTGTAATACGTTTCATATAACAGCGTTCATATGTTTTCCTCCCAAAATAAAAAGAGCCGAACAAAACAGTGAACCCGCCAACTGCCTTTTCGATGAAACTGTACGCAGAAACATCAGCAGCAGACCTGTTCAACCTATTTTACTCAGCTCATGCAGGTACGCCTGCATCGCTATAATAAGTAACTATATCAAAATAAACTTAAAATGTCAAAGACAGGATTTATGCAGCGGCCATTATGGATTTCTGCGGCCGCCATTACGGACGCCTATACTGTGAACACATTTTCCGCATCCTATCTGGACACAGCAGGAAGGGGAGTATTGGAAGTATTTAAACAACGACGGCACATATTTGGCCCATACATGGCAATGGATTGATGGAAATTCTGCCCGTTTTGAGGATACGCAAGGAACCCGGCTGATTGGCTTCAGCATTAACGATTATAGAAACCAAGCCGACTATTTCAGAACGGCAGAGGGCACAACAGATGCCAGTTTTCAGGACGGAAATGCTGATGCGGTCCAAACCACATTAAAAGCAACTGTTGTTTTAAGAGATACTAAAGAATACCGTTCTGGCCCATGGAGCCATGTCCAATTGACTGGTTATGTTGGGGACTATCAGAAACACTGGTCAAATGTTCACTGCTTTTTCCAGTCAAATGATTTTGTTTTAACTACTGTAAGGATTTGCAGTACCGGAGCGGAAATGGATGTTGATGGTTTTATGAACAGCCTGGTGAAAAATCGTTATTATGATTCTGTCCGATAAGATATCTGTGTTCCTTAACCGGCCCTGACATGGACGAATAATGAGTCAAAAACGCTCTCCGGATTCTTTTGCATGGAGAGCGTTTTTGATTGGTTGGTTAAGCCCTGTTTTAATTAACCATCAGGATTCTTCCCTCTTTTTCTTACTTATGGCTGTCAGAACAAGGAGCAGACCAGACAACAGCATAGTAAATGTGGTTCCGCCAGTCCCCTGACCGGTTTTCGGCAATGGTGCCAGAGGAACTTCATCTTCATCAATAACAACAGGCGCATCAGGAAGAGAAGCCAATGGCACTTCCTCCGGATTAATGGTTATGCCGGGACCATTAATATCCGGAGTGGCACGGTGTCCGCCTGAATTATCTCCGCCCCCGCCGCCCCCGCCGCCGCTGCCTCCGCCTGGAGTCTCTGGTGTGAAACCATGGCTGTATACATTAGTAAAAATCACGCCTTGTTCCAGATTACTTCCGCCAGCATATACGGCAATCAATGTGTTATTCGATTCATCAAAAATTATTTCATACATCCCCTGATATACGGTATTATCATAAGTCACCTCATTGACAGTGGTACCACCTCCCACTTCAGAGATGGAATACACAACCTGTGTTCCTGTCTCGTCAGCGGCAAGCATGTCTGCCAGTTTAAACCTGGTGTTTTCAAACGGCTTTATAGTAATCCTGTCAACTTCAAAATCATTCTTTTTCAAGGAAAAGGTATATTCATCATCCTCCGAAAAATCACGTCCAGTCAATACCTTTTCACCATTAAATACAACGGTTCCTGATACTGGCGCCGGCTTTTCCAGCTGAAAACCAAATGTGAAACCAAAGTGATTCACCTGATATGCATCAGTTGTATAGTCACCATCCAAAGCCATGACTATATTATTCTCCAATTTATTTGAAGAACCGGATTGAATGTTGGAAAATGCACCTGCAAAGTACGGTTCCATCATAGTGGTGCCATAATCATTACGGCTTCGCATATGGCTTCCAAGTGAATAGGTTGATGCATCCACACTCTCTAAATAATACCGGTCCAGCCCATCCCTATCATAACTATCTGTATTTACAAATAACCGCAGACATGAATTATAAAAATAATTGTAAGCCACTTCGGCTAATTCATAATCCGTTGTACGCGCTCCAACATTCTGGCCCTGAAATCCTATATCCCAATTAGGCGTGGGATTAAATCCAAAAATCTCGGCTATCACATAATCCGGAAACTGGTCAAGCTGTTTTACCTGCAAATCATATTTGTCATTGTAGAAATCAAGATAATACCGGACCAAATCCTCAACTCCGGTATAGTCATGGGATATTCCTTTTGAATCTGTAAATTTGAAATTGTCCAGATTCCATTTGTTATAGGAAGGAACCCTGTCTACTGTGCAGTTGAACAGAGAGGCAAGAGCTGTATTTCCCATGTTCCACACTACAGTTCCTTTAGGAATGATCTGACCGGTATATGAATCGAAGCCAGAATCCTCGCCGTCATTGAGAATTGTATAAACAAAACTATTAGCTTTGTATTGATAATCAAGCTGGGACTTATTAATGATTTTTACATTAAATTGATATTTATCACCTGCCTGTGTCTCATTCCACATATAATCATCTATATTGGGGATAATCTCTTCCATGATATAATCTTGAAGATTAATATTCAGTTCATCGGCGTCCACATTTTCCCCAATGGTAATTTCTATGACTGCCTCAAAATTTTTATAATTAGAATTTAATATTTCATATGAAAATTCGATACCATCTGATGTGGGAGCAAGTATAATCGGATCTGTCTTCCAACTGCTGTCTTCCCAGGATTTATAGGTAGAACCTGCAGCCGCCGACATAACAGAGAAAGCACCTACAGGAGAGAAGCTGTCCGTCTCCATCTCTACCATTCCCTGAGACGCATCTACAACCGCGTCTTTTATCTCTATCTCATATTCCTGCGCACCCTCTGTAAATTCTTTTACATGGAACGCGCCGACCTCACTCTCATTTCCAACTATCTCCGGAACCTGTATGGATACGTTCACCTCATCATTGGGCTGTGTTTCATTTCCAGTGCCATCTATTACAGTTACATCATAAACAGCAATCCAGTCAACCTTTTCACCTGAAGCAGCTAGTTCAGAGTTTAACCTTTCTACAAAGCCATCCGTATCGCTCATAACTTCGGCCTTAACATCCGCAATATTTTCCATGGCTTTTTCCGAACCAGATACTGCTATCACAGCTCCATCGTCCGCTACAGTGGAGACAATGACCCTCTCAGCCATGATATTCAGCTTACTGAGCGTTGTTCTATATGCTTTTGCTGTGGCACAGTTACCAAGACCAACCAAACCACTTATGCCTGTTTTTACAGTGTCATTTTGTGTCTCTTTTTCAGTTCCGTTAGATGGTGTTGCTACCGGCTGTTTTTCCGGCACATCTGTTTCGACTATAGTTTCTGGTACAGTTTCACTGCTTTCTGGTATAGTTTCACTGCTTTCACTATTCCCGGGTGCAGCCGCTGTTTCCTCTGCGGTATCATCCGCTGCTGATGTAATTACTTCCTGCGCTGCTTTTGTTGTGTCATCCGATTTCTCTTCTGATGTACGTTCTGTCTCTTCCTGGTTGCCCGTCTCCGTTGCTTTTTCTGTACTTTTCTCTGTTTTATCAACAACTTCTGATTCTGTATCTGTTTCAGACTCCTTTACCATCTCTGCCTTCGGCAGTTCCGAAACATCTCCGGTTTCACTGTCACCAACTACAGGAGCGTAACGGCGGATAATAGATGCCACTGGCTCACCATCTGCTGCTTCCGGTTCAACTGCTGCCTCCGTCTCCGGAGCTTCTGTTTCTCTTGTCTCTGCTTCTGTTGCTTCCTGAATTGCTTCCTGAGTTTTTTCCTCAGTAGTTTCCAAATCTGTGGTTGCTTCACCGGTAGGAGCTGCTTCAGCTGCTTCTGTAGAAGTCTCAGTCTCACCCTCTGTCGAAGCCGTGCCTGCCTCTTCAGAAGCAGTCGTATGTTCCTCTGCCGGTGCGCTTGTCTCACTCTCATCCGGAACAACTGTGGTAGTGCCATCTGCGGTTTCTTCTTTAGATGGTACGGTGGAATCAGGAGCTGTCGTCTCCTCTACAGGCTTAGAAATGTAATTAACTTCCTCATCCCCATATGCCGCATCAAAATTCTTTACAGTAATCCGTTTGGTCTTTTTGACCTTTTCTTCTCCATTATCAAACCTTATGATATTGGTGGTGCAACTAATGGTATCTTCCCCGTTGTTCACATATAAAAAAATAATCTCTTCAGCACCTGTTACCATATACATATCATCGGCATCTTCCGGCACTCGTATGAACACTCTTAACTCCACATCCACACTTCCGCCTTCCGGTTCCGGGAATACTTCCATTAATTTTCCCTCTCCGAAAAACATGCTTTCGAATTCTGCAACCTTTCCATTGGTAAAATCAAGGTCACTGACAGACACCTGATTATCACTGACAATAGACTCCCGGACTGCATTCAGCAACTTGGTACCATCCATCGTAAATGCAACAGTTTCTGCCGAGTCTGCCGCATAAACAGTATTTATTCCGGTACCCGCATTTGTTAGTACCATAGCTGCCGCAAGCAGGAACGCTAACCACCGTTTCTGTAAATCATATAATGTCCTCATTCTTCCCCCACCCCTTTTTTGACTGTTCACCCTGTCACTCCTCTCATTATCTTTATCACCTGTATCATCTGGGATAAATCCGTAATCAACTAAATTTAGTCTACCAAATTTGGGTTACAACCAGGTAACAAAATGAGATTTAATGAAAATTTGATAATAGCATCAATCCACATACATAAAAAGGGTCTAACCAGAGCAGTTACTTCCATAATCATAAAAAAAGTGTAAGAGGTAAAGCACGAATGGTGCGTTTTATCTCTTACACTTATATCCCTTTTTTACGGAAGGAAATCCCTGATTTTCTTGCTTTTAGAAGGATTACGAAGCTTTCTGAGAGCCGCTGTCTCAATTTGCCGAATGCGCTCCCTGGTCACGTTGAACCGTTTCCCCACTTCCTCCAGGGTCAGGGGATGCCCGGTCTCCAGGCCGAAACGCAGAATGATGACCTCACGCTCCCGTGGATTCAGCCCCTGAAGCATGCTGTCAATCTCCTCCCGCAAAAGAAAACTCTCTGCCTTATCCTCTGTGGAGGCATTGGCGTCATCTGCCACAAAATCCCCCAGATTGGAGCCTTCCTCGTCACCTACCGGGGTCTCCAGGGATACGGTATCTCCCGATGCCTGAATCAGCTCCGCCACTCTTTTCCCGGACATGTTTACTTCCTCAGCCACTTCCTCCATAGACGGTTCACGTCCCAGCTTCACAGACAGGCTGCGCTGGGCACGGCGGATTTTATTTACCGCCTCCACCATGTGGACCGGAAGCCGGATGGTCCTGGACTGGTCCGCCAGGGACCTGGTAATGGACTGCTTCACCCACCATGTGGCATAGGTGCTGAGCCTGTAACCTTTGGCATAGTCAAACTTTTCCACTGCTTTCATAAGCCCCAGATTCCCCTCCTGAACCAGGTCCAGAAAACTCATACCCCTGCCGGTATAGCGTTTGGCAATGCTGACCACCAGGCGCAGGTTAGCCTCCACCAGCTTGCGGCCCGCTTCCACATCACCTTCTGACTTGCGTCTTGCAAGGTCTGATTCCTCCTCCGGTGTAAGCAGTGCAATGGAACCAATCTCTTTTAAGTATTCACGGATTGGGTCTGCTGTGGACACGCCTTCCAGAAGCCGCTCCTGGCCATATCCGTCGTATTCCTCCTCTTCCTCATCCCCGCCGGAAACCATACTGCCGCCATCCAGCATCTCATCCGGATCCAGGCGGTCTCTTCCCCATCTGAATTCCTCCTTCGCCAGAGACGGCTGGTCCAGCTCGGCATCATCGTCTAAAAGAAAGTCCCCCTCCGGCAATTCCTCTTCCGGTTCCTCGGGAGCCTGTATGTGGACACCCTTGCGCTCCAGCTTCAGATAGACATCCTCCATCTCTTCCGGCGTCATCTGAACATCCCGGAAATGGTCCAGCACCTGGGTCATCTCCAGACGACCTTCCTGGGCGGCCGCTTCACCGACCAGCTGTTCCAGTCTCTTAGACAATTCCATTTTATCCATATGTTATCCTCCCCCTTCTCCTGGGACATACTAAATATAGGTACTGTATTGCGTAAATCCCTCTTTAAACAGCGGGGCTTACGCAGCACAGTACCGTTACTGGGTCTGCGGGTACGTTAGGTACATACTATCTCATGGGAACGCATAAACTTTGCTACTGCCTTATCCCACTCATTTTCCAGGGTCTTGTCCATGGTAAAAAGGTGCAGCGAAGTTCCCGTCACACAATATAATGCTCCGTCTTCGTAACGGATATTCAGATAAAGTCCCTGTATCTGCTCACTGCTTATCCCGCTTCCGGAAGTGGAAGCGAATTTTTCCGTGTCCGAAGGAGGAAGCAGCAGGACGATATGGAAACTCCCCGGCAGCTTTTTTCCTTTTATTAGTGAAAAACATACGGGGCGAAGCACTTTCCAGGAGGAAAAGAATTCAATCTGGTTCTCCTCCAGCTCTTCATCTGTATAATATCCCTGTCTGATGTGTCCGTCGATGGAAAAATTGTTGTAGGTGACAATGTTCACTTCCTTAACCAGGAAGCTGTCAAAATCTTCCTTCAGGAACAGTTTGGATGTAAATGTCTTTACATCCTCTACTTTCAATGCAATCATAACCTTCTCCTGCCCTGGGTTACACCACAGGTTTCCAAATTCTTACTCAATTATACAGTTTTTGACTATTGACGTCAAATAGAAACTGTGGGGATTTTTTTACTGAGTTCTTTATGGGGGTGCGGGGGTATGTTCTGATATGTTCTGATATACTCTGATATTCTCTGATATAATTTGATATGATCTGATTGATTTACTTTAACATATGTCTGTTTATTTTCATAGTGTCATAATATCGACTATATGTTATTTGTTACAGCACCTCCACAACCTCAAAGCGTTCAAACGTAATAAGTGTCTGATCGGTAAAAGTATAACCGCGCTTGGCAGCGTCCCGTGTCCAATAGCGTATATTGCCCGATTTCCATTGTTCAAAGTTTTCGTCCTCACCCTCAAGTTTTACCATATCCCAAGTCAGGCCGCAAAACCTGACGGTTTCAACATGCACCGTCTTAATCACACAAGCCGGAGTGCTCCGACCGTCAAGTACCAGTGATAGATCACCAACGCTTGGCGCCTTCTCATCCTCCAATATAACCGAAACTGTTGCCGTTTTCTTTCCGGCAAGTACCAGGGCTAAAAGTTCGTCTGCCATTTCGGGGCTATCGCCAAAGGAAAAGCGTTCAAAATAACCTTTATCTGTGTTTTTCATTCCTATTCTCCTCTTCTGTAAATGTATTTTTTCGTTCGCCTTTTCGTTCCCCTTTTCCGCCAAAGGCACTGTTTACCAATAAAATGCGCTTAAATAGTTGGGTAGTCTGGAGATTAATGATTTCCTGTTATTGTCTGATAAAATGCTGAGTCTGTCTTGTAAATGCCCTGATAGGGCTGTTCAATGTAATAATCATTTTTTTCTAAATAGACAAACAGTGTGCTTTTTGCATCTTCTGTGTTTATATCAATTTTTATATACTCATCAGCTTGTGGTATATCCTGTACGGATTCTTTCGCTGTTGCTTGTGCATTGTTCATAGACGATATACATTGGCTTATCCACTCACTGTCAGAATATTTTTCCGTTTCTTCTCCAACCGTTACATCAATTGACTGTATGGTGCTTTCCTCTGGTAAGCTAATCGGATTTGCATTTTTTTGTGAACAACCGGCTGCAGAACAGGCCATAATACCAGCAATAAGAAAACTTAATATCTTTTTCATAAAAATTCCTCCATAAATTCTGTTTGTCGAGTGCACTTTATCAGCCTACTATGAATATTCTTGTTCCTTCCACTCTAATTTTTAATGTTGAATCTGTCAAGTGGATTCATCTGCTCTTGTTATGACTATTGTGTCCATGTGTTGTCTTTATGATTGTGTGTTTGCTTTATGATTTTATGCTTTATGATTCTATTTTTTATGATATCACTCTGTCCGTCAGCTTTGGCGGCTCTTGGCGGTTCCGTGAGTTCGCAGTGCTGCCATCTTGAATCCGCTGCGCTCCTTCAAGATGGACGGCTGGCGCCGTATGCATAGAGACACGGAAGGCCGGGAGGGTAAGCGAGCTTGCCCTCCC
>ERZ791680.1265-NODE-1265-length-17628-cov-3.059296_pt1 | contig 17628 bp, 16 predicted proteins | sample MGYA00510051_ERZ791680 | MGnify/ENA primary metagenome ERZ791680 (study PRJEB30046, sample SAMN00715238) | human gut metagenome | study: EMG produced TPA metagenomics assembly of the A metagenome-wide association study of gut microbiota in type 2...
GTGCAAAAGTAATGCTATAAAACATACGATCCAAATTTATCGGGCATTATTTTTTAGGCTTTTTCCCAAGACTTAACAAGTTATATAATGTACGTACGATAAAACACAATATATAGTATCCTTTTTTCCAAAATCCACTCATACCCCCTCCTATTTAAATAAAATCTGTTTTCTGTTCACCCCATGTTTTTTTAATGAAAGATGTATGAATCCCTTCGTACGATAAAGGATCGCCTGATCAAAATTCAGGCAGCTTGCCACCAAGTCCTCCAATAGTCGGTTGCGATCCACCGTGTAAATGTCTACCGCCTCCCCCTTCATATGTTGCGAGCTAGGGGCACCTCCCACTAATCGGTTTAACTCTTCGCTTCGATAGCCACTCATGATATACATAGGCTGTCGATGATATATACGCAAAGGTTCCAACAACCGCACCGTTAGATTCCGTATCACCGGTATTACCTCCGAAGGCAACGCATTATTAAGTCCAAATTCCACCGCCATCGCACTATAAACAAACTCGTCCATACGAAAATGCTCTGTCAATCTCTTCTCATCCTTTTCCATCTTAACTCAAATTTTCAATCCTTAATTTTCAATTTATAAGAGTAGTCCACCCCAAACAGCGCACCGGCAAACGTGCAGATCTCCCCAAATGCGACCAGCACGCTGTTATCTATCTCACCGGAAGGAGCCACCCAAAAACCACAGAACACCAAGGTAAGGCCGGTCACGCAAAGCAGCACGGCCATTACCAGTTGCACGTTAAATCTCATCCGGGCTATCGCTATCAGAGCCACCAGCCTCCGTAGTGGCGCCATCTTGGGAGACCCTTGCGTATTCCAACGTCTTCTTCGTATCCTTCAACTCACCGCCCGGAGTGAAGATGATACGCGGGGGGCGCAACATACTCGTGTTAAAATCTTTCTTATCCGTCACCCCATCACTGCTCACCGAGATCCGAAAACTCCCGAAATCGCCGAGCCTTACGATACGCCCCTCCTGAAGCTCCATATCCAACACGAAATTAAGGTTATCCAATACCGCCTTCACATCTGCCGACGACACCGTACTACGTGCCGAGATCAACTTACATAACGTTTTCATACTAGAGGTACCATTCGTTTTCGACACCGCATAAAACTTTTTCTCTGAATCCTTCTCGCCCGGCTTCGACGGACGCAACACCAACTTAAAACCTTGTGCCATATCTTTTAATTTTTATGGTTATATACCCCTTATGGAGCACGACACAAAGGTAAGATGAGCCGGAAGAGGTCAGCGTCCGTGGTTTTATCCATCAAACAAATAGTATTCAACGAATTAAAAATAAAAATGCCCAAAAATTCCCCTTTTCAAAGACAACAAAAACCTGCTATTCTTAACTAACATTCAAATCCATATCTCTTTTAAAACTCATCCGTCACCTCCCTCTTTCCAGCGAGCACCAAGACTGCTTCCGCAGAATGCCCCGCCTCTCGCAAATGAGAAGCCAAGCCACGCACCGAGCCCGGATAATCAAACCCCATCAACAGGCAAGAGGCTATTTCCAAAGAGGAAGGGGGAGTCTCACGATCCGTAAACTCCACAAGCTTCACTAGCTCCAACAAGAGTTCCGGACGAAATGGGGAATACAACAAATCACCACGCACCGTATACTTACGTATATAACACCGTTCGCACTCCCGGTCATGCTCCATATACTTCCGGATAAATTTCCGGTACGCCCCGGGCATCTTCCTATAATAATCTCCATATCCCAAACTACACACATCCATTTTCCAAGACTCCCGCTCATCCGGCCCCAACGTTACCAAGAACGCGTCAAAATTCTTCACCGTGGGCTTATGCCCCAATCTCTCTCTCAAACGCTCATAGATCTTTTTCATCATGCGAACGCAGGGGGAATGTTTATCCCTGCGCCGCATATGGCCGGACACCGTACTTACATACGGATTTTCAAATACATATATAAAAACAGAACCGGCCTTCTAAATCCCTTTACGGGAAAAGAAGACCGGTACAAAACCTTGACCTTATATCGATTCTACAAAATATCTATCATCCTATCTTTTCATCACAAAACCCACATGGTTCCTTCTCTTTTCTTGCAAATGCCTCTGGGGAGGCTCTTCTTTTTTGACGCTATATTTAAATCAACATTAATAGCATAGGCCCTCACGGATAAATCCATAATTTACTTTTTATTTCGCTCTATTCATCCAACACCTCATATTTAGAATGCTGGCTCTTGAACTCGGGAACGATCTCCTTCATCCGCTTCACGATCTGCATATCCCCCTCCACGGCACAAGCACGTACCAAGGCATCAATCCGCAGATTGGCGTCCGCATAATCATACGCACGGACTTGGGCGATCTTGATCTTCGGATGAAAAGTAGGCTTGGAGGTCTCCTCCTCATTGAGTACCTCCTCATACAACTTCTCCCCGTCTCGCAATCCCGTGAACCGGATCTCGATTCCCTTCACCCCGCTCAGACGGATCATCCGCTCAGCCAGATCCACGATCCGTACAGGTTTACCCATATCGAACACGAAGATCTCTCCCCCATTACCCATCGTACCGGCCTCTAGGACCAGCTTACAAGCCTCCGGTATCAGCATGAAGAAACGAATGATATCCTTGTGCGTCACCGTCACCGGACCGCCCCGCTTGATCTGCTCCTTGAATAACGGGATCACGGAACCGTTCGATCCCAGCACATTGCCGAAACGAGTCGTCACGAATTGCGTGCGACCGCTCACCTTCCCATCCTTGATGGCTTGATCCAAGCTCTGCACGTAGATCTCGCAAATACGTTTCGAGCAGCCCATCACGTTCGTGGGATTCACCGCCTTGTCGGTCGATACCATCACGAACTTCCTCGTGCCGTATTTCACCGCCAAGTCTGCGATCACCCGGGTACCGTCCACGTTGTTGCGGACACTCTCCTCCGGATTATCCTCCATCATAGGCACATGCTTGTAAGCCGCGGCATGAAACACGTAATCCGGACGATGCTCCTCGAACAGCTCCTCCATGCGTTCACGCACACAAATATCGCTCACAACCGTATAGGATTCTATATCCGGCCACCCACGAGCCATCATCAAGCGGACATCGTGTAAGGGAGTCTCCGCCTGATCTATCAAGACCATACGTTCCGGGGCGAACTGGGCTACCTGCCGCACGATCTCGCTGCCGATACTCCCGGCGGCTCCTGTTATCAGAATCCGCTTACCGGTAAGCTGCTTCCTCACAGCCTCCAAGTCTATCTCGATCTTATCACGGGGCAGCAAGTCCTCTATATTCACCTCCCGCAGCTGGGTATGGTTCAAGTCGCTCTTCCCGTCCCACTCTTGGGCGGCAGGAGTCATATAGATCTTTATATTCGCCTTGATCAGCCTGTCCACCATCTCCTGATTATTCCGGATCGCCTCAACTTTCAATGGAGACACCAGCAAGACATTAGACCGTTTTTTCCTCATCACAGAAACCAATTCCTCATCATTCGGATAAACCTTGACTCCCATTAAATATCGATACTCTATCTCCGCTATGTCCGAGATAAAACCCGCCAGCACAAACCGGGCCGGATCCTGATTCTGGATACTCTTCGCCAAACTCACCCCACCTTGCTTCACGCCATAGATAAACGCACGCTCCGCCTTAGCCACCCGGAAAGTACTCACATAAAAGAATTTAACGAACACACGCATCATCCACATCAAGCTCATAGCCAACAACGCGGAGAGGATCAGATCCCGTTTACGGATATACATCAAATAAGGAGAGAAATCGGTCAGTGCCTGAAACACGACCACACAAATCAAGCCAAACAAGACGGCGAACCCCACCTTTTGCAAGTCCACGAAAGAGGAATAACGTATAATCCCCGAATAGGTATGGAACAGGCGAAAGCCTACCAGATAAGGAATCAGGCATACCAACAGCGTGACCAATAGATGCCCTAAGATATCCAAGGTTGATAATACCCCGTTATTCAAGGTATACACCAATAAGCCGGAAAATAGGATCAAGCAGCAATCCAGCAAGATAATACCCCAATAGGGTAAGGATTTCTTGGAAAAGTACCAGGTAGATAGTCGAGAAAAAGGATCCCTCATATCAATTCTTGTTTATGTAGTTACACGAATAATCTATAGAATAAAAGCTCTTTTGGGCTATTCCGATACAATAGCTCTAAATGTTTGAAATATCAATCTTATATCGAAAGTAAAGGAATGTCTGGCAACATATTCCAGATTAATACGCAATTTATCTGGCATTATTACTTCAACATAATACTTATCAGGATCATTAACCCGCTCAAGAAGTTCATTCTCATTTCGATACCGAATAGAAGCCAAATCTGTAATGCCCGGCCTAACATCCAACACATGCATTTGTTCTTCCGTATACATATCAACATACTTACGAACTTCCGGACGAGGACCAACCAAACTCATATCCCCTTTAAACACATTAATCAATTGAGGAAATTCATCCAATTTGTATTTACGGATATAATAGCCGGACCGAGTAATCCGAGGATCATGTCCACCCACTGTAATAAGCCCTTTCTTATCTGAACCCACACGCATGCTACGGAATTTAAATAGCTGAAAATCCATATTATTACGCCCTACACGAACTTGCTTATAAAAGACAGGACCGATAGAATCACACTTAATCCAAATTGCCAAAATGACAAATAGAGGACTAAGCAAGATAAGCCCTATCCCGCTCGCTACAATATCAAATATACGTTTCAAATCGTTTGGATTATTTTATTGGGAAATAATATCAACAAAATTAGAGATCACATACTCTACGTCCTCATTCGTAAGACTGGTATGCAAAGGAAGAGTAATCTCGTTATGGTATTGGTTGTAAGCATTCGGATAATCTACGATATCAAAACCTAAATTTTTATAGGCTGTCATCATCGGTAAAGGTTTATAATGTACGTTACAAGCGATCCCACGTTCAGCCATCCGTTCTATCACAGCATTTCGATATTCCACATCCTCACCAAGCAAACGTACAAGATACAAATGCCCACTCGAAGAATGGTCATCACCAAAATGATCCAAGACCTGCACATTGCGCCCCTTCAGTCCTTCATTATACCTCTCAATAATCTGACGACGACGATACAGCATTTCCGGATAACGCTTCAACTGCGCAAGACCAATACCCGCCATCACATCCGTCATATTACACTTATAATACGGAGCGACAATATCATACTCCCATGCCCCCAACCTCGTTTTAGCAAGCGCGTCCTTGTTCTGCCCATGAAGGGAAAGCAATTGAAACTGTTTATAAAGAGACTCGTTGTCAACCCCATCATGATTTCTCCAAGTCAACGCACCTCCCTCTGCTGTCGTAAGGTTTTTCACGGCATGGAAGGAAAACGAAGTAAAATCAGCGATCTCACCACACATCTTTCCATGCCATTTGGCACCAAAAGCATGAGCGGCATCCGCAAGTACGATAACCCGACCGTACGCCTTCTGGATATCGTTCGCTGGCGAAAACAAATGTTTCTTGCTCTCTACGGCAGCGAATATCTTATCATAATCACAAACCACACCGGCAAGATCAACAGGCAGAACCACCTTTGTCTTCTCCGTGATCGCATCTGCCAACTTATCATAATCCATCTCAAACGAATCAGGAGCGGTATCTACCATGACAACCTTTGCCCCTACATGACAAGTTACGCTTGCGGTAGCGGTATACGTATAAGCGGAAGTAATCACCTCGTCTCCTGGCCCAACGTCCAAAACACGCAATATCAACTCCATACAAGCCGTAGCCGAATTCAAGCATACAGCTTGCTCCGTCTGACAGCACATGGCAATTAATCTCTCAAATTCTTTTGTTTTAGGCCCCGTGGTGATCCAACCGGAACGAAGAGCCTCTGATACTAGATTAACCTCACTCTCAGTTATATCAGGAGGAGAAAAAGGAACTTTCTTCATAAGAAATAATTTTAATCTTCTATTTTTCGTATCTCACAGAGAAATGAGATCCTCATTTTAACTTCATATCAATTTTAGAAACAACCGCTTCCATTCGCTCTTCACATTCTTTTAAATCCTGCCCTTTCACTACTATTTGAGCCAAACAATGACTTGAATTGGCAAATCTTTTCACCTCAGAACCGGGACGCACAAAGAATGTCAAATCATAAATAAAAGAGTCCCTTTCACCTACATATCGCATGTCTTCTAAAATACCGTCTCTTTCTGGAGAAATTATCATTCTTGACAAACCCGCCTCACCTTCTTTACGTCCATTCCATATTTCTTTTGGATCAATGCCCAGCGCTGCTGCAATCACCATCTGGTAATAATTTAAGCCATAATGAATACTTACAAGTTCAGGCAAACAATTGGCTCCGATACGACCCGTTAATTCCAACACATATATTACACCATTTTCTTCTATAAAATCGATATTAACAGCGCAATTATTAAGTCCCATAGCTTTGATAGCCATTTCGGCTTCTTTCCTTATTTTTTCACGAAGTATATCCGAACATTCATAAGGGACATAATGTCCTACAGGAACTGCCGTATCTGCCTGATAAAGTATATCACCATGAGGCATAACAAAAAGGATTTCACCATTAGAGATAAATGCCTGTGCCCCAAACTCACGTCCCTGCAAGAATTTCTCCACAAGCACATAGTCAACCCGAGTAGCACTCATCGCTTTACAAAATCCATCAAAAGCCTCTTCTTTATTAACGGCTTTATAAATACCTTGACTACCCGCTAAATCCGTAGCCTTAATAATCACAGGATATCCACCAACCTTATCTATAGCGTCTAATAACGCCTCATCCGTATATATTTGTTTAAATGGGGCCGTATTTACACCATACTCACTGAATCGAAGTTTCATTTTTGATTTATCATTACAAAGCTCCGCTACTTCCTCCGAATATCCAGGTAATGCACATGTATCACATAACCGTCCAAGAGCTTTCAAGCCACGATCCAAGCAACAAGTTGCCACGCCGTCAAATCGTAAATCAGCTGTTTTACTCTCCACCTCATCCGGATCAAGGATATTCATATAGCACACCTCATCAGCCAAGGGTATGCAAGGGGGACCATTGTCCGGCATCGTTCCCGCAATACTTACCACCCCCATTTCACGAGCCGCCTTATACAGCCCTATTTGCCCACGCCCAGCTCCTAATATAAGCAAGCGTTTACCTTTCACATTCATTATCGATTCTTCTTATTATATATGTTTTTACGGAAAACGACTGTATTAACTGTCGCAAAAATGATTTTAAGATCACCCCCAAAAGTCACATTTCGAGCATAGAACGCATCCTTCTCCAATTTTTCCTCATTAGAAATGGAATTTCGGAAATAAGCTTGCGAATAACCTGTAATTCCAGGACGTACCTCCAGCCGTATCTTTCGCTTCTCATCATACTCCTCCAGCGGTCGATCCGTAGTCACAGGCCTTGGTCCGATAAAACTCATGTCTCCAATCAAGACATTAAAAAACTGAGGTAATTCATCAATAGACGTTTTACGGATAAATCTACCCACTTTAGTAATCCTCGGATCATCAGGTGAATTATAGGTGGAATTATCTGAGTTACGGATATCCGGAGCATTCATTTTCATCGAACGAAACTTAAACATCTTAAATATCTCTCCATAACGACCGCGCCGGGAAGCAAGATAAAATATATCTCCCCTATCTTCTATATAAATAGCCAAACCAACAAACAAACTTATAAGAAGGACAAATGGTATAGCCGAAAGCGCACCTATAATATCAAATAAACGTTTAAAGAAATTCTTATACATGATTTACTCCATTTCGAATTGAATCTTTTCGACAGCTTGTTCACAGAATCTTACAGCTTCTTCACGAGTATTTCCTTGTGTTATAACGTAGCCTATACGATCCAAACTATTACGTATTTCTGAAATTTTATCACCTACTCTTTTCAATAATACAAATTCTATAACATTCGAATCTTTTTTCACAGCATCTATACCTTTTATTGATTTAATAACTCCCACTGAAGATTGGATAAAACGAATTGCTGCACCTCTATTAAATCTACTTTTCAAATCAGTATATTCTCCTAAAGCTATACGTATATTAGCCTCTACCATATTAATACCTGTTGATAATGGGACAAGATGAGTCGTAATACAGTCTCCCCCCAATCTTGCTCCTATCTCGACTATCTTAGGCCCAGTAGACGTAAGTTTTATTTCCGTATGCGAAGGACCATGATCGATACCTAATGCTTTAATCCCTGCTTTTGCGACTTCCGCTATCCTCATCTTAATATCTTCTGCGAACATGGAGGGTTGCGTATGTCCCATTTCCACAAAATAGGGCGCACCAGAAGTCAACTTATCCGTAACTTGAATCACATGGCATACACCATCAACACTCATTGTCTCTACGCTAAACTCATCGCCTTCCATGTACTCCTCAAGTAGAACTCGTCCATCCCTGCTATACTTCTTACTATAATTAAAAGCTTGGATCAAGACCTTTTCATCCGCTATATCTGTTATAAGTTTCACCCCACGATTCCCCGAATTATCAGCAGGCTTTATTATAAATTTAGTCGTAAAATGCTTAGTCGCCTCCATAAATTCATCAAGCTCACTAACTATATAAAACTCAGGGATAGGAACATCATGCGCTTTAAAACACATACGCATTTCCGCCTTATTTGTCGCATTAAGAGCAGTTTGAGGGGTAATACCTATTAATCCCAACTCTTCACACACCGTAGCAACCGCTTGCATAGGCATATCGGAAGCAAGCGTCATTATCCCATCTATTTGATAAGCACGAGCAGCCTCTACAATTCGGGGAGTATCTATCGTACTAATCTGCAATTTCGTTATCCCTTCTTCTTTAAACCCGACAGCATCCGGATCCATGTCTACAGCAATCACATCCAATCCCATTTCCTTCGCCTTTTTAATTGCAGGAAGCTGGAGGATGCTTGCTCCTAAAATCATTATTTTTTTCATCTATTATAACAATAAATATAGGTATTATAGCACTTATACAAAAAGTATCAAGGCACATATAATCTTGTAAAATATCACTTACCCAGACATTCCATGTATAAAAGCTCAATCTGTCTAGCGATTTTACTAGGAGAATATCTATTTATCACACTTCCACTTATAGATTCCCGCTTATACTCATTATAATGTTTGTACATATATTCCATAGCATCAACCAATCGTTCTTCACTATTCCGTTCAATTAATAAACCATTAGAAGAATCAACAAAATCTTCAGGGCCACCGCACTTAGTAGCAATAACAGGTAATCCTAAAGCCATAGCTTCAATATAAACGACCCCAAATGTTTCAGAATTTGACGGTAAAACAAAAACATTTGAATAAGATAGCTTAGGCAACATTTCTTCCCTACTCAATTTCCCGGTAAATTCCACACATTTTTCAATACCTAATTCTATAATCAAATTTTTCAAATAATGCTTTTTAGGTCCATCGCCAACAATAGTCAAATATTTATTTTCAAACTTCAACCTAGAAAATGCCTTAAGCAATAAATCAAAGCACTTTCCATCAACAAGTGCACCAACAGATATAAAAGAAAAATTTGCTTTGCCCCTATTAAATTTACTTTGAGCGTTGATATTAAATTTTGATACATCCAACATATTCGGGATGACACAACTCTTTACCCCAAATTGTTTACGAATATTCATTCCCAGACTATTTGAAACGGTAATAAGCGCATCCAATCGGTGGTATATCCTTTCTGCATAAAATCTAACAAAAACCGGCATAACGCTTTTTCCTAAAAAGCTCCAATGCTCAGTTCCCACACACGGTACATTAAATAAATCTTTCAATTTCAAAGCTATAGGCATGGTATATAGATAATGCGCATGTATAATATCAGGCCTACCATGATTACGTAGAATAATCCTATACAAAAATCTTACCATTTGGACTATATAAAAATAACCCAATTTATACATAGTCTTTATCGGCATTGGAAACATATAGAAATTGTACACATCTATTCCATCAATAACTCTATGATTAAAACCAATATGTCTATCATGAGCTTTAAGGCGTCTGTCTATACTCAATACGACAACCTTATGTCCTAAAGCATACAATGCTCTTGCTTGATCTGCCTCAAAATTTCCGATCATTACATCTTGTAAAGACGGAAATCCTCGGGAAATAATTAAAACAAACATTTTGAATTACTGTAAAAAAACTAATATTTCAACTAGGTTAACCCTCACTTCAATCACCTATAGAAACAATCAAAGCTCTATAATTTAAAAGTTTGCTAGATTTTTCATATTAGTCATAACAAATTCACTTTTCATCCAAAGTAATATTATATACGCTTCATTATAGTTATTAACTTCTCTCGTTCAATCTGAGAAAACAAGATCATAAAAATCAAACCAATCGCAACAATAAATGTAACTATTAAAAAAAGCAACATCTCTGTCCACCCATAAAGGCGTATATCAAAAAAAGAATAACTTAGAAATATTATACCCATGATACAAATTATAAATACCGAAGGTACAATTACTTTCTTAATATAATCCCCTATCATAAAACCCAACTCTTTATATGCCAATACCATTATTGCTATCAGATTTACAAATTCAATAACCGACATTGTTATAAACACACTATACAGAGGCAATTTCAAATGAAGCATAAGCCAAGATACAGGTAAGTTAAATAGCATAATAGACATTTCACATATTTGATAATTTCGCATACGTGCAGCCGATTTAAAGGTTGTATCAATAGCATCATGCCAACAACGTATGACCACAAACAATAGAATACATCTTATAAAGGTCGCTGCTCCTTCCGGTTGTTTTCCCAACCAAACTTGCAAAATCTCAGGAATGAATAAAAATAAAGGGAACCCCAAAACTATGCATATAGCAAATCTTGCTTTTGTCGCTAAAAATTGAAGATTATAAAAACGTTGTTTATCTGTTGAAAAAGCCATCATACTCTGAGGCTGAAAAGCAACAGTTATATCATTCACCAAAGTCTGTAATGCGTTTTTCACTTGATAAGAGATTGTACGTGAAGCATTAGCGACTATTCCACCAAATATATTAAGAATAAAATTCACACCTTCACTTGTTAGATAGTATCCTAAATTACCAAAAAAATTCCATCCTGCGAAAGAGGTCATTCGCTTAAATAAAACTCTATCCATTACAAAATGAAATTTCACTGTATCCTTAAAAGTTTTATAACAATACCCCCCTATCATAAGAATATGTACAATAGTTACACATAAAAGTAATATTGCATAAAAAACGACCCTCTGAATCGGACTAAATGACAAAATAAATATCACACAAAGACGCAAAACAGAATCTATAATAGAAATAACTGCCAAGGCATCAAATTTCTCATTTGCCATAGCAAGTGCATCAAAAGGAACTGTAATTATAGAAACTGCTGCCGACAAGATAGTAAAACGAAGTATACATCCTGCAACTATTAGTTTTTCAGTATTCAAATTAAGATTAGGGAGCAATATCGCACCTCCAATCTCTGCTAATAGAATAAAGACAACCGCAATTAACACATGAATGATCATCCCCATGCAGAAGATTTCATTTTTCCTTGCGATACTCTCTTCCTTATTTACATTTAGAAATCTCTGAACAGATGCGGCGAATGTTGATTTGAGTGACGTAAAAACAGCAATTATACTACCAATAAGTCCGTATAAACCAAAATCATCAATTCCCAAATATTGCAGCAATACTCTTGATGAATATAGCGCAATCAACATGGTTACAGCTTTCCTTCCATAAAGTAGTAACGTATTACGAGCAATACGCCTGTTGTTTTCAGAAACATTCACAACTATTAAAATTAAAAATTATTTTTATCCAACACCCAATTTAGTATAACGTCTCCGTGGAATACTAAACACTAAAAATGCACCCAAAAAAACAGCGACATATATAAAAATTGTAGCAGGAAGAGATAATATCGTAATAAATTCAGTAAATCCTCCACGTGGTGCCCAAAGAAGCCGAGTTATAATCAAAAGTTTAACCGATGTATTAAAGGGTTTATTTTTATCTAACTTAGCTAATGAGGCCAACAGAAATCCATAAATCACATTTCCAAGCACTATTCCAATATAACCAAAATCATGATACAACTCTGCTATATAGCTTGTACCTGTTCCTGCCCCTTCAAGATATTTATCACGGAACATTAAGTATGGAAGCGCATGAGCAAGGTGATAACCCTCGGTAGCCTTATCCGCATTATTACCTGCGCCATCAGAACCAAAAACTAATCCAAATACACCATCATGAAGAAAATGTAATGAATAAAATCGATCTGATCTTAAGCGAGAATCTAACTCATAAGATCTTTTTATTACATTAACACTTACTCCGTTATTATACACAAAATCCACAATAGAATCACCCACATTACTAAATTCGATCTTATCTCCAGTTCGTATTTTAGAAAAAATCCCTAATCCGACAAGTAAAAAAGGAAATGCTATCAACCCCATCCTTATCCAACTTTTCTTTATCCATATTTCACCTTCTCTCTTATTCCGGTAAAAATAATATATCATCAAAAATAGGGTTCCCAATATGAATGGGCCTCTTTGCCCTCCCAACAACGTAAGAGCCAAGTATAAAAAATAGAACATACAGATTTTATTACACGACTTTCTTTCAGGAAATGTCGCTAGATAACAACAAAAAGCAACAGGAAGAGCCTGTTCTATCCTATTGAGTGTCAACAATAAATAATTGCCTCTCATCATCTCCTTTCCTTCGACCGTATAGCTAGCCAAATAGCCTATCGTATGTACCAAAACTACAATAAAAATCGCATATATCACAGAGAATACAAAAGCAACCCAAAATATTCTAAGAGAATATTTGCGTATAATTTTTATATATCTATCAGGTAAAACATATTCAGCATGACTCTGTTTATTCTTTCTCCTATTACGCACATAAAAAAATATATAAGAAAAAAAAACAGTCAATAAGCTCAGCAATATACATAATTCCGCATGTGTATTAATCTCCTCAGAAAAGACCTCTACTTCATAATTAAAATAATAAGATAACAAATGCCTACCCATAAGAAACGAAAAAAAAGCCACACAAAAGGCAAACAGCATACCTTTTGATTTCAAGTCTCTTACAGCATACACAGTTATATTTGCCCACACCAAAAAAAGACCACTTATTATAAAGTCAGATTGAACTATCAAAAAAAACAATATAAAAAACATGTTCAATGTCAAATACAGTCCAAACCCTATATATTGCTTTAATCTTACCATATAATCAAATATAACTCAAAATCAATCAATTACAATCAAACCATTAATAATGGTCATTCTTTTTTATAAAGAATCATAAAATGATACAATAAACGACAAGACATCATCAGTTTATGAATCATCGCTTCTTTCAACGATTGATTAATAATAGGAAAATACTCCTTATATTGATTCAAAATCAAAAATATCTCATCATAAATTATATCAAAATCTTGCTCTCTCTTAGCATGAATAAATGTAGCATGGGCATTTCTTAATAATTTATAAACCCCAAACGAAACAGTTTTCCGAGAAAAATGATTGTCAATCATATACTTTACCATTTCTTGGGTTGCATAAATAACATCAAGATGCTTTCTCTGAAATTCAGAACGTACGATACTCCCCTTACGTTGAAGATAATAATATCCAGGAGTAGAAACATACGACACCAACCTTGAATGAGCTATATGTTTATATGTAGTATAAGAATCCTCATAATATTTACCCTTTGGATAAGGATACGCCTTAAGTAAACCTAAACGAAAAAGTTTAGACCATGCATGATTTCCATAATATTTTTCTTTACACAACTCCACTAAAGCCTCTTCCATTTCCATTGCGCAAGGAGCTTTTGTTGACATATTAAAATATATAGAAAATCCTTCCGAAGTTTCTGTTGCTCTGTAATATGGAGAAACCACCATATCAATTTCACTAGAGGTGAGTCCTTCAACTAGATTCTGAATAAAACGCTCCGATACCCAATCATCGGAATCCACAAAAATCACAAACTCCGATTTTGATCTTTCTACCGCATAATTCCTCGCATCTGATAATCCTCCATTCTGCTTATGATAAACCCTGATTTTTTCCGGATAGTTGATTGCATATTCATCACAGATGACAGGACACTCATCAGGAGAACCATCATCTACCAAAGAGATTATATAATCATCATAAGTTTGATTCAATAAAGAATCAACACATTTTCTCAAATATGGTTCGACATTATACACTGGTACAATTATGTCGATTTTGGGAACATTCATACGATTTGATTGTGATTAAAAAGGCTATAAAGAAAGCAAATATCTCTTTCCAGAATCAATTCAGATAATTAAGGGCTTCTGTATAATACTGACTTCTAAATTCTGAATTCTTTGACTGTCCTCTGTCCAACAGGTACGCAATTCGATTAGGAGTCCCTTCGTTTCCGTAAGCCTGATACCTCTGAAAGATAATACATCTTACAACGATAAGATGATACACCTTACATCAACAAGATGATACATCTTCCGCACGAAGATAAAACATCTTTATCAGACTAGAGTAACCTGTAACTTTCAACAAGACATAGAACCCTCAATAACCCAATCCCCCAACGTATGCCGCCCACTATCAAAATTAATCCCAACCTTTACGATCGGCAACCCACAAAGGGCGAAGCGCTCCGGGTAATTGCGCAAATTGATTTGCTCAAGGGCTATATCCGCGGTCTTGTTTAACTTCAATTCCACGACATAGAGTGTTGTCGGTGTGCGCATCACCATATCCACACGGCCTTTCGGGGTACGGACTTCCACGTCCACATACATTCCTAGCAGGCTGAAGATCGTGTAAAGCAAGGACTGATAATGGCCCTCGTAATCCGTATTGTCACATTGGGGGATGGTGGACAGGAAGGTCTGCAACAGACGCAGGGCATCGTCCATCCGCTCTCCAGAGATCGCCTCGAAAAGAAGGGCTACTGTAGTAAGTCCATCCGCTGTGTATTGATGCAAATAATTGGGCAATAAACTCTTCATCAATCCCATACGTACCTCCTTGTTTGGGATGTCGAGCGTGTACAAATTCGTGAGCGAGGAATAATCCTTTATCGTGATGTAACCACTCTGATAGAGCAATGGCGTAATATCGACCATCCGTTCCGTGGGTGCGTCAAACGACTCTGCCAAAACCTTGCGTGCGCCTATTTGCTGGGGTTTCACGTGATACTTGTTCAGCATCTCGATCAAATAGGTGGGCGTACCGCTACCGAACCAATAGGAATTTAGTTTACTGTCGGTCAAGGCGTTCAACAGGCTGAACGGATTGTATATATCGGGCGAGGGCCACGTGAAATGGTAACCGTCATAATTCGATTTCAAGGCTCCCAAGGCACCCTCCGGAGTAACGCCGAGGTTGTCGGCCAAACGACCGATATCCTCGCCCATCTGCTCACGCATTTCCTCCTCCGTGATGCCACAGAGCGAGGCGTACTCCGGGAGCATGCTGATATTCTTGATATTGTTCAACTCGCTGAAGATGCTCAATTGAGAGAACTTCGTGATACCTGTCAAGAATACGAAACGCAAATAAGGATCGCAGGCTTTCAGCGGACTATAGAAGTTACGCATCACGTCGCGAAGCTTCGGCAGCTCCTTCTCCTCATGCACCACGTCCAGCAAGGGAGCGTCGTACTCGTCGATCAAGACAACCACCTTTTGACCGGTCTGGGCGTAGGCACGTTGGATGAGACTTTCCAGACGTTGGTTCGTATAAATAGCGCTCTCATCACGTCCGTATATCTGCTCGTAACCATACAATTTCCTCTCCAGCTCACTCAGAAGCCGATCCTTGTCCATATGCTTTGCCGTGCTCATGTCGAAATGAAGCACCGGATAGCTTGTCCACTCCTTCTCCAGGTGCTCGATGGCCAAGCCCTCGAACAAATCCTTTCGCCCCTCAAAATAACTATGGAGCGTAGAAGTAAGCAACGACTTCCCGAAACGGCGGGGACGGCTCAAGAATATATAACCAGACGCACCGTGTGTCATTCGGTAGACCAATTCCGTCTTATCTACATACACATAATTCCCCTCTCTCAATTTGGAGAATGTCTGTATTCCTATCGGATATAATCGCCGCCCTTCCATCTTCGTCTCTGTTTATTGGTTCGTCAAGACAAATATAACGTTATTTCCCTAAACGATCAATTTTCAACCCTCTATTTTTCCATTCCACGCCTCATCGCCCTATACACCTCCTTGAGCGCCCCGGCCCCATACCCCATGAACTCCGGTTCATCCATCTCTACGCATAGTTCTTGTACCAAGCGGGTCAGACTCTGGGGATTGATACTCTTTTTTTTTCGCTTTGCTGTAGGTGGCGGTGCCTACGTGGGCCTCCGCACAAAACTCACGGATAGAGATTCCTAACCGCTTACGTGGAAATTCCACTAACTCATCAAATAAAATCTGGTTCAAATCTAAATTTTCCTTCATACTATGCTAATTTTCATTAAACAATCATCCAATATTTCAGCCTATAGGCTGAAACGCAGAATCAATTATTAGCAATAGCTTTAGAAAATTAATCTGAAATCCTATTGATATGGACCAACAAATGTCTTACTTCCTTCCTCCCATCACCAACACGCTTCCGACTGGGAACTGTACACTACGGGAAGTGTACCGATGGATCACCGAGGATAAATCTCTCGAAACGGTTACCAACGAATTACGCGCCTTCATCAGGGAAGGCAGGGTAGCGGAATACCGCCAACTCAAACAGCGACAACTGCCGTTCGTAACGCCCCACGGCGTTTTTTCCCGTCGTAAGAGCGACGCTCTCATCTCCGCCTCGGGGTTGGTAGTGATCGATATCGACCATCTCGCCTCTCTCGAGGAGGCGGAACAACTCCGGGACCACCTCTTCGAGGACCCCTATCTCGGGACCCGCCTCGCCTTTGTCAGCCCCGGAGGACTTGGAGTGAAACTTTTCATACCCGGAGACGAGACCGTTCGATGGGCCATGAGTTACATACAGCTCCTGTATGCCGACACCTTCAAGGGTGAGGTGGATACCTGTGGCAAGGATATCGCCCGCTGCTGTTTCTTGTCTCATGATTCTAACGCTAAAATATTCATACCATGAACAACGATCTTTCCAAACTAGTAGAAGCGGTACGGGCGGCCCATGCCGACATCGCCCCCACTTACGCCGAGTATGTACAATTGGCTTTCGCCATCGCCACCGATTGCGGGGAGGCAGGACGTAGCGACTTCATCAGTCTCTGCGAGCCATCGCCCAAGTTCAACGCCCTACACGCCAACAAGCTTTTCTCCAGTGCCTTGCGCACCGGAAACCAGAATGTCCATCTGGGCACCGCTTTCCACTTGGCCAAGCTGGCGGGCGTGGAAATAGGTTTCAAGTTTCAAGGTTTCACGAAACCCTTTTCCTCACACACACGTGTGAGTACATATAATATAGCCGATACG
>ERZ791680.1266-NODE-1266-length-17620-cov-2.986393_pt1 | contig 17620 bp, 14 predicted proteins | sample MGYA00510051_ERZ791680 | MGnify/ENA primary metagenome ERZ791680 (study PRJEB30046, sample SAMN00715238) | human gut metagenome | study: EMG produced TPA metagenomics assembly of the A metagenome-wide association study of gut microbiota in type 2...
CATTGCCGCAGCCAAAGGCATTGACATGCAGAAGGTGGATGCCGTGTCCGGCAAGGGCTGCGCCGTCAAGCCCTCGGCCCGCTACTCGACGCTGCAAGACCTCGACGCCGGACGCCATACCGAAATCGATATGTTCTCGGGTGCGCTCATCCGGATGGGCAAAGAGCTGGGCATCCCGACGCCCTACAATGAGTTTGCTTATCATATGATAAAAGCGCTGGAAGAAAAGAACGACGGTAAGTTTGATTATGTCGGCCCGGATCAGGAAATGACATGGGCAAGATAACGGAGGGAATACCGATGAATATTACGGTCTATCTGGGGGCGAACGAGGGCAATGACCCGGCCCTGAAGCAGGCCGTCGAGGAACTGGGCCGCTGGATCGGCGAGAGCGGGAACGCGCTGGTCTACGGCGGCTCCCGCAGCGGCCTGATGGGGCGTCTGGCCCACAGCGTCCTGACGGCGGGGGGCGAAGTGACCGGAGTAGAGCCGCAGTTCTTCATCGACTCTGAGGTGCAGTATGACGGCCTGACCAGGCTCATCGTCACGCAGGACATGACCGAGCGCAAGACCAGGATGATCGAGCTGGGCGACGCCTTTATCGCATTTCCCGGCGGCACCGGCACGCTGGAAGAGATCGCCGAGGTGATGTCCAAGGTCTCGCTGGGCCATCTGGACGCGCCCTGCATCCTCTACGACCTCGACGGCTACTACGCCGGCCTGAAAGCTCTGCTGGCCCATATGGTCAAGATGGGGCTGTCCAGCCCCGAGCGGCAGAGCGGCATTTATTTTGCAAAAGAGCTGGACGAGATAAAGAGCATCCTGAAACGGGCATAAGAAAAGCGCTGGAAGCGGTGTAAAGGCTTCCAGCGCTTTTTGTTGTCTGCTTACATGGAGATGACGCCCAGCGCGTTTGCCACCGAGCTGATGAGGATGATCGCTGCGAAGATGGGGCAGAGGTACTTTATCATAAAGTTGAAGATGCGCTTGCGGCGGAAGGGCTTGCCTTCCAGCGTGACCTCTTCCTCGATCTTCTCCACACCGATGACCCGGGACACCAGCAGGCAGATGGTGATGGCCGCAATGGGCATCATGACCGAGTTGGTAAGGAAATCGAAGAAGTCAAGGAACTGCATCCCGAAGACCGTGAACCGGGCCAGCGGGCCGTAGCCCAGAGCCGACAGACTGCCCAGCACCAGCATGATGATGCCGATGAGGACGGTGGCCTGCTTACGGTCCCAGCCCAGCTCGTCCTCGAAGGTGGAGACAGCGCTTTCCGTCAGGGCGATGGAGCTGGTGACGGCGGCGAAAAGCACCAGCGTGAAGAAGAGGATGCCCACCACGGTGCCGAGACCCATGCTCTCAAAGACCTTCGGGATGGTGATGAACATGAGGGCCGGGCCGGCCTGCAGGGTGTCCGGGTCGCCGCCCGAGAAGGAGAAGACCGCCGGAATGATCATCAGACCAGCCATAATGGCGATCGCTGTGTCAAAGATCTCTACATTCTTGGTAGAGTCCTCGATGGAGACATCCTTTTTCATGTAAGAACCAAAGGTCACTAAGATGCCCATGGCGATCGACAGGGAATAAAACATCTGTCCCATGGCGGCAACGACGGTCATCCAGGAGAAGTTTTCCGGGTTTGGCACCAGAAAATATTTGACACCGGCAAGGGCACCTGGTCTGGTTACAGAATAGATGGTAATAATGACGGACAGTACGACCAGGATGGGCATCATGATCTTGGATACGCGTTCAATGCCGTTTCGTACGCCCGCAAAGATGATGCCAAGCGTCAGCAGGGCAAAGACCAGAAAACAGAGTTCTGTGGATGCCCCGTCAGAGATAAAGGTGCTGAAATAGCCGTCCTGAGCGAGTGCAGAACCCTTTCCAGAGAGATAGCCAATGAGATATTTGAGTACCCAGCCGCCAATGACGGAGTAGTAAGGTACGATCAGGATGGGTATGATGGCGTTGAGCCAGCCGCCGACAGACAGCCATTTGGATCTGCCGAAGGAATGGTAGGCTCCGACCGGACTTTTCTTGGTCATACGACCGAGTGATGTCTCTGCCATGATCATGGTATAACCAAAGGTCAGGGCAAGGATGATATAGATCAATAGAAAAATACCGCCGCCGTATTTGGCAGCAAGGTATGGAAAACGCCAGATATTTCCAAGCCCGACAGAAGCACCGGCTGCAGACAGGACAAAGCCGATCTTACCGGAAAAGGAACTGCGCTTTTTGTTTGGATCATGCATGATAAAATTTCCCCCTCAAGATTATTTCCTATTAAATGCATTTGGGCATACATAATGGAGGAAGTTTAGCATAAATACTGAAAATTTGCAATGCCGTATAGAAAATAAAGGTTGTCTTGCAAGATGAGGAGTATTACAATATGGATGTGTGACGAGGTTCGAGAGCAGACAGATGGGCGTCGCCTTTCGTATAGGAAAAATAGCATATGACGGGATATATTTCCCTAGGGGATGAAGATGGAGAAACAAGAGACAGCCAAGACGATAGCAGGACATGATGTGAAACGGGTACATGAGAAAATTTCAGATTATCTTGTCAGAAGTGAGTATGACTATATTTGTGTCATCAACACCCAGACAGGGATGCTTTATGTAGATACAGATGAATTGCATACAGATTGGGACTGGACAGGCGAGGAGCATGACTATTATGATGCGCGCGCCCTTTTGGTAGAGACTTTTTTGGATGATAACGACGGTAAGGACTTTATGCACTGCTCGGAGATCCCATACATCGTAAAGCAGTTGGAAGAACAAAAAGTTTACAGTTTTATGTTCCATTTTAGTACACCGGAACACAACCGCCACAAGAAACAATGGAAGTTTTCTTATCTGGATCAGGAAGATGGTTTGATCCTTACGACCTTAAAGGATGTGACAAAACTCCTAGAACAGGATCATCTGACCGGAGAGTTGAACCGATATGGCTTTATCCGAAAGGCAAGAACTGTTCTGCGGGATCCTGCCGTAGACCATGATCTTGCCATTATGTATATCAACCTCAAGGGCTTCAAGGCAATCAATGAGTTGTTCGGTACGGAGGGCGGAGATCTGGCACTGCGTGAGGTCGTGCGTGTCATTCACAGATCTAACCTGCATCCTTATGCTGTGGGACGTATCGAGGCAGATCATTTTGTCTGTCTGGTGGATCCAGCCAATATCAATTATGAACACTTAAAGCAATTCTTACATCAGACCCTGGTATTTGATCAGAGATCCTTAGATGTTTACGGTGTCTGCGGTATCTATATGATACCTGCGGAGGAGCGTTTGGACAGTGTCAGCAATATGTGTGATCGCGCCCGCATGGCAAAGGATTATATCGAGGATGAATATGTAAAGCCATATGCTATTTTTGATCAAAAGATGGGCAGTTCTTATATGGAGAGAAACGATGCACTGCGGGATATCAGCAATGCTCTGGAAAAACATGAGTTTCAGGTTTATTACCAGCCGGTCTATGATGCCTTTTCCGGTGAGATAGCATCCGCCGAGGCGCTGGTGCGCTGGAAAAAGGCAGATGAAGAAATGGTATCGCCGGGCATCTTTGTACCTGCCTTAGAGGACAGCGGACGTATCTCCCAGATGGATCTTTTCGTAGAACGCAGTGTGCTTTCCTTTATGGAGGAACGCTACAAAAAGGGACAGTTTATCGTTCCGGTTTCCATGAATATGTCCCAGATGGATTTCTTTGATAAAGATATGATGGCATCGGTTCTTCTGGATGTTTCCAATACCGACCTGCCGATGGATTATACACGTTTTGAGGTGACGGAGACGGCATACTCGACCGTTGCCAGCAACAACCGCAATGTGCTTTTGGATATGAAGCGGATCGGCGTCAAGTTCTATTTGGATGACTTTGGCAGTGGCTACTCGTCCTTTAGTACCATCCGTGATTATGATTTTGATGTTGTCAAATTAGATATGGGATTTGTGCAAAAGATCGGTACGACGACAAAGGCAAATGCTGTCATTCAAGCCATTATCGACATGGCACATGCCATCGGTTCCAAGGTCGTAGCCGAAGGGGCAGAGACCAAGGAACAGGTGGATGCTTTGCGGGAGATGGGATGCGATTATATTCAGGGCTTCTATTTCTCCAAGCCTTTGCCGCAGGAGGAATTTGAGGCACTCTTAAATGCCCAGTACAGAGAGGACTAGCCGTGATACTGGGAAGGGGATACCCCATATTCTTTTTGAAAAAGATTTGAGAAATAAGATTGCGAACAAAAATGCAGTGCTTCTGCTACCTGGGTCACATTCATGTGCTCGGTAGTCAGGAGCACTTTTGCTGCCGCTAGTTTTTCTTTTTGGACATACTGGTTGACCGTGATGCCTAGTTCTTCTTTGAATTTGTGGGACAGATAATAGTTGCTGTAACCGGTAAAGTGTGACAGGTCTTTGATCGTGATCTTGTCGCGGATATGCAGGTTGATGTAGTCAATGCAGGCGCGGATGGGCGCAGAGATATCCTCGTTTTGCTTGGCATCGTGCACACGGGTGATGTAGTCGGCAAAGATGGTGTCGTTGATATAGCGGATATCATTTACATTTGCACAGTTGTCGATGGCGAGGGTGTAGGTATCCATCAAAGAATAGGAGATGGAGGCAGACAGACCGCCCCGGATGGCTGCGCGGCTGCAGAGGGTCAAAAGGGAGATGGATCCGTACTTGCAGCGCTGCAGATCATTTTCCAACTGGATCTTGATGCCGTTGGAGAACTTTCCACCTTCCTTGATCAGGTCTAAAAGTCCCATATTTCCCTGCTCGACTGCAGCGACCAGTTGCTGCTCAAAACCGGAAACCCCGGCATGGTCGCGGGACAGATCTTCGTTTAATTTATAAGAAGTCTGCTGTAAGTGGCGGATGGAGGCATCGTTGCCTTTATAATCTTCTAAGGCTTGCATAAATGCCTTGGTGGCTATGTTGGTCTCCGGGACGGCAGCCGTCTTTTTGGTATGGTAAAAGTTCTTGCGCCGGATGGCAGGAAAATCCAGACATTCATCGCAGATGGCATTGTGGAGCATGAGCAGGTATTGCTCAAAGATATTAATGGGGATGATGGGATAGTCCTTGAACTGCTCGTACATATATTTACGGGCGGACACGGAAAGATCATGGATCTCCAGATCATCCAGCAGGCGTTTTAGAGACCGGTCATTGGCAAAGGTCGGTCCCAGTAAAAGGACACGGTCGGTTCTTTTATCCTCTTTGGAAAATACACAGCCTATGATAATGCCCAGATCGTCTGAAAATTCATAGGGAGGGCAGACATCTTCTTTGGCATATGCGATCAGAAAGTCTTTCATACCATTTAAAGAAATGAGCCGATCCATAAACTCTGCCTGTCCATCATGATTCGAAAGCAGTTCCATGGCAGGGGAATACTCCCAGAATTGCAGGGGATAGCATGTGGATAAGATTTTTATGGTCATCTCACAGGTCTCTTTAGAAAACATACTGACATACTCCTTATTTGCTTTGTTTGTATCCAGTATAACGCAAAAATATTAAATTTCTATAAAAATCACGAAAAAAATAATATAAACATGAATTTTTGTACGAACCAAATCGGAAATTCGTGCTACTGTATAGTTAAACGAAGGGGACGAAGTATTCGTTTCAACAATATTTACATCATCGGTTATACCGTAAATAACGTAGCAGGTTCTGTTATGGCATCCGTTCTTACCAACGATCCTAAGCAGCGTCCGATGTTTAACTTTGTATCTACCATTTTTTCTTATGGTGTACCGATCCTTTTGAGCAATGTCGTAACATTCAACATCTTGCCAAAATATGACAATCAGTACAATATGCCAATGTTAAAGGAAATGACTTTGTTTTACATCGCAGTTTCTTTTGTCTGCTGTATTGTTTCCATGATTGGTATCGCAAGAGCAGATAACGATGAGGTTTGGAAAGAGGCGAGTGCTAAGGTATCCGGAAAGCAGGAGAAGATTGGTCTTAAACAGATGTGGGAAGTGCTTTCCAAAAACAAGGATGTACAGCGTTATATCGTAACATGCGCTACCGATAAGTTTGCACAGACAACAGCAACGCAATCGGTAATCATGAACCTGGTATCCGGTGTACTGATCGGATCCTATTCTGCAACACAGGTAGCAAACAACTATGCATCTGCTATTGGTCTGGTATTTGCCTTTGGCGGTGGTATCATCATCGGAAAGATCGGTGCCAAGAAGGGAACGGTATGGTTCTCATGGTTTGCTATTGCAATTTCTGTTATCCAGCTTGCTGTATGTATCATCTTAGGACCAAGCGGTATGCGTGAGATCGGAACCACAGGCTCTTGGGCATTCCTTCTTTGGGTAGCATGTACGGTTGGTATGACCGCAGGCAGAATGCTTCTTTCCGTTGCAGCAGGAACCATGCGTGCAGATGTTACGGATGGTGAGGAACATCGTTCCGGCAACTTCATGCCATCTGTTATCGCAGGCGTTTACTCTTTGTTCGATAAGGGTATGTCATCTATCTGTGCTATGATAGCAACCGCAGCAATTTCTTTGATCGGTTATGTCAACACAGTATCACAGATGGAGGATGAGGTTACAAGCGGTGTATTCTGGATGGGAATCGGACTGTCCTTTGTCCTTCCGATCATTGGATTCCTCTGCAATATTTTTGCCATGAAGAACTACACGCTGGATGTGGAAACGCTCGCACAGGTGCAGGCAGACAATCAGGCCAAACGTGATGCAGCAGCAGAACAGTTACATCAGGCAGAATCATAAAGTGTAATTGGTCTTACATAAAAATGACGAGGGAGGTCGGCAAAGATGCTGACCTCTATTTTTTTATCTGCGCTTGTGTTATACTCGGGCTTGAACGTTTGAAGAAGTATCTCGGACAAGAGAATGTACTATAAACAAGAGGAGAGAAAAAGTCATGGAAGAGACAAGCATGCAGATCATCGGACATGTGCATACGGATTTCCCGACCAAGTTTGGTTTGCCCAGACAGAGCGGTCTGATAGAGGAACTGGTCGGGCGCATCGAATTGAAGCCGGAATTTCGCCGTGCTGAAGCCTTCCGCGGCATTGAGGAATTTTCCCATCTTTGGATCCTATGGCAGTTTTCTCTCAGTCAAAAAGAGCATTGGTCGGCGACGGTAAAACCGCCACGCCTGGGAGGAAAAAAGCGTATGGGAGTCTTTGCCACGCGCTCACCCTTTCGCCCCAATCCCATTGGACTGTCCTGTGTCAGGTTATTAGACGTCGACTATGCTTGTGCCAAGGCACCGGTACTTTATGTGGCAGGGGTAGATATGGTGGATGGCACGCCCATTTATGATATCAAGCCTTATCTGCCTTATGCGGATGCAAGGGCAGATGCCAAAGGGGGATTTGCCGATGCGGTCTTTTCCCATGCACTAAAGGTGGACTTTCCGCAGGAATTGCTGGACAAGCTTCCCAAAGAAAAGCAAAAGGCAGCGATCGCCTTTTTAAGGCAGGATCCCAGACCGCCTTATCACAATCATGCCGATCAGGTCTATAAGATCGCCTTTGACCGCTGGGACATCCACTTTACCGTGGAGGGGGACAGAGCCAGTGTTTGCGCTGTGCATTGCATCCGGGGCGCAGAAAGGTGAAAAAGGAGAAAGAATATAAGATGACACAGTCGAATACAGACAATCGCATAAAATTTGGCTTGGATAAGGCAGTCCTTGGTATGCTGCTTACCCTGGCATGGCCTACGATCTTAGAAAATCTCTTGGAGACCATCTTACAATATGTAGATACTGCCATGGTGGGACATCTGGGCGCACAGGCAACGGCAACGGTATCTCTGACCGCGACCTATACCTGGCTGATCCAGAGCGTGATCGGTGCCCTTGGCGTGGGCTTCCTTTCCTATATTGCAAGGGCAGTGGGAGAAAAAGATCAAAGTAAGATCCGCAAGGCATCCAGACTCGCCATGATCGTGGCCCTGCTTGCCGGGGGCATCCTTATGGCGATCACTCTTTGGATGGCACCCCATGTGCCGGTCTGGATGGGGGCAGAAAAGGCGATTCATGCAGATGCCACACGCTATTTTATCTTTATCAATCTGCCTATGATCTTTCGTGCGGCGACGATTATCTTTGCCTCTGCTATCCGGGCGACAGGCGATACCAAGACACCTATGATCGTCAATGTTTGGGTCAATGTTATCAATATCGGACTCAACTATGTTTTTATCTATCTTTTGGGAAAGGGGGCTGTGGGAGCCGGTATGGCGACCATGGTATCTTATACGATCGGGGGTCTTTTGATGACGGTCGTATTCCTGCACAATCCCAGACTGGATGTGCTGGGGAAGGGGGGATCCCCGGCGCAGGGGAAAGAAGGTAAGCCGCTTGTAACAGAAAAAGCGCAAGACATTTTGCCGGTTACGACCCGACAGGTTCTGACGGCTGTCCTTGCCATCAGTCTTCCGGTCGTTATGACCCGTCTGGCATCCTGCCTGGGACATGTGGTCTTTACCAGTTTTGTCTCCTCTATGGATACGATCACCTATGCGGCACATGCCATTGCCATTACGGCGGAGGAGATCTTTTATATTCCGGGCTATGGCATGATGGCGGCGACTTCTACCTTGATCGGCCACGCCATCGGTGAGAAGAATAAAAAGAAAGAAAAGGATGTTAAGATCGTGTCGATCGCTCTGATCTTTGGACTCATGTGCATCACAGGTATCCTGCTCTTTGTCGGCGCCCATGCCATGATGTCTGTTTTTACAAAAGATCCGCAGGTGATCGCTATCGGGACGCGTCTGCTTCGGATGGTGGCCTTTACGGAACCGGTCTTTGGCACATCGGCAGTCATGGAAGGTATTTATAATGGTATGGGACGCACCCGCTATCCTCTGGTGGTGGAACTGATCAGTATGTGGGGTGTGCGTGTGGTCGGCACATATCTCTGCGTGCGCGTCTTTGGACTGGGGATCACGGCTGTCTGGATCATGATGATCTGTAACAACATCTTAAAAGCCATCCTGCTTGCCTTAGGCTTGCTTTCCATGGGGCGAAAAAATGCACAAAAGTAGGCTAAGGGGTTTATTTTGCAAAATTTCCTCCGATATAGAAGATAAGAAACGTTGAAAAGGATTTCGACATTGCATTATTGATCAAGGAGGACAAGATTATGAGTATGAATCCGGTAGGAACTACTAAGACCGATAGCGTTTACAACCGCTACGGAAAGACTTCTTCTGCCAAGACTTCCAAAGAGGCTGAAAAAACAAGTGCCACTGAGGAAAAAGAGGCGGTTTATGAGAAGGGAACAACAGAAAAGAAAGCAACTTATTCCATCAACAAGATGAGTTCATCCGATCGTGCAGCACTGGTGCGGCAGTTGAAGCAGGATCAGGAGAACAGGCAGCAGAGTTTGATCTCACTGGTACAGGATATGATGAACGGACAGGCAAAGTCCTACAGTCAGGCAACCGGTGATGATTCTATCTGGAAATTCTTAGCCAGCGGCAACTTTACTGTGGATGCAGCAACCAAGGCACAGGCGCAGGCAGATATCGCAGATGACGGATACTGGGGTGTTTCCCAGACCTCACAGCGTTTGTTTGATTTTGCAAGTGCACTTGCAGGAGATGATGTAGAAAAGATGCAGAAGATGCAGGAAGCCATGCAAAAAGGTTTCAAGCAGGCGACAGCAGCATGGGGCAAATCGCTTCCAAGCATCAGCCAGCAGACTATGGATGCAGCCAACAAATTGTTTGATGATTATTACAAATCCAAAGGCGTAGAGGCCTAAAGAAAGGCATAAGAAAAGGACGGATGGGCTCCGTCCTTTTTTGATGGGAAAATATTATAGTGCTATGTGTGCAGCAAACTTCTTTTGCAGTTTTTTATGCACATGGAAGAAGGCCGGGATGAGGAATACATCCGCCATGATCCAGGCAAAGGGACTGGCAAAGCAGGCACCCAGAAAGCCAATCGCCGGTACCAGGGTAAAGGCAACAATGCTTCGCGCCAGCATTTCCATAACGCCTGCAAGAATGGCAAAGATGGAAAAGCCCATGCCCTGAATGAGAAAACGTACGATGTTGACCAGAGCTAGCGGAAAATAAAAGCAGGACTGGATCAGCAGGAAAGTCCGTGCATCTGCGATGATGGCTGTCTCATTTGCGGACAGGAACAAAAGCAGGAGATATTTTCCAGCAAAGAGCAGGACAAAAAAGGCGATGATCGCATAGCAAAGACCAAGGATGGTCGCAGATTTTAAGCCTTCTTTGACACGCCCCAGTTCCATGGCACCGACATTTTGTCCGCCGTAAGTTGCCATGGTAGAACCCAAGGCATCAAACGGACATACGATGAACATGGAGATACGGTTGGCTGCGGTGATGGAGGCAACGGCATTGGACCCTAAGTTGTTGACGGCAGCCTGCAAGATGACAGAGCCGATCGCTGTGATAGAATACTGTAAGCCCATAGGTACGCCCATATGACAGAGAGTAGCAACACAGTGTCCGTTCCAGGCCCATTCGCCCGGCTGCATTTTTAAGATCGGGAACTTTGCCTTCATATAGATGAGGCAGGAGATCCCGGAGATAAACTGGGAGATCACGGTTGCATAACCGGCGCCTTCGACACCCATGCCGATCTGTGTGATAAAGATCAGATCCAGTACGATGTTGATCCCGGATGCCAGCAAAAGGAAATAGACCGGAGTCTTGGAGTCACCGAGAGACCGCATGATACCGGAAGTGATATTATATAGGTAAGTAACCGGAATACCCACAAAAATGATAAAGATATAGGAGTATGCCTGATCTATGATATTGGACGGTGTCTGCATGAGTTCCAGGATCTGCCGGCAAAAGACGGAGACGATCAGAGTCATGACAGCAGAAAAAATGAGGCAGAGCCAGACACTGTTGGCAACGTATTTGCGCAGGCTTTCATAATCACCGGCACCAAAACGCTGGGCGACCGGGATGGCAAAGCCACTGCACACGCCCATGCAGAAACCGATGATGAGAAAGTTGATGGCTCCGGTGGAACCGACGGCGGCGAGGGCATTCACACCCAGAAACTTTCCAACGATGATGGTATCTACCAGACTGTAGAACTGCTGAAAGAGCATACCCACCAAAAGAGGCAGGGAGAAACCAAGGATCAGTGACATAGGTTTTCCTGCCGTTAATCTTTTTGTTGTATCTTTTGCCATAATTGCATTCCTTTCCTTATATATCAAAATTCGCTTTAGATATAATAGCACGAAAAATTTTTTTAACAATACTTTCCTAATAAACTTTCTTATTGTATAATGTATTTATCTTCATACACAGGGCAGTTGAGGGGAAAACTGTACACTTGTATAGTAAACGAGGGGGATAAGACGATGGACTATAATGACGTCATTCGTAACAAAAACAGAATATTAGCGATCACACTCTTGATCTGTATTGTGCTTCGCTGTATCGTAAATACATTTTTTACCGGGATCGTACAGGTCATCCCGATGGGGATCGGAGGACTGATCTTTACGGCGCTCCTGTTACTCTTGAACAAAAAGGTACATCCGGTGGTCATGATGTATGCCATGGTGGTACTCATGTCGGCGATCAGTATCATTCTGATGATAGCCTTTCCTTGCACGACCAATTATCTGATGTTTTTCTTGTCGATCTTTTTTGTTGTGATCTATGAGGACATCCGACCGATCATCATGCAGTCGGCGATCAGTGCGGCTGCTATGGTATATTTCTATTTCCGCTATACACAGGAATTGCGAGATTCCTGGTCGACGGATGCCATGGCAATGTGCGTTGTTTATATTGTCAGTGGCATGCTGGTATATATTTCTCTTTGCCGTCTGACCAAAGAACAGTTCCACCAACTGCGCAAGACCCACAAGGCAAGCGAAAAGGAGCGTAAAAAGGCAGAACAACTCTTAGCAGAGATCGGTAAGTCTGTTGGTGTCTTAGATACGACCAGTGGCAAGTTAAATGACAATATTACTATGACCGGCACGATCTCTGATCAGATCGCAGAGGCTACTGAGGACATTGCGCGCAGGACAGTGGCAGAGGTCGGAGATATTGAGCAGATCAAGGGCATGGTACAAAACGGGGTTTCCCAGATCAAGGATATCGCGGACAGCAGTACCCGCATGGCAGGGGCTTCCAACGAGACCAACACCCAGGTACAGACAGGTGGTCAGTTGGTCGGAGACCTGTCTTCCCAGATGCAGGATCTCAACAAGCGCATGGAAACGGTTGCTTCCTCCATCCAGTCTTTATCCGAGGAAAATGCCAAGATTATCGAGATCTTAGCGACACTGGATCAGATCACATCCCAGACCAATCTTCTGTCTTTGAATGCTTCCATCGAGGCTGCCAGAGCCGGAGAGCATGGCAAGGGCTTTGCTGTTGTTGCAACGGAGATCCGTCAGTTATCTGATGACTCCGCCAAGTTCACAGAGCAGATCCATGGCATCTTAAACGGTGTCGAGGAGCAGACCGCACAGGTACAAAAGGAGATCTTAACAGGACAGAAGTCTGTGGAGATCTGTACGCAGAATGCCAATGATGTCAACTTCTCATTCCAGGAGATCGCCGAGAATACTTCCCAGGTATTGCACCGTGCCAATGTGATCGAGAAGCAGGCACAGGAACTGGAAAGCCTGATGAACACGACTTTGGAGAATGTCAACAATATCAACGACAATATCGAGTCAACATCCGCAGCCATGGAGGAGATCTCCGCAAGTATCAACAATCTCCACAGTAACATCGGCAATGTGGTAGACGGTTATCATGACATCAATGAGATCACCGAGGCTTTGGTACAGGCATCCGAGCCGGAAGCAGAGGAGGAAGATGACGATCTGCCAAAGAAGAAATTGAAAAAAGTCAAGATTGATTTATCTTAAAATCGTATAGACAGGATAGAAAAAGATACATACTAAGAGGTAGAAAAGAGATAGGAGATACCACTTAGTATGTATTTTTTATTGGAAAAAAAGGATGGCTGCGGTTATATCCATCCTTATACATGGGAGGAGGAAAAAGAGGATCTGATCGATCCTGAGGCCATTCACTCCTGTCTGGTAGAAAAGAAAGGTCACGACCTCGTGGTACAGATGCAGGTGCCCTTGCAGGAGGAGAAAAAAGTAGAGGGGAAAAAGCAGACTGTGCCGCTGTTGGGACAGGGACATGCCTTTTCCAAGTTTGCCTTTGTCGTATGGGAGGACGGGATCTGTTTTGCGGATTTTGACGGCTATCTACAGGGGATCATGGACCGTCTGCGTAAGGAAAATGGGAAAAAGACACCGGAAGCCATGCTCTACCGGCTGTTTCAGATCCTTGTTGAAAATGATATTCATGTGCTGGATGTCATATACAAACAACTGGCAACTTTGGAAGAAGAGATTCCCAAGGATAATGCCCGCTTTTTTCTGCAAAAAATGTATACTATGAAACACAGCATTTATCAGTTGTTCCGTTACTATCAGCAACTGACGGAACTGGCGGATGATCTGATGGAGTGGGAGGGCGGCTTTTTAGATCCGGGAGAAATGGAGTGCTTTTCACGCTTCATCACAAGGACAAAACGGCTGGCAGATGATATGGAGATCATGCGGGAGTATGCCATGGAGATCTGGGAGATCTACCAGTCGCAGATCTCTATCCGACAGAATGATATTATGAAGATCCTGACAATTGTAACAACTATTTTTTTGCCGCTCAGCCTTTTGGCAGGCTGGTATGGCATGAATTTTGAATATATGCCGGAACTGCACTGGCGTTATGGTTATGTGGGGGTTCTGGTGGCAGCAGTCCTGATCGTGATCTTTTCTATGATCCTCTTTCGTAGAAAACGCTATTGGTAGATTGACTTTGAGGGGCTGACGGTGTTATATTATACAATATATATGTATATTTATAAATTTTAGGCGAAAGCGAAGACGGAAGAAAGGAAGAAAATTATGAAGTTAAAAAGAGGTTTAGCAGCCGTTCTGGTGGCTGCCCTTGCGGTAGGTATGATGACAGGCTGTGGAAGCAAGAGCAGTGACAAGCAGGTTGCAAGTGATAAAAAGGAAACTTTGGTCATGGCGACCAATGCGACTTTCCCACCATATGAATATGTGGACGGACAGGATTATGCAGGAATCGATGTGGAAGTGGCACAGGCGATCGCAGATGAACTTGGCATGGAATTACAGATCCAGGACGTAGAGTTCGGTTCTATCATTTCCGGTGTGCAGAGCGGTAAGTTTGATATCGGTATGGCTGGGATCACTGTTACAGAGGATAGAAAAAAGAGCGTTAATTTCACCAACACTTATGCGACAGCAAAGCAGGTCATCATTGTAAAAGATGGCAGTGACATCCAGACAGTAGACGATCTGTCTTCCGATACCAAGATCGGTGTGCAGCAGGATACCACAGGTGATATCTACACTACAGATGATTACGGCGAAGATGCGGTGACCCGATACAACAAGGGCGCAGATGCGGTACAGGCACTGCTGACCGGCAAGGTTGACTGCGTTGTCATCGACAGTGAGCCGGCAAAGGAATTTGTTGCGGCAAATGACGGACTCAAGATCTTAGACACAGAGTACGTGGAAGAAGAATATGCTATCTGTGTAGCAAAGGACAATGATGAACTTTTGAATCAGATCAACGATGTACTTGACAAGTTGAAGAGTAATGGTAAAATTGACGAGATCGTAAATAAATATATTTCAGCAGAATAAAAGCCAGAGCAAAAAGGGTCAGACCCAGGTGTCTGACCCTTTTTCAGGCTATGGGTATAGTAGAAAGGAAGAAGACAAATGAGTAATGGATGGAATACTTTTGTGACAGATTTCCGGTTTGTCTTTATACAGGACGACAGATGGAAATCCCTGTTTCAAGGTTTAGGGAATACGCTTGTGATCACATTTTTTGCGGTCATGATCGGTATTGTCTTAGGGGCGATCGTTGCAACCGTGCGCACGACTTATGACAAGAACAACGGAGATATGAAAAAGAGAAATCCGGTCGGATTTTACATATTGAGCATTGCTAATGTCATCTGTAAGTTATATCTGACAGTGATCCGTGGAACGCCGGTGGTTGTGCAGCTTATGATCGCATACTTTATCATATTTGCCACTTCCAACAATTCTACGGCTGTGGCTGTCTTTGCTTTCGGTATCAATTCCGGTGCTTACGTGGCAGAGATCATCCGTGGCGGTATCATGTCGATCGACGAGGGACAGTTCGAGGCAGGACGTTCCCTTGGCTTTAATTACGGACAGACCATGATCTATATCATCATCCCGCAGGTATTCAAGGTGGTACTTCCTACCTTATGTAATGAGTTTATCGTACTTTTGAAAGAGACTTCGGTTGCAGGTTATGTGGGTATCATGGACCTGACCAAGGCGGGCGACATCATCCGCGGCAGAACTTTCTCCGCATTTTTGCCATTGCTGGGCGTGGCAGCGATCTATCTTGTTATGGTCGTTATTTTGACTGCCTTAGTGGGATGTCTGGAAAGGAGTTTGCGTAAGAATGAGCGATAAGAATGTATTGATCCAGGTCACAGACTTAAAAAAACATTATAACAAAGGGGAGATCAAGGCGCTCGACGGTGTATCTTTAGAGATTGACCAGGGCGAGGTTGTTGTCATCATAGGTCCAAGCGGAAGCGGGAAATCTACCTTGCTTAGATCCTTAAACCTTTTGGAGGAACCAACCAGCGGACAGATCCTTGTGGATGGCGTGGATATCACCGATCCAAAGGTAGACATCAATGTGCACAGACAGAAGATGGGCATGGTCTTCCAGCATTTTAATCTTTTCCCCAATATGACGGTGCTTCGCAATATGACCATCGCACCGATGAAACTTTTGCACAAGTCAAAGGGTGAGATTGAGGCAAAGGCGATGGAACTGCTTCGTATGGTAGGCTTAGAAGATCGTGCCGATGCCTATCCGAGCCAGTTGTCCGGCGGACAGAAACAGCGTATTGCTATCGTGCGTGCTCTTTGCATGGAACCGGAGATCCTTTTGTTTGACGAGCCGACTTCTGCCTTAGACCCGGAAATGGTCGGAGAAGTCTTGGATGTTATGAAAAATCTGGCAAAGGAAGGCATGACCATGGCGGTCGTTACCCATGAGATGGGATTTGCCAGAGAAGTGGCAAGCCGCGTAGTCTTTATGGATGCGGGAACCATTGTGGAGCAGAATACACCGCAGGAGATCTTTGAACATCCGCAGAGTGAACGTTTACAGAACTTCCTGGCAAAGGTTCTCTAAAAATAAAAAAAGTATAAACGAATTCGAAAATTATCGTAAAAGGCACCCGGGTAGTATTGCTTTTGCCATTTAGGTCAAATATAATGGATGAGGTAATACCTACGCGAGTGGAGGATAAAATGAACGAAAACAACAATGGTTCACAGCAGGGTGGACCGAATAACAATAATAACAACAAAAAACGACAGCCGATCATGCTCTTTGTGCTCTTTGCACTGATCGCCATGTTTATCACCAGCCTTCTATATAGCAGTGCAGGCTCCAGTACGACAGAGGCGATCACCTATTCCAAGTTCCTGGATCTGGTAGAGAAGGATCAGGTCAAGTCGGTTGTCTTTGACGGCGATCAGATCAACATCAAACTGGTAGATGGTGCCAAGGTGGGATCAGACTCTCAGACCGCGTCCATCCAGGCACAGTTATATAAGGAGAGTACAGGGCAGGATCTGACGATCACCTATTACACCGCTTATATCTCTGATGCAGACCTCCTTCCTTTATTAAAGGAACATGATGTGGAGATCGACGGAGAGATCTCAGACTCTACGGCAGTGATCATTTACAATGTTCTGAGTTTTGTTATCCCGATCGTACTCTTATGGATACTCATGTCCTTCCTTATGAAGCGCATGGGCGGCGGAGCCATGGGTGTTGGCAAGTCCAATGCCAAGGTCTATGTGGAGAAGTCTACCGGTGTGACCTTCAAGGATGTTGCCGGACAGGATGAGGCAAAGGAATCCTTGCAGGAAGTAGTAGATTTCCTGCACAATCCTCAGAAATATACCTCGATCGGTGCCAAATTGCCAAAGGGCGCACTTTTGGTCGGACCTCCCGGAACCGGTAAGACTTTGCTTGCTAAGGCAGTAGCCGGAGAAGCGGGCGTGCCGTTCTTCTCTCTGGCAGGATCCGATTTCGTGGAAATGTTCGTCGGTGTCGGTGCTTCCCGTGTCCGTGATCTTTTTAAAGAGGCACAGAAGGCTGCACCGTGTATCATCTTTATCGATGAGATCGATGCCATCGGTAAGAGCCGTGATTCCCGCTATGGCGGTGGCAATGACGAGCGTGAGCAGACTCTGAATCAGTTATTAGCAGAAATGGATGGATTTGATACTTCTAAGGGACTTTTGATCTTAGCGGCTACCAACCGTCCGGAAGTTCTGGATAAGGCATTGCTTCGTCCGGGACGTTTTGACCGACGCATCATCGTAGACCGTCCGGATCAAAAAGGACGTCTGGAGACCTTAAAGGTACATGCCAAGGATGTGGCTATGGATGAGACGGTAGATCTGGATGCATTGGCCC
>ERZ791680.1306-NODE-1306-length-16895-cov-2.716983_pt1 | contig 16895 bp, 9 predicted proteins | sample MGYA00510051_ERZ791680 | MGnify/ENA primary metagenome ERZ791680 (study PRJEB30046, sample SAMN00715238) | human gut metagenome | study: EMG produced TPA metagenomics assembly of the A metagenome-wide association study of gut microbiota in type 2...
ATTGGCTCGCTAGCTCAACTGAATAGAGCATCTGACTACGGATCAGAAGGTTATAGGTTTGAATCCTATGCGAGTCACTTGAGAATCCTTATTTCATCCAGCGTCTTCGGAAGCAATGAAATAAGGATTTTTTCAATTTCTACCGGTCGTATCATTATTATTCATATATTCGCAGTTAATACAAAGAATATTTTATTTAAGATAAAAGGTAAACACTTGAAAGCACACTATAAAACTTCTATAGCCATAAGTCTAATCGTCATTATCGTATTAGTGATCTTACGTACCACTGTTACCGGACAAGATAGCATCAAATTCATCGACGATACCGATGATCAGCCAATAGATCAACAAAACAGCGACTCTATAGACCTTCGTTATTCCAATGAGTACCAAAGTTGGAAACAAACCTCGGACACGACTTTCCGCAGTTTGTTTAATGGGAACCAACAAGCTGATATCTTGGCCGAACATCCCGTAATGGTGGTATTATGGGCAGGATACGCTTTCTCCAAAGATTATCTAAGTCCCAGAGGGCATATGTATTCCATAGAAGATCTATACAAAAGCCTGCGGACCGGCTCTCCCATGACCCCGACGAGTGGCCCCCAGCCTGCCGCATGCTGGGCATGTAAAAGTCCGGACATACCCCGCTTATTAACGACCACCGATGCCAAGACCTTATATAAGAAGAAATGGGCGGAGCTAGGCAACGAGATCGTAAATCCAATCGGATGCGCAGACTGCCATGAACCGCAAAGCATGGGATTGCGCGTGACCCGCTCATTCTTGAAAAGTGCCTATAAGCGCAACGGATTACGTATAGAGGACGCAACCGAGCAAGAGATGCGATCTCTAGTATGCGCCCAATGCCACGCCGAATATTATTTCCAAGGAGAAGATCGTATACTAACCTTACCTTGGGATCAAGGTTATACGGTAGAAAATATAGAAGCCTATTACGATAGCATAAACTTCACCGATTTCACCCATAAATTAAGCCGGGCACATTTGATAAAGGCGCAACATCCGGATTTCGAGTTATTCCAGATGGGCATTCACGGGCAAAGAGGCGTTTCCTGCGGAGAATGCCATATGCCTGCTGTCGGGGAAGATGAGAACCGGTACAACAACCATCATATCAAAAGCCCGTTGGCGATGATAGACCGTACTTGCCAAGCCTGCCACCGGGAAAGTGAGGAGACCTTACGCAAGGATGTTTATGAACGGCAAAACAAAGTCTACGCCATACGCATGCGTGTAGAGGAAGAATTGACAAAAGCCCATATAGAAGCGAAATTCGCTTGGGACAAAGGCGCTACGGAATCTCAAATGAAAAACGTATTAAAACTGCTCCGGCAGGCACAATGGCGTTGGGACTTCGCCGTGGCCTCACATGGGGCGGCTTTCCACGCGCCCCAAGAAGTCACACGTATCTTGGGCAGCGGACTCGATAAGGCTACCCAAGCCCGCATCCAGATCATGAAGGTCTTAGCGCAGCTAGGCTATACCCAAGATGTTCCGATGCCGGATATCTCCACAAAAGCGAAAGCCCAGCAATATATCGGCCTCGATATGGAAGCCGAGCAACAGGCCAAACAAAAGTTTTTAGAAACCGTCATCCCCCAATGGCAGGAAGAAGCGAGAGCCAATAAACGATTCATCGAAGGTAATTAAGTTCTTTCCTCCAGCTCCAATCCCGGGGTATAAGGTAGCGAGATCGTAAACTTACTACCTACGCCAACCTCGGATTCCAACGATATGCTTCCATGAAACGTATGAACGATACTCTGGCAGATCGCTAACCCCAAGCCTGTACCTTGAGCAAACTCATCCAGTTTCTGGAAACGCTCGAATACCTTTTCCTTTTTATCATCAGGAATGCCCTTACCCGTATCTTTCACGGAAATAAGGATCGATTTTCCATCTGCGCTAAGTTCGTATCCGATCTCGATATATCCCTTAGCGGTAAACTTCACCGCATTATTAATGAAATTGGTACAAACCTGCGTCAACCGGAAATGATCCGAACGGATGATAAGAGGTTCATGGGGAACCCTTATCTTTAACTCCACTCCCTCCGGCATCATCAATTGATGCGTATGGAAGATATCTCCCATCAGTTTACTCAGATCGAGGTTCTCATAAGAGAAAGACATGCTACCGGATTCTATGCGTGATAGATCCAAGATATCGTTGATCAGCTTAAGCAACAGGTCACTGTTTTTGGTAATCAGATCTATAAACTCCGCCTTTTCCTCCGGTTCCAAAGGCATATCCGAATTGAGCAATTGGGAGAAGCCTACGATCGCATTCAGAGGCGTACGTATCTCATGGCTCATATTCGCCAGAAAGACTAATTTCATCCGATCGGATTCCTCCGCTTTCCGGCGGGCGGCTATAAGGCTATTCTCCGTGTCTTTTATCCGCTGGATATTCAAGCATAAGCCACTTACCTCAACAGCTTCGTCATCGGAAACCGAATCTTTCTCATTCTTATTTTGGGCATAGCGAAATTCCCACCACTCATACCCCTTCTTATTAAAGTTACAACGACGTTGCGTCACTTTCCGGGAAAGAAAGCCACTATCCAGCAGATTCCGGTCTCGAAGGAAATTATCCAGTTCTTCAGGATGTATAGCATCCTGAAACTCCTCGATTTTCATCGGTACACAGGGCATACCTAAATAATGGTAGAATCTATTATCAAACTCGAATACCCCTTTGCTATACCGAAAAGCGAAAATGTTGCCGCTATCCAACGCAAAAGAAAGAAAAGTCTTCTCCCTTTTTAACTTCTCCTGCGCATCCTTCTTATGTAAAGCCTCCTGTATATATCGCTTTCTTTGGTAACTAAAAAGCAGAAGCAACATCACCACCAGAATAAAGCCGGCAGCCCATATATAATATTTATATTGAACGACAAACGGCATATTCGCGATAATAGCTCCTTCCGGCAATTTACTACTATCAATGCCCCAACGTTCTAACACACCGTAATCAAAAACATAAGCCTTGTTACTCTCTTCGATTTGCGGAAAATCGGACGGGGGCGTTCCTTTCAAGATAGAGACGACCCGGTTTACAGCTGCCTCTACCTCATCCTTAAAGACAGTTACATACCCGCCAACTACGCCATTCTGATTTCCGATCAACTCATTGATCACGGAGAAACATGGAAAGGCGCTGAGCCGCCCCAACGAGATTGTCATATAATCCCTCTTGGTTGCCAGATACGCTTTATTATAATAATTCTCGCCGAATCCCTTAATCAGGGCATTCGCCGATTTCGTACTGAGTGTGCTTATATACATCGTATCCGGCTTTATCTTAGGTATATCCGATATCGAAATCCCGTTCTTTCCGGATAAACGTACCCGATCCAAGGAATATATATTGTTCACGGCACAAATATCCTGAATCTGCGCATTCATGTCCGCCAGCATCATATTATCCTGAAAGGTATCGTCCGAGACTCTTATGACGATGCAATTACCAACAAGCCGCCGTATCAATTCTATATTCCTCTTATAATCCGGTTTATCATAAAAGCCCATCATATTCGGATATTTCCGGATGATCGGGATATTGGGATAACTAACCCCCATAAACACGACCGGGATCGATTTAGCGAGGGGATGCCTGCTACTTATCAAAGCGTTCAAGGCTTGATCGTCATTGACCAGAATAATATCCGGGTTCCATGTCGATAACTCATTCAGTTTCTTGAATAATTTCTGTCGCTGTTGCTTCTCCGAATATTGCTCACAATCCAAATAAAAAGAATAGACACTCGCATGTATCCCCTTCTTCCGCAAATCACTCGACATGATTTCCTTCATCTTCTCATAGGCGGGAAAATGTTTTTCGTAAGATTGAATCACGAGTATACGCTTCTCCTCCGATAAGTCTGTAGAGGATTTACATGATATACAGGTAACAAAGAGAAATATGATGGAATTATTCCAAATAAGCGCTTAGCTGGCATATCGTTCCTTTAAGGTGTTTTCTATGACTTTACAAAACTAAAGATTTATTTCGTACATTTGAGCATATTTTTCACGAAATACAATCAAAACATCAAATATATGAAACAAGAAATCCAACTGAACGAACACAACAAGCAAGAGTATCCTCCTATGCACACGGCGGAACATATCTTAAACCAGACAATGGTACGGATGTTCGGATGTCCCAGATCCAAGAACGCACACATAGAGAGGAAGAAGTCTAAATGCGATTATCTATTGGCGGAAGAGCCCAGCGCGGAGGTCATGGCCGAGGTTGAGAAGAAGATAAACGAGGTGATCGACCGGCACCTGCCCGTAACCATCGAGTTCATGCCAAAAGAAAAGGCCGGCGGTATCGTGGATTTAAGTAAATTGCCCGATGATGCCAGCGACACATTACGTATCGTACGCATAGGCGATTACGATGCCTGCGCATGTATCGGATCGCACGTGGCGAATACATCCGAGATCGGACATTTCAAGCTGTTGAATTACGACTATGCTGACGGGAGATTACGGCTACGTTTCAAATTGGTATAAAATTTAAAGCAAGCGCAAACGGTCAAATAAAAATATTTTATGTAAGTTTGCAAGCGATTAAAGGAACATTTTAATACAGACATTAAATACAATAGTTATGCAAACAATTGACAATTTCAATTTTGCCGGCAAAAAGGCATTTGTAAGAGTTGACTTTAACGTTCCATTGGACGAAAACTTCAACATCACCGACGACACTCGTATGCGTGCCGCTCTTCCTACATTAAAGAAGATCTTAGCGGATGGTGGTAGCGTAATTATCGGTTCTCACCTAGGTCGTCCGAAAGGCGCTACTGATAAGTTCTCCTTAAAGCACATATTGAAGCACCTTTCTGAGTTGTTAGGCGTAGATGTTCAGTTTGCAAACGACTGTATTGGCGAAGAAGCCGGCGCTAAGGCTGCCGCTTTGCAACCGGGCGAAGCTTTGTTGCTTGAGAACCTTCGTTTCTACGCTGAGGAAGAAGGCAAACCAAGAGGTTTGGCTGAAGACGCTTCTGACGAGGAGAAGAAGGCTGCCAAGAAAGCCGTTAAAGAAAGCCAGAAAGAGTTCACGAAGAGATTGGCCTCTTACGCTGACTGCTATGTAAACGACGCGTTCGGTACCGCTCACCGTGCTCACGCTTCTACGGCTTTGATCGCTGACTACTTCGATACGGACAACAAGATGTTCGGTTATTTGATGGAGAAAGAAGTGAAGGCTGTCGATAAGGTTATGAACGACATCCAACGTCCGTTCACCGCTATCATGGGTGGTTCTAAGGTTTCCTCCAAGATCGAGATCATCGAGAACTTGTTGAACAAGGTAGACAACTTGATCATCACGGGTGGTATGACTTATACTTTCACGAAAGCGCAAGGCGGTAAGATCGGTAAGTCTATCTGCGAGGACGATAAGCTGGATCTTGCTCTTGATTTGATCAAGAAAGCGAAAGAAAAAGGCGTAAACTTGGTATTGGCTGTTGACGCTAAGATCGCTGACGATTTCAGCAACGACGCTAAGACTGATTTCGCTCCGGTAGATCAGATTCCTGATGGTTGGGAAGGTCTTGACATAGGTCCGAAGACCGAGGCTATCTACGCTGACGTTATCAAGAACTCTAAGACGATCCTTTGGAACGGTCCTACGGGTGTATTCGAGTTCGAGAACTTTACGCACGGATCTCGTACGGTTGGCGAGGCTATCGTTGAGGCTACGAAGAACGGCGCTTTCTCTTTAGTAGGTGGTGGCGACTCTGTTGCTTGCGTTAACAAATTCGGTTTGGCTAACGGCGTATCTTACGTTTCTACAGGTGGTGGCGCTCTTCTTGAGGCTATAGAAGGTAAGGTTCTTCCGGGTATCGCAGCTGTAAAAGGCGAGGCTTACAAATAATCAGATAAGTAAGTGATTTAATAAGAAATCCCCCGGGACGCTCGGTATTCATCGAGATGTCCCGGGGGATTTTCTTTGATTTAGTTCCGTATTAATCTTGTTTCAAGATCAAGGCGGAAGAGGCGCTTACGGTAGTTTTACCCTGTACGGAACCTTTACCGTCCAGATAAATCCGACCGTCTTTACAAACCGGAACCCATGTTCCTTCCGGCAGAGAAACCGTTACCGCCTTCCGGTTCCCGTTAAAGATAACCATAATCTTCTTCCAACTATCCCCGTTCGCATGTTCCCCTAAGGTATACGCTACGACACCGGGCTGGTTCACTTCTTGGAATTGAAGGGCCTCCCTCACTCCCTCGGCCGTGGCGATACGGAAAGCCGGGTGCGACTTACGAAGGGCGATCAAATCCTTGTAATAGTTGAAAACATCCTTGTTTTTTGCCTTCAAAGACCAGTCGATCTCATTGATTGAATCGGGCGATTGATAGCTGTTATGTACGCCCTTCTTATCGTGCAGCAACTCCTCTCCTGCCCGCATGAAGGGTACTCCTTGCGAGGTGAAGATGATGGTCTGGGCCAACTTGCCGAATCGTATCAACTCATCCGGGGTAGCGTCTTTCGGGGCCGAGAGCTTCAACTTATCCATCAAACAAAGATCATCGTGGCAAGAGACATAGTTGATCACTTGCGTAGGCTTGTTCGCATAAGGCGCTTTGCAATATAATATTTGGTTATAGTCGATTTGCGGATGGCGGATAGCGCCTACGATACCGAACTTAATAGACTCCTCGTTACCTTCCGGCTTTCCGGAGGCGAAACCGGCCTGTGTAGTCTCGAATACGCTTCCTTTTAAAGCATCCCGCAGGTCATCGCTAAATACGGCCACATCATTCAGTTTCGGGGCGTTTACCTTGATCGCCCTCTGATCCTCCGGTAGCGGGGAATCGCTGGCGGTCCAGCCCTCGCCGTATACGAAGATGGAAGGATCTAGTTTGGTTAACTCGGCTTTTACCTCGTTCATGGTCTCTACGTCATGGATGCCCATCAAGTCGAAACGGAAACCATCCACATGGTATTCCTCGGCCCAATATTTCACGGACTCCACAATATAGCGGCGTACCATCGCCCGCTCCGAAGCGGTCTCATTACCACAGCCGGAGGCATCCGAATAGCTTCCGTCCGGTTTATGACGGTAGAAGTAACCGGGGACGGTCAAGCTGAAATTCGACCCGTCACCCACAAAGGTATGATTGTAAACCACGTCCATGATCACACGGATACCATTCCGGTGCAACCCCCGCACCATCTCCTTGAACTCACGAATACGAGCCTCGGGATTGTAAGGATCGGTGGAATAGCTCCCCTCGGGGGCGTTATAGTTCTTGGGATCATATCCCCAATTGTACACATTATCTTGCAAGCGAGTCTCGTCCACCGAGCCATAGTCATAGGAAGGAATGTGGACATGGGTAACGCCCAACTCCTTCAGATGATCCACGCCGGTAGCCACGCCGCCCGGACCTTTCGTGCCGTTCTCCGCCAAGGCGAGAAACTTACCTTTATGCGTCACGCCGGAGTTCGCGGCGATCGAGAAATCCCGATGATGCATCTCGTAGATGATAATATCGGAGAAGCTTTTCAACTCGGGAGATTTATCCGCCTCCCAGCCCTCCGGATCGGTAGCCGCCCAATCGATCACGGCCGCACGGTTTCCATTCACCCCGACGGCTTTCGCCCAGATACCGGGAGTCTCATCCAGCCATTTATCGCCGATACGGATCTGGAAGGTATAGAAGGAACCTTTCAGATCCTCGCTCACGGAGATACGCCACGTACCCTTGTCCGAGGATTTCATCGGCAACTGGCGGATAGGCTCCCCTCCCTCACCGGAGGCGTAAAGATTCAAGCGGACTTCTTCCGCCGTCGGGGCCCAAAGGGTGAACACGGATTTCGTGGGGGAATAGAACAACTCCAGATCGTCTCCCTCATAGGAAGGGTATTCATCAAAGGATTTGTATTCTTTCGGTGAGTTGCAGCTAAGCAACAGCGACAGGTATATAGATACCGGAACTAAGTGTCTCGTCATGGCTGATTCAGTAATTTGTTTTCAATCACAAAGATAGAAGATTCGAATCGGATTCGCCAACGAAACAGAAAAGAAGAGGCGAAAAATCTACCGCAAACGTTTTCGCCTCTTTCGCTCATTCATGCTATATTAGAACGGAACCTCGTTACTGCTACCTTGACTCAAGAAGTCAGCTCCCGCCGATGGGATCGGGGGCATCGGGTCTCCACCGTTCATGGTCGAGGAGAATTCCCTTACCGCTATATCTTCCTCTACGTTCATAAACTTGGCGAACTCGCTCTTAAAGCGCAGCCGGACATCCCCCACGGCACCGTTACGATGCTTGGCGATAATGATCTCGGCAAGACCGATCAGAGAATTTCCCCGCTCATCTTCCGTAATCTTATAATATTCGGGACGGTGGATGAAACATACCATATCGGCATCCTGCTCGATAGCTCCGGACTCACGCAAGTCGGCTAGCTGCGGACGCTTACCTTCCACGCCTTGACGGGCTTCCACACCACGGTTCAACTGCGACAAGGCGATGATCGGGATATTCAATTCCTTGGCCAATCCCTTCAACGAGCGGGAGATCGTACTCACCTCCTGCTCACGGCTACCGAAGTTCATACCGCTGGCGTTCATCAACTGAAGGTAGTCGATAATGATACATTTAATGCCATGCTCACGCACCAGACGACGGGCTTTCGTCCGCAGCTCGAAGACGGACAAGCTCGGGGTATCGTCCACGAAGATCGGGGCGTCGTAAAGCTCCTTGATCTTAAAATCCAGCTGTTCCCACTCGTAACTCTCCAAGCGTCCGCTCTTGATCTTCTCGCCCGGTATCTCGCAGACATTCACGATCAGACGGTTTACCAACTGCACGTTACTCATCTCGAGCGAGAACAGGGCGACAGGCGTATTGAAATTCACCGCCATATTCTTCGCCATGGAAAGGACGAAGGCCGTCTTACCCATGGCCGGACGGGCGGCGATAATGATAAGGTCTGAATTCTGCCAACCGGAAGTCATCTTATCCAAGCCCTCGAAGCCCGTACGCAATCCGCTCAGACCTTCCTTCTGGAGGGCCGCCTTTTGCAACATCTCCATAGCGTCCTTGATGACGGGGTTGATCTGGGTGACATCCTTCTTTACGTTACGTTGAGAGATCTCGAACAACTTACCCTCCGCCTCTTGCATCAGGTCCTCTACATCGAGCGTCTCATCAAATGCCTTTCCTTGGATCATCGCCGTGAAAGAGATCAACTCCCTCGCCAGATATTTCTGGGCGATGATACGGGCGTGATACTCGATATGGGCGCTGCTGGCCACCTTGCTGGTAAGTTGAGAGATATAGAACGGTCCGCCTACATCCTCCAATTCTCCCCGTTTCTTCAATTGCTCCGTTACGGTAAGCATATCCACGGGACGTTGGCTCAACGCCAAGTCTACGATAGCGGCATAAATCTTCTCATGCGCTTTCTCATAGAAACATTCCGGCTTCAAGATCTCGCTGACGATCGAGTACGCGTCTTTCTCCAGCATCAACGCACCCAACACAGCCTCCTCCAACTCACGGGCCTGTGGCTGAAGACGCCCCATATCGGGGAGCATCTCCACAGGCTTTTTCCTTCCTCTTCCTGTATTTCTTGTTCCTTCTGCCATCATTCTTTCTATTTGGGGAGTCAAAGGTAATATCTTTTACCCATTTCTGAAAAAGATTCTTTATATTTAGGAATTAAAACCTGTCGAATCATGAAAGCGTATTTTATCGGATTAGTTATCATGGGAGGTTGCCTATTATACGGCTGCCATACCAAACAAAAGAAAGGGGAAAACAGTAGCGACTACTCAGCCGACTCCCAATCCATAGCACGGCAAGATTCCCTACCGTTACCGACTGATACCCATGCCGCATCTTCAGTTTCCACGGAAGGATGGACCGCCAAGCAGATACGGGACAGCATAGAATTGTTCTTCGGCAAGGAATACGATACCCTTCCCCCGCATCTCCGGAAGATCCGCGGCAACCTGACCTCCCTCTGGAACACGGACGACTCCGTCTTCCTACAGCTTATCATAGCGGAGAAGGAGTATGTGGAGGCTTTCAAGACTTACGTATTCAATTCACCCCTCATCCGGATCGGCGGAGGCCCTTACGACCGGCCACCCGAGGAAGCTATCAGCATGGACACCACCCACTTCTCCATGCGAGTAAGACCGAACGTCTACCCAACCAACATCGAGCGGATCGAGATCGCTATCACCAACCATACCGACCTGGAAGGGATGGGAGGCGAAGAGTATTTCATCGAGCGTTTCGACGGGAGGGCATGGAAAGGAATCCCGCAACCCACCGCCTTCGTCGCTCTCGGCTATCCGATCTTTCCTAACCAGACAAGAGACGATTTCTCGGCCACCTTGATGCCTGAGCTCAAGGAAAACCCTCCGGGATTGTACCGGGTGCGCAAGACCGTCATCACCGGACAGGGCGCCGGCATCGTCCATTATCCTTTGGCCGCCACGTTCTACCTATCCGATAACCCGGAAGATTATGAGGAATACACACGCTTCGCCAGCCGGCTCCACGAGCCCCGCCCCATGGCCGAGTTCAAGGGAGGGAGAGAAGCCATGATCCGTTTCTTCGAACAAAACCTGCGTTATCCCGAATCTTATAAAGGTACGGGCACGAAGGTACGACTCTTCTACTCCTTCACGATCGATTCCTTAGGAATGTTACAGAATCCCGTAAGCCTACCCGAGAATATACTGTATCCTCGCGATACGGGGAAAACCTATGATGAGTTCCGCGATGAAGCCTTACGGGTACTCCGGTTGATGCCCGCATGGGAACCCGCCGTAAACCGTATCCATGGTCCGGTCAGCATAGATACCGGGCTCTTCTTCTACTTCAACGAAGAGGGGAAATGCGGGATTGAATAAACGGTCAGTACTGCCTAAGAAGTATTGGAGTACTTCTTAGGCAGTACTCGGGTACTTCCATGAAAGTACTCCAGTACTATTACCAGAAGTATCGCAATACTCTCAGAGAAGTAAGCCTATGCTAACGTAAACTGGCAACAATATTGCTGTCAGCATACAGCGACATAACTTTACTTACGTAAAAAAGTATTATCTTTGCGCCGTAAAAAGTAATTTTCAAATTATGGACGACAGTATCCCGCTAGAAACAGAACAGAGTATGAACTAACGAGGCGGAGGGTTTCATTGATCCTCTGCTCGGATTAAACACGAAAGGAGGCAATAATGAGACAATTTCTTTATTGTGAGGCCGGTTATGTGGAGAAGAACCAATGGCTTCCTAACAGTTGGGTAAACGTAGAGTGCCCGACTCCCGAAGATCTTCAATTCTTGATGGATCGATTTAACGTACCCGAATCATTCTTGAGCGATATAGCCGATACGGACGAACGTCCCCGTATCGAGTACGAGGGGAATTGGTTGCTTACCATCTTACGTATCCCGTTGCAGAACCAAGATCATGACATCCCGTTCAATACGGTGCCGATCGGTATCATCACGAACAATGAGATCATCGTAAGCGTATGTTACCATAAGACGGACTTGATCCCCGATTTCATCCGTTATACCCAACGGAAGGAACTCCAGATTAAAAACAAGTATGAGTTGATCCTCCGGCTGATCCACTCATCGGCCGTATGGTTCCTTAAATACCTGAAACAAATCAATTACGCCGTCACCGAGGCGGAAAAGGCGTTGGAGAAAAGCATCCGCAACGAGGATCTGCTAGCGTTGATGAAGCTGGAGAAGAGCATGGTATTCTTCAACACCTCCATCCGCGGGAATGAGGTGATGCTGGCCAAGCTCCAGAATATTTTCCAAGAGCCGGAATATATCGACAAGGATTTGGTGGAGGACGTGGAGATCGAGTTGAAGCAGGCCCATAACACGGTAAATATCTATAGCGATATTCTTACGGGTACGATGGACGCTTTCGCCTCTATCATCTCCAACAACGTGAACACGATCATGAAACGTATGACATCACTTTCCATTATCTTAATGGTTCCGACATTAATCGCTAGCTTCTACGGGATGAACGTCCCGATCTACATGGAGGATATGCCGCATGGTTTCGTGGTTATCATCTTGCTCTCGATCTTGCTATCCGCTACGGCCTTTTTTATATTCAGGAAGATCAAATGGTTTTAGGATATCAAAAAATAAACCGGACGCAGATCACCCGTGCTTGTCGGTGTCATCTGCGTCCGGTAAATATCAAATTCGGTATATCTTTATCTTGGCTTACTTATGCGTATCCTCGAGGATATAACGCAAGGTTCCGGCATTTACCAAGTCCTCTTGCGAGATGGTGTAGCCCTTTAGCTTTTTATCGCCGGCGAAAACGTCCTTGATATAGATCGCTTCCGGATTACTATGCTTAGACTCGATTACCAATTCGCCTTTAGGATAGAATTTCTTGTCGAGCTGGATCGTAACCTTATCGAAAGTCGGGGAAGTCAATACATAGTTCACGTCGCCCGGACAAGCCGGATAGAAGCCCATCATGGAGAAAATAGCCCAAGCGGACATAGTGCCTGTATCCTCGTTACCCGGGACACCGTTCGGGGCGTTATGATAGCAATCCTTCAACAACTGACGGACCAACTTCTGAGTACGCCAAGCCTCTCCCTTGAAATAACTAAACAAATAAGGATAAGCGATATCCGGCTCGTTGGCGGGATCATAATTGCCGTCATCGAATACCTTCTGCAAATGATCGACAAATTTCTTATCGCCTCCCATCAATTTGGCCAGTCCCTTGATATCGTGAGGAACATAAAACGTATAATTCCATGCGTTGCCTTCATGGAAACCGGGACTAGGCTCGAAGTTCTCGCCTTGTTTCGGATCGAACGGAGAGTAGAAAGTGCCGTCCGGCAAGATAGGACGCAGCGTTCCGAACTCCTTGCTATAATAATGTTTGTAACCTAAAGAACGGTCACGGAATAACTTGGCATCCTCTTTCTTACCCAAGGCTTGAGCGAAATTAGCCAAGTTCCAGTCGGCGATATAATATTCCAGCGCATGAGATACGGAGTTATCGTATTGCTCACGCAAAGGAACATAGCCCTTGCTGAAATAATCGTTCGCGTCCGGACGAAGCAGGTTGAACTCTCCCGGGGTAGTAGCGCCTTTACGCATCGCCTCATAAGCGGTTTGCTCATCAAAGTCACGCAAGCCGCGCATCCATGCGTCTACGATATACGGGATCGAGGGATCGCCCTCCATCGTAAAGGTCTCACGTCCGTAAAGCTCCCATTTCGGTAACCAACCGTTTTCCCGGTACATATCCAGCATCGTACGGATAATATCTAATTGACGCTCCGGATAGAGCAAGGTCATCAGGGTACTTACGTTGCGGTACGTATCCCACAGGGAGAAGACCGTATAACGGTTTCCGGTGGTATGGCCTACTTTCAGGCTCTCCATCATCGGGTACTCGCCGTTCACGTCTTGCAGGATATTCGGATGGATCAGCAAATGATACATACCGGTATAGAATATCGTTTTCTCGTCTTTCGTACCTCCTTCCACTTGTACCTTGGAAAGATCCTTGTTCCACATCGTGCTAGCCGCCGTACGGACCTTGTCGAAATCGAAGCCGGGCTGCTCCGTATTCATGTTCAGGCGGGCGTTCTCGATGCTCACGTACGAGATACCCATCTTCACCTCGATAGCCTCGCCCTCGTCCGTATCATAATCGAACCATACGCCGATGTCGTCTCCGCTCATCTCACGGGTATAACTGGTATATAACTTATACTTGCCGGAGTAGATATCCCATTCGGCCTCTACCCCCTTCATCTCACGTTGTTTCTTCCAATAACCCATCTTCTTCGGGGCCTTGTTTACCTTCATCACGAAGTAAACCGGGAATACGGCCTGTGGATTATAGCAGAACGTACCTAAAAGCTTACTCCCCTCGATCTCCGTATCATTCACGATACGTACCGTAGCGCCGGTCTCGTTCGTCAAGCCCTCGCCTAGGTTCAAGAGGATATGGCTCTCCCCTTTCGGAAAGGTAAAACGGCTCAAGCCCGTACGCATGCTGGCAGTAGCCTCCGCCTTGATATTATACTTGGTCAAGGTATTGCTATAATAACCGGGATGAGCCACCTCGTCCTTGTACTCACTGCCGTAAGCCTTATAGTCCACGTTCAACTCGCCCGTCGTCGGCATCAATAGCAAACCTCCCAGCTCCGGGCATCCCACGCCGCTCAAGCTGCCGTGGGCGAATCCCGTAAAGAATTTATTGTCTGCCGAGTAAGGAGTAGACCACCATTGACTATCCTTGTCAAAACGGTTCTTCTCCGACCCCATGACGTTGAAAGGAACCACGCTCATCATACCCTGCGGACAAACCGCACCGGGATTCGTCGTACCGTAATTGCTCGTACCGATGAAGGGGTTCACATAATCTACCGGTTGCTGCGCCGTAGCGAACAGACTGCCACACAACAGGAAGGTCATTAACTGTTTCTTCATTTGATAAATGTATTTTAGTTGATAATTAATTGATTCATACTTACCAGATCACGATCTCATCCGTGAAGATGAAACCCTTATTTGCCTCTTTTGCCTTGATACGGATATAACGGGCTTTCCAATCGCCGTTAAACGTATATTCCTGAAAAGACAGGTCTTTATCCGTATTGGATATCGTAGTAGGGATAACTCCCTGCGAGATATAGCTCTCCCCGTCTTCCGATGTCAGCAACTCCACCTCTCCCGGTTGGTACACGCCCGGGCCGATCAATTGCATAAAGCGGGACGATACCTTATGGATATCCGTCACCTCGCCCATGTCCACCACGCAATCCAAGTCATTCAAATAACCCTGCCAACGGCCGTCCAGATAAGTCAAGCCTCCCCTATAGCCGTCCAGCAAGGCGTTCATGCCACCCGCCATATAACCGCTATACAGCTTACTATTATAATGTATAGGCTTATTGATACCCCGGTGATAATCCACCTTCTTCTCGGTAGGCGTTCCTTGAAGCTGCCCGTCACGGAAAATAGCGGCCTTGATATCAGCGGAGTCTTTCACCACGATCGGGCCGTTATAGACCCGGGAAGAGGCGGCGGGAATAGAGCCGTCTGTCGTGTAACGTATCTCCGCCGGATATTTCTCCGCATCCAACATGACCTTGATCTCTCGCCGCAAGGTATCTACCTCCATCGTGGTCTCGATCTCGTCCGAGAGCGTGAACGTATTGATACCCATCCGTTGCAGAACCGGGATATTCGCGTTCATACGAGGCTTAAAATCCTCCCAACTACGATCCTCTTGCGGAGTCCATCCGATCTCGGCGACCGCCAAGGCACGAGGGAACATCATATACTCCAAATGTTTCTCATCCTTGATATACTCCGTCCATGTATTCGCCTGCACCCCTAGGATATGCTTACTTTCCTCGGCAGTCAACGAATCCACAGGCACTGGATTATAACTGTACGCCCGCTTGATCGGCGTATAACCGCCGATGGCATACGGCTGTGTCTTCGGATCGGCTTGATAGAAATCGAAATACATATAACCACCCGGTGTCATGACCACGTCGTGTCCCATGCGGGCGGACTTGATTCCCCCTTCCTCGCCCCGCCAAGACATGACGGTAGCCTCCGGAGCCAAGCCCCCTTCCAGAATCTCATCCCAACCGATCAATTTGCGGCCTTTGGAAATCAGGAATTCCTCGGCACGATGAATCATATAGCTCTGCAACTCATCCACGTCCTTCATCCCATTCCGGCGCATCAAGCCTTGACATTTCGGGCAGGTCTTCCAAGCTCCCTTCCCGGCCTCGTCTCCCCCGATATGGATATATTCGGAAGGGAACAACTCGATCACCTCGGACAATACATCCTCCATAAACGTAAACGATTTCTCGTTGCCGATGCAGAAATCACCCGTCGTATAAGGTTTGCCGGCACAACTCAACTCCGGGTACGCCACGAACACCTCGTCCGAATGCCCCGGGAATTCGATTTCCGGTATTATATTAATATGCCGGGCCGTAGCGTAATCCACGATCTCACGGATATCTTCTTTCGTAAAATAACCGCCATATGCCCCCGGAGTTCCTTCCGGCAGATACTTGCGATCCTTTCCATCCCACCATTTCTGCCAATCGGATTCCGTACGGAAAGCCACGTCCGTAGTCAGTTTCGGGTATTTATCCATCTGGATACGCCAACCACCGGCATCCGTTAAATGTATATGAAGCGTATTCAATTTATAATAAGACATGACGTTTAATAACTTCATCACCTCCTCTTTCGGGAAGAAATGACGGGAGACATCCAGATGCAAGCCACGATACGGGAAACGGGGATTATCTTGGATCGATACGCAAGGAATCCCTTTCGACGTATACAGCTGGCGCAACGTTTGTTCCCCGTAAAACAATCCGGATTTAGAGGCGGCTCTCAACTCGATCCCCTTCTTGGTCACATTCAACGCATATCCCTCCGGATTTCCGCCATTGAAAGACTCATCGACCACGTAACGGATCGTACCCGATTGATCATTCCCGAATACGAGATTACTATCTACTTTGAAATAACCGCCAGTCACCTCGATATGGGCCGGCTTAGGGATTAAATTCACCTGCGGAACCTCCTTGGGAGCACAGGAAAAAAGTAGCGAGGAACAAGCGAGAGCAAGTCCGGTTACTTTCATGCAAGACCGTTTTGGCAACGTCATAATACTTATTTTTTAGTTGTGTTATTCTTGGTGTGTAAATATACAACAATAATAGACAATATCAAAAAAGCGGAAAGACTATCGTCTCCCCGCTTCAGAGTTATTTTAAGATGTATATCTTCTAAAATTAACGTCTAGGAATTGCTTCTTTTACAACCA
>ERZ791680.1331-NODE-1331-length-16507-cov-4.295770_pt1 | contig 16507 bp, 9 predicted proteins | sample MGYA00510051_ERZ791680 | MGnify/ENA primary metagenome ERZ791680 (study PRJEB30046, sample SAMN00715238) | human gut metagenome | study: EMG produced TPA metagenomics assembly of the A metagenome-wide association study of gut microbiota in type 2...
CTATATTTTTATTACTAACTTTAAACTCTTATATTATGCAAAAGTACAAAATGCCGATCAGGCTTCGAATTATGGTTTGTCTGATAGGAATGTTACTTCCGATGTGCATGTTCGCACAGCAAATCACAGTACAAGGTGTAGTGAAAGACCAGACCGGAGAAACCGTTATCGGTGCCAGTGTGGTGCAGAAGAACACAACGAACGGTACGATAACGGGTATTGATGGCGATTTCTCGCTGAATGTACCTTCGGATGCCGTTATAGTGGTTTCATTCGTGGGCTATAAGTCTTTGGAAGTTCCCGTGAAAGGACAGAAACAGATTATGGTAACACTCTCGGAAGACAGTGAAATGCTGGACGAAGTGGTGGTTATCGGTTATGGAACCATGAAGAAAAGTGACCTTACCGGTGCTGTTTCCTCTTTGGGAAGCAAGGACATCAAAGATGCTCCCGTTTCTAATCTGGGACAAGCCATTCAGGGCCGCATCTCCGGTGTGCAGGTAGTGGATGCCGGAAAGCCCGGTGACAATGTATCTATCAAGATTCGTGGTCTGGGCTCCATTAACAACTGCGATCCGCTGGTGGTGATTGACGGTGTGCCCACCGACTTGGGACTGTCTTCACTGAACATGGCGGATGTGGAACGCCTGGACGTATTGAAAGACGCATCGGCTACAGCCATTTACGGTTCGCGTGGAGCCAATGGGGTAGTGATGATCACCACCAAGCGCGGAACGGAAGGGAAAGGCAAATTGTCGGTATCGGCTAATTGTGCTTTCCAGAATGCCACGAACATTCCTTCTTTGCTGAACGCAAGCCAGTATGCCGATTTGAGTAATGATATGATGGTGAACAGCGGTCGCAACCCGAACCCGAATTGGGCAAATCCTTCGGAACTGGGTGCAGGTACCGACTGGATGGACGAATTGCTGCGCACGGGTGTGATGCAGAACTATACGGTAAGTTATTCCGGAGGAAATGAGAAGTCTCATTATTATGTATCCGGTGGTTTTCTCGATCAGTCGGGTACGGTGCGCAGTGTAAACTATCGTCGTTTTACGTTTCAGTCCAACAGCGACGCACAGGTGCTGAAGTGGTTGAAGTTCTCCAATAATATCACTTTCAGCACTGATACGAAGGATTCGGGCAGCTATAATATCGGTGATGCACTGAAAGCTCTTCCCGTTCTTCCGGTGAAGAATGAAAACGGTTCATGGAGTGGGCCGGAAGGTAATTCGGAATGGTACGGTAGCATCCGCAACCCGATAGGGCCTACGCAACTGAACAAGAGCCAGACGAAAGGTTATAACTTCCTTGCCAACCTGACAGCGGAACTGACTTTTACCAAATGGCTGAAATTCAAGAGTACTTTCGGTTACGATGCCAAATTCTGGTTCATCGATAACTTCACGCCGAAATATAACTGGAAGCCTATTCCGACGGAAGAAACTTCGCGTTACAAAAGCGATAATAAATCATTCACTTACCTGTGGGATAACTATTTCCTGTTCGACCATACCTTTGCAGAAAAGCATCGTGTGGGAGTGATGGCGGGTTCGTCTGCACAGTGGAATGAGAATGATTACCTGAATGCACAGAAGAACGTCTTCATGTTCGACAATGTGCATGAAATGGATAACGGTCAGGAGATGTACGCCATTGGCGGCAGTTCCAATGAATGGGCATTGCTCTCTTACATGGCACGTATCAACTACTCTTACGAAGACCGCTATATGCTGACGGCAACTGTCCGCCGCGATGGTTCCAGCCGTTTCGGTAAAAAGAACCGTTGGGGTACTTTCCCTTCTGTATCTGCCGCATGGCGCATTTCGCAGGAAAGCTGGTTCCCGAAGAATGACGTTGTGAACGACCTGAAAATACGTGTAGGATATGGAGTGACGGGTAGCCAGGCAAGTGTCGGCAATTATAGTTACCTAGCATCTTACAACACCAGTGTATATCCATTCGGAACAACGAGCGGCAATCAGACCGCATTGGTTTCCTCTACGCTTGCCAATCCTTACATCCATTGGGAAGAGGTGGCACAGACGAATATCGGTTTTGATGCTTCCCTGTTCAATTCACGGATCGTATTCTCACTGGATGCTTATCTGAAAGAGACAAGAGATATGTTGGTAAAGGCATCCATCCCCATCACATCGGGATTTGAAGATACCACCACTACTTATACGAATGCCGGTAAAGTGCGAAACCAAGGCTTGGAAATGAGTCTGCACACCATCAATCTGACCGGAGAACTGGGTTGGGAAACAAATGTAACTGCCACTTATAATAAGAATAAGATTAAGGATCTGAACAGCGCGGTTCCTTACTATATCAACCAGATCAACAACTCGTATGTCACGATGCTGGCAAAAGACTATCCGATTAATGCCTTCTACGGCTATGTGACGGATGGCTTGTTCCAAAACCAGGCGGAAGTGGATGCGCATGCCGTGCAGCCGGGAGCTGAACCGGGTGATATCCGTTTCAGGGATTTGAACAACGACGGTGTCATCAACGACAGTGACCGCACAGTGATTGGCAATCCCAATCCCAGTTGGTTCTTCTCAATGAACAATAACTTGTCTTATAAAGGATTCGAGCTTTCCGTATTCCTTCAGGGAGTGGCCGGCAATAAGATTTATAACGCCAACAATATCGACAATGTAGGTATGGCTGGCGCCTACAACCAGACGACTGACGTACTGAACCGTTGGCGCGGGGAGGGGACAAGCTACTCCATGCCGCGTGCCGTGTTCGGCGATCCTAATCAGAACTGCCGTGTATCCGACCGCTTTGTAGAAGACGGATCTTACTTGCGTGTGAAGAACATCACACTCTCTTATACCTTCCCGAAACAATGGTTGCAGAAGTTACAGATAGAGAATGCACGCCTTTCCCTTTCTTGTGAGAATGTGGCTACCATTACCGGGTATTCCGGTTTCGATCCGGAGGTGGATATCAACGGTATTGATTTGTCCCGTTATCCCATTTCCCGTACATTCAGTGTAGGATTAAACTTTAACTTTTAATTGATTTGGATATGAAAAAGATAACAAACTTACTATACGTGCTGGCTGTATTGATGCTGGTATCATGTAACGACTTCCTGGATAAGTCGCCCAAATATGCCGTTGACCCTGAAACAACCGTGACCGATGATGTGGCCGTGGCACTGACAAATGCTTGCTACAAGGCGCTTCAGTCTTCCAATCTCTACAACCAGCGTATGTGGTCGCTGGATATCGTTGCGGGCAACAGCCTGGTAGGTGCAGGCGGTGGTACAGACGGTCTGGAAACCATACAGGCATCCAATTTTATCACGCAGAGCGATAATGGTATGGCCCTGTATATGTGGCGTTCTCCGTGGGTAGGCATCGGGCAGTGTAACATTGTGCTGACCAGTCTTCCGCAGGCCGAAGCCGTATCGGAAAGTATAAAGAACCGTTGTATGGGTGAAGCATATTTCCTTCGTGCCCATTACTATTATATCTTAGCCCGTTTGTATGGCGGCGTTCCTTTGCGTCTGGAACCTTATAATCCGGGTGAATCTACTGCAATAGCACGTACTACGTTGGATCAGACTTATGAGCAGATCATTTCGGACTGTAAGAATGCGGTCGATTTGCTTCCGGCGAAAGCGGAATATAATGAAGAAGAAAAAGGACGTGCCTGTAAGGATGCTGCCCTTGCCATGCTGGCGGATATCTACCTGACACTGGCTCCCAACCATACGAGTTATTATGAAGACGTGGTGGAACTGTGCAATGAGATTACAAACCTGGGTTACGACCTTTCCACCTGCAAGTATGAAAATAACTTCGATGCTACCATCAATAACGGTCCCGAATCTCTGTTTGAAGTGCAGTATTCCGGAAGTACGGAATATGATTTCTGGGGAACGGACGGGCAATCTTCCTGGCTTTCCACTTTCATGGGGCCCCGCAATTCGGACTTTGTTGCAGGCAGCTACGGCTGGAATCAGCCTACGGAGGAATTTGTGAGCCAGTATGAAGAAGGTGACAAACGGAAAGAACTGACGGTTCTTTATGCAGGTTGTCCGGACTTTGATGGGAAGACTTACAAGAGTTCTTATTCCAATACCGGATATAACGTGCGTAAATTTCTGGTGTCCAAGACTATTTCGCCGGAATACAATACGAACCCCAATAACTTTGTTGTGTACCGCTATGCGGATGTCTTGCTGAAGAAAGCGGAAGCGCTGAATGAAATGGGACAACCCGGCCAAGCTGCCGCTCCCCTGAATATAGTTCGCAAACGTGCCGGACTGCCGGAAGTTTCGGGCCTGTCACAGGAGGCGATGCGTGAGAAGATTATTCACGAACGGCGCATGGAACTGGCTTTCGAAGGACATCGCTGGTTCGATATGATCCGCGTCAATAATGGAGAGTATGCCATCCGTTTCCTGCAATCCATCGGCAAGAACAGTGTGAACAAGAATCGCCTGTTGTTCCCCATTCCGCAGACGGAAATGGATGCGAATATACTGATGACACAGAATCCGGGTTATTAATCACTTAAATCAGAAGAAGAATATGAAAAAATATATTTCACATTTAGTATTTGCATTGCTGGGTTGCATGGCACTGTCTGCATGCGTGGACAATGACTATATGGAACTGGACAAGGGGCATAATGAACTGGCGCTTTCCACCAGCAACACGGAAGTCGTTTTGAACGAACAGGCGCATGGCGATGATGCCCTGGAACTCTCCTGGACAACGGGCACGAATTATGGTACGGGAAATAAGATTTCCTATACACTGGAACTTGCCAAGGCGGGCAGTAATTTTGCCGCTCCTTATGTGGCTTTGGAGAACGTCGTGCAGGAATATACTTGGAAGAAGAACGTGGAGGAATTGAATAACATCCTTCGTGAGCATTTCGGTGCGGAAACTACTGAAAACGTCTCTCTGGAAGCACGCCTGACAGCCAAAGTAACGGATCGGGAAGAGACACAGGTGACCACCACCTCTTTTAGTGTCACTGCCTACAAACCGTTGACTTCTACTCTTTACCTGATAGGTGATGCCACTCCCGGCGGTTGGAGTGCGGACGATGCAACGGAAATGACCCGGAAAGACAATGGTATCTTTACATGGACGGGAAAAATGACTGCGGGTTCCTTTAAGTTTATCACTACGCTGGGGGCTTTCTTGCCGTCGTACAACAAAGGAACTGACGGAAAACTGGTGCTTCGTACCAGTGCCGATCAGCCGGACGAATCGTTTACGATTGAAGAAGAGTTCAACTATGTTGTTGAAGCGAACCTGTTTACCGGTGTTATCACCTTGACTCAGACCGAGAACCTCAGACCGGCTTACGATCAGCTTTATTTCGTTGGAGGTATGAACGACTGGGGATTTGTGCCGATGAAAAAGGATGTGCTCGATGCGTTCCTGTTCCGCTATGCCCGTTTGTTTGATGCAGGCCAGGGCGGGGAATTCAAGTTCGGAACTTCGGAAGGAAGCTGGGAGAGCATGTATAAAGCAAAGAATGCCAATGCCGCTTACACCGATACGGAAATGGTATTTGTGAAAGGGTTCGATCCTGACAATAAATGGGTGCTGAAAGATGCCGAATGTGGTAAGGCTTATAAGATATGTGTCGATATTCGTGCAGGGAAAGAGCGCATGATGATGAGCGAATTTGTTCCTTATGAGATGATTTATATGGTAGGGGATGCTGCGCCTGCGGGATGGAGCATTGGAGATGCCACGCCGATGCAGGCCACGGATAATCCGTATGTATTTACCTGGCAAGGTGTACTGAACGTGGGTGAGTTGAAGCTGACCTGTGATAAGAAAGAGGACTGGAACGGTGCCTGGTTTATGCCGACCGTAGCTGATAAGCAGCCTTCGGGCGAGACGGAACCGATGTTGTTCCTGGATAAGGCCAGCGATGCTTTCAAAGCTCAATACTTGGATGTAATGATTGGAGGTATCGACCTGAAATGGAAGATTACGACGGCTGGTTCTTATAAAATTACTCTGAATCAACTGGAAGAGACTATTTCGATAGTGAAACAATAAATAAATGATAATTGAGATACTTCGCGTATCATGCCGCTAAATTATTACTCAGAAATAACCCTTAAAATTCAATAGGATGAAATATATAGTTTATGCAATGGCTGCCATGTTCTTTTTGGCTTCGTGCAGCAAAGACAATGATGAAACCGGCGGTGGTAACGGCGGTGGAGGAGAAACCGGAGGAGTGACTGATGTCACTCCCGTTACCTCCGATTTAACCGTGAACCTGACTACTGACAAGGCTTGTTACAAACCGGGTAAAACCGTTTCTTTCACAGCCGATGCCCTGCCTGCAGGAGCAAAGATACGTTACCGTACTTTGAACAAGGTAATCTCCGAACAGGCAGTCGCAGGCAGTTCCTGGACGTGGACTGCCCCTGCAACGGATTTCACCGGATATCTGGCGGATGTCTATCGCACTAAAGAAGACGGTACGGAAGTCATTCTTGGTACTATTGCCGTCGATGTATCCAGCGACTGGACACGCTTTCCGCGTTATGGCTTTGTCGCCACCTTCGATGCTTCTAAAACGGAAAGTAAAATTCAGGAGGAAATGGCTTTTCTGAACCGCTGCCATATCAATGGTGTACAGTTTCAGGATTGGCACAACAAGCACCACTGGCCATTAGGCGGTACGCGTGAACATCTCGATGCGGTATATAAGGATATTGCCAACCGGGATATTTATACACAGTCAGTAAAGGATTATATCCGCATCCAGCACTCGTTTGGAATGAAGGCGATGTTCTATAATCTTTGTTTCGGTGCGCTCGATGATGCAGCCGATGACGGTGTGAGGGAAGAGTGGTACATCTTTAAAGGCACAGGGCATACGGATAAGGATGCGCATACGTTGCCTGACAGTTGGAAGAGCAATATCTATTTGCTCGATCCGGGTAATGCCGAATGGCAGGCATATATTGCCCAGCGCAACGATGATGTCTATGCCAATCTTGACTTTGACGGCTATCAGATAGATCAGTTGGGGAACCGTGGCGATCGCTATGATTACAAGGGGAATAAGGTGAATCTGCCTAAGACTTATGTTTCATTTATTGAAGCTATGAAGGGGAAACATCCTGATAAGCGCTTGGTGATGAATGCAGTAAGTAGCTATGGTGCATCCCAGATTGCAGGTACGGGGAAAGTAGATTTCCTGTATAATGAAGTTTGGGGGGATGAAGCTGATTTCACGGATTTATATACGATCCTGAAAGCGAACCATCAGTACGGAAATCAGGCACTGAAGACGGTGTTTGCGGCTTATATGAATTATGAAAAAGGTTCCGGCGAGTTCAATATGCCGGGAATCTTACTGACGGATGCGGTGATGTTTGCTCTGGGCGGTTCGCACCTGGAATTGGGAGGCGACCACATGTTGTGCAGTGAATATTTTCCAAATACCCGTTTGCAGATGAGTGATGCTTTGAAGACGGCTGTTGTGCGCTATTATGACTTTATGACTGCTTATCAGAATCTTCTTCGCGATGGCGGGGAGGAGGAGAAGGCAACTTTGGTATGTACGGATGCAAGCAAGAATCTGAATCTGAACACTTGGCCGCCACAGAAATCAGCCATTACTTCTTTCGCCAGAAGGGTGAATGGCAAACAGGTGGTTCATCTGCTGAACTTCCTTAGTGCAAACAGTTTAAGTTGGAGAGACCTGAACGGGACAATGCCCGAACCACGGTTGGTGACTAAAGTGCCCTTGAAGCTGAATGTTGCGGGAAAAGTGAGCAAAGTGTGGGTGGCTACTCCCGATGCACATGCCGGAGCTTCGCAGGAATTAGCTTTTGAACAGAAAGACGGAGCGATAACCTTTACGCTTCCTTCACTGAAATACTGGAGCATGATTGTAATGGAATAAATTATAAAAGATATAGAACCATGAGAAAATATATATATTTATTTTTAATACTGTGTTGCCTGTCTCCGCACTTATATGGCGGAAATGTAACGGGAAACTGTACTTCTTATTCGCAGGAAGGGAGAGACGTTACGTTTCATTTAGACGATAATTCGGCTGTGCAGTTGCAACTTTGCAGTCCCTCCGTTGTGCGCGTCTGGTTTTCGCCGGACGGTAAGTTGCAGCGGGGAAATCCTTCCTTTGCGGTGATTAATGAAGAATTGGAAGATGTAGGCACTGTCCGGGTGGACGAACAGAATGCCTGTTATGAGATATTTACGCCTAAACTGCGTATCCGCGTCAACAAGGCTCCGTTCAGCTTGCAGATATTCGACAAGTATCAGAAGCTCTTGTTCAGCGATTATGCCGACAAGGGGCATATCAGCGATGGAGAGCGTAAAGTGGAGTATAAGACTCTGCGCCGGGATGAGCATTTCTTCGGTTTGGGTGAGAAGACCGGCAAGCTGGACCGCCGAGGCGAATCTTATAAGATGTGGAACAGTGATAAACCTTGTTACAGCGTTGTGGAAGATCCCCTGTACAAGAGTATCCCTTTCTTTATGAGCAGTTATCGCTATGGTATATTTCTGGATAACACGTATAAGACAGAATTCAAATTCGGTACTGAAAGTCGTGATTATTACAGCTTTGAAGCTCCCGGTGGGGAGATGATTTACTACTTTATCTTCGGTAAGGATTATAAGGAAATCATGAAACAGTATGTCGCATTGACCGGACAACCCATCATGCCTCCGAAGTGGGCACTGGGCTTTGCACAATGCCGTGGCCTGCTGACTACCGAGAAGCTCTCTTATGAAATAGCCGAAGGATACCGTAAGCGTGGTATTCCTTGCGATATCATCTATCAGGATATAGGCTGGACACAATACTTACAGGACTTCAACTGGCGGAAAGAAAACTATCAGAATCCGAAGAAGATGCTTGCCGACTTGAAAGGGATGGGCTTCAAAGTGATTGTTTCGCAAGACCCGGTTATCTCTCAGGCTAATGAAAAACAATGGGAAGAAGCGGACCGCTTGGGTTATCTGGTGAAAGACTCCACTACGGGTAAGAGCTATGATATGCCTTGGCCGTGGGGTGGCAACTGCGGTGTGGTGGACTTTACCATTCCCGAAGTGGCGGACTGGTGGGGAGCCTATCCGCAGAAACCGATAGATGACGGCATTGCCGGCTTCTGGACGGATATGGGTGAACCTGCCTGGAGCAATGAGGAACAAACGGAACGTCTTGTAATGAAACACCACCTGGGTATGCACGATGAAATTCATAACGTGTATGGTCTGACCTGGGACAAGGTGGTAAAGGAACAGTTTGAGAAACGGAATCCGGATCTTCGTGTCTTCCAGATGACACGTGCCGCCTATGCAGGATTGCAGCGTTACACCTTCGGCTGGACCGGAGATTGCGGCAATGGAGATGATGTGTTGCAAGGCTGGGGACAGATGGCTAATCAGATCCCGGTACTTTTATCTGCCGGACTGGGTGTGATTCCTTTCGTGGCGTGTGACATTTCCGGTTATTGCGGGGATATTGAAGATTATCCCGCTATGGCGGAACTTTATACCCGTTGGGTACAGTTGGGAGCATTCAATCCTCTGAGCCGTATTCACCATGAAGGAGATGTGGCGGTAGAACCGTGGCTTTTTGGGGAGGAAGCGGAGAAGAACGTTAAAGCTGCCATAGAAATGAAATATCGCTTACTGCCTTATATTTATACTTATGCCCGCGAAGCGTATGAAACGGGTTTGCCGATTATGCGCCCCATGTTTATGGAATATCCGGCGGATTTGGAAACAGTCTCTACGGATGCACAATTCATGTTTGGTAGTGAACTGCTGGTAGCTCCGGTGGTGAAGAAGGGGGCGACTAATAAGAATGTTTATCTGCCCGAAGGTACTTGGATTGATTATAATGACAAGCGCACGGAATATAGCGGCGAACAGTGGACTACGGCAAATGCTCCGCTGAATACCATTCCTATGTTTGTGCGGAAGGGAAGTATCATCCCTCAGATGCCTGTGATGAATTATACGGATGAGAAAGCGGTTTATCCGATTACATTTGAGGTATTTCCGGCTGCGGTGGGCGGTGAAACGTCTTTTTCCCTGTATGAAGATGCAGGAACTGATCTGGGGTATCAGCGTGGGGAATTTATACGTACTCCTGTATCTTGCCGGACAACGGAAAAGGGATATGTGCTCGAAATCGGGGAAAGGGCGGGAGAGAAGTATGCCCTTCCGGGAGAACGCAACCTGATGTTTTGCATTTATACCGGGCAGATGCCGAAGGAAGCGTTTATTGACGGACAGAAAGTAAGGAAGATGAAAGCGGAAAAACTGAATGAGGGAATAGAAACGGAGTTCAAGGTTACTGCATGGTGTCCGGATAAGAAACAGAATCTTTGTATGTTGAGATTGCCGGATGACGGGCTGAAACACACGATTGAATTTATTTATTAATACCAACCATAAAAAGTATAGTTATGAGAAAGTTAATGCTTAGTGCAATTTGTCTTCTTTTTGCCTTAGCGGGGAAAGCAGAAGGAGTGTCGTCTCCTTCGGGCCAGGTGAAGCTGGATTTTGAATTATCAAAGAATGGCGCTCCAACTTATCAGGTGGAGTATAAAGGGAAATCCGTGATTAAGCCCAGCACCTTGGGACTGGAATTGAAGAATGCCAATAATCTGCTGGATGGTTTTGAAGTTTTGAAAGCTTCTACCTCTACCTTCGACGAAACCTGGCAACCGGTGTGGGGAGAGACGAAAGATATTCGTAATCACTACAACGAATTGCTGGTTGAATTGAAACAGCCCGCCACGGATCGTTATATGAACCTTCGTTTTCGTGTATATGATGATGGTGTAGGATTCCGTTATGAGTTTCCGCAACAGAAGAATCTGGTTTACTTCGTGATTAAGGACGAACATACTCAGTTTGCTATGACGGGCGATCATATCGCCTGGTGGATTCCCGGTGATTACGATACTCAGGAATATGATTATACGGAATCCAAACTTTCGGAAATTCGTGGTTTGATGCAGGGGGCCATTACTGATAATGCGTCACAAAACCAGTTTTCACCGACAGGTGTACAGACTTCCCTCCAGATGAAAACAGCAGACGGAATCTATCTCAATCTCCATGAAGCTGCTTTGGTGGATTATTCGTGCATGCATCTGAATCTGGATGATAAGAACCTTATCTTTGAATCCTGGCTGACACCGGATGCACAGGGCGATAAAGGGTATATGCAGTCACCTTGTCACACTCCGTGGCGTACGGTGATAGTCAGTGATGATGCCCGTGAAATGCTGGCTTCCAATCTGATACTGAATCTGAATGATCCCTGTAAGTATGAGGATACTTCCTGGATTAAGCCTGTGAAGTATGTAGGCGTATGGTGGGAAATGATTGCGGCAGGCAAGCCGTGGGCATATACATTTGATCTTCCTTCCGTAAAACTGGATGAAACGGATTATACGAAAGTGAAACCGAATGGTATTCACCCCGCCAATACGGAGAATGTAAAGAAGTACATTGATTTTGCTGCGGAGCATGGTTTCGACCAGGTATTGGTAGAAGGCTGGAATACCGGTTGGGAAGACTGGTTCGGTAACAGCAAGGATTATGTTTTCGACTTTCTCACTCCATATCCTGATTTTGACATCAAATACCTGAATGAGTATGCTCACTCCAAAGGTGTCAAACTGATGATGCATCATGAGACATCGGCTTCCGCACGCAACTACGAACGCCACATGGAGGCTGCCTATGACTTGATGAACCAATACGGTTACAATTCCGTGAAAAGCGGTTATGTGGGCAATATCATTCCGCGCGGCGAATATCATTATGGGCAGTGGATGAACAACCATTACCTGTATGCCGTGACCGAAGCTGCCAAGCATAAGATTATGGTGAATGCCCACGAGGCTGTACGTCCTACTGGTTTGTGCCGTACGTATCCGAATCTGATAGGAAATGAATCTGCCCGTGGCACGGAATATGAAGCTTTCGGAGGCAGCAAGCCTTTCCACACGACCATTCTTCCTTTCACCCGTCTGCAAGGCGGACCGATGGATTATACGCCGGGTGTCTTTGAAATGGATATGAATAAACTGAATCCGAATAGTCACGCTCATGTAAACTCTACATTGGCGCGTCAATTGGCTCTCTATGTCACGATGTACAGCCCTCTGCAAATGGCAGCTGATCTGCCTGAGAACTATGAACGCTTTATGGATGCTTTCCAGTTCATTAAAGATGTGGCTCTGGACTGGGATGACAGCCGATACCTGGAAGCAGAACCGGGGCGCTATATCACGGCTGCCCGTAAGGCGAAAGGTACGAATAATTGGTTTATAGGTTGTACCAGCAGTGAGCAGGGACATGCTTCTACTCTGAAACTGGATTTTCTGGATGCTGATAAACTGTATATAGCTACTGTTTATGCGGACGCAAAGGATGCTGATTATAAAACAAATCCGCAGGCTTATGTAATCCGTAAAGGGATTGTTTCTCCTAAGACCGTGCTGAATTTGAAAGCGGCTCCGGGTGGTGGTTATGCCATTAGCATTAGGGAAGTGAAAGATAAGGCGGAATTGAAAGGATTGAAAAAACTGTCCGGTAATATCTGATAAACCGGAATATCTGATAGATAAAAATCCCCTTCCTCAGCTCTCCGATCACCAAATACGGTAATTAGGAGTGGAGGAAGGGGATATTTTCATTTGAATAAATCTTTCATATAGTCCAGTGAGCGGCTGATATCGAAGTAAATTTGAGTGCCCTCATAGTATGGACTGCTTTCAAATTCCATCAGGTCGCACTTGTTCACCAATGATTGTTGCTTCAGGCCTTCTACTTTGAAGACATTGTTTAATATCTGATATTCATCATTGACGCTGATGACTTTAAATGCTGTATCTTCGCTTGTGCCATCTCCACTGGAGATGATGGCAGAGGAAAGTTTTATGTATTTATCTATATAAGCCTGAACTTCTTCTTCTCTTTGCAGCTCACTCGCCAGATTCACGGCATAAATGAGTAATTTAAGAGATACAGGATTCTTTTTCCGGCATTCTTTTAATTGGGTATAGGCTTCTTCCCATTTCTTTTCTTCTATTAGCGTCTCAAGCTCCTTCCAAAGCTCCATACTCCCTTTGTATTTTGGGGTGAAAGAATGACCGTAGTAGATTAGCGCGTAATCGTTTAAGGATAATAAGCTGTCATTAGCTTCAAAGCGTTCAATCAGCTGTTGGTAATCATCCGACTGGTTTTCCACATACTTTTTAATAGTAGCATAGTTTACTTCGATATTCTCTTGCGGGAATACACATACAGAGAGTAGAAGAAGATTGATGAGTAACAGTGTTCTTTTCATGGCATTATTTATTTTAAAGCATTACCACAAAGAAAAGCCTTTTGCGAGGATATTCCAAACGTATGGACATAAAAAAAGGAGTACCGCTGTACTCCAACCTTTGTTAACCTTAAATCTAATACTATGAAAAACACAGTGCAAAGGTACGGATATTCTGCGTATTTCCAAATGATTAGACCAATATAAGTGTTTTTATAACACTAATTAAAAGTTAGGCCTTGTTTCTTTACTTTTTTTCAGGGTTTTATTCGTTGATACGCTCTTTTATCTTTCCCCAGGCATGTGTATCGAACAGGCAACTTTCGCGCATGGTGTGATACATTTCTTTGAAACGGGACATGGGAATAGTGAAGCTCAACAGATTGGCCTCAAAGTGGGGACGCACGGACGGATCGAAGAAGCCGAGGAAACAGCGCTTACCGTCTTTTTGGTTTTCGAGAACAGTGAGGGTTACAACGGAACTGCAACCGGAACCGAAAGGAGTAGCTACGGTATCGAATGCATTTGTATCATAAAAAGCCCATGTGGTAAGTCCTGACAGGATATCAGGTGTAGCAAGGAACAGCAAACCCTCTACATGATCGAAAGAAGCAAGTTTATCTATTCGGGCAAAATGCAGGTAAGCCTTTTCCGTGCGTTGCACTTGGAGTTGCTCTATGTAATTTATTACCATTTCAGGAGTCTTTTTGTACTTCTCTTTCAGAGATACGAAGTTAGGTACATGTATCGGCATTTCCGTGAAGCCGGTGTAGAATTTTCCGCCGCCACATCCTATGACGTCGCTGTTCAGGCTGATGGTTTTACCTTCTCTTACCTGTTGGAGGCCCTTGAAGAAGCAACCGCCAATTTTTTCTGTTTCGCTTTCCTGTTTGTCAGAGTACCAGAAGGCAATGGGAAGTTCGGCACGTTCACCAAATGCTTCCCGATAATTAGTCATAAAAGTATGTATATCCATGATAACAGAGTTTTGGTTTGGAAGTAAAGATAACAATTGATTGCCGGATTATTGAGGATTTTACTTATTTTTGCATAGAAAACTATAATTCCATATTGATTATGAAAGCACGCATTTCCTGTTTCTTTCTACTTGTTTTTTTCTTTGTGCAGATGGTGAAAGGAGAAGATGACACTTTGTGGCAACTTCATGCTTCTGATATAAATGCTCCTTATGTAGGCGCCCCTATGGCGAATGGCGGAATCGGTATTCTTCCCTGGAAAGAACCTTTCTCAGTGCGACAGGTGATACTGAATCATGTGTTCGATACGGATGGTCCTCAGGGGGTAAGCCGCGTGTTGAAAGGAATCAATCCTTTCTTGATGTCGATGGATGTAGATGGAAAAGAGGTGAATACGGAATGTATCACAAACTGGAAGCAGTGTGTTGATATGAAAGAAGCAACTCATAACAGTAGTTTCCGGGCAGCCGGGAAAATTGATGTGGGTTATAGCATTTGCGCTTTAAGAAATATGCCTTATGCGGGGCTTATCCGTGTGGAGGTGAAAGCTCTGTCCGATGTATCCCTGAAAGTTGCTGCCCGGATGGATATTCCCCAAGAATACAGTCAGCCGACACAGCGCTTCCGGAAAATGAGGGCGGATGATACACAAATGTATATGCTGCAATCTTATGCTGTATCTGCTCATCGGCAACAAAAAGTTTCCGCTTCTTCCGCTTTTATTTTTAATAAGGGAGCAACACAGGAGCCTCTTTATGATGAAGTGACTAAAGAGATGTCTTTCGTACTGAATCTGAAGAAAGGAGAGCAGATATCTTTTGCTTTGGTGGGTTCGGTATGCTCCGCCCGTGACTTTAGCGATCCGTATAATGAGGCTGAACGGCAGGTGATTTATGCTATTCATGAAGGTACAACTTCGCTGATGGCTGCACATTGTAGTCTTTGGAATGAATTGTGGGAAAGCGATATCCTGATAGAAGGGGATGACGAAGCACAACGGGCGGTTCGGTTTGCACTTTTCAACCTTTATTCTTCTTGCAGGGAAGGAAGCGGATTGAGCATCTCGCCCATGGGACTTTCTTCACAAGGTTACAATGGACATATATTCTGGGATTCGGAACTTTGGATGTTTCCCCCGATGCTGTTGCTGAATAAGGGAATTGCCGAATCTATGATCGATTATCGTATTGACCGCTTGATGGCTGCCCGCAAGAAAGCAATGGCATACGGTTTCAAGGGAGCTATGTTTCCCTGGGAGAGTGATGATTACGGGGAAGAATCGACTCCTACTTTTGCTTTGACAGGCCCTCTGGAACATCATATCACTGCGGACATCAGTATTGCCTGCTGGAATTATTATTGCCTTACCCGTGACGGACAGTGGTTACGGACGAAAGCATTTCCGCTGATGAAAGCGGTTGCTGACTTTTGGGTAAGCCGTGTGACGCGTAATGATGATGGTTCTTACTCCATTTGCAATGTAGTGGGAGCCGATGAATATGCAAATGGGGTGGATGATAATGCTTTCACGAACGGTGCGGCTATCCGGGCTTTGGAATATGCTTGTGAGGCGGCAAGGATATGTAATGAGCCTGTTCCGGAAATATGGGAAGAAGTGGGCAAGGGCATCCGTATTCTTCGTTTTAAAGATGGAGTCACTCGTGAGCATGCCACATACAACGGTGAGATGATAAAGCAGGCGGATGTGAATTTATTGGGATATCCATTGTATTTTGTCGGGGATGCTGAATCGCAAAAGAAGGATATGGAATATTATGTCGATAAGATTGATCCGCAGAATGGTCCGGCCATGTCTTATTCCGTATTCTGTGTGCAGTATGCCCGGATGGGGGATGCGAAGCGTGCCTATGAGATGTTCTGCCGTTGCTATCAGCCGAACTTGCGTGCTCCTTTCGGTGTATTAGCGGAAACGCCCACCAGTGATAATCCTTACTTTATGACGGGAGCAGGCGGATTGCTGCAAGCTGTTATAAACGGTTTCTGTGGATTGCAGATAATGGATGGCGGTGTGGAGCAATTATCTTCCGTACTTCCTGCACATTGGAAAAAGGTTACGGTGAAAGGAGTAGGACCGGAGAAAAAGATGTATGTACGTGAGAGGTAGGAAACGTACGGGCATAAAAAAAGGAGTACCGCTGTACTCCAACCTTTGTTAACCTTAAATC
>ERZ791680.1343-NODE-1343-length-16374-cov-2.411974_pt1 | contig 16374 bp, 12 predicted proteins | sample MGYA00510051_ERZ791680 | MGnify/ENA primary metagenome ERZ791680 (study PRJEB30046, sample SAMN00715238) | human gut metagenome | study: EMG produced TPA metagenomics assembly of the A metagenome-wide association study of gut microbiota in type 2...
CACCAACAAAAGCTCCTAAGAATTGACCTAATAAGTATGGTAATACTTGATCCCATGGAAAGAACCCAAAGATCGCAAATGGAATTGTAACCGCAGGATTTAAATGTCCTTGAGAACCAAAGCTGCCAGCTACATAAACACCAAATGTTACAGCCATACCCCAAGCAATTGTGATGAATAGCCAACCTGAATTTCGTGCATATGATGTTTTAAGGTTAACACCAGCACCCGTGCCCACACCTAGTACAATTAGGATCATCGTCCCAAAAAATTCTCCTAAAAATCCGTTCACACAAATCACCTCTATAATTTAGTTTTATCAACTGTTTACTTCAAGTATGCTAAGCTTGATTCTGCAATAGTTTCATCTAATTGCTTAGCTGCAGCTGCTTTTTCTTCTTCATTCCATTCCATGATGCGTGCCATTTCATCAACAAAGGCATCTTTCTTCATCATTAATTCATCTTTATGGAAGAGAACATAGTTTGTACGACGTAATAAGAAGTCTACTAAATTCAAGGTCATTTCTTCATTTACAGAGTAATGTAAGCTCAATGTGTCAGCTAAAGTTAAACCTGGAGCTGCTTCTACATCGTCTGCGTAAGAAATTACACGACTTGTGTTTGAACCAAAGCGATTTGCTAAGTCAGCAGCATCTGCAGCTGGCATACCTTTGTCCATCGCAATCTTTTGGTAGAATTTCATTGTTTCATCAACGTTTGTAGGATCGAAGTGTCCACCTGAAACTTGTAATTTCTTGGAATCAACTTCGCGTACATCTTTATTAAATAATTCTTTGAATAACTTACGGATTAATTCCATTGCTCCAGCTGCCATCTTACGATAGTCAGTAATCTTACCACCAGAAAGTGTGATTAAACCATCATCACCTACTTTAAGTGAAGAACCACGAGATACTTGTGATGGGCTTAGAGTCTTTTCTGCTGAAGCTGTCTTCAAGCTGCTGATTGATTTTTCAACTTCGCCACGACTTGCTTCATCTTTACTGTATGCTACAGCTGTCTTAATTAAGTTTTCGAAACTTTCATCTGATACTTTACCAGTGTTAGATCCACCACCGTTATAGTCAGAACTTCCATTACCAGATAGAAGTGGTCTTAAACCTGCCCAGCTTGCTTCAATATCATTAATTGTAATTTCAGCTTCTGGGTATCTGTTGTTGATAGCTTTCAATAGGTAATCTACATCAGTTTGTTCAACTCTTGGATGCTTGTAGTCACCAGTGTAGTCTGTATCTGTTGTACCAAAGTATGTCTTGTTTTCACGTGGAACAACAAAAATCATACGACCGTCACCAATTCCGGAATCAAAGTATGTTGGTTGAGGAACTCTTAGACGTGAGCTATCTACAACTAAATGCACACCTTTAGTTGGACGAATTACTTCACCTTCGCCATTCTTGTCATCTAAGCCTAATGTCTTAGTTACCCATGGACCTGTAGTATTAATTACCATCTTAGCTTTGATTTCAAATTCTTCATCTGTTAATAAATCTTTAGCTTTTACGCCATTGATACGGCCATTATCATCATGAAGAACACCTACAACCTTAACGTGACTAGCCATTAAGCCACCTAATTCATCAGCTTCTTTAATGTTTTCAATAACTAGACGAGCATCATTATTTACATAATCAAGGTAAACACCTGCACCTAATAACTTATCGCTCTTCAAGTTTGGTTCGCGTTGTAATACTTCTTCACGAGAAATTGTGTAGTTAGCATATTGTGTGCCTGTTACTCCAGCTAAACGGTCATATAAGTCCATTGCAATCTTAACACTGAACATGTCGAATGTTGAACTTGGATCGTCATAAATAGGTAATAACATTGGGAAAGGTCTTGGAATATGTGGAGCAATTCCTTGAACAACTGCACGTTCTTGTACAGTATCTGCAACAACACCTACATCAAATGTCTTTAGGTATCTGATACCACCATGAACTAATTTTGTAGAACGAGAACTTGTTCCTTCAGCAAAGTCTTGCATTTCAACTAAACCAGTCTTCAAACCGGAAGCTGTAGCTTGGAGGGCAACACCTGCACCTGTAATTCCCCCACCAATTACTAACAAATCTAATTCTTCATTCTTTAATTTATCAACTGTATTTTTACGTGTTTTAATTGAAAATGTCATTGTATCTTCCTCCTAAAGATTTTCGTTTATTTTATGTTTGAATATACGTGTTGCTTCTACTGCGTTCTTCCATCCAGCATATAGATATTCTCTAGCATCATCGGACATTTCTGGTTCAAATCTACGACCAACTGTAAATAATTCTTTCAATTCATCTGTGTCTTTCCAGAAACCAACTGCCAATCCAGCTAAGAAAGCTACACCTAGAGCTGTTGTTTCTAAGTTTCCAGCTCTTTCAACTGACTTGTTAAGCAAATCAGATTGGAATTGTAACAAGTAGTTATTCATAGCAGCTCCACCGTCAACACGAAGGACTGGAATCTTAATACCTGTATCTTTTTCCATCGTATCTAATACATCTCTTGTTTGGTAAGCAAGTGATTGTAAAGTAGCTTTAATAAAGTCATTCTTAGTTGTACCACGTGTTAATCCGAACACTGCCCCACGAGCATCACTATCCCAGTAAGGAGCACCTAAACCTGTAAAGGCTGGAACAACATAAACTTCATTATGGTTAGTTGATTCATTAGCTGCTCTTTCTGATTCAGGAGCTGATTCAATAATTTCCATACTATCTCTTAACCATTGAAGTGCTGAACCAGATACAAATACTGAACCTTCTAAAGCAAAATTAATCTTGCCATCGATAGAATATCCAATAGTTGTTAACAAGTTATTCTTAGAAAGAACTGGTTTATTACCTGTATTCATTACGATAAATGAACCTGTACCATAAGTATTCTTAACTGTTCCATCTTCTAAAGCTAATTGACCGAATAAAGCAGATTGTTGGTCACCAGCCATACCAGAAATAGGAACTTGACTACCAAAGAAGTGGTATGCTGCAGTTTGACCATAGATTTCAGAATTTCCTTTAACTTCTGGTAATAGAGCTTCAGGAATATTCAATAATTCTAAAATTTCTTTATCCCATTTCAAATCATGAATGTTGAACAACATTGTACGACTAGCATTAGAATAATCTGTTACGTGAACTTTACCACCTGTTAATTTCCATGTAAGCCATGTATCAATCGTACCGAATAATAACTCGCCTTTTTCAGCACGTTCTTGAGCACCTTCTACATGATCTAAGATCCAACGAATCTTTGTTGCTGAGAAGTAGGCATCAATGATTAAACCTGTCTTTTCATGAATAGTATCAGAATAACCTTCATCAATTAATTTTTGTGCAATGTCACTTGTTTGTCTTGATTGCCAAACAATAGCGTTATAAATTGGTAATCCTGTTTCTTTGTCCCAAATAATAGTTGTTTCACGTTGGTTAGTAATACCAATACCTGCAATTTGTTTTGGTTGTATCCCTGAGCTAATAAAAGAATTAGCTATTGTTGATAATACTGCGTTCCAAATTTCATTAGCGTCATGTTCTACCCAACCTGGTTGAGGGAAATATTGACGAAATTCTTTTTGTCCCTCAGCAACTTTATTTCCTTTTTTGTCGAAGATAATCGCACGTGTACTTGTAGTACCTTCGTCGATAGCCATAATATATTTATCTGACATCATTGGACCTCCTTATGTACCTCTTTTAAGAAAACGTTTTCTTTAATTTACGAGATAATAATATCATGCAAAATATTGTTTTTCAACATATAAAATAATTATTCCAAAATTCACAAAGATCTTTATGTTATTTATGAAAACGCTTATTTAACAATACGTTTGATTGTGAATAAGATATTTTTTCATAATCTAATCATTTTTACTCAATATGTGCATATCGTGAAAAACCAATTCTACCAATACTTTCAAGATACTGTTGCACATGTTGGGAAAATTAAGTTAAGAATATTACATTTGTGTTACAAAATGTAATTTCGTATATTTAATCCATAAAAAAATCAGCGAACCAAATTTAACCAAAAATTTGATTCGCTGACTTCAAACTATTATTAATTATTTAACTAAACAAATTGTTTAGCATCATCCACTGGACTAAGATAAACATAATTCAAATTTGTTCTTTTACCAATTCTAGCCAATTCCTTGATAATATCCTTTTGTTCTGGTGTCAAATATAAGTCTTTTTTCACAGCATTCACTTGTAGATAAAGTACCAATCTTCCTGTCCAAGCCAATGGATGACTACTCGTTTTATACTTTTCATTTACATTTGCTAGAACTTGACGAATTTCTTCTACACCTTTGCGATTATCATTTTCAAAACTGTCATATAACTCTACAACTAATCTTTGTAATTCTTGTACTTTTTCCATATTTTATCACTCCGTACTTAAATCTAGCTCTAACTTCACTACTATTTTCAAGTAGGACAATGATAATTACTGATAGTTTTGTGCACTTTTCTATCTTTTTTTCTCGAGAAATCATTATCTTTCTTCCTACAAGTCTACTGTATCATACGTCAAAGTAATATTTAACCCTTTTAGCCTCATGCTTTCTAAACATATCAGCATTTGAAAGTATATCATGATTATAATACTGACTAAGGTGTTGCTCTTTTGCTATCACTCAGTAATTACTTTATTTAAAATCCGAAATACCTGCTAATAAAAAAGTATGCTCAGTTTCCTAAACATACTTTTTAATACTCATTATTTCTCGTGAAATTCGCCTTCAATTACGTCGTCATTATCTTTGTCTGTTTTTTCTGGCATTATTACTGCTGCAATAATATAAAGGAATACTCCTGGGAAGAATCCAGTTACCATCATCAATGCAGCACCAATAATTCTAACTAGAGCCTTATCTGCTCCAAAATATTCTGCAAAACCACCTAATACACCAGTCAAAACTTTATCATTTGATTTAGTCAATTTTTTCATATTTATCTCCTCCTTAATTAATTTACAGTAATATCGCCATCATTACTTATGATATCTAATACATTATCTGAGTTAGAATTCTTCTCTAAAACATTACCATTACTTGTTGTTTGTTCAAATAATCTTACGTCGCCATCATTACTTTGAACTCGATAGCCATCAACTGTTACACGAGAAACTAGTATATCTCCGTCAGTATCATCTATCTTGTATCCACCTTGAATTTGTGTATTACTCATCTTAATGTCACCATCATTATTACGTAAGTTACCACCTTGAATAGACAAATTATTGTAATCCACATCTCCGTCAGTAATATTCATTGCAACTTGCATCAATGATCCACCATTTAAGCGTACATCTGTGTCATTTAAGTCTAACTTACCATTACTTAACACCGTATTGGTCATACTAATATCTGAATCACCTGCAGATAATTCTACATTTCCAAAATTAGCATCTCTTAAATCTAGTTTAGTATCATGAATAGATGCCTTAACTTGATCTGCTTCAATTCCTGTCATATTAACCTGTGATAATAAAGAATCAGATAATTTAAGATTTAGTTCATCTAATTTACTATCCTTTGGTAAAGTAATTATCATCTTATTTCGATCAGAATTTCGATAATAATCATCATACATGCTCATTCCATTAAATCTTATGCTATGACTACTTAAGCGTCCTTTAATTTGTAGTTGATTACCAGACTTCTTTACCGTTGGGGAGCTAGATTTTGCACCTTCGTATCTTACAGAATAGTTCTTTCCTTCTCTAAATTCCACACTAACATCTTTAACATCTATATCAAGTTTGTTAATGTCTTTATAGGTATGAGCTTGAGTAACTTTAGTACTATCTGCAATAACAGGTTTTAAATCTTCAAAAACAATACTTTTATTTCCTTTAAGCCCAAAGCCAATTGCTAATAAAATAGCGCCAATAATGGAAATTATAAAGCCACTTATTATTGTCTTTTTCATAGCTATCTAACCCCCTTTTTGTTGAAACGTCTGTAAATATATCGAATGAAGTTCGCTACCATTTTTACAACTGTTACTATTATCAAGTAAATTATTGGTAGAATAACCATTAATGCTCCGATACCAATAATTCCTATTCCAAGATAAAATAGTCCTACTCCTAATTTTGTAAACAATAGGAATATTCCTACATATAAACTAGTTAGGGTTATAAAGATAGCTGCTCCAGCTAAGGCAATAATTGTTACTGCTACTGCAAAAGCTATACCAATTGCTGCTACTAAAACTCCTAGTAAGGCTACCCCTATAATTAAAGTTGCTGGTGTCGCAAGTAATGCCAAAATGATTAGCCAAGCAGTCTTGATATTTGTCTTAGGTAAAATGCCACCACTTTCCTTACCATCATCCTTCAATGAATAATCTGCTAGTATTCGTAGACTTAATTGTCTAGGTGTTCCAACTTTTTCTTCAATTTCTGCACGTGTTTGTACCCCTGCATCTTCTAAATATTCTGTGTAGAAATCCTCAATATCTTTGATCTCACTATCATCTAAACGTCTTAAATATTTTTTTAATTCTTGTAGATACTTTGTTATTTCTGAGTTCATTATTATTCCCCCTCCCTAGTTTTTTCAAAAATTTCATCCAAACTAACTTTATAGTCATTCCACATTTTTTTTATTCTTTCTAAGTGTACTTCCCCATTATCTGTTATGCGATAATATCTACGATTTCTCCCTTGATACGATTGATCATATGTCTCTAATAAACCACCCTTCTTCAATCTTCTCAATACCGGATACAATGTTGATTCTGAAATCGAAATTGCCCTTTGCATATCTTGTGTCAATGAGTATCCATAATAATCTTGCTTATCTAATAACGCTAATACTAAACCATCTAATAAATCAGAACTAACTTGAATTTTCATCATCATCCCTCACTTTCTTCTATATCTTATCTTCAACTATATTATATACCATATAATATTGTATTATCAACCATAATATATCGTAAACTCAAAAATTTTTACACTAAAAAAATCTACCAGAAAATTTCTGATAGATTTATAAATATTATGAAATATTTTGTATTTTAGGCCTCGACCCTATTAATTTAACATTCTTATGAAACTATGAACATTAAGAAAATGTAACGTAGATCAGTCTTAACCTTATTGATTTAACATGCTTCTGAAACTTAATCCTCCTGTGACTTTCCAAGTCCTAAAGATCTTTAATATACTTCTGAAATTATGCCTAAATTATATCATAAAAGAAAGTAGATCTTAACCTAATTGATTTAACATCCTTCTGAAACCAATAATTGTTACTTTTTTCGCAAAAAATGGGTCTTAACCTAATTGATTTAACATCCTTCTGAAACAAGAAAGGCGATAAATGGTTCGCTTATCAAGGTCTTAACCTAATTGATTTAACATCCTTCTGAAACAAGTTATTTGCTCCCTAGCATAATCCCTAGGGTCTTAACCTAATTGATTTAACATCCTTCTGAAACATGATGTTATGGGGCAAGAAAACATGAAAGGGTCTTAACCTAATTGATTTAACATCCTTCTGAAACTATTCTTCATCTTCTGCACCTCCATCTGGCGGTCTTAACCTAATTGATTTAACATCCTTCTGAAACAATTGATGTTGGTAAGTAACATGCAACGCTGGTCTTAACCTAATTGATTTAACATCCTTCTGAAACTTATGCTTAAGATACCGCCTAGGGTTAAAAGGTCTTAACCTAATTGATTTAACATCCTTCTGAAACCTTATCGACTAATATATCATGAACCTTATAGGTCTTAACCTAATTGATTTAACATCCTTCTGAAACGTGGTTCAGGCAAGCCTTCCTTTGCTTCTTGGTCTTAACCTAATTGATTTAACATCCTTCTGAAACAAGATGAAGGTTTAGCATTACCAGAACAATGGTCTTAACCTAATTGATTTAACATCCTTCTGAAACAGATATGTAAATACTTGAATATTCCACCTGGGTCTTAACCTAATTGATTTAACATCCTTCTGAAACAGGTATTCTTAATATGATTGCAGATGCATTGGTCTTAACCTAATTGATTTAACATCCTTCTGAAACGTTATCTCTTTTACGTTGATTTTCTCCATTGGTCTTAACCTAATTGATTTAACATCCTTCTGAAACTAATAAAGGCAAAGTAAGCAAACCACAACGGGTCTTAACCTAATTGATTTAACATCCTTCTGAAACATAGTGATAGTTTGACCTTTGTAACAAACTGGTCTTAACCTAATTGATTTAACATCCTTCTGAAACACCAATGGAGACACATATTCAGAATGTATCGGTCTTAACCTAATTGATTTAACATCCTTCTGAAACACCAGGTGCCAATCGAGTTCCACGTCCTACGGTCTTAACCTAATTGATTTAACATCCTTCTGAAACAAAACTATATTTTAATAGATCAAATTTATCGGTCTTAACCTAATTGATTTAACATCCTTCTGAAACACTCGTATGGGCTGGATGAAGATACTATAGGGTCTTAACCTAATTGATTTAACATCCTTCTGAAACTATCAAGATATTTTTCAAGTAAAGAAACAAGGTCTTAACCTAATTGATTTAACATCCTTCTGAAACAATAGAGTTTGCATTTTCTTTCAACAAGGTGGTCTTAACCTAATTGATTTAACATCCTTCTGAAACACAAGTGGTGGAATATGTCCCGAATGTCATGGGTCTTAACCTAATTGATTTAACATCCTTCTGAAACACATTAGTGGTAAAGGTGTAGAAGAAATTTGGTCTTAACCTAATTGATTTAACATCCTTCTGAAACTGCCTGAAAGTAACTATTGCTTTCGGGTTGGGTCTTAACCTAATTGATTTAACATCCTTCTGAAACGTTCATTAGGTACTGATAATGATGTTGAATGGTCTTAACCTAATTGATTTAACATCCTTCTGAAACAAATCCTATTAACTTGTTTTTGACAAAATGGGTCTTAACCTAATTGATTTAACATCCTTCTGAAACTGGAGTTACGGGAAGTCAGAAAACGAGCAGGGTCTTAACCTAATTGATTTAACATCCTTCTGAAACAACGAGTGCCTTTAAATTTAGTTCTGGGTAGGTCTTAACCTAATTGATTTAACATCCTTCTGAAACTTATGCCAAAGTGATGAAACAAATTAAAGTGGTCTTAACCTAATTGATTTAACATCCTTCTGAAACTTTGTACGCCTTGCACGTTTTGCGTTGACGGGTCTTAACCTAATTGATTTAACATCCTTCTGAAACTGTCTTTTAGCAAATCATTGATTGCTGCTAGGTCTTAACCTAATTGATTTAACATCCTTCTGAAACAATGTGAATATGCGAATTCTCAAAATAAACGGTCTTAACCTAATTGATTTAACATCCTTCTGAAACTGAGATTATGCGGTTTAGAGAAGACAAGGAGGTCTTAACCTAATTGATTTAACATCCTTCTGAAACAGGAGGTAATAACAATGTGGTGTATATACGGGTCTTAACCTAATTGATTTAACATCCTTCTGAAACACTCTTTCAAGCGTTCTGCAAATAAGCTTTGGTCTTAACCTAATTGATTTAACATCCTTCTGAAACCAGCGCATACGGTTATTACATGCAAATGGCGGTCTTAACCTAATTGATTTAACATCCTTCTGAAACATGAAAGTAGTATACTATAATAGGTGTAAGGGTCTTAACCTAATTGATTTAACATCCTTCTGAAACTAATGGATTGAGTATGTTCTGCTCAATGGTGGTCTTAACCTAATTGATTTAACATCCTTCTGAAACATAAACAGAAGTTTTACATTGTAAAGTCTAGGTCTTAACCTAATTGATTTAACATCCTTCTGAAACCATCAAGCTTACAAGCGGTTTAGAAAATACGGTCTTAACCTAATTGATTTAACATCCTTCTGAAACTTACTTGGATTTCTCTTAATTGGACTTCATGGTCTTAACCTAATTGATTTAACATCCTTCTGAAACCGTTATTTTATAATCAAAATTTAACGATTCGTTAGTACCAATCAATATAATCCTCATCAATATAGTAATTATCACAGTTTTCAAAGAATCTCTGATCATTCTTTTCTGTGAATTCAATTATAAACATTGATGCGTTAGTCGCCTTAACAAGATTTACAAGTTCCTGAAACTCTTCTTTAGTGAGATAATGTGCGACATTGGTTAGACCTATAATTCTTTCTCTGTTTAGTTCCACATGTAATTTAACATCTGAAGATATTCTATCATACGCATTTTTCCATAGCAATGCCTCTGTATGTACCTGACAATACTTAAATAGTCTTGTTAAATCATTGTCATAATCTACTTGTAAAGGTATATCAATTTTATACAAAACCTCTCGAATACGATCATACAAACCATTTACTGATTTTAGTATTGCTTGTCTTTCAACATCTGTGATGTCTTCAATAATCTTCTTGATCAATACATTCATATATTTTTTGCTAATTTGGTCTGTTAACATTACATCCCCATCCCAATCAACGCTCGTACTTATATCTTTTCGATTATATTTATCATCACTTAATTGAATATTACTTCCGTACCCATTTAAAAAAGTATCAATAAATTCTTTATACACATTTACATTATTCGTTCCCAATACAGTGATTTTTCCAGTATTTATTTCAATATCCTTATGCCCGGTATAATATAATTTCATAGAATAATTGTCCTTTCTGCGCTATTTCTAACTTCTTTTATCTTTTTACCCAATAAAAAATGCATATCATTATATTGTTTTTCAGTCAGTATTAAAGATTGAACCACACCTTTAGAGGGTAAGAACGATTCTATGCGTTTTTCTGTAAATTCTGCTGATTTCTTATTTACACAAACTCTTACATAAACAGAATATTGAATCATAATAAATCCTTCATTTATTAAATTCTTTCTAAACTTTCTATATTCTTTTCTTTCCTCACTTGTTTCTACTGGTAAATCAAACATTATCATTAATCGCATTATTCGGTACCTCATTCGTAAATTCTACCTCCATATCAAATTCAACAGTTTCTTGATTTAAGTATTCAATTACATCTCTTATATACCTAGCAATTGCATTTTTTAACAGCATTTGTTTTTTATTGTATTTAATTTCTAAATTCAATAAATCAACCAATCCATATTTAATGTCTGGTGTAAAATCTAAGAAATTCTTATCTGCTAACCAATAGTCTACAACCGGTCTAAACGGTTCCATTAAATCTGATCCAAAATTAAACATATTTTCTTGACTTTGATGATGGATCCCTAAATATGTTACATATCCTGCAGAAACAATTTCTTTATTTACAGCTGACAATAAAATTGAATATCCATAGTTTAATGCTGCATTCATAGGTGTGAAATCTTTTCTACTGTATTTTTTGCCAAATAGCTTTTCAAAATATTTTCTTGCTACTACAGCTTCTCGATTGGTCATATCGTTTATTTCTAACTTATCTAATTCATTTTTCAAATCCTGACAATCTATTTGATAATTTTTAAGAACCTTTATTTGATTAATAATTTTACTTCTAACAATTTTTGTCCACAAAATTTCCTTTACATGGTCATTCCATTCGTATTGCTGTAAATATGTACCTAACGATCTATTATTAGGATAATAATTTACTGTTTCAGTCACAGGTTCGTTTTTGTTATCTGTGAAAATTACTTTGATTCCAGATTCTGCTAACTTACTTACTAACGCACTAGTAATAACTGCTTGAGTAGTTGAAATAAGTAATATATCCATATCTACTAGCGGTATTTGATTAATCCCATCCTTATTTTGGACTATCATCGCATTATTAGAATACGATAACTTAGAATGTTGGGTGATAATTACATTTCTGAATCCCATAAATCTTCACTTGCCTTTCTACTATCAATTGTTTTATAATATACTCGTAGGTTTTAACCTCATTGATTTAACATTCTGAGTTGAAATCAAACAAAGCTTTTATAGCTGAGTTTTTCTTTTTGATCCATATAATTATGGACAATACATAAAAAGGAGTCATTTGGCTCCTTTTTATTTTTTATTTCTAAAAAGAATTACTCTAAATCTTTCACTCTAACAACTCTTGAAAAAATTCCTGTTGGTGATTGATATATTAATTTAGCTTCTGGCGATAATTTTATACCACCTATTACTTGCATTTGACCTAGCTTGGTTTTTATTCCTAAAACCTTTAAGTCTGTTATCATTGCATTAGCGTGTAATCCCATCAAAATTCCGTTCAACACTTCAAATTTTCCAACTTGCTTTAGTTTATTGCCTTCATACACATTGTGGATAGGTAATTTCTTAAACATTTCCAATCCTTCATTTAGCCTTTGTCTAAATTTATTAATATCATATAATTCAAAATACTTGTTAACAACTGATAATATTTCTTCATATACATCTACTAATTCTTTGTCTGTTACTTTTGCTTCTTTATCTTTTTCCTTAGCTAAAATCTTTAACGCACGTTCTGACAAATGCAGTTGCATCGCATTATACTTATATTCGGAACTTCCTAAGGTATATTTTTGACCTCCATCTATGATCAGTTGTCCATAGTAAACTTTGTCTAAAATAACTTCAAAATTTTGTTCCGCTTTAGATAAACTTGCTTTTGCTATTTTTTTCAATAATGTTTTCTTTTCATCAGTATCATTTAATCTATCTAATTCATCAGTCCAAAGTCTAGGTACACCTACAAATTTATATATTACTCCCTTCTTCTTTTGAATCTTAACAAGCATCATATAACCACTTATCTTTCCTTTATAACCTCCATAAATATTTGTTGGTTTATCTTTCTTTATTGGAATCAAGTTAACCGTCTTAGCATTATATTTAGTTTGATCGTAAAACGCACCGTTTTTAGTAGTTACTTCTTTCGAAACTAACATATATTTGTAATCATTAATTTTTTGTATATAGGCTTTCATCTCTGGCACATTTAAAACAAATTCATTATTTACCTTATCATGTACATCTTCTGCTTCCTCATCTTCCAATTTCCATAAAAAGTTAAATTTATTCATATGTTTCAAGTAATTACTATCTAGTTTTTTAAAATCATCATATACAAAATAACTGCGTAATTTAGGATAGGTTTTATACAGATATTGTCCAATAAAGGTTGTTAAATACCCATCTATTGCATGATGGTAATCGTTAACTTCTCGATTTTTTATCAACTCATATTCTTTTCTTAAATCACTATTCAGTCTTGCTCTTACTTCAATGATTTTTGTATCACTATATTGTTTTTTCAATGTGTTAGCAACTAATTTTACTACTTGGCTTGTTTCTACTAATTGACGCTTAATAAAACCTTGTTTAACATACTTGTTTATACTATCTGTCTTAGTTAATAAGTTGTTATATTTTTGCTTAGTTATTAAGTCTTGTTCATAAAGTTTACGCCAAAAGTTCCCCATCTTCGCTGCATACAAATCTGCAGCTGTCTTATCTGACTTTTCTTTATTATTTACATCTTTACGAGTTAACACTCTATTATTAAGAGAATCATCTTTTATAAATGATTGTGGAAGAATATGATCAATATCATACTTTTGATGTAATTCATCAATATTTATTTTTTCACCAGTATACATATCCCTACCTAACTGCATAAAGTATAGATAGTACCTATCTCTTATATTATTGGCGTTACTATCTAATTCTGATTGTAACTTTTCTAATTCATATTCAGATATTAGTTCGTCTGCAATTTTCTCATAAATTTCAGATATTTTCTTATAACGAGTATTCGTTAATTTACTCTTTCGTTTTTCCCGGGTAAATTCAATAGCTATAGATGTTGGCTCACACTGCATCACCTTTTCAATATCTTCGACAACTTTCATTACTTGTCTAATGGCTTTTTTGTTCTGTGGAGATGTATATGCCTCATCTAATATATCTTCTAAGTTATATTTATTCGCATACTCACTGTTAATTTCAGCTAATTTTGCTTGAATACTTTCATCATTTACAATTTGCATAAAATTATTAGATGTATTCCATAATGCATCAATAATCCTTTCACCATTCTCATTAGTGATCTGTGTTAGTAATTTCTTTGATAATCTTCCCCATCCTTTGAAATGAATATTTGATAATTTCTTAATCTGCTCGTCAGTCAACCATGATATTTCACTTAATTTCTCTTTGTAGATATTACCATCTTCAAAAATAGTTGAATATTCAATAATTTTTTCTAAATCTTCATTTTTACTGTAATCATCTACTACATTTCCTAATATTGCTTTTAAATCAATATAACTTGACAGTGAAGAATTAAACTTTTTGTTGTCGGTTAGTCCAGTAATACTTTCTGCATCACAATTTAAAGAAGTAGCTAAATTTTTCTTCGTCACACTTTTTTCAGTCTTAAATAGTTTAAGATAAACATTCTGCTTTTGTTCAATATCTAATTTTTTTTCATTTACTTTGATATTGTTCAATTCATTAAGTACTTTAAATTTCTCGTATAACAAACTAGAAGCAGGCAATACATCTTCACCAATTATATATGTATCTTTGGAAGTCATGCGTTTAATAAAACGATTAGCAGATTCTGTTCTATCAACTAAATTTTCAAAATTCCATGGAGTTATTGTTCCTTTTGCTTTTCGAACCATCCACGCAAATTTTGTTTCTTTTTCGTTTTTATTAGACTCTGTCTTATCTACCAGTGGTCCAACATAGTATGGCACCCTAAAAGTAACTAGTTCATCTAATTTATATTTAGCAAACCTTCTATTCTTTTCTACAGGATTTTCTTCTGCTAACCATGGATAATACTTAGCCTGATTTTCAATAATTCTATCTAACTCTATTTGATGTAACTGATGAGGAATCACACCATTTTCACCAGTTCTTTGCTTAGGCATAAAATTACCTTCATCAATTAAGCCTATAATCTTCTTAGCCGTATCTGAATCATTGTCTTTAATGGTCTTCTTTACAGTTTTATAGAAATTTTCCTGTGCGTTAGCAGCTTTAGCTTTTTCATTATTAATATAATTACTGTAAACATTCTTTAAGGTCTTTCTATCTTTTGTATTTAGAGTATTGATAAATTCCTTGTACATTTTTAAATGAACTTTGTGCATCTCATACTTTTCTATCATGGATTCAGATAATGTATATCCAGTCGGAACAATCATATTTAATTTGAACTTAAAGTAGATTTCTCTAGTCTTAGTTAGTAAATCCATTTGGTTATCATCTAGGAAATGTGATAATTCATTAAAAATGTCATCAATATTTTCATCATTAAACGTTATTTTTTTATTTTTATCACTCTCTATCAATGTTGAATCTTTAATCAATAATAAATCTTCAATATTAAATTTATATCCAAAAATAGCCTTAGAAAATGCAGTAACTATATTCTTTTTCTTCTTATCTTCTACTAATCCCTACACTCTTTTGTTTATCAAGATTTCTAGTCTCTTCATCTAAGATTATTTTTTCTACATCTTCAAATTTATCACTATCAAGAATAGCAATGCTTTCATCTCCAATAACGTTCCTGTATAAATCGTTAACTTCTTCTAAAAGAAATCCAATTGATGCTCCACTATTTTTATAATTTTTTGCAGGAACTTTTTCTAAGAAATTTCCACGATACTTGACAATATGGTGAATTGCTAAATAGATTTCTCTTAAATCAAATTTCTCATCTTTTTCCATTAAATCTCTTCGCAAATGATAAATTGTTGGATACTTATCATAGAAATTTGAATCAGATACATCTGGGAATAATAATGAACCTAAATACTTCTTATTACTGTCTTTTGGAGAAAGATTTGAAGACTTTAATCTAGCAAAAAAATACTCATCTACTTCTGCCATGTACGGATCAAAAATTTCTTCTAATAGTTTCAATCGCCATTTTCTTCTATTAAGTCGTCTTCTTTGAGTTCTAAAACCTCGACGTTCTGCGGCGGTATTTCCTTCCTTAAACAAACGAGTTCCTATTAAATTCTTTCCTTTTTTTCTCTTAATTTTGAAATCATCGCCTATTACTGCCCATCCTATAGATGAAGTCCCTATATCTAATCCGATGTGATATTTTTCCATTTTATTTAATCCTCCTTAGTTTAAACACAATTAAATTATACAATAATTTTTACGAAATTTCCAAATAAATTATAAATAATTTTAGAAAAAGATTTTCCCTGATTGAAATGACTATTATTTTGTTCGTCCAAAACAAAAAGGCATGCAGATCATATCCACATACCCTTTAAACTATTCTTTATTTTTTACCAATTTATATTGTGCAACTAATGCTTTAGCATTTCCGCCATGGCCGAATTCTCTGAACTCATTGTCACTTTCATTTTCCCATTCGACATAATC